>Ga0182027_10000536_pt1 | contig 65557 bp, 55 predicted proteins | sample 712E1DmetaG_FD_121300 | JGI IMG/M metagenome (GOLD analysis project Ga0182027, IMG submission 121300) | Permafrost microbial communities from Stordalen Mire, Sweden - 712E1D metaG (Illumina Assembly) | ecosystem: Environmental > Terrestrial > Soil > Wetlands > Permafrost | place: Sweden...
ATCCTTGAAATAGGAAAGCGCAGTACGGACCGGCTCATACGTTTAGTAAGTGATCTTTTGGATCTTTCGCACATAGCGGCCGGAAAGTTGAAGCTGAAGGAAGAAGAGATCCATCTAGATGTTTTAGTTGAGGAGGTGTTAAAGACCTACGAAAGGGAAATCTCGAAGAAACAGCTTGTCCTCAAAAAAGAGATTTCGTCGAATATCGGGACTGTTGTAGGGGATCGGGATAAGCTGACCGAAGTAATCATCAATCTTTTAAATAACGCCATCAAATATACCCCGGAAATTGGGAATATCGTCGTGAAGCTGGAAGGGAATGAAAGAGAGATTCGTTTTGAGATTGCGGATACGGGGCCGGGTATCCCGAAAGATCACCTCGATGAGGTCTTCGATAAATTTTTCAGGATCACTGCTGAAAAACAGGAAGGCACCGGCCTTGGTCTTCCCATCGCTAAAGAGATCGTTGAATTGCATAAAGGTAGAATGTGGGTGGAAAGCGAGATTGGCAAAGGCAGTCGCTTTATTTTTACCGTGCCAAGAGATTTCAGAGCTTTTGAGAAGAATTAGGTGTTGACCCTAGAGATGCGTGGAATGCGCAAATGGGTCGAAGGGGTGGCAGTGTTTTTATCATCAATTCTGTGTAGGGTAAAGCTTCCGAAATCCTAGTTGAGATTCCGTTTATAGACTGTAGCAGGGGTTATAGATAATGAATAAGATCACCGTTTTGCTTGCGGACGACCACGATATTGTGTTGGAAGGGCTTCGGATGTTACTTAGTCTCGAAGACGATATGAAAGTTATCAGCGAAGCGAAAACATGCCGAGAAGCGGTGGAAAAAGGATTTGACAATACGTACGATATAGAGTACGCTTCTCTTAGAGGTGAAACATGACGACATTAACAGTGAGTAATGCAAGGGTCCTTTTATACCAGTTGTTGCGGCGAGTCGCGAAGACCCATGAGCCAATTCAGATCACGGGGAAAGAAAATAATGCCGTTCTCATTTCAGAGGAGGATTGGCGTTCGGTGCGGGAGACCTTGTACTTGCTTTCGGTTCCCCAAATGAGGGAATCGATCCGGAAGGGGCTAAAAACACCGGTGCACCAGTGTTCTAAAGAGCCGGGTTGGTAGGGATGTGGACGGTCGTTTTTACCAAGCAGGCTCAGAAGGACGCTAAAAAGTTAAGTAACGCTGGCTTCAGGCCTAAAGCTGAGCAGCTCCTGGAAATACTCAGGAAGAATCCGACGGAGACACCGCCCCCCTATGAGAAGCTGGTGGGTGACTTGGATGGGGCTTATTCGGGGCGGATCAATATTCAGCACCGCTTGGTTTTTCAGATTTTGAAGGAAGAGAAGATTGTGAAGGTTCTTCGGATGTGGACGCATTACGAATGAGGGCGCCAGAGGGCAGCGGGTAAAAAATATCTGATACCTCCTCGAATCCCGTAACCCGCTCCATTTTTTTCTGAAATCTCAATCCCATCATAAGTTATGCCAAACCGGCCTTAGCTTTTTTGGATCTCTCGTGTTCATTTCGAGACAATCCAAGTTACTCCCAGGTATCGCAAGTTGTGAAAGTTCATTTTAAAAAACGTGATACTGCTGAAATGCTGCTGTTTTTCGTTTATGGGCGAAGGCCATGACGGTCGTATGAAATCCATTAGATGAGATCGGTGGAGCGGAGTGAGGGGGGGCATTACCAGGTTTGTTCTGGCAAGTTTAAGATTCTGTAAATATGATCTAATACATACACTAAAATGTATGAATACATACAGAAATATGTATAAAATAATACATAAAATGTTGACTTTCAAGCGATCCGGTGATATCTTTGGGTTAGGAGGCTCACATGGAATACAGAATCAAAACGGATGAATTGACGCAAACCTTGCAGGTTTGGGATGAATTTCTTCCCGGCCGGGGAATAATACGGCTGGTTGCCTGCGGTGGGACGGCCCTGACACTCATGGGCTATAAGGAATCGACCAAGGATGTGGATTTCCTGGTCCCCGAGCCAGAGGAATACAAGCGCCTTGTCGACTTCCTCGCGAAAGCGGGGTACCAGCAGATGACTCAGTATGGCTGGAAGCGCGACGGAGAGACGATCCTTTTTGATCTTTTTCCTGGCAAGAGGATCTATGTCACGGAACTTCTCAACTCGCCGCTTGCCAGGGGAGGTTCACAGGAATGGAAGGTATGGAAAAAGATTAAGGTCTCAATCCTGAACCCTATGGACATCATCATTTCCAAGATGTTCCGCGGAACGGAGGTTGATATTCAGGACAGCTTGTTGCTTCTTTTAAAAGAAAATATCAATCTCAAAAAATTACAAAAACGTTATAGGGAAACGGCTCAATACGAGATCGGCGAAGCGAAGGTTTTAAGGAACCTGGAGATCTTGCTTAAACGGTGGCAGGAGGCAAAACATGAAAAACGAAAATAAAGAACGGCTGCGGGAGCAGTTGGCTCAATATGGGTATGTCCTGTCTGTTCCCGAGGCTTCAATGGCTGCTCCGGAAAAGGTCCTTGAGGCACTCCTCAAACAAGATGACGTGCGGCTTTTAGAAGGATTTCCCGTTGTTTTGGCGAATGCCTTTTCCAAAAAAAGCGCGCTTTCCTGGGAAGGCAAAGCCTGGTTTCCCCGCAAGGCCTTTTCCGCAAAAGTGCAGGAGCGTTGGGTCGCACTTATGGCCATGTGTTTTTTGCTTTTTCGACTTTTTGGCCTCGAGAAAGTGTCGCAGGACCGTGCGCTTCAACTTCTCAAAAAAAGTCCGGAAGGCGAAAAGGTCCTTGCGGGCTTGGGAAAAGATTTTTCATGCGAAGAAGCAGAGGTGAATGGATTGCGACTCTCGACGGATCGTCTCAAAACAAGTTTTCGTAATTATGTGGTGCATCAACCCGAGTCAGGAAAAGAACTCGAAGAACAAAAAAACGCTCTGGAGCTCGAGCTGCTCCTTTCCGCGTTTTTTACGGTCCGCCAGAAAGAACTCCTCAAAAAGCGCGTTGCTGGCAAGCCCATGACCAAGACCGAGCAGGAGTATTATTCACGCGTGGTCAAAAAGCGGTTGAGAGCTCTGGCCGACACACGGCTCCATCAAATGGCTCGCAGCCTTGTTTATTCATGAGCTGAATTATTATTCCCACTAACTGAATCCAGCTGGATGAAAGAGCTTCAATTGGGTGGGTTATAGATAGTTCTAGTGATACTGCTAAAACTGCGGCTAAAATCGTTTGAAAATTTATAAGTTCTTGTTATCATTCACACTACGTTTGCGGGGTTAGTGATTCCCGTATCCCGCTCCATCTTTTTTTAAAGAATCTCAATCCCATCAATGAGTTATGTTAATTGAGACGTAACTCCTTTCATAATCTCATATTGCAAATGAAGCTAAATGAAGGTATTTGAAGGCATCTGAAGTTGTAAAAGTGCAGTTTTCAAAACGTGATACTGCTGAAATGCTGCTGAAATTCCATTTTTGTTTCAACGTAGCATTAATAAATAGCAGAATGATTGTCATTTTTTTATTGCGTACCGTGCAAATTCGTTAGCTACAGGGTTCAATTCCCTCCGCCTCCACCATTTTAAAAAGGAGTCATCGGAGTAGATGATGCTAATAGTTCTTTTATTTGCGCAAATAAAAATGGTTTCAAATTGGAATTTCGTATGCGATCCTATAACCCTTTGACTTGGAAAAATAGAAGGAATCGCCCTCAGCTATCTCTTTTTTAAGAATTATAAATATATTTATTATAGTATTTACAAATAGCAATATAAATGGTACTATTTGCCATAGATAAAGGTTGCGTGCTCAATGTCTAGTTTCGTCTGGGATGAGGGGAAGGAATTGCTTAATATTTATAAGCATGGTGTTGATTTTGCGACAGCCTCGAAAGTCTTCTTTGATCCTAAGAGGAAGATATTTAAAGACAGCGAACATAGTAATAAGGAGGACCGGCTATTTTGTATTGGAAAAGTTGAAGGCAAAATTCTAACGGTTCGGTTTCTATATCGAGATGGAAAGATCAGAATATTCGGAGCTGGATATTGGAGAAAGGGGAAGCAATATTATGAAAAGAGCGAATGATCACAATATGCCGATCGGGAAAATGAGTCGGGTCGAAGATTTTCTACCTTCGCCGGGTGAGCTAATTCCCGCTGCGTCGACGGTTAAGGTCACTATTTCTCTGAATCGATCGAGTGTCAGGTTTTTCAAGGGAGCTGCTCATAAGCATCATACGAAATATCAAAAGATGATCCGGGAAGTGTTGGACAGGTATGCCTCTCATTTTCAGGCGGCTTAGGAAGAGGAAGGAACTTGTGATTTGCATGGCAGAAAACGTGACGAAATTTTCTTTAAACCGCGTAATCCCGTGTATCTTAAAAACGTACAAAAATTCTACTCTCGATTTCCGTATCCCGCTTTGTTTTCATAAACAAATGCGGCGCCGTGGCGGCCCGAGGATAGCCGTCTATGGCGACCGCGCCGGGAAGAGAATTTCGAGCGCGGATCGAAACGACAAAGATCGAAGAGAAAATTTTCTTTTTTCTAACCAAGGACGATTCGGATGAGATGTTTTCCACCATCATTGGCGAGAGGAATGCCCTCTTTATGGCGGATGGATTTTCCGTCCATTTCGATCGTTCGAACACCCCGCGATACCTGCAGCGGATTTTCCACCTTAACCTCGTAATGAGCCGAGTGATAATGAAACGATAATTCAAAGCCGGGCCAGGAAGAGGGGATGCAGGGGTCCATAAAAAGCTTTTTCTCTTGCAACCGAAACCCAAGGATCCACTCAATTCCCGCGCGGTACATCCAACCTGCCGAGCCTGTGTACCAGGTCCATCCGCCGCGTCCGCTGTGTTCGGGCCCTGCATAGACATCTCCCGCCATGACGTAGGGCTCCACCTTGTAGCGTTGAATGTCCGTTCGCGTGCTGCCGTGATTAATGGGATTTAAAAGAGAGAAAAGTTCTCCCGCCGTATTGCCGTCTCCCAGTGCCGCAAAGGCGAGGATCGCCCAGATTCCGGCGTGAGTATATTGGCCGCCATTTTCGCGTATGCCGGGTAAATAGCCCTGAATATAGCCAGGGTTCGGTTTCATTTTATCGAAAGGAGGTGTCAGGAGTAGCACCAGGCCCTCAGACGTGCGCACGAGATTTTTCCGCAAAGACGCCATGGCTCTGGAAGCGCGTGCCGGATCCGCGGCGCCTGAGAGAACGCCCCACGACTGGGCAATGGAATCAATGCGGCACTCCGTGTTTGACACAGATCCAAGGGGTGTGCCGTCATCAAAAAAAGCACGGCGATACCAATCGCCATCCCAACCATGATGCTCGACGGCGGCTTTGAGATCTCCCACATGCAAGCGCCATTTTTCGGCGCGTTTGAAGTCGCCACGGGTTTCGGCCACTTTGGCGAATTCCCAAAGAGCCGTATGAAAAAACCATGCCAGCCAAATGCTTTCACCTTTTCCTTCGTGCCCCACACGGTTCATTCCGTCGTTCCAGTCTCCTGTGCCTATGAGGGGAAGGCCGTGACTTCCTACGGACAGACTGCGATCGAGCGCGCGTGCGCAATGTTCATAGAGTGTCGCGCTGTCTTCAGAGATCTTAGGCTGGAAATAAGCGTCTTCCTTTTCGGGAAGAATGGCTTGCCCTTCAAGAAAAGGGATCGATTCTTCCAGAATGCTGAGATCCCCGGTCACAGTCAGAAAGTGCGTGACAACATAGGGGAGCCAAACAAGATCATCCGATATTCGAGTGCGCACTCCGCGACCCGACGGGGGATGCCACCAATGTTGTACATCGCCCTCCGGAAATTGATGCGCGGCGGCACGAAGAATATGGGCCCGAGCGATGTCGCGTCTTGAGACGGTAAGCGCTATCACGTCTTGAAGTTGATCCCGAAAGCCATAAGCACCTCCGGCTTGATAAAAACCACAGCGCGCCCAAAGGCGGCAGGCAAGTGTCTGGTAAAGCAGCCAACGATTGAGCAGTAGATCCATGGAGGCGTCCGGCGTGCGCACCTGAACGGCTCCAAAAACATCATTCCATTGTTTCCTGACCTCCAAAAGTTTCGCATCCAAATCGGTCTCGCGATAACGTTTGATAAGCTCTATCGTTGCTTCGCGAGTGTCTCCCTGGCCCAACAGAAAAACCACTTGAACGCTCGCTCCGGGACGCAGTTCAATCGTTTGCTGGAGCGCTGCGCAAGCATCAAGGCCGGCCCCGCATTTTCCGGATAAAGGCGCGTCTTTGAAGATCGCTGCCGGAAGATCGGAAGTTCCATTGCGGCCCAAAAATTCCGTTCGGTCGCAAGTCCACGCGGTTTGCTGTCCCATTAAATCGGCAAAGGCCACGCGACCCGAGAACTCGCTGTTCCAGGGATTGCGCGCGAGGAGCGCGCCCGTTTTTTCATCTTTTTCAGTGATGATAAACGGAGCGGACGCGGCGCGGGAGGTTCCCAGGATCCATTCAACGAAAGCGGTCACAGAGAGCGACCGGTGACGTCCGGACTGATTGGTCATGCGAAGACGCGAAATTTTGACGGGATCTTCCACGGGAACAAACTGTAAAAGTTCTAACGCAATGCCGTGAGAGTTGTGTTCAAATTGGCTGTAGCCCTGGCCGTGGCGTGAAATATAAGGCCATGCCTCTTCCCGGATAGGCAGGGGGGTCGGAGTCCAGACTTCCCCTGTCTCTTCATCTCGAATATAAAAAATTTCTCCGGACGGATCCGAAACGGGATCATTGGACCACGGAGTCAACTGATTTTCATGGCTGTTCTGCGCCCAAGTGTAGCCGGATCCCGATTCCGAAACTTGAAAACCGAATTGAGGATTAGCGATGACATTGATCCAGGGAGCGGGCGTCCACTGACCGGGCCCCAGATGAATGACATACTCGCTGCCGTCGGATGAAAAGCCGCCTAATCCGTTAAAAAACTGGAGCTCTGATATTTTGGGAAGCGTTTTTGAGATTTGCGCGGGTTTTAATTTGCGGCGCGAGGGAGCCACAAAATCCGCGGGTTCTTCCAGCCGCTCCACTTGCTGGGCCAGTGATCCGTAGCGGCTTTGCAGTGTGATCCGTGCGGCGGTTCGAAGCAAAATAAGTTCTTCGGCGGAGAGCGCGTCCAAACGGAGAATGAAAATACCGCCTTGAGGCTCCACGTTTTCTTTTTTAAGAATCGCTTGAGTGGTCCGGACGAGATTTTCCAGGGTCCCCTGTAGTTCCTGAATATAAGAGGGACCCCGTTCATTAAGAATCACAAGATCAACGGCAAGATTTTTCATTCTCCAGTATTCACGGGCACGCAAAATGTCCCGGACAATGCCGGAGTCGTCGGTTTCATTGATTCTCACGAGCACGATAGGAATATCCCCGGAGATGCCGTGGGCCCATAATGCCGAAGGTCCCCGGATGTTACGTTTGAGAAGATCCGATGAAGGACGGAGTCCTTTGTGGGCGTAAAGGATCCGGCTGGCAAGGTCTTGAAAGAGATGAGCTTCGCTCGGTTCCATTCCCAAATGATGCAGTTGAATGTGTGCGTGCGTCCACGCCAGAGTTGCGGTGCGTTCAAACATGGCCGGGTCGTGGTACTTGTCCGCCAGTCCCATGGTTTCTTCCCGCGAAGTGGAAATGAGAGTTGTAAAAGTTATTCGAACTGTTTCACCCGGTCGGACACGGACGCGGCAGCGCAAACTTACGATAGGATCAAGGACAGCTCCCGCATAGTTCGATAAGGGTTTGCCGTCGCCCACAGAAACGGGAGTATGAATGTCTCGTCCTCGTCCCAGGAAACGGGCGCGATTGGATTCGTATTGGACGGGCCCCAAGGTTTCACCTTCCACCACAAGGACATGCCCGGCCCAAGGGGAGAGATCCTTTTCGGAACGTGGACGGCGAGTACAAAGCAATCCGTTTACTTCGGGTACGAATTCTGTATGAATAAATAAATTTGAGAAAGCCGGGTGAGCCAGATCTGCAGCGTGCGGAGCGAGGACCATTTCAGCGTAGGAGGTGACATCAATGACTCGGGGAAAGACCCCCATATTTTTCAAAGTCACGCGGCGGATCTCCGCGTCATCCTCGGGAGAGACGACCACTTCGAGCGTGGTCTCAAGCGTGCCATCTTTTCGGATAAATTCGGCGCGGTCCTCGGAGAAATCTATCGCATAACGTTCCGGTTCCATGGCCGTAGGCTGATATCCGGCCGACCAGACCTCCGCGGTTTTAACATCGCGCAGGAAAATATAGGTGCCTGTGGCATCGCGAGTGGTATCTTCCCGCCAGCGCGTGACCGCGATGTCCCGCCAGCGGGAATATCCGGATCCGGCAGCGGTCATCATGACACTGTAGCGACCGTTTGAGAGTAAATGGGTCCGGGGAACCGACTCATGCGGGGAATGAAAACGGCGCAAGACCAACGGAAGGGGTTGGCGAACCTCACGGGGCACTTCATTGGGACGGACTCGCACGACCGTGACAGCGCGTGGCGTACGCTCTTGAAGAAGAAGATCACTCGCCTGCACCATGGGCTCCGCATGGAAGCGAGTCCGGAAAATGCCCTCATAAAGAACATTCGCCAGGGAGACCAGCGTCATTCCTTGATGATGCGACATGTACGCTTGAACGATGGCCACTTTTTGATCTTCCGGAAGATGTTCCGGTGTGAAATCAAGCGATTCGAAAAAGCCGTACCGTCCTTCGGCGCCGGTTCTCGCCAAATCCCTGAAATTTTTGACAGCTTCTCCCGGATCGATCATGGCGGCGAGGGCCGTGGCATAAGGGGCAATGACCAGATCTTCCGAAAGCCCCCGTTTGAGTCCCAGGCCGGGAACGCCAAAGCTGGAATACTGATAAGTAAAGTGGCGACTCCGGACGTTATAGGCGGACTCCGAAATCCCCCAAGGAACTCCACGCTCCGCGCCGTAAGCAATTTGCCGCTGAACGATACGCCGGCAGGTTTGATCCAGAAGACTGCCAGTGGGGGATTGCATCACAAGCAAGGGCATAAGGTACTCAAACATGGAACCCGTCCAGGAAACGAGCAAAAGCGCGTGGTTGACAGAAATTAAAGAACGCGAGAGGCGGAACCAGTGCAAGGCGGGGACATCGTTTTTGGCAATGGCCACAAAACTGCCGAGCCTTGCCTCCGACGCCAATAGATCATAATAGCCCGTGTCCAGCTTTTGTTCCGTCGCTTGATAGCCAATGGAGAATATTTTTCTAACGGGATCAAATAAAAATCCGAATTCCATCTCCCGCACGAGTTGTTCTGATAAATTTGCGAGAGTTGAAAGCCGGTCCAGGAGCGCGGACGACTTATCAAGGGCTTTCTCCAGTTGCTTTTTTTGGCGCAACCATGCCGGATCGGGGAAAGAACCCTTGGAGTCCAAGGCGCTGCTTAAAGCAAGGTTGTGTAAAGCAGTGACGGCTAAATGGGGGATCTCAGACAGAGTGAGGGGCAGCGGATTTATCGAACGAGGCACGAGATCCTCGAAATCTTTTGCGTGGCTTTGGACCTGGTGTAATAGAAGCTCCGACCATCGGAGGAGCGCGTTTTTTGATCTATCGGCTTGTTCGCCGCCTAAAGCCCTTGCGATATCCACCAGGGTGACCGATCTTTTTTTAAGCTCCGAAAGGTACTCACTCCACTCGGGGAGAGATCTCGGGATCGTGAGAAGACTTGTTCTTAATGCTGAGAGGGCTTCTTCCAGTTGGATGCCGGTCACGGTTTCAGTGCGTGGTTCGTCACTGATTTTCGTAGCGGCTTCTAGAATAAAGTAAAGCGCATCTTCGAATCCGTTCAAAATGTCAGTCCTTAGGAGCGGCGCATGGGCAAGCTCACGGCAGGTGTTGGCGAGGGTCCATAAATGACCCGCCAGGTTTCCGCTGTCGACCGTGGACACATAAAGAGGACTTAACGGTTCGAGTCCCAGGGTGTCGTACCAATTAAAGAGATGGCCGTGGTATTTCTTTAGATTTTTTACAGTGGCTAAGGATTTCTCAAGTCTTTCGACAGTTTCCGAAATGCCGATCCATCCAAAATCCCGGGCGGCCGCGACGGAAAGCAAATAAAGGCCGATGTTGGTGGGGGAAGTGCGGTTGGCCACCACCGGCTCAGGAGTTTCTTGAAAGTTATCAGGGGGAATGAAATGATGAAGTTCATTGACGAAGGTCTCAAAAAACCGCCACGTTTTTCTCGCGATCATACGAAGATACCGTTGATCCTCCGGTGCAAGCGTTCGCCCTGTCTCCGATGTGTGGATCGGAAGACTGATGCGTTGCGCGATCCAGGGAGAAAGAGCCCACAAGATGGCGAAGGGGGCCATCAGCCAGAAACGTTCCGTGGTTTTGCAAGCAAGGAGAATCAGCGGTGCCATTACGGCGATCAAAGGCGCTGCTGCCATCCGCTTATAAAGACTGGTGAGGCTATCATCGGCCTGGATCTTCGCTTCCGCTGCGCGGGTCCACTCAAGCATTTTCCGATGGCTTATAAAGAGGCGATAAAGGGTTCTGAGAATGGCATCGGCCATGACGGATGCCTGATGCGCAAGAAAAACTATCGCAAGAAAAATATGGGCGAAGGCCGAGTAAAGATCCGAGCCTACGACTTGTAAATGGCGCCGAAAGGGAATGGGTTTGCGACGTGGGATCAGATCGCCTAAAAAAGGCTCGGTGGAAGCGAGCCCCATAACGGCAAGAATAAAAATGATCCATAGGTTGGCCGGCGCGGACCGAAAGGTCCAGGAAAACAATAAGGTCAACAGTAAAGCCGGCGCTGACAAGGAACGGCGTAGATTGTCTGCTATTTTCCATCGGTCGATAAAAGGAAGCGGTTTGGATTGCCGGGTGTTGTCAGCGCGTGAAGGGCGGCCCGCGATCCAGGGAAGTAACTGCCAGTCTCCCCGCACCCACCGGTGAGTGCGAGAAACCGCTACTTCGTAGAGAGAGGGGAATTCTTCAAAGAGTTCAATATCGGTCGCCAGGGCGGCGCGCGCATGAATACCTTCGAAAAGGTCATGGCTGAGAACGCGATTTTCAGGGGCTCGGCCTGCCAGCGAAGCTTCAAAGGCGTCAAGATCATAAATGCCCTTTCCTATATAAGAACCCTCTCTAAAAAGATCCTGGTAAACGTCAGAAATCGCGAACGCGTAGGGATCGATGCCTGCGGGTCCTGAAAAGATCCTTTGATATAAAGACCCATCCCCGGTGATCGGCAAGGTGGGTGTAATACGTGGCTGTATGATCCCATACCCCTCGATCACGTGGCCGGATTTCATGTCAAAATGGGGACGATTCAGCGGGTGGGCCATGGTGCCCGCTAAACGATAAGCGGCTCCGTAGGACATTCGTGTATCCGCATCGAGCGTGATCACATAGCGGATCCCACCGGGGATCCTGGCGGGATTGGAAAAAACAGGAAGGAAAGTTGTGCGAATGTCTCCGCGAAGCAGCCGATTCAACTCGTGCAATTTTCCCCGCTTGCGTTCCCAACCCATCCACACTCCTTCTTGAGCGTTCCATAGGCGCCTTCGATGGAAAAGAAAAAAACGGGCGCTCTTCTCCGGGCCCGGGCCATAACGATCATTTAATTTGTTGATACCTTCCTGAACGGTTGCAAGGAGAGCCTCATCTTCGGGGGTGCGTTCTTGGGCCGCGTCCGTCCAATCCGTTAGAAGTGCAAATTGCAAATAACCATCCGGGTTGCTTAAATAATGGATTTCCAGCCTTTCCAGATTTTCCTGGATCGAGTCCCGGCTGCTAAGCATGATGGGCATGACGACCAGGGTGCGGAAAGCGGGAGGAATCCCTTTGGAAAAATCGAGTTTGGGTAAAACTCTTGGCCCCATCGATTTTGTAACAAGCCGGTTTACGAGTGCCACGGCCAGATCCGAAGCTGGAATATAGGCGACGATCGCGAGCACGAGGAGTGCTAGGAGGCTCATGCCCTGCGTGTAGCTTTGATAAAGAGGGAGGGCCAGGAGAATACCGGTCACGCATGCGATCGTTCCTAAATAAGTGACCGTGGCGTTGGCAACGTAGGCGCGGAAGAGACGGCGCGAGAAAGAAACGCGGCAGTTAATTTGTTTTTCAAACGGCAGGCGTCCTTTAAAAACCAGGTAATAACCAGGATCGCTTTTCCGTTCAATCTCAAGAGTCGCTGAAACCGCCTCCGGATTATTTTCAGCAGTGCGCGCTGATTTAGCCTTTTGTATCACACGCTGCGTCACCTCGACTTCCGAAAGGCCGGACCCTTCAGCCAGTTCTTCTATCGCGTGGCGGTAAAGATCCCGGGTGGGAAAATCCATTGCGGCAAAGGGGCTTGCATTGCAAAGGATCTCATCAACGACGGAGACATCCTCAAAAAACTGGGACCAATCCAGGGCGGATACTAACCGCATACTCGTGATGACATTTCGCACCGTCGTATTCATGGCCGTTTGTTCCTGGTGTTCCAGTCGAACGAGGTCTTCGGCAGTCGTGCCTTGCGCTTCTAACCGTTTATCCAGCCATTGAAGCACTGGCGCGACGTTTTCACCCTGATCCCTAAGGCGGAGTACCAGCTGAACGGCGAATGATTTTTCCAGAGGGCTGTGCTCAAAAGATCGGAGAGCTTCTCCGGGGTCGATGGGATCCTGTCCCTTGAGACCCAGTAAGGAGTCCGCCAGGACATCGGCCTTGAGCCGTCCTGATTTACTGTAAGTGATGCGCTCCACCATACGGCGTAGATTTTCGACCAACACAATTCGCAGACTGATCGCCAACGCCCAAATTTCGCCGATCGTAAGCGGGTCGACACGTTGATAAGCCCGCACAAATCGGCGCAGCCAATCCGGATCAAAACGGCTGTCGGTATGAGCCACAAAAGCCCAAGCCACGCCATAGACTCGCGGGCTCCCTTTTAAAAATTCTTGATCGAGTTTAGGGAGTTTTCGGTAGAAGCCCGGCGGGAGATCGTCGATGATTTCCAGAATTTGTTCTTCAACAATATAAAAATTATCTACCAGCCACTCCCCGGCCGGGGTAATGCTGCGTTCCTCGCGAATCGTTTGAGTAATATCGCGGTGGGCTGCGCCCAAGACGCGTCCGTTCTCTTTAACCCGTTCCAGGATCGGAAGCCTCCTGGAATGTTTGTGAGTGACACTTTGTGCGCGGGCAAGGCTTTCGGCGTGTTGTTCTAACCGCTCGATACTGAAAAGTTCCGCCCGGATGGGTTCATCCGGTTCTTTCTTGCCGGTCTTTAAGAAAGACATCTTTTGAATTTTCTTAATAAGGGGAGTGAAGTTGAGTGGATTCATATTTCATTGTAACACTCGTTGAGAAAAGAACTTATGGGGTCAATACCCCATAACGCATCCCAATGAAATCAGCTTCACTGAGTCGTGTTTCAAGCCAATTCCCCGGTTTCCATTCCGAAAAATCTGAAAATTCAAAAGACGAAGAGCTTTGTGAGGCGATAAACGTTTTAAATTATTTGATTGCTATAAATTGTTAGATTTTGCCCAGAAAGAATCACGAATGTTTTCAAAAGAAACTCTTGTTCCAAAGGTCTTGAAAAGGGTTAAATTTTTTAAGCCGCGCCCTTGACAAGGGCTAATTATGTGCTATTCATTAGACGTTGCAGGGTTTTTATTTTTATGCTTCGCTTTTAATGAGTTTCAAGATCATGGAAATGGGGAGTGGCCAGGAAAGTCACCCGAAGGGCGAAAGCGAAGCGACGAAAGAGCGTGTGTCGCGGTATTGCCCGTGTGGAAGCCAGGATGTGACATTGAAGGGGGGTAGGTGTACACCCCATTATGTTCTCGCCGTTGGCTATCGTAGACTTCCCGCGTGAATGATTTGCGAAGGTTTTTTTTGACCCGTGTAAATCCTCGAGACGTTACATGAAAAAGTGCCAAAAAGATTTTTTTTCTTGTTTGCCAGCGATCATTCGTAGCGCAATATTCCTCGTGTTGCTCCCGATCGCCGCGCTTTTTTTCGGCACCTCTCCGGCATGGGCTGCTGTGGACCTGGGCACCGCGATCAACTATGCGGTCTTGGGCGGTTCGACAGTCACCAGTACCGGCATCACAACTCTCAATGGAGATCTGGGTGTTTGGCCCGGTACTGCAATCGCGGTGAGCAATGTGCTCACGGTTAACGGATCCACCCATCAAGGGGATCCCGTCGCAGAGCAGGCTCAAAGCGATCTTAAATTTGCCTACGATTATTTGGCCGGCCTCCCATACAATTACGACCTTAGCTCTAAGAATCTTGGCACCTTGACGCTTCTACCGGGTGTCTATAATTTTACGTCAGATGCTCTGTTAACGGGGACGCTTGTGCTCGACGCCAAAGGCGATGCCAACGCGCAATTTATTTTCCAGATCGGGAGCGCGCTCACGACGGGAACTAATTCGGCGGTTCATTTGATCGATGGCGGTGATGCCAGTAATCTATTTTGGCAGATCGGCAGTTCTGCAACGCTTGGCACAGGCACTCTATTCGAAGGAAATATTCTCGCGCTCACGAGTATTTCCATGGCGACCGGCGCCCAGATCGGATGCGGCAGCGCCTTAGCACGAAATGGCGCCGTGACGCTGGATACCAACACGATCAACGCCTGCAATGAAACTAACGGCGGAGGCCACGCTGGGGGTGGAAACAACGTGGTTCCCGAACCCAGTTCATGGATTCTGATGGGTTTTGGCATGATGGCTTTCGCTTTCTTGAGGAGGCGCTTATGTTAAAGAGTAATTGCATGTCCCAAGAGGGGACAGAAACAAACAACGGCACGCGGGAAAAAGGCGGCGATTCGACGATTCCCATGTTCGCCGCGAGCCTGGCTCACGAGCTGGGAAACCCTCTCGATGCGATCCGCCGCTACGTCAATCTGGCGCTGGAGCAGGAAACGGCAGATCCAGTCATAAGGGGATGCCTTTTAAAGGCCAAGGAAGGGATCTTCCGGACCCTTCAGATCATGCATGAACTTGTGGCTTTTTCGCGACCCTGTTATGACTATCCGGTGAAGATCGTCGAGATCCATTCCCTTCTGGAGCGGAGTTTGAGCGCACTGGGCGACGAGGAACAATTCAAGGGGATCTCCATCCAGAGAATTTTTTGTGAGGAGTCCATCCACATTGAAGACCGGGGCCTCCTGATCGTGCTTCATAATCTTTACAAAAATGCCGCCCAAGCCATGAATGGCCGCGGAACCCTGACGATCGCGACCTGGCGTGAGAACGGAAGCGTCGGCGTGGCGATCCAGGACACGGGACAGGGGATCCCGGAGGGGATCAAGGACCGTATTTTCGAACCCTTCTTCAGCACAAAGAGCCGGGACGAAGGAACAGGGATCGGGTTGTCCTTGTCCCGTGAGATCGTGGAACGGTGCGGCGGCGAACTTCGATACGAGGATGTTCCTGATGCGGAGCGAGGCGCGCGTTTTGTTTTGATACTTCCCAGAAAAACCCCTGACCACGTTTTTAAAACGGATCAAACGCTATCACTTCAAGACCGCGATGCCCGGTAGTTGCAATTTATAGCAATGCCCTCCTCGAGTTTATATTTCTAATCATTGACTCAAAAGAAATGTGTCCGCCGCGTCCAATATTTTGGACATCATTTAACTTCTTTAAATATAATGAGTTGTGTAAAAGCATCTTTTGTCTGTTTCAAAAATCAGTCATCGATCTTCCTTAAAAAACAATATTTTCTGGATTCGTTGCAACCATTCTTGATAAACAAAATATTTTTTGAGCGATGTTATGAATACAATCCTGAAATGCTCAAAATTTTACCGGATCCTCTCGTGATATTGGCATGGAATGTGCAACTAACTGCGTGATAGGGACGGTCATTAATAAAACCTATTAATAAACCCTGAGAAAGGTCCATCATGAAAAAAAGTGACGCGAGGATGGCGATGACTATCACCAAGGGCCTTTTCTTGAGTTTAATCTTCTCGCTATTTGTTTTCTCGCCGCTTGCGTCAGCGACTATGGTGGTCAACGGATCCCTCGACGATTGGGGCGTGACTCCCGGGGCGTATGACTCGATAAATCCGCAGGCTCAATGGGTGCCTAGCACGGCAGGCGTTACGTACGTCTCCGAAGATCAAATTGATTATTCTCTGAATCCCGGCTATGGCGGACAGGATTTCGACGTCGAAGCGATCTATTTTAAGAAGGAAGGGGATATTGCCTATTTTGCCGTGGTGTCCGGATTTCCCATAGGCGGTTATCCCAATTATAACGGTTCTGCTTATTACGCCGGCGATCTGGCTATTGATTTTGGCAGTAACGGATCCTATGAATTTGGCGTTACGGTCACCAATCATCTATCGGGTGTTGCGCCTGACCATCTCGTCGGAAATGCAGCCACAGACTGGTCAACTCCTTATTTCACGGAGAGCGGCCCTTTTCAGCTCACTGGCGGGACCGACCTGGGGGCTGTCCAATTCGCCTATAATTCCACCACCTACCTTGTGGGCGATCATTATGTCTATGAATACGGTATTCCGGTCTCGCTCTTCGGCGCCGACTGGACCGGAGATAATCCTGACTTAACCGTCCATTGGACCATGTCGTGCGGCAACGATGCTCTCGATCTGCACGTCAATGCCGTACTGAATCCGGAGCCCAGCACCTACGCGCTCCTCCTCCTGGGATTGAGTTCATTCGGCCTGCTGCGGCGTTTTCGCAACACTCGGACGGCTTAGCACTCCCTGTTTCGAGTCCCGGGGTACGAGTCCCGAGCTCCGAGGCATTTGCAATTCATAGCACCGCTCACCTCCGGTTCATATTTCTAATCATTGACTCAAAAAAAATGTGTCCGCCGCGTCCAATATTTTGGACATTGTTTAACTTCTTTAAATATAATGACTTATAAGAAAATCCATTTTATGTGTTCCGAAAATCAGTCATTGATCATCTCAAAAAGGCAATATTCCCATCATTCGTTGCAGCTATTCGGCCCTCAAAAAATATTTTTCCGGCCGATTCCTCAAATACAATTCTAAAAGTCCTCAAACTTATCCGATTATTTCATGGCATTGGCATGAAATGTGCATACAGTCTATGACCGACCAAGAAGTCGTAGGAAATACCCGGACATTACGGTAAACCTTGAGTGATCTTTTTTTCTTTATCGGGCGAGAAAGCCGCCGGGCGAAGAAGGCGGCAAGAATTTAAACAAAATCATTTCTGAGCACAGACAGGAGGATTAATTTGGAAGAATGCATGACTATTACCGAACTCGCGGATAAAACCGGGCTGACGCCCAAAACGATCATCCGCTGGGAAAAGTCCGGCAAGATCAAAAAGCCCAAGCGGAACTGGAAGGGCTGGCGGGTTTATGCGGAAGAGGATTTCCAGCATATCCACCGGATGATCAATTCTGTCTATGAGATCTGAACGAGGCCTGTCAAGGGACGAGAGGAACGAACCATGAATATTTTTTCGAAAACGAGAGTGACGGCCGCGGGCCTGGTCCTAGTGATGCTCTTTTGTAATCATTTTTCTTACGCCGGGGACTCGCTCCAGAAACAGGATGACGGGTCGTCCCTCGGGACTTCCATGCAGAACCCGAATGTTCAACAGACGGACAGCCTGCTCGTTCCCGTAACCCATTCAACCAACTATGACGCCCAGTTCTCGCAATATGCGAGCTTCATGCAATCGCCCTATTCGCGAGCGAACGGCGTTCTCCCTTCGAACATGCAGCAGGGTTACTCGCAGGGACCGGCCTTGCCGGGCAATCCCGCGGTGCAATCCGCCTCCGACCCTTATATGGCGTCAGAAGTTTCGCCTTTTTCCCGTTATTCGCCCTACATGGAAGTTGTCGGTGAGAATTCGAAATATATTCTCGGGATCGATGACGTGGTCACGATCGTGGTCCGGGACCAGCCGGATTTTTCCGGTCGTTTTGCCATCGACCCGGAAGGGAACGTTCAATATACCTTTGTCGGAGACATCAAAGCGGATGGAAAGACCAAGGAGCAGCTTAAGGCCGACCTCGTGAAGGGCCTCAGAAAATTTATCCGCAACCCCGAAGTGGCGGTGATGATCTCTGAGTACCGCAGCAAGGCGGTCTATGTTTTTGGTTTTGTGAATAATCCCGGAAAATTCGCCATGAAGGGCGACCAGATCACCGTCAAGGACGCGGTGGTGGCTGCCGGGTTGCCGCGCATGGATGCCGCCTTAAGGCGCGTCTATGTGGTGCGGCCCTCCAAGTACAACAAGGACGGCAAGGCCACGTCCCGGAAGATCAATTTGAAGAAATTGCTGAAAAAAGGCGACTCCGCCGAGGACTTTGTGCTTCAGCCGGGGGACACCATCGTGGTCGATCGCCGCTATTTCGACAGCTTCGTGGACAATTTCAGCCGCCTGGTCGGCCCTGTTTTCCAGGCCGCGGCGGTCTATGAATTGGCCATGGGGAACAACGGAAACGGCATCTTCCGTTCGAACAAAAAATGATGCTCTTGAATATCGGTGCAAAATTTTATGGCTGGGTCCACAAAATGTCGTCCTACAAGCGGCTCTATTTTATCGGCCTGTTTATTATGGCCGGACGGCTGGTCGCCCGCGCCTTTATGAATGTATGGGACATGATCGAATGAAGTTATTAGCGTTAAGCACGTTCACGAATAAAAGGGGAGCGGGTATTTAATGGATCTCGATCAACTCGGCCAGACATTCAGGATCCGCGAATATTATTACATGGTGGTGCGCCATAAATTCTGGCTCTTCATCAGCACGATCGTGTGCTTTTTTATCGCCACTGTCCTCGCGTTCGCCCTGCCCAAGGTCTACCGCGCCGAGACGGTGCTTCTCGTCCAGGATGAAAAACTCCTGAACCCGTTGATCGCGGGTCTCGCGATCTCTCCCTCGACGGCATCGCGCATGCGAACGCTTAAAGAAGAGCTTCTTGCCTGGCAACGGCTGACGCTTTTGGTGGAAAAACTGAAGTTGGATGACCGGGTCAAAAATCCTGTCGGCTACGAAAAACTCATCAAACATTTGCGGGACAGTATCGAGGTCCGTTTCAAGGGCGCGGACCTGATCACCATTTTTTATGAAGGCGTGGACCCCCGGAAGGCGCAGGCGATCGTCCAGACACTCTCCGACATTATCATTAACGGAACGATCTCGACCTCGGATCTCGAGGCCAATAGCGCCATCCGTTTTATCCAGGAGCAGCAGGACGCGTACCGGACGAAACTGGAACAATCGGAACAAAAACTGCGGGAGTTCCGCGAGATCTATGGGAACACGCTCCCCGTCGCGACCCGGATGAATGAACAGCTGGTCCAGCTCAAGATCGATCTGCAGAACATGCTCGTCGATAACACCGAGGAACATCCGCGCGTGATCGCGACCCAAAAATTGATCACCCAGCTCGAGAGCCAGCGGGATTCCTATATGAAAAAAGCGACCCAGGAGGGTGCCCGCATTACGCCTGAGGAATACGCCAAGCTTGTCACAAGCGTCCCTCTCCAGGAACAGCAGCTCGCGAAGCTTCAGCGCGACTATCAGGTCAATAGCGAGCTTTATCAAAAACTTTCAGAACGGCTCGAAACCGCGAAGATCTCGCAGACCCTGGAAAAATCGGACAAGGGGACCAAGTTCAAGGTGCTGGAACCCGCGCGCCTGCCGCTCGTGCCCGCGAAACCCAATAAGCCGCTTTTTATGATCGGCGGTATTTTTATCGGGCTCGCCCTGGGCGTGGTGCTGATCTATCTGATCGATAATAGCGACACCTCGATCCGGAACGCGGACGAGGCCCGGCGTCTTTTGGAAATGCCGATCTTGGGGGCGATCTCTCCCATCCGCCCCGAAGAGCTTTTACTGGGAGAAAGACTCAAGGTGGGCGCCCATGTATAACGAGTTCTACGGATTCAAGGAAAAACCGTTCAACCAGACCCCGGACCCTTCGTTCTTTTTCGCGTCCGAGCACCATCAGACCGCGCTGAATGCCCTGCATTACGCCATTGTCGAGCGCAAGGGGTTTATCGTCCTGACCGGGGAGGTCGGTTGCGGCAAGACCACGGTCGCGCGCCGGCTCCTGAGGTCCCTCGACCGGAACGTCCAGACGGTTTCGATCTTTAACACCTACCTGAGCCCCAAAGGGGTCATCACCATGATCCTGGACGATCTCGGGGTGCAGTATACGAATGGCCCGAAAGAAAAACTCCTGATCCAGCTGAACACTTATCTGATCCAGCAGCTTCAAAAGAACCAGAACGACGTCCTGATCATCGATGAAGCGCAGAACCTTTCACCGGCCTGCCTTGAAGAAGTGAGAATGCTCTCGAACCTTGAAACCGAGAAAGAAAAACTCCTGCAGATCATTCTGATCGGCCAGCCCGAGCTCCGCAAGAAGCTCGAAATGCCGTCCTTACGCCAGCTCCGCCAGCGTGTGGCGATCCAGTATCACCTCAAGCCGCTGAGTGAAGAAGATACGCAAAAATATGTCCTGCACCGTCTTGAGGCCGCAAAGTCCAACGGCCGTTCCTATCAGGACCTTTTTACCCCGGAGGCCATGCAGGCCATTTATAAACTCTCGGGCGGGATCCCGCGCGTGATCAATCACGTGTGTGACAGCGCCCTTTTGGCCGGATATGTTACCGGATCGCAGCAGATCAGCCCGGACATGGTCAAAGAGGTGGGCGCCGAACTTCTTTACGCCCACCGGGCGTAGCAAAGCAAAGGATGAAGTGAAACCTATGAGTAAATTTGGAAAAGCACTCGAAAAGGCCCAGCAGGAACGGGAAACCCGGGAACTGCCTGCCAAGGAACGCGCGGGGCAGGTCGTCGAGGGTTCCGCCGCCGCGTCCTTTAATGATGAACGCGTGGTCAAAGGCGCCGGGCAGGAGCAGGCAGACGCGTGGGAAAACCGGGTCGCGACGATCAAACATGCCAAACCGGATAACCGCGTCGTCACGATGGCTTTCCCCGAATCCATGGTGAGCGAACAATACCGCATGCTTCGCACCGGTCTCAAGATCCAGATGGCCAAAGACAGCGCGAAGGTGATCCTGATCTCGAGTTCCACTCATTCGGAAGGCAAGACCCTCACGGCCGTTAACCTCGCCCATTCGCTGGCCGAGGACGGCGTGACCAAGGTCGCGCTGATCGACGCGGACCTCAGGCGCGGCAAAGTCTCGGATTATCTCGGCTTCAAAACGGCGGACGGTCTCACGGAGCTTTTGTCCTCCACCGACATGAGCCCCCAGCAGGTGATGGTCAAGAACTCGCTCCCGAACCTTTTCGTCATCCCGCGCGGCAAAGTCTCAAAGCGCGCGGCGGAGCTCGTCGGCTCGAGCCGATTCCATTATCTGATCGAGGGCCTTCGGAGCCACTTTGATTACATCATCGTGGACGCGCCGCCGATCCTCGCGACCGCCGATGCCGGGATCATGGCCCCGGAAGTGGACGGCGTCCTTTTCATCATCCAGATCGGCCGCACGCCCAAAAGCATCGTGGCTCACGCCCACACACTCTTTAAACAGACCGCGGTGAAAATGTTCGGCTATGTCCTCACCAACGTCGAATTCCAGACCGCGGACTATAAATACTACGGCTATAACTATTACGACGATTCTGGGAAAGTGATCAAAGAACCGATGAAAGACAAGGTCATGACCCATTTGAGGAACGCCGGCAAATACCTCACCGTCCTCGAAGAGAGATTCAACGTGTGGTGGGAAACGAAGCGAGAAGAAAGAAATAAGAAATAAAAAAGTTTCGAGTTTAGAGTTTAAGGTTTCGAGTTGAACTCGGAACCCGGAACTAGAAACGCGGAACTTAGTAGTAGATTCCGCCCGAGATCTCATGAGCAAGCCATTCATGGGCACTCGGGCGTTTTTTTCTGAAGCGGGATTCTGACAGGCTGGGAGCGAATGGCCTTGTGGAAAAGGGGGCTATAGGGTATACTTTCGGCAGGATTTAAGTTTCGACGAATGCTGAAAGATTGATTATGATGAAATATAAAATTTACTCGACTAAGCGGCGGCTCGTGAAAAACATCTTCAGCGACCGCTCCTCACTGGTACTGCGTGCTCTTTTGCGAGAGCCGGAAAAGAAGTGGACTCTGTCTGAGCTGGCGAAGGAAGGCGTTTCTTTTGGGCTCGCCAGTGACGTCTTAAGCCAGGCGGAAACGCTGGGGTATGTCGAAAGGTTCGCTAAAGGGCCGGAGAGCTATACGCGCCTCATCCGTAAAGAGGATCTGCTGACAGACTGGATAAAGGCTTATTCCTTTGGGCAAAACGACCATGAGTATTATTTGAGCGCGGATAAGCATTTCATAAAAAACTTCGTAAACTATTTACGGCACAAGAAAAAAAGATTCGCTTTGACCGGTTATAGCGCTAGCCGTCTGATCTCTCCCTATGTGAAAGATGATCGCCATTTTATTTATATGGATGTAGCACGCGACGAATATCGCGCTTTTCTCAAAGAGTCGGAGTCCCAGCTCAATTTATACAAACTTGTCCATGGAGGGAACATCTGCTTTATGACGCCTTTCTACCGGAGTTCGGTTTTTAAAGATTCGAGGATCGTTAGAGGGTTTCCGGTGGTTTCAAACTTACAACTTTATCTGGATCTCATGACCTTTCCTCCGACGGGTCCTGAAGAAGCGGAACATCTCATTTTGGATTTCAAGAAGAAAGGTAAAGCTTTTGTCTGAATTTGAGATGCTGGAAAAAGGTTTCCTGGATACGCTGTCCGCTATGGAAGACGGCCTCGATAAGATCATTATTGTGGGCGGTTGGTGCCCCTATCTTTACGCCGTATATCTTTGGCGTAAAGAAATTCCCAATATCCCAACCATCACGGATATGGATCTTGGCGTTTTGGAAACAGGTTCGCGGAAGTTTGATCGCACGATCCACGACAAGCTTTCAGCCGCCGGCTTAGCGGTTGAGAGGATCTGCGCTGACGAACCGGAACCCATTCAATTTGTTTACAAGAAAAAGGAATTTGAAATGAAGGCGGAGTTTATCACCTCCTTTGAAACGACCGATGACACGCTTAATCGGTTTTTGGGAAGTCAATTAGCATGCAACCGGATCGAGGCTTTTGAGATCCTGCTCGAAGACTATGTCGGGATCAACATTCATCATTCGGGAAAGAAACTGCGGCTGAATATTCCCAGGCCCGAAACGTTCTTGTATCACAAGGGAATTACTTTCGTGATGCGGTTCGGGGAGGCGAAGCGGGACAAGGATCTGTTCTACGTTTATTTCATCCTGAAGTTTTGCCCCGACCCCCAGTTGCTTTTAGAGGCTCTTGCGCGCTATCAAAACCATGAATTATTCGAATCGTTTCGTGCTAACCTTAAAGAATACTTGGCGGATGTGAGCAGCCCCGGATACAAAGTGCTCCGGCCTTTTGTCCGCCGATGGTTCGAAGAAAAGAAGATCAATCAGAAGATCCGGGAGATCTTTGCTCCGCTGTTTGCTTTAATTTAAAACGTAGAGCGGGACACGAGACGAGGGAACGGTGAGCGGAAAATCCGAAGCACGAAATGAGAAATAAGAAGAAATGAGAAGCAAGAAGTAAGGAATATGAAAAAATAAGGCGAGAAAATGGCAGCGATAGTAGGAAATCAAAAAGAAAAGAAAACGGTCAGGACTTGCTCGGACTTAAATGTCTATCGGCAAAGTTTTGCCCTGGCGAAGGAAGTCTTAGAGCTGACAAAGAAGCTTACGAAGGAAGATGCGTATTCTCTTTGCGACCAACTCAGGTGCGCCTCAAGATCCATTCTTAACAATATCGCAAAGGGGTGGGCTAAGCGGAAATACGCGAATGTCTTTATTAAGCAATTAAACGATGCCAGTGGCTCTTGTGAGGAAACCAAACTGTTGCTGCAGTTTGCCATTGATTGTCATTATCCTGAAAGGAAAAGATTCGAAGCATTAAGCAAAGCCTGCGATGAAGTTGGGGCGATGCTAAATTTTCTCATAAAAAACCGGAGGACCTTTTAATGTTTTATCTTGCTTCTTACTTCTTATCTCTTACTTCTTACATCTTTCTCCTTACTTCTCGGAGCCTGTCATGAGTTCTCTCAAAGCTCGGACGGTGTCCGGCGTAAAGTGGCAGATGCTGAACAAGATCGCCCAAAAGGTGCTCTCGGTCGGCACGTTCGCCGTCCTGGCCCGCATCCTGGAACCTTCCACCTTCGGCCTCTTCGCCATGGCCTTTATCCTGATCGATGGCTTTCAGCTCTTTAAATCCTTCGGACTCGACACCGCGATCATTCAGCGCAAAGACAATGTCGAAGAGGCCGCGCACACCGCCTATTTCATTGTCCAGATCCAGGGATTTATTTTATTCGGCATTTGTTTTCTCGCCGCGCCGATCACGGGTTATTTCTTTCATAACCCGGATGTCACATCCATTGTTCGCGCGCTGGGCGTTATTTTTATATTTTTAAGCTTTTCAAAAATCCCCACCACGCTCCTCACCAAACAAATGAAGTTCAATACGATTGCCGCGATCGAACTCACCGGATCCGTCGTCAATTCGTGCGTTGCCGTGGCGCTTGCCCTTGTCTGGAAAAACGTATGGGCTCTTGTGTGGGCTTACGTGGCCAAACAATTTGTGACGGCTATGCTTGCCCGCTTTTTCTCTGGCTATCGCTTCAAATGGCAATTCGACTGGAAAATCGCTAAGGAATTGCTTCACTATGGCAAGTTCATGGTCGGGATGAGTCTGCTTTGGTATGCCAGCGATAATGTGGGCAATGTGATCGTCGGGAAAATGTTGGGCGTGGCGATGCTGGGTTACTTTGCCCTGGCAACCAATATCGGGAACTTTATCAACACTCATTTCACCTACTTGCTCGAAGGTGTGATGTTCCCGGCTTACGCGTCGATCCAGCACGATAAGGAAGAGGTCAAACGGGTTTATCTGAAGACCACAAAGTTCGTCGCGATCTTTTGCATGCCTTTTGCTGTAGCGCTGATCTTTCTCGCGAAAAACCTGGTGCTCTCGCTTTACGGTCAAAAATGGCTGGAAATAGTGCCCTTGATCCAAATTTACGGCGTCATGCAACTCGTGGTCCCGATTTCGGTTTGTTCGGGATCACTTTTTCTCGGCTGTGGTAAACCTAAGTTTCTTTATCATCTATCGTGGGTCGGTTTGCTGATAAAACTCCCGTTGCTTTTTGTCCTGACAAAGTATTTCGGTGTGATAGGGACGGTAACGACAGGTCTTTTTGTAATTCTAGCAACGCTGCCGATGAATTTTTCAATGGTTGCAAAGATCATAAACTTAAAAGCAGCGGAATTTTTAAAGCAGTTTCTGCCGTCCTTGTATTGCTCACTCGCCATGCTGGCAATGATCATCATTTTTAAGACAGCTGTTATTCCACATTCGATCCCTTACTTTGTCGGGAGTCAATTCGTCGAACTTGTAATCTTCGCGGTTTTGGGATCCATCGCCTATATCGCTGCATTTTATTTGTTTGACCGGTCCGCTGCGATCGAAGCCAAGCAGCTAATTCTTAAGACCAAAACATGAAAATACAGGAGGTAATTCAAAAGTGGAGAACGACAAGCTTCAGAGAGCAAAAGAAGTGTGGGAGAATTCACTAAAGCTTGCAGGTTCCGATTGTCTTTTTAAAAGCGGTGTTAAGGAACTGAGTGAATTTTTTAATATGACTGAAAGGGAAGTCACAGGCATCCTTCCACAATCTGTGGAGATTTTTGCTAAAGAATGGGAAAGAAAAAACATTGATATAAAAAACGAAAATTCAGTGAATGATTTCTACAATGGCACAAGCTCAGAGATATTTGAATTGATGGATTGGCACATCAATAAATTTACTACTGGCCCCTTGCATTATGTTCGCGCGTTAGAAATCGCAAAGCAACTCGATTTAAAAGCATATTTGGACTATGGATCAGGTATAGGCTCTGGCGCAATAGTTTTTTTAAGAAATGGTTTCAGCGACATTGCTTGTGCTGACATAGCGGAGCCTTTGCGAAAATTTGTTGATTACCGTCTTAAAAAAAGAAATATGAAGGCTAGCTTGATCGACTTGCGAACTGAGAAACTTGATAAAGCGAGATATGATTTAATCACCTGCTTTGATGTTTTAGAGCACACCACCAATCCTAGAAGGATTTTAAAAGATTTACGGGATGCTTTAAAAGACGGAGGTTTTTTAATATTGAATAATGCGGATTGCGGCACAGACGAGGACAGGCCAATGCATATTTCTACTGCAAAATTAGAGAAAAGGCTGAGAGGTATGGGTTTTCAACAATTGTGGAATTTCCAAAATGAGTTTAAGGAACTAAGCCCGGAGTACGTTCTAGTTTTAAAAAAAATTAAAAGACATTTTATGCATAATTTTTTATTTTATCTTTACGATGGCTTCTGCCCCAAGTGGCTCGTTCGTATTGTTCATAAATTAAAATAAATTGGCTGAGGATAATTACTCAGCATCGGATTTGAAGTTTGGCAATGCGTATGGGGAAGTCATGAGCAGAGAAAACAAGTTCGCAGAAAGAGTTTCGATGAATTCGAGGAATTATGCGCCTAAAGTTAGCGTTATCATCCCAACCTATAATCGAACTAGATATATTTGCGATGCAATCGACAGCGTCCTGGCCCAGTCTTATCAGGATCTCGAAATTATTGTTGTTAATGACGGCTCAACAGACGATACGGCAACTGTCCTTAAAAAATATGCGGGCCGCATCAAGTTGATTCTTCAGGAGAATCGTGGAGTTTCCGCCGCGCGCAATCGAGGAATTATTGAGGCAAGTGGCGAATATGTCGCGTTTCTTGATGCAGATGACCTCTGGTTTTCAAATAAATTGAGCGTTCAAATACCTCTCTTAGAATCCAATTTTGAACTAGGTATGGTGTTTTCGTATCTTGAGTTCATAGATGAGCAGGGGCGACGGACAAGTCGTATAAAACCAAAGCAAAAACCAGGTATTGATTTTCTATCAATGTTAGAGTTTGGTAGTGCTGCGACATCGTCCTGCGTGATTCGTAAGCAGTGTTTGGACGCAGCCGGTCAATTTGATGAGTTTTTGCATATTTATGAAGATGTGGATTTGTTTTTACGTGTTGTGAAGCGATTTCCCGCAGTATTAGTCGAACAGCCGCTCGGCGGCTACCGGGAACATTCAAACCAATCAACGCTGGATGATATTAAAAATTACAAGCATCAAGTCAAACTAGCCCAAAAATGGCTGGGCCTCTGCGATGGGCCTAAAGCGAAAAGAATTCTACGTGTGAGACTCAGGAAATACTTGAACTTAATGATGCGATACTCATTGAAAAAAGGTGCATGGAGCGCGGCGCTGAATTATTTGATTTCGTATCTAGGATCAGCATTCACCATGGAGAACGATGATGCCTAAAGCCAGTGTCATTATTTCAACTTATAACCGGGCGTCATTTTTAAAAGATTCACTCCAAAGCGTCGTTGCGCAAACCTATCGGGATTGGGAACTGATTGTAGTCGACGATGGATCAACCGATGACACGGCTAAGGTTGTTTCGAAGTATGGGTCAAGGATAAATTACATTAAAAAGAAAAATGGGGGAGTTTCAGCAGCAAGAAATACGGGTATTCACGTAGCAACTGGCGAATTCATCGCTTTTTTAGATGACGATGATATATGGTTGTCAAATTATCTTGAACAGCAAATGAAGCTAATGCTTCAGGATCCAGAATCGGACATTGTAGCCGGCCGTTGCCAAGTCATTGATCGCAATGGGAAATTATTGCCGAATGTATTCAAGCCGAGCGCTGAACCTATTTGGACGCCGACAAAATTATTAACGAGCGTAATGCCTGTGACTTCTGCTGTGATTATTCGCAAAAGCGCGATTGAGCGAGCCGGTTTTTTCGATGAAACATTAAAAGGCGATGAAGACATTCATTTATATATCCGAATTTCAGTTTTTGCACGGTACCGTTTCAATTGTGAAGCGTTAGTGCACTACCGAAAACATGGTAACAATTGGACGTCTAATCCAATAAAAACAGCCGAGGGATATCTTATTGTTTGTGAGAAAATGAAGGGACTTTTGCCACTGCTTAAAAATGATGCTGAGGTTGTCCAGAGCGAAGCACGAACGCATTATCAGCTTGCGCGGTTATATTTGCAAACTGGCAAACCTTTTGACGGATTACGGCATGTTGGGAAAGCTTTACAATTGCAGCCGGCTGTCGGGTTGTTATTTAACGATCAAACATTACCTTCCGGGTTTGGCTGGATGCGGTTGGTGAAACCTTACGGAATGGCGCTTGTTTTGGCATTTGCTTCTTTGATCCAATTATTTAAAAAACCAATGGCTGGAGCCACGAGTTATGCGAATCGGAATTGATGCAAGGGCTCTGACTGCAACACATTTGAAGGGGATAGGGCGGTATTGCGAAAACCTGATATGTTCGTTATCACGCATCTATGCCAAGCATGATTATGTCCTTTTCTGTAGCGGTAGTAGTTCTTTACCGGATCGTATTATCGGGAACGATCATATTACAGAGGTGCGAGTGCAGGCCGCAAATGGATTTCTGTGGGAACAATGGGCTTTGCCGTTAGCTATTAGAAAAAATCAGATCGATGTTTTTCATTCGCCCGCTAATTCAACCATGCTATGGACGCCCTGTCCCACGATTTTAACCTTACACGACACGATGACGCATCAATACGCTCGGTCATGGGGGGGGAAAGAGAATATCTATTGGAACACTTTGCAAACGATAGCTTATCGTCGTTTAAATAAAATTATTGCGCCGAGTCAATTTTCTAAAAGCCAAATTTGCGCTGAATTTAAAATAAATCCAGATCGTGTCGAGGTTATTTATCAGGGTGTCTCAAGTCGTTTTCGGGTGATGGATCGTGAGGCTGTTGAGATGCAGTTGAAATCTTTTAAACTCCCTAACCCGTTCATATTCGCTGTGGGTAGTAAGCTTGAACGGAAAAATATTCGTACGCTCATCGAAGCTTTTGACGGGATTTCTCAAAAAGTTGGCCGTCTTGAGTTGGTGATTGCGGGTTTGCAAGGCTACCAACCGATTGAACAAGCTGTGAACGCTCTCCGCGATCCTTCCCGTGTTCGATTGCTGGGTTACATCAATGAAGAAGAGCTTATTGCTTTCTATAATCGAGCTGCATTGTTTATTTTCCCGTCCTTAAATGAGGGTTTTGGGATTCCACCGGTGGAAGCTATGGCTTGTGGTGCACCAGTGATTGCTTCAAATGCTTCCTGCATTCCGGAAGTGGTGGGGGATGGTGGTTTGCTTGTTGATTGCAAAACTCCAGAACCGCTTGCTGTGGCGATGGCCCAGGTTCTGGCGAATACAACGGTTCGGGATTCACTACGTTCTAATGGAATCGCACGGGCAAAGCACTTTACATGGGAGGAAACCGCGCGTAAGACACTAAAGGTTTATGAACAGGCGGCGCAATCGTGAACATACTGCTTATTGACTATGCACTACCGTCATCCGTGTTCTCCGGCAAGACAGTGCGTCTAAAAAATATTTATGGGCGTTTGGCAAAGTCATCTAAAATTATTTTTCTCCGAACCGCGCAACCGGGTGAAGAAAAAGAATCTAAGGATCTGGAGCTCTGGTCGAAGGAAACTTTCGCCCAATGTCTTCGAATGCCCGCATTGCCCGCCGTCAAGCTTGCCGATAAAATAAGGACTTTGCTGACTTTGAAGCCATGGTTTGATATTTTCAGCAAGTACTCCGACTCCGTTAAAGACATCACGCTGAATCTCCGCAACATCTGCAAAGAGCACGCCATTGATGTGGTTATCACATTTAATCTGGAAGTGGCTCAATACGGACTTTTGGCATCCGAATTTTGCCCTTGGATACAGGATCTGGGTGATTCGATGATTTTACAAATGCGCCGGCAGAGCAAAAAGGCATCGTCTTTCAAGCAATCGGCCGCCCTTTTGTGGCGACTTCTTCGCGAGACCCGGTTTGAATATGACATGGTTCAAAAAGCAGCTTCAACGATTTTTGTTGCAGAGGAAGATGCCGCTCTCCATCGCAAAGTGAGCTTTCAAATCCACATCATTCCGAATGGTGTTGATACCGATTACTTTAATCCTGACATCGTAAATCCCATCGGTTCAGAAATACCTTATCTCGTATTCACCGGACATATGAATTTCCCGCCTAACCAGGACGCGGCAGCGCATTTCGCCAATAATATATTTCCAATGATTCAAAAAAAAATTCCTCATCTCGGTTTCAAAATCGTTGGCGCTGATCCGACCCCTGAAGTGCTTGATCTTGCAAAAAATGACGGCGTGGAAGTGACCGGATTTGTGGATGACGTCCGTCCTTATCTGCGGAGTGCGGCTGCTTTTGTTTGCCCTATGCGAATGGGCAGCGGAATTAAAAACAAACTTCTCGAAGCGATGGCGATGAATTTACCGGTTGTTGCATCATCCTTAGCGGTAGCCGGCATCGAGGGTTTTCCTCGGGAAACGATTGCCGTGGAAGACGCGCCCCTACGATTTGCGGAGAAATGCGTCGATTTTGTGGTGTCAAAGATAAGCACAAAAAGAACAACCACTCAATCTCGTGACTTTGTGCAAAAGCAATACTCATGGGGACAGGCGATTGGGAAATATGAAAGTTTGATCAATAAGGCCCTATCCGCCGCGGAGGCGAAGGCATGAGCCGTTCAGTTTCACCTCAAAGCGGTAAAAATACATACCTTTTAGTGACAGTCGCAGTCTGCTTCTTTGCATTCTTAATCATCAAGGAAGTGCAGCTTCCGAAGGCTTTGATCCTGGGGCTGACTGTGATTAGCGGTATTTTTCTTCTTTTTAAGGGGGTCAAACGGCCTGAGATCGTGACTTACGCACTGGTTGCCTATATGCCTTTCAGTAAAGAGCTTGCCGGTAATTTTGGCGGTGTTCTTACCGCTCTGAACTTTACCAATATCTTAATGGTTTTTATGTTGATTGTTTGGGTGAGCGGCCGCTATGCCGAGGGCGAGCCGTTATGGCTGAAAACATCGCTTAATGTGCCGATTATTTTGTTTCTCTTGGCTGGTTTTATTTCAATTTGCCGGGGAAGTTTCTATGATATTACCAGCATTAGCGATGTTTTGATCAACTATAAACGATGGATCACGCCGATCCTTTTATATTTTTTGGTGCTGAATACGGTCAAAGACCGGACGACGATCAAAAATATCGCGGTCATTATTATGATCGTGACAACTGTAGCCGCGCTGATGGCGATCTGGGATTATATCGACAAAGGCGATATGGGGAACTTAGATAAATCAAGAATCGGCGGGATCGCGGAACAGCCCAACATGCTGGCGGCTTTTTTTAATTATTACATGTTCCTTGTGTTTGGCTTTTTCTTGCTCAATCTCAAACGGGCGAAGTATTGGCTTTTGCTCATTCCTTTCCTTCTTTGTTTCCGCGGGCTCATGGTCACGTTTTCCCGGGGCGGCTATTTGGCGTTCGCGCTCGGGCTTTTTGCCATCACTTTTTTCCGGAATAAAATACTTTTCGTGATCCTCATCTTGCTAGGCTTCCTTATTTATTCGAATCCCGAGCTTTTACCTGCGGGGATCCTGTATCGCATGAAACAAACCGTGAAAACACAAGGTGAATACAGCGAGACCAATAAGACGGAATACAATGAGGGTGATCTGGATGCAAGCGCTCAGGAGAGGATGGATATTTGGCGTGCAGGGCTCAATATGGTCAAGGACAACCCGGTGTTTGGCGTGGGATACGGACTTTTTCCAACTGTGCTTAAATATTACCGCGCCAGTGGGCGGGAGAGCGATTCACACAATACCTACCTTATTATTATGGCAGAAATGGGGATACCGGCGCTTATCATTTTTTTCTGGATCATCCTGCTGATTTTTTTGAGCACGCGCTCGCTTTATCTCAGGACGAAGGATCCGTTCGCCAAAGCGCTTGCCCTCGGCTGGCTCGGCGGTATTTTTGGGCTTCTCCTGAGCAACATGTTCGGCTCCCGCCTTGATTCGCAGGAAGTTTCCAGCTATCTCTGGATCATCTCGGCGCTGATTATGAGGCTGCGAATACTAGACAAAAAAGAGAAGCAAGAAGTAAGAAGTAAGAATTCAGAAGTAGGAGCCAGTAGGCAGGAGGCAGACGGGGCTTGGGACCTCCGCTATTGAGCGGCGGAAAGAAAGAAGTAAGAAATAAGAAGTAAAAATCTTGCATCTTACATCTTACCTCTTTGTGGGGTGGGGTCTTGACTTGTTGTTTAAAAGTACTACAATTGTTGTAATATATGACAACAAAAAACCCTCTGTTTAATTTAACGAGATCAACGCTGCGCAAGCGGCTGTTGGGTCACTTTTTTGAAAATCCCAAGGCGACGCATTATCTCCGGGAGATCGCGCTATTACTCCGTGTGGATCCCGCGAATTTGTCTCGCGATCTCAGGGGGCTTGTTAAGGAAGGCGTTTTTGCCGCGACTTATAGGGGCAATCAGAAGCATTTCTTTCTGAACCGGAACTACCCGCTTTTTGAAGAACTCCGTTCGATGGTTCTAAAAACCCTCGGTTCGACGGGAGCGGTTCGGGACCGCTGTCGTGAAGCTCCGGTGAGTTGGGGTGTCAAAAATAAGAACGTCTATATTATTGCGGGGCCGAACGGGTCAGGAAAGACGACCTTTGCGAGAACATTTTTGCCGGACTATGCGAAGTCTCCGAACTTTGTGAACGCGGACCTTATCGCGCAGGGATTGGCTCCGTTCGGGCCTCGTGCCGCGGCGGTGAAAGCGGGCAAGATCGTGCTGCAGCAGATCCGCGAATATGCCGAGCTGGGCGTCGACTTTTCTTTCGAAACGACGCTGTCCGGAAAGTCTTATGCGGGTTTTCTTTCGGAGGTGAAGGCGCGTGGTTATTTTTTGAACTTATTCTTTCTTTGGCTTCCAAGCCCTGAATTGGCGATCAAACGTATTAAAGACAGGGTTCAGGAAGGCGGGCATGATGTGCCGGCGGAGGATGTGCGGCGGCGGTTTGCTCGGGGTATTCATAACTTTTTTTCACTCTATGAGCCGTTGCTTGATTTCTGGATGATGTTCGATAATTCCGGGGCAAAGCCATTGCTGATCGCGAAGCGACGAAATGGCTGCAGAGAGGTCGTCGATGAAGCGTTGTTCAAACTGGTTCAGGGGACCGCGAGTCATCCATGAAAAAGAGAATGTCATTGCAGGATAAGGCGGAAGAGGCGATGAAGAAGGCCGTGCACGAGGTCGTGGAGCGGCATAAGAAAACCGGGCGTCCGCTTGCTGTGTGGAAGAAGGGAAGGGCCGTCTGGATTTCTCCTTTTTCAGTGAAGTGAAGCGGGGAACGGGCCTCGAAACCCGGAACTCGAAACTAGGAACTCGAAACTGTGATAAAAATATTATTCATCATCGACAAATTATATCCGGCGGGAACGCAGACCAATCTGCTTGAGATCGCGAAGGGGTTGGATAAGACGCGATTTCAGGTGCGCGTTGCGGTCCTGCAAAAAGGCGGCACGCTGGAGGCCGAATTTCGCGCGGCCGGGATCCCTCTTTACGAGTTTGAGATCCATAAGGCCTACGGGTTTCGTGCCTGGAAGGCCCTGCGGCGGTTGGCCCAGATCATGAAAAAAGAGAAAATCGATATTGTGCAGTTGCATTTTCTTAAGGCCGATATTCTGGGGTCCTTTGCCGCGCAATGGGTTGGGGTGAGCGGGATCGTGATGGCGCGCCGGGATGAGGGGTTCTGGATGACGGGCCGGCAGGTCCTTCTTGCGCGGCTCTTTAACCGCTACGCGACGCACATGCTGGCGAATTCCTATTCGGTGGCCAGCGCCGTGAAGCGGATCGAGAAGGTCAAGCCGGAGAGACTGCATGTGATCCATAACGGCATTGATGTGGACCGGTTCCGGTTTCAGATCGAGAACCGGAAAAAGATCCGCGAGGAGTTTCAGGTCAAGGACCACGAGGTCGTGGTGGTGACAGTCGCCAATATGCGGCACGCGATCAAAGGGTATGCTTATCTTATCGATGCGATCGCCAAGGTCACGGCGAAACAGCAGAACGTCCGGTTTATTTTCGTGGGGGACGGCGCGCTGAGGCCGGAATATGAGGAACGGGTTTCCGCGCTTAAAGTAAGGCGGTTCGTTAATTTTGCGGGCTCGCGGCGGGACGTGAAGGCCTTTCTGGATGCAAGCGATATTTTTTGTCTGCCTTCGCTGACCGAAGGTTTTTCAAACGCGATCCTGGAGGCCATGGCCGGAAGTAAGCCGATCGTCGCGACGGAAGTCGGGGGAAACCGGGAAGCGATCGAGGACGGGGTGCATGGTTTTTTAGTGCCTTCAAAATCCGCCGAGGGGCTTGCGGAAAAGATCCTCGAGCTTGCGGCGGACCCGGTGCTTCGCACTCGGATGGGCGAGGCGGGGCGCCAGCGCGTGCTCGCACGATTCACGCTCCGGACCATGATCGGGGAGTATGAGAAGTTCTATGAATCGATACTTTAAAAATAACGGGACTTGGGACTAGTACCTCGGGACTTAAAACGCGAAACCCGAAACTCGAAACTCGAAACTAGGAGCACGGATGATCAAGGTTCTATACGTAATCTGGTCTCTCGATCAGGGCGGGGCGGAACAGGTGGTGCTGAATCTCGTGGCGGGTCTGGACCGTCCAAAATTCGAACCCATGATCTCGTGCCTGAATGAGAAGGGGCGTTATGCCTTTCGCGCGGAGGCGGCCGGCATCAAGATCGAGGCCTTGGGGAAAAAAGGGCGCGTGGATCTCGGGTTCCTGGCCCGGTTTACGGGACTGATACGCCGCGAAAAGATAGCCCTGATCCACTCGCATCTTTTTACTTCGAACTTGTGGGGGCGCATTGCGGCATGGCTCACTGGTGTGCCGATCGTCACGACCGAGCACAATGTGGATCAGTGGAAAAAGCCTTATCATTTCTGGATGGACCGGATCATGGCGGGCGTTAGCCGGAAAGTGATCTGCGTTAGCCGGAAGGTCGAGGAATTTTATTTGAAGAAGGTCCCGGAGCTTCGTTCAAAGACCGCGGTGATCTATAATGGGATCGACGCGGCGCTTTTTAAGCCGGACGGGAAGCGGGACAAGGCGCGTGAACGGCTTGGGATCCCCAAGGACCGATTTTTGGCCGGGACCGTGGGCCGGCTGGTGCCACAGAAGCGACAGAAGGATTTTATCGAGGCAGTGGCAAAGCTTAAGAAAGCGGGACTCAATATCGGCGGGATCTTGATCGGCGACGGGCCCCAGCGCCCGGAGCTGGAAAAAAAAGTACGGGCCCTGGGTCTCGAACGGGAGATCATTTTTACGGGATTTTGCGATGACACGCCGGCGCTTTATGCTGCGATGGATGCCTTTGTGCTGTGCTCGGAGCGCGAGGGCTTTCCCATGACGGTGCTGGAGGCCATGGCGGCCGGTGTGCCGGTGGTGGCGACAGATGTCGGCGGCGTGAACGAGTGCGTGGAACATGAGAAGACCGGTCTTTTGATCCCGGCCGATGAGCCCGAGGCCATTGTCCAAGCGCTGATGCGTCTTTTCGGGAGTCCCGAACTTCGCGATCTTTTGGTGAAAAATGCCGGGGAGCGCGTGCGTAACGATTTCAGCCTTATGCAAATGGCAAGAAGGCATGAAGCGTTGTATTTTGAAATACTAAAATAAAAGAAAGTTTCGAGTTTAAAGTTTCGAGTTTTGAGTTTAAACCCGGAACTCGAGACCCGAAACTCGGAACTGGTTAAACTATGCATAAAATCCTGTTCGTCGTCTCTCAATTCCCGTGCTACACGGAGGCGTTCATCCTGCGGGAGCTGTACGCTCTTTCAAAAGAGACGGACATCACGATCTTTTCGCTCAAGAGATCGCGGGACAAGGTGATCCATGATCAGGCCCGGGAGCTTTTGAGCCGCACGGTCTGCGTTCCGTTTTTTTCGCCAGCGATCCTCTGGGCCATGATCCGGGCGCTTTTCACGCGCCCGCTCAAGGCCTTCGCGGCTCTTTTTGAACTTGTGTGCGGGAATCTCGGAAGTTTTGAGTTTTTATGGAAGAACCTCGTTTTCTTTCCCAAGGCCTTGTACCTCGCGGACCACGCGCTCAAAAACAAGATCACGCATCTTCACGGCTACTGGGCCACTTATCCCGCCTCCGTGACCCTAGCGGCTTCCCAGATCACCGGCATTCCGTTCAGTTTCACGGGGCATGCGCATGACATTTATCTGAACACCACGCATTTGCGCGAGAAGATCGCCGCCGCGAATTTTGTCGGCACTTGCACGGTGAGCAACAAGGCCCATCTGCTGGAGGTGGCGCCGGGGACAGCCCCGGAAAAGATCCTGATCAATCATCATGGCCTGGACCTTTCGCTCTTTGAGGTCGGGAACAAAAAACGGAATCCCGTTCTTCAGATCCTTTCGGTCGGGTCCTTGGATCCTCACAAAGGTTTCGATCATCTCCTGAACGCGCTGGCGGTCCTCAAAAAGAAACAGCTTCATTTTCATTGCACGATCATCGGCGGCGGCCCCATGGAGGCGGATCTGCGCCAGCTCATAGAGACGTTGGGACTTCAGTTGAATGTCACCCTGACTGGCGCACTCAAGCAATCCCAGGTGATCCCATTTTGCAAAAGCTCGGATGTTTCGGTGCTGATGGCCCAATCGGAAGCGCATTGGGGGATTCCGAATGTCATCATCGAATCGCTTGCGGCAAAGACAGCGGTGATCACCACGCATTTCGGATCGGTGGAGGAGTTGGTCAAGGAGGGCGAGACTGGGCTTTTCGTGCCGGGACAAGATCCCGAAAAGCTGGCGGAGGCGCTCGAGCGATTCTATCACGATGATGCTCTGCGGGTGCGGACGGCGGAGGCCGGATGCAAAGCGGTCCGCGCGGAGTTTGATCTCGAAAAAAATATTAAGGAATTCAGGCGGCGCTTGACGGAAAAAAATCTGTTCCCGGAGCCTGCGTGCCGGAAGCCTTCATTCCTTCTTGCGAAATGCGTCCATGCCATCAAAAGCCTGGGGCGATCGGTTCCGCAAGGCGCGCGGATCCTGTGCTATCACCGCGTTCGTGACGGCGCGGCGGACTATCTGAGCGTGACGACGGACCGTTTCCGCCAGCAGATGCGCTCTTTGAAGGACGGGGGATTCCAGGTCGTTCCGCTTGAGGAGATTTTGAGCGGGAAAGCGGACGGGAGATCGGTCGCGATCACGTTCGATGACGGGTGGCGGGATAATTTTGAGAATGCCTTTCCGGCGTTGAAGGAATTCGGGTTGACGGCCACGATCTTTTGTATCGCCGACCGCATCGATCAGCCGGACTATTTGACACTGACGCAAGCACGCGCGATGCGCCAGCAAGGGATCGAGCTCGGTTCGCACACGGTCTCGCATCCGAAATTAAATTCGTTGGATCGGGAAGGCAAAAAGCGGGAGATCCTGGGATCTAAAAAGATGCTCGAGGAAAAGCTCCGGGGCCCGGTCCCTTTTTTCTGTTATCCTTATGGAATATATGATAACGAAACCCTCCGCGCGGTTCGGGAGGCCGGATACCTCGGAGCGTGTTCCAACCGACCGGGTGTAAACCGCACTGTTCAGAAAAACGGCCGTCGGGGCGTGGAAGATCCGTTCCGGCTTCGGCGCACCGAGATCGCGGGGAGCGACACCCTGGAGGTTTTTCGCCTCAAACTTGCCGGCGCCTATGACGAGCTTCATGCGTTGCTGCATGTGGTTAGAAGAAAACCATAAAGAAGTAAGAATTAAGAAGTAAGAAAAGTACCACGTAACACGTACCAAGTACCACGTGGTGCGTGGGCCGTGGAACTCGGTACCCGGAAATCTGGGCGTTCATAGAAAAGGTTAATTCATGAAAAAAATAATCAGTGGTGCTAAGGAGCTTCTGGACGATGCTCGCATTCCGCTTTATTGTTTGATCGCGGTGCTACCTTTCGGTCAATCGCATTTGTTCAGCCTGCCGTTCCTGCCGGGTGTGTTTAGCGCCGTAAATTTATTTTTGCTTCTCACGGGCTGGGCCCTCGTGCGCCGGCGCGCTGAAGAAAAAGGGGACGGGGCCGTCCGGGATCCTCTAAAAGTGCCCATGCTTTGTTTTGTGGCGCTCGGGGCCGTCTCGATACTCTCCGGCATCTCTTATGGCGCCGAATATGTGGGCAAGGCCGCGCTTTCTTTTTATTTGAATTGGATCACGCCCTTTCTTGCTTACACGCTTGTGCTTCATGTTGCTAAAACGGGCGACGATATCAAAAAGATGATCGGGGTCCTGACGAGTGTGGCGGCATTGATCGGGCTTTACGCGGTGGTGGATTACATTCGGAGGCCGGAGCGCGTGGAAGTGGTGTTCGGGGATCCCAATATTTTGGGCGCTTTCGTGGCCTACACGATGTTTATCGTGTTCGGTTTTCTTCTGCTCAATTTTCTCGACCGGAAATATTGGCTGCTCGTGATCCCTTTCCTGGTCATGGTGCGGGCCCTGATGTGCACTCTCTCTCGCGGGGCTTACCTGGCGCTGGCGGTTGCGCTGCATGTGATCGTTTTTTTTCGAAGCCGTCTGCTTTTTCTTTTATTGCTCGGGGTTTCTGTTTTTCTTTACTTTAATCCCGCTTTTTTACCGGCGGGGGTCCGGCACCGGCTCGGCGAGAACTATGAGACGCGCACTCAGGCCGATCAGCCGGAAAAAGTGGTACAAGTCCTGGACCCGAGTTTGCAGGGTCGCATCGAGATCTACCGGGGTGCGGTCCAAATGATCAAGGAGCACCCGCTCGTGGGCGTCGGCTATGATCTGTTTCCCGCCAAATTGGTCAATTACTGGTCGAAGGGCGCGACATTCGATGCCCACAACACTTATCTTTTGATCGGCGCGGAAATGGGATTGCCAGCATTGGCGGTATTCCTGTGGCTGCTTGTCCGGATCTTTTGGGGGACGGTGACGCTCTATTTCAAAACGAAGGACCGGCTGGCGAAGGGGCTGGCCTTGGGATTTCTGGGAAGTATCGCCGCGTTCATACTGAGCAATGCCTATGAAAATGAACTTTATCACCTCAATGTTTCTTCCTATTTCTGGATATTGGCGGCGCTCGTCACTTGGATGAGCACGCACCAAGTACCACGTACCAAGAACGAGGGACCACGTGGTGCGTGGAACGTGGATCGTGGTTCTCCAAGGGCTGACACATGAGAAAGATCATCGCCGGAGTGAAAGATTTTCTTGCTGCAAAGAAGAAACGCCGCTGGATCGTGAATCTCCTGGTCGCGGTGGCGATCGTTCTTTTTGCGCTCGCGGTCGCGACGCGCGGGCAAAGCGGATTTTTCCGGTTTCTCCTGGGCCAAAAAGTCCCGTTCCCGGGATTGCAGCAGGACGGCAGTTACGTGCTTTCAAATTTTGAGCATGATCAGGACATTCGTTTATGGAAACTTGTTTCCGCAAAGATGATGCCCAGCCTGGACCGGTCCTCGAACGGCCTGCGTTCCGCTAAGGTCACCTTTCTGGGGCTGAGCGATTTTTCCGGCTTGCTTATTGAAGATCTGATCAAGACCCACAAGGGGCTTTCGGATTGGACCGCCTACGAATCGTTCGATCTGGACCTCTTAAACGATACGAAAGACCCGCAGACCGTAGTCCTCGTGGTCTCGGACCTGTGGGGCAAGAATTACCAGCGGCCTGTGACGCTTCCGCCCGGCCGGTGGGTGGCGGTCTCAGTCCCGGTGAAAACGCTGGCCGCGGCGATGGACGTCCGGCAGGTGAATCAGCTCTCGCTTTCCATGAATTATCTGAAACGGGACCAGACGGTTTATGTGGATGAGATCCGGCTGACGCCCACGAAAGAGACGCGCGCGGCGCTGGCAAAAAAATCAAAGACAAAACACGCGGTCAATATGCTGGACTATGGTTTTGCGAAGCTCAAGCCGGCCTGGGCCGTAGAAGACCGCGCGACCAAGGCGCCGATCGTGAGGATCCCGTTTATCGTCAAAAATGAAACCGCAGGGCTCGCGTGGAAAGGCGAAGTCCAGGGCGGGATCCCGTTTCCGCAGGGAGAGCTTCGTTCCTTACGTAATTTACGTTTGCGTAACAATGCGGAAGAAGACCTGCCGTTCCAGCCGCGCACGCTCAGCCGCTGGCCGGACGGGTCCATCAAGTGGGCGGCGCTTCATTTTCTCGCGACTTTTCAGCCGGGCGAAGATCTGGGATTTTTCCTCGATTACGGACCCACGGTCGAGACCCTGGAGTTCGGGCGCGGCATCAAGGTCGAGGAGGACGCTCAAAAGATCACGGTCAATACCGGACTTTTACAGGCGGTCTTCGACAAAAAGTCTTTTTTCCTTTTCGACAAGGTCTCGGTGGATTCCAATGGCGACGGCATTTACAGTCCGGCCGAGGAACTGACGTCCAAGGCAGGGCTTTATCTCGGGTTCCGGGGCAAGGAGTACCGGGCCGACCTCGATACCAAGACCTATCGCCTCGAGATCGAGGAGCGCGGCAGTCAGCGGGTCGTGCTGAAAGCCAGCGGCTGGTTCCAGTCTGAGGACGGCAAACGTTATTGCCAAGTGATCGTTCGCTATTATTTTTATTTCGGTAAGACGGACGTGAAAGTCGCCCACACACTGATCTATACCGGCTATCCGGAGAATAAGCAGTACGGTCCGTATCAGATGATGAAACTTCCGGCGAATGAAACGATCGATGATTTCGGGATCCGGATGCCTTTTGCGGCTAAGAATCCGGCGAACGTTCAATTCACGATCGGTCGTGTCGGGGCGGAGCCTGACCGGGGCATTCCCAGTTCTGAGATGATCATTTTTCAGCGGGATTATCTTTCCGCCACGGTCCATGTCAATAATCGGAACACGCCGATCGAAAAACCGCTCGAAGGGTGGTTGGATGTTTCGGATATGACCCGCGGCGTGACGGTCGCCCTGCGGAACTTCAGGGAAAACTATCCCAAAGCCTTCAAATACGACCCAAAAACCAATGTCATTCAGATCGATCTATGGCCGGAGGAGGCCGGGGAGTTAAGTCTTGCGACCACGGCCGATGCCAAGGGGCCGGATGCTTATGGCCGGGGCAGCGCGTTTGGTTTGGCGAAGACGCATGAACTTGTTTTTTATTTTCATCCCTACGATGCGGAAAAGGCCAAGGTCCAACCACTTGCCGAATCTTTTATGGAACCCCTTCAGATCCGCGTGAACCCTTATTGGATCGATGCCACGGGCGCGGTGGGGCACCTCTATCCCGTAGCGAAGGCCAACGCCACCGCGGAAAAAATGCTGGAAAAACTTTTCGACTGGGCCGACCGACAACCGCGAAATTTTCAGTGGTACGGCATGCTGAACTTCGGCGATACCTTGACCTGGTGGCGCGACCAGGATGATGAGAAGACTTATCCCGAGGCCGGTTGGCATCCGGTCGGGCGGTGGGGATGGTACAACTGCGAGGGCGTGGGAACGCACACCGGCGCGCTCCTGCAATTTTTGCGCAGTGGATACCACAAATATTTCCGGTTCGGAGAAAACCTGGCGCGGCACATCATGGATGTGGACACGATCCACTACGATACGATCGCCGGGGACCGGCGCCTTAAGGGCGTGGACCCGAAATATTCGAAAGTCGGCGCCATGCACCGGCACAATGCCGATCACTGGGGCTGCCGGACCGATGAGGCGAGCCATACGAGTGTCGTCGGACTTTTGCTCTACCACTTTATCACGGGGGATGAGCGCGCGCGGGATGTCGTAAACGAAGTCGGGGAATTTTTTCTCAAGGAACCGTTCACGTATTCCGGCTATCCCTACATTCCCAATATCGCGCCACACCGGGCCATGGCCAATGCCTTGTGGGGCGATGTCCTGCTTTATGAAGCCACGGGAGATGAGCGGTACAAAAAGGCGGCGGACAAATTGATCGAAATCTTTCTGAAAGGCCAGAACGGCGACGGCAGTTTCAACGAAAATTATAATCCCATGCTCAGGAACTGGTCCGGGCCCAAAGGGCCGCTTTATATGACCGGTTACGATACGGGCGCCTTCATCGCGTATCATGAATTGACCCAGGAGCCGGATGTTTTTGAAATGCTCAGCCGCATGCTGAAATATTTAAACGGCGCACCGGAAGTCCTTCACGGCGACGCCTATGCCTATCTTGTGACCCGGGACCCGCAGTATCTTGCCCTGGCGGACAAAGGGCTTAAGGAGATTTTCAGCAATCAGAAAAATTCCAGTGATCCTTTGATGGACGGGTTGATCTATGCCAAGCCGATCTATCACCGGCCGATGACCTTTCTCTCGACGGTGCCGTATCTCTTCGGGGCTCTTGCCCAGTCCGATTCCGCGGGTCAGGGAAAGGCATGAATATGGAAAATAAAACCGAAGTGTTGGCAGTCCTGAATTATCACGCGATCGAAGCCCCGTCCGGAAAAGGCCCGCTGGGTTTCCGTCAGCGCGATTATGCGCTGAGTTTGGACGCATTTCGTGAGCAGCTGGACCACTTGGCGCGCGACGGGTACCGGAGTTTATCAAGCCGGGAAATCGCTTCATGGTTTGAGGGCCCGCGTGAAAATCCGGCGCCGTGCGTGGGGTTGACCTTTGACGATGGGTTGATCAGTCATTATGAATGCGTGCTGCCTGAGCTGCGGGTGCGGAATTTTAAGGGGATTTTTTTTATGACGGCCGCGCTCATCGGGACCCAAGGGTATATGAACCGGGACCAATTGAAGGAACTTTTAAAAAATGGCCACGAGATCGGCTCGCACGGGCTGACGCATCGGCCGCTCACGTATACTTCGGCGACGGTGCTTTGGCGTGAACTTTCGGAATCAAAAAAAATGATCGAAAAAGATCTGGGGATCCCGGTGGATTGTTTTTCCGTGCCGCGGGGTTATTGTAATCCGCGGGTCCTCCGGACGGCCGAAAAGGCGAGCTATCGGTTGGTGTTTACATCGTTCGGGGATGTGAACCGGCAAGACGGCCGCGGTCCGCGATCGATACGCCGGATCGCGATAAAGCCTGCGACAAACGTCGCCCTTTTCCGCAGTTTGATCCGGGGCGAATGCGCGGGTCTTCACCAGCGGGAAACCGTGAAGGCGTTTTTGCGCTGGATAGTCCCGCCAGGGATTTATGATCTTGCCGCAGCCGTGAAACAAGCGCTCTCCGCGAGGCGGGCATCATGAAGATCCTTTTCTGGGGTTCGCTTTTTTTGATCGTGTATACGTATCTGGGTTATCCGATGGTCCTTTGGGCGGTGAGCCGCGTTTTTCGGAACAAAATCAAAAAAAACGGTCAGTCTCTTCCGCGCATCAGTATCGTTCTTGCCGTCTTTAACGAAGAAAAGTACATTGCCGCGAAACTAAAAAATTTATTGAGCCTGAACTATCCCGCCGATCGCCTGGAAATTTTGGTGGGTTCGGACGGCTCTCAAGACGGTACCGACCGGATCGTCTCTGAGCTTGCCGGCGGGCAGGTCCATTTTTTCCGGTTTGAGACGAACCGGGGCAAGCCCTGTGTTTTAAATGACCTGGTCCCGGAATCGCATGGCGAGGTCCTTGTCTTCACCGATGCGCGGCAGGAATTCGATTCGGAGGCGCCTCGGGCCCTCGTCCAGAATTTAAGCGATCTCGAAGTGGGCTGTGTTTCTGGGGAATTATTATTCAAAGGGCAGGGGCAAGCCGGGGTGGGCAAGGGAATGGACCTTTATTGGCGCTATGAGAAATTCTTAAGGAAACGCGAAAGCGATCTGGGTTCGATGCTGGGCGCCACGGGCGCGATCTATGCGGTCCGGCGTGAACTTTTCACGCCCTTTCCGCCGGACATCCTGGTCGACGATATGTATTTGCCGCTGGCCATCATCCGCGGGGGATCACGGGCCGTCTTTGAGCCGGAAGCCATGGCCTATGATATTGTCTCCGCCACGGGAGAGCAGGAGTTTAAAAGAAAAGTGCGCACCTTGAGCGGTAATTATCAGGTGTTCCTGCATTTTCCGGACCTCTTTAATCCCTTCGCGAGCCCGGTCGCGTTCCAGTTGTTTTCGCATAAATTCATGCGTCTGATGGTCCCTTTTCTCATGGCTGCGACCGCGGTCTCGAACCTTTTCCTGGCGCGCGAGCTTGCTTATGCCGGGATCTTCGGGGCGCAATGTCTTTTTTACGGCCTGGCGTGGTCCGAGCGGAGCCTCCAGCGAAAGGTCGGGACAAGTGCCGCGGCAAAGAAACGGGGGATCGGTTATATCCCCTATACTTTTTGTCTCCTGAATTATTCGGCGCTCATGGGATTTTTCTATTTCCTTATGCGGCGGCAAAAGGTAACATGGGACAAAGCTTATGAAAAAAAATAAAACGATCGCCCGGCCGCAAAACTTTTTGTATCCATCCCTGACCGCCGCTCTGGTGGCCGGGCTCCTTCTTTACATCTATTATCCGACCTTCGCATGGATGGTCGACCGGTGGATCGCCCGGGATTCTTATTACAGCCACGGTTTCCTGATCCCGCTCGTGGTCCTGTTCTGGCTCTGGAAAGACCGGAAATCCTTGCGGCCTTCCGGAGACCGGCCCCGGGCGTGGTCCTATGCGCTTTTTTTTGCCGGCGCGGCCTTGCAGGTCGTAAGCTCCCTGCTGCGCTTTTATTTTTTGTCCTGTTTTTCTTTCATCGTGATCCTGTTCGCGCTGACGCAGCTCTTGTTCGGCTCTCAGGTGTTCCGCCGCGCGTGGTATCAGGTCTTTTTTCTGTCCCTCATGGTCCCTCTGCCGCTCCTGGTGATCTCCCAAGTGACCCTGCAGATGAAATTTTTTGTGGCCACTGTCGCGACCTCCTGGATCCAGGCGACCGGGATCCCGGCGATACGCGAGGGGAGTTATATCCATATGCCGAACGCGGTCATGCTGGTCGGGGACCCCTGCAGCGGGCTCCGGTCGTTCCTTGCCATTTTGTGCCTGGGATTTTTTCTGGCCTATGACATGAAGTCCTCCCTGCGGCAAAAGATCGCTTTTATCATTTGCGGGTGGCCGATCGCGATCTTGGCCAATATCTGCCGCGTTTATTTTCTCGGGCTGGTGGCGGATATCTACGGCGCCGAATATTCACGGGAGGGCTCGCTGCCCCATGACGCGTCGGGCTATCTTGTGTTCGTGATCGCGTTCTTCCTGCTTCTCTGGATCCGCAGAAAAATGGAGGCGATGCATGTCCGCCAAACTGCCTAAAGCCTTTTTAGCCGTTCTGATCACGCTCGGCGCGCTTGCTTTTTTCCCGATCGCGATGCCGACCAGTTTTCATATCGATGAAACCAAAAATCCGTTCTTCGAGAAATTCCCGATGACCTTGCAGGACTGGAAGGGCGAGGAGTCGCCGGTGGACCAGCGCACCTATGAGATCCTGGAAACCAAGAACGTCCTGTCCCGGAGTTACAAAAATTCCAAAGGCGAGAGGGTCCATTTACTTCTGGTGAGCTCCAAAAAAGACAGGCGCGTGGCGCATCCGCCCGAGGTTTGTTTTACGGGTTCCAATTATGTCATCACGGATGAAAAAGATCGCACCAGCGACTGGCGCGGCCAGAAGATACCGGCGCGGGAATTTATCGCGAAGAGCGAGCGGGACCCGCAGGAAGTGCAATCGGTGCTCTATTTTTATAAAGTGGGGAAGACTTACACGTCGAATTATTACAAGCAGCAACTCAGTTTCGCCATGGACCGAGCGGCGAACCGGAGCTCCGATGTGCTTCTGATCCGGCTTTCGGGCGCCAGCGATAAGGCATTTCCGGAATTCCTTGCGGTTTTGATGAACGTCCTCGACTCTGCTTCCTAGTTCCACGTTCCACGGCCCACGCACCACGTGGTACTTGGTGCTTACTTCTTACATCTCGCCTCCTGCTCTGCTTCATCTTTCATCCTTCATCCCGCTTTGTCCTACCATGTCCTAGTGTGTCCGGTAAAAATGAATGAATTCCGGCCCAAGAAAGTCCAAAAAAATCGCATATCGAATTATCCGCAACTCATTTAAATTGAACTAGTTAACGCCTAATAAATTTCCTTTAATGAGAATGTCCTGAAAACTCAACACATTTTTGCTTTTTGTTGATCAGGAGATTGAAAAATAAAATATTCAAAATAATTTATATTTTTTGCGCCCTATGATTCCTTATAAAAATTTATAACATCGCTTACTCTCCTTGGTGTGAGATAAATTATTTTTGAAGCTTGCATAAACTTGGCACGGTTCATGCCTACCTATTAGCATCGCATTGTGAGCTGAGTGTGCACTAGGAAATTGAGAAGCAATCATGAATATGAGGCATGGATGATGAAGTTGACCGGGATGCAGGCAAAGTGGGATGAGATCCGCAGTGAGGTTGTCGAGCTCAAACAGTTCGTTCAGCGGGACCTCATGGTCCGCCACTACCTTCGCCGCTACCAAAAGTTGTCCGAAGGCGAGACCCCTGTGGAAGACCAGGTCGTGAACGTGATCGCAAAGGCCCGCGAGACCTTTCTTTCGTCCTGGCGCGCCTCCATGAAGCGCACGGTGGATATTGTCATATCTCTTATCGGCGTTGCCATAACGGCTCCGCTGTTTGCGCTGATCGCCATCGCGATAAGGCTGGAGTCAAACGGCCCCGTTATTTATAGCCAGATCCGCGTCGGCAAAAGGGGCAAAGCGTTTAAAATATATAAATTCCGCTCGATGCGGGAAGATGCTGAAACGAAAACGGGCCCGGTGTGGGCCACGAAGAAGGACAGTCGCATTACGAAAGTCGGGCATTTTTTAAGGACCTCTCACCTGGACGAATTGCCGCAATTCTTTAATGTCCTCAGCGGGGAGATGAGCCTGGTGGGGCCGCGGCCCGAACGGCCTCATTTCGTGCGTCAATTCAGGAAGATCATCCCGCATTATGACCGGAGACTTTACGCCAAGCCCGGCATTACGGGACTCGCCCAGATCAAGCGGAGCTATGATGAATCGATCGCGGATGTGAAGAAAAAACTGCGATACGATGTTCTTTACGTCAAGAGGATGTGCCCGCTTCTTGATCTCAAAGTTGTTTTTATGACCGTCCTTACTGTCGTGCTGCGGACAGGAAGATAAAGAAAGGACTTATTAGGCAGGGCGTAGCGCAGCCGGACCGGTGGAAAATTGAGCTGGAACGGATTAAAATTGTCGGAACTTAAAACCAGGTGACGTAAACGATTTAACAGTAATCGAAAATCAACAAGGAGAACAAAATGAAAAAGCTAATCAGCGTGCTGTTTCTGGTAGCGGTTTTTGCGCTATGCGGTTCTGTCAGCGCATTCGCGGTTCCAGTTATTGACGGGAGCATTGCACCCGGGGGCGAATGGGCCAATCTCAACAGCTCCTTCCTGCCCCTTTCTTATTATTTGGAGATCAATTCTCCGCCGGCGGGGAATGATTGGATCAGTACTATGGTGATGAGTCACGTCGTTTTGCTTCAGGAGCTTACGAGTAACGATTCTACAGTGACTACGGCCCAGCAGGGTATGTATCTGCTGATCGAGGTCTATGGTCCTGGGGGTCCCCAACTTAACTATCCGGATTCAGCTCTTTACCCCGCTATTCCCGGTATGACTCATAGCACATACCCTCCGTCGATCCAGATGACAGGTGATTTTTTGGGGGATGGTTTGTCTGATAACTTCAACCTTTTCGTTCGTACTTTGAACCTTAATCCCACCGCTCCAGTAGATGATCATGCTGATAGTACCTTTTATTGTGTGGGAAGTGAGGCTCATTGCAACGCGCTTAATCCATCGGTGTGGTCGCTCTTAACAACAGTTGATCGTGCCGGGGTGTTGGAATATTTTTTCCCTTCCTCTCTTCTCCCTGGGGGGATAGGCTACACACCATTTCCGACTTCGTTTGTCGGAAAAATCACTTATGACAACGGCGTTTCTTCTACGGGTGGCACTGGTACCGGAGATCAAGTTGTCACAGGAACGTTGGTCCCGGAACCGGCAAGCATGTTTTTGATGATCACCGGGCTCGTCGGTCTGTTTGCAAAAAAAAGATTTTTGGCATAACGTCAAAGACAAGTATAATGATACCCTGGGTGGTAAGGCCACCCGGGGTATCAGCTTTTAAAAATGAGAAAGGTCGAGTCGGGTAACGCCGACTTTTTTTATGGTTCCAATTGTTGAAATTTTTAGACAGACCCGGAAAACATTAAAAGAAAATCCCATTATATGGGTGCTGTTCTTTTTTGTTGCTCTGTGTGACCTGATCGCTCTTCTCATCCTATATACCGCTCCTTTTGGGCCGCATGCCATTTTGTTCGCCCCCATCATCCGCGCCCTTTGGTCGGATGCTTATCTGCATTATCCGGAAAACTTCATTCTTTTACCCAAGTTGATGCAGCACGCGCATGTGGTGATCCTTCTTACTGTCGGAATTATCATCACGGGCATTGTCATCAAGAAGGTCGAGGCTTTTAGAAAAGGGGAGAAACTGCATAGCGTTCAGGCGCTGAAGCTCGTGTTACCCAAATATTTGCCCATGGCCGTGTGCTGGTGGGTGTCCTTCTACGTGTTTAATTTTCTGGTCAAAAAAGGATTGCCGCTCCTGCCCGCCAATTTTTGGGTGCATCTGGCGGGCGCGCTCATTTTTGCCATTCTTTCCCAGGCACTGCTGGCTTATCTCTTGCCGGCCATCCTCTTATCGAAAACCGGTACTTTACAAGGGATCAAGGACGCCTTTGTGGTCGGTGTCAAATATATGAAGCAAACAATGACGCTGATCGGGCTGCCTGTTTTGGTGTTGGTGGGGTTGGCCTACGCAAAGACCCTGGCGCCTTACCTGGCGAAATCGGACCCGGAGCGGGTCCTGTGGCTTTTGGTCCTTGCCATCCCGATTACCATGCTGGCGGATCTGTGGATCACGGTTTCAACCACCCTGCTTTACCTGAGGGTAAAAGGACAGCTCAAATGAAAAAAATCGACACTAAAAAACTATTACTTGTCTTGGCGCTTAGCGTCATGATGCCGGCATCGCAAGCCTACGCCGCCCTGATGCCTTTGGCGGTTCCGGGAGATTCGAGGCCGTGGCGGCTCGACAATCTGGCGCTTGAGCCATCCTTTGGAGGCATGACCGCTTCGGATCTTTCTAGCCAAGTGGTTGAAATGCCTGTTCCGGCGGTTAGTGATGGACCGGTGAGTGGGGTTTTGAATCCGGACTTGCCAGCGAACTCGCCGGCCGATCTTGCGACCCTGGAATCATCCGTCCAGGATGATCTTATGATGGAGAAGGCCGCCGATGAGGCGGGTCTTGTGTCAGGCACTCCGCAGCATCAATTCTGGACCTTGGGCCGCCTCATGGCGGCAGGTATTTTGGCTTCGGTCATGCTCGCCGTGTTCTTTGTGCTCATGGCCGGATCCGGCCATGGCGCGGGCGCAGGAGCGGGATCAGGTTTTGGTGGTGGGGGTTTTGGATATCCCGGCGGCCCAGGGGGCAATCCCACCCTACCGCCGACAATCCCTGGCCCGGGTGGCGACACGGGCCCGGTCTTTGTGCCGAATACGAATCTGCCGGGTTATAATACCGGTTCGGATAATCCACTTTTCGGAAAAGGTCCGACGGATAGCAGCCAAGAAGATCATGGTCGTGACGATGATCCGAGCATCCCGCACAACCCTGAGCCTATGCCGATCTTTTTGGTGGCCCTAGGACTCCTCATTCCCATGTTAAGGAAAAAAATAGTATGAAAAAAATAGCTTTATTGATTGCTGCGGTTCTTCTTGTGAGCGGGTGCAGTCAGGAATATACCGCGGAAAAGGCGTTCTGGAAGGCGCGCACCGAGCTTAAGAAAGTCAAGAAGTCGGATATTGCCACCGGCAAGGTAGAAGTGTTGGATCCCTCGATTCGGGATTTTCAGAAGATTGCGGACCGATTCCCGGGAACCTCCAAGGCGGCGGAGAGTCTCTTTGTGGTTGTTAATTTGAAGATCATGGAGAAAAAATACGACGAGGCGCACCAGACCCTTACAAAGATCATTCAGAACTATAGCGGCATCGGAACAAATGCCCCTGAGGCGCGCGATGGCATCGCGCGGCTTTATGAAGTTCAGGGAGATTGGGCCAAGGCCGAGCAGGCCTACTGGGAGCTTGCCGAGTACCACCCGCTATCCGAAAAAGGCTTACAGGCGCCGATTAATGTCCTGGTGCATTATCAAAAGGTGAAGGATGCCGCAAAAGCGCAGATCGCTTACGACAAGGCGGTTGATTTTTATGAGCGAACCTTAAAGCAAGTGGGTCCGATCCAGGCGTCGACCTCTGTCAAAAATGGTCTGGCTGTGACTCACCTGACCTTTGGGGAATGGAGAAAAGCCCTCGAAGCATGGAAAAGCATAGCCCGGGATTTTCCCAACAGTCCGGGGGCGCCTATCGCAACTCTGGCTGCCGCGGAACTGGCAATGAAAAAACAGGAATTCTCCACGGCTGCGGAGCTTTATCAGGGCTATCTTGAAAAATATAAAAAACATTTCCTTTTCCAGCAAGCGCTAATGCAAACGGCGCGGATCTACGCGCAGATGAAGCAATTTGCGGAAAGCCGGAAGTATTTAGATCAGCTGCGTGAATTGCAAAAAAAAGATTCCCCGTACCTCCCGCAGATCGACCTGATGCAGGGCCAGTCCTTTCAGGAGGAAGGCCAATGGGCGGAAGCCGACAAAATATATGAAAAAATCCTGATGCAATATCCGAAAAGCGCTTCGGCCCTTCAGGTCTCTTTTTACCGGTCCCAGTATTATGAAGCACACGGCGATGCGGCGCGTTCAAAAACTGAATTGGATAAGGCCATCACCCGAGCCATGGAGCTTGCGCAAGGTGACAATAAATCAGTTGCCGCGTTCGCGGATCGCATGCTGAATGTCGCGTATGCTCAAAAGGGAGAGTGGTCAAAAGTGCTCGCGAATTTTGAAGAGAATATGAGAAACGAAATGAATCCCGCGCGCAAAGGCGGATGGTTGTTCCTTCAGGCGGTCATTACGGAGAACCGTATCGGGGATAAGGCCGGCGCCCTCGCTCTTTATAAGGATTTCATAACCCAGTACCCGATCCACCCGTTAACGAAACAAGCCAAAGCCCGGGTCGAGGCGTTGTCGAAACTGCCTAAAACAGAGCCCGCAGTTTAATTTTTAGCCGAAAAGCAAGAAATAAGGATTAAGAATTAAGAACTAGGGATTGGGGATCAGGAACTAAACGTGCGTTTTATTCCCTTACACTTTTTCCTCATTTCTTATTCCTTATTCCTTAATACTTGAACTGGAATTTCAAAATGAAAAAGCGTTTATTGATCATCGAAGACGACGCGCTTGTGAGCGACTCCTTGTGTCAAATGCTCTCCAAAGATCCGGATTGCCAGATCGAGAGTCTGCCGGACGGGGAAAGCGGTCTCAAACGATTGAAAGATTCCGAATTTGATATCGTGTTGGTGGACCTGCGCCTGCCCGGGATCTCCGGCATGGAATTCATCAAACGATGCAAGCCGGCCTACCCCTCGATCGATTTTATCATGATGACGAGTTTTGCGACGGTGGAGACGGCGGTCGCTGCCATGAAGCTGGGCGCTACCGACTACCTGACCAAACCGATCTATGACGACGAATTGCAGCTCCTGCTGGAAAAGATCTTTTCCCACCGCAGCCTTTTAAAGGAGAACGAGGACCTCAAGAAGGAATTGGCGGGGGATGTCGACCATTTTCACAATATCGTCGGCAGCGACAAGAAAATGCAGAAGATCTATTCCATTATCCGCACGATCAGCAACACGGACACCACGATCCTGCTGAAGGGCGAGAGCGGGACCGGAAAAGGGATGATCGCCCAGGCTATTCACGATAATGACCCCGCTCGAAAGAACGGGCCTCATATCGAGGTGAGCTGCGGGGCGATCCCGCGGGAGCTTTTGGAAAGCGAATTCTTTGGGCATGTGAAAGGGGCCTTTACGGGCGCGATCCGCGACAGGATCGGACGGTTTGAAATGGCCGACGGGGGAACGATACTCCTGGATGAGATCGATGCCTTGCCGACGTACTTGCAGGTCAAGTTGTTAAGGGTGCTGCAGCAAAAAACATTTGAGATGGTCGGAGACACGAAAACAAAACGAACCGATGTCCGGATCATTGCGGCCACCAATCAAAGCCTGGAGGAAGAGATCAAAAAAGGGACCTTCCGGGAGGACCTCTTTTATCGCATCAATGTGATATCGATCGAGATCCCGCCCCTGCGTGAGAGGAAGGGAGATATTCCGGTACTTGTCAGGCATTTTCTGAAAGGATTTAACGAAAAGAGCAAACGCAATATCAAGGGGATCGCCAAGGAAGCTATGGACGCGCTCTGCGAATATCCGTGGCCCGGGAATGTCCGGGAGGTGGAAAATATGCTCGAGCGCATCGTGGTCCTGTCCGAAGGAGATATTATTACCTACGATTGCTTGCCGTCCAATATCACTCAAAAACAAGACGGTTTTCACGCGACCTTGCTGCCCGGCAAGGACCTTAAAAGCAGTCTCAAGGAGCCGGAAAAGAAAGTGATCCTTCAGGCTCTTGAACAATCCGGAGGGAACCGAAAAAAAGCGGCAAGTATCCTGAACATCAACCGCACGACCCTCTATAACAAGATGAAAGAATTCAATCTGCACTGAACTTTTTAAAAAGCATTTGAGCTCAAAAGGACGGGATGCCATGGCGGACGGTAAAGCGGAGAAAACAGGGCTTCCGATACGAGGGCTGCGCCAAGGGCCGGGCTGGAAGGCCCTGCAGGATGCCCTGGCTAAATTGGTCCATTGCAACGTTACGATCCTTGATCCTCAGGGGAAAAGAATCCTGGAGCCGAGCCGGCACACCTTTTTTTGCATGGATCAACTCGCGAGGGGCGTCCCTCCGGTCCCTCCGGGGGAGCCCGATTGCATTTTTCAGTCTTTTGAATCGTGTATGTTAAGTAATGTCGCGCTCCATACCTGCCGCCACAAAATCGATTTTTCAACCCTCAAGCTCCGGTTCCATGACCGGGTCGTGGCCGTGGTCATCCTGGGGCCCTTTTTAACGGGGGACCGGAGGTTCCTTGAGCTGGATGCGTTCGCCCAAGAACCTGATCCGAAGGATTTTGCCATGGGCCCTGACCGGATACACGATCTTAAGGTTTTTTCGAGTGAAAAACTGGCCGAGATCCAGAACTTCGTGCAATGTCTTTTTAACGCCCTCATTGTCTTATCATGCGTACACGTCTCGGCGACCGATTCGCCGGATAAGTAAGCGCACGCCGGATCCTTATTTCGCATAGCGTGTGTCATGCTTGTATCTTTTTTGCATCAACCTGACGGGAAAAGATATCCTATGGGTATTCTCAATCGAACGTGGGCCCATGCGCTCGGCATCCTGGAAGATAATATTTTCCGTACGAACATCAGCCAGTGGCAATCCAAGATCGCTGAGCTCGCGGAAAAAAGATCCGAAGCTTTACCCCGCCAGCCGGAACGTCGTATCCAGCCCCGTTTTTTTGAGTTTCTTCCCGTCAAGTATCGTTTTACCGGGGATCCGAGCAAATGGATCGCGGATCAATCCCTCGATGTGTCCCAGAACGGGGTTTGCATCGCCTTGAATACGCCTGTCTCCGTCGGGGCCGAAGTGGAAATGAAGATCAAATTACCGGACGCGTCCGGGGCCGTGAAGCTCTCCGGGACGGTGATCTGGGTGCGCCCAAGCCCGAATGTCCAGAAGATGTTCCAGTGCGGGATCGCGTTTGAAAGCCTGAGAAAGGTCACTCAAAAGGAAAAGATCATTTCTTTTATGGCCGATCGTTTCTGCGGATTGGCGCTCGAAAATAAATTCAATCTGGAAAGCCGTTTGGCGGTCACCCGGGAGGACCTGCTTGGCGCCTATGATCTCGTTTATCGGGAATATGAGCCAAGAGGTTACTGCGCGCCTCAAACGGAAAAATTACATTATACCTATTATTCCTTGCTGCCTTTTTCAAGGACCTTCATTCTGGAACACGACCACAAACTGGTGGGTACGATCAGCTTGGTCGAGGATTCGCCGCTGGGACTGCCCATGGAAAGGACTTTTCCCGAGCAGATCGAACGTTATCGCCGGAATGGGCGGAAGCTCGCGGAATTCAGTTTGCTGGCGTTGGACCATCAGGTTTTCGGGACCAAAAGTTTTTCCCTGACGGACCTCGGGAAATTAGCCGCGACCTTTCGCCTTTTTAAGATCTGTTTTGATTATGCGCGGTTTGTCGCGGGGATCACGGACCTGGTGATCAGCATGCATCCCCGTCACCGGGAGCTCTACTATTACCTGAACTTTGAATCGATCGGCAGGGTCCGCAGTTACGAAGGCGCCCAGGGAAAGCCCGCTCTTCCGATGCATTTGGATATCAGCAAGTCCGTGGCGATGATCCCGCCGCAAACGGCCTTGCGGAAATATTTTATCGATCAACGGGTGCCCGAGGAGGTCCTGCGGAAGCACTGGAATTGGGAGGACGCCTCCGTCAGCGAGTTTTTGGATAAGATCAATCTTTGGGAAGATCTGGCGCCTCAAAAACAGGCGATCCTGAAAACGCTCTACCCGAACATCCGGCAGCGTAGCGTCCCCGATCCGTCGCAGGGATCCCGGGGCTAAGGAACCCCGCCATGATGAATTCCGGTATTCTGATCCGAATCCTCCGGAAGGGCGTCATGGCGCCTTCCGCGGATAATTCTCAGCCCTGGAAATTCAAGATCCATCCGAACAGTTCCGTCATTGACATTCATCTCGATGAGAACCTGCTGTCGAATTTTTGCGACGTGGGACTCTTTGCGCCTTATATCTCCGCCGGGGCCGTGATCGAGAATATCTCCGTCGCGGCCGCTGAAGAACGCTGCCAGATACGAACGGAATACCTTCCCGACAAACAGAACCCTTTCTGGATCGCCCGGATGCACCTTTCGGCTGCCCGCCAAGAGGGCCCCCATCCTCATGCGCAGGCCCTGGAGCGCCGCCAGACCAACCGGAAATTTTACAAGAAGGGATCCGGGATAGCCCCGGAAAAATTTGCCGCGCTCAATAAGATCATTGAGTCCCAAGGTCCCTGCAAACTTTTCTGGATCGAAAAGAGCGACCCGAATTTCAAGGCGCTTGCCGAGATCATCGGGCAGGCGGATCAATTGCGTTTTGAGATCAAAAGATTGCACCGGGAGCTTTTCAGGATGATGCGGTTTGGGGCGGGGGAAGCCGAGCGATCAAGGGACGGGCTGGATTTTCGCACCATGGAAGCCGGGCCCGGAGGCAAAATGATCTTTAAAGGGATCTCGTCCTGGGCGCGCATCGCGATCCTGAATAAGCTGGGCATGAGCCGGCTTTTTAACGTCTACGCCCGCCAGCAGATCTTGTCATCGTCTGCGGTCGGCATTCTTGTCTCAAAAACAAAGCAGCCTGCGGACCCGATCCGCGGCGGCGAGATCATGGAACGGCTCTGGCATGAAATGACCGTTCAAGGTCTGGCACTCCAGCCAATGGAAGGTTTGCCGATATTCCTATCAGACCTCGAAGTGACCGGAGGGGCGGATCTGAGCGGGCCCCAGCGCGATCAGCTGCGGGGATTAGAAAAACGGTTCTATGAAATTTCGGGCGTTTTGCGGGAACAGGCGATCATTTTACTTTTTCGTGCGGGGCATGCCGGGCCTGTCCGCACGCGTTCCCTGAGGCGGCCCGTGGAATCTTTCATCGAGGAGAGTCAGTGACAAGCGAACTCATGGATCCTGCTGGTAAAACGTTTCATTATGAAACGGCCTTTGCGCGGAACCTGGGCTGGATCACGCCTGAAGAGCAGCAGATCCTTAAAAATTCCTGCGTCGCGATCGCCGGTTTGGGCGGGGCCGGAGGGTTCCAGATCCAGGCGCTGGCGCGTCTCGGGATCGGGGCTTTCAAGATCGCGGACCCCGATTCCTTCGAGATGACGAACATGAACCGTCAGCTGGGCGCGACGATGGAAACCCTGGGGCGTTCCAAGGCTGACGTCCTGCGAGACATGATCCTCGCGATCAATCCCGAGGCAACGGTCACCGTGCTCAAAGAAAGGATTAATCAGGATAACGTCCGTTCCTTTTTGGAACACGCGAATCTGGCGATCGACGGCATTGATTTTTTTGAGCAGAAAGCCAAATGGCTGTTCTTCCGGGCCTGTCGCGAAGCCGGGATGCCGGCGGCCACGTGCTGTCCTTTGGGGTTCGGGGCTTCGGTTTTAACTTTTCTTCCGGGAGGCATGCCCTATGAAGAGTACTTTGATCTTCATGAGTCGATGGAGGATGAGCCGTTACGTCTTGCGGTGGCCTTTGGGCTTTCCCCGAAACCTTTTTGCTTTAAATACATGGCGCCGGACGCGTTTCAACCCGAGAAACGGTTGGCAGGGAGTGTGTCGCCCGGTCTAATGCTTGTCGGGTGCATCACGGCGACGGAAGCGGTCAAGATCCTGACGGGGAAATATCCTCCTTTGAAATGCCCCGCTATTTTTCAGGTTGATCTTCTGACCCATCGGGTTTCGCGAAAGATCTATCGCAATGGCATGAAGGGGCCGTGGATGCGGCTGAAGAAAATGGCGGCCATGGCTTACATGAAATGGAAGGCAAAAAAATGAATCTCCGGCGCGCCCTTTGGATATCCGCTTTAATGACTTTTTTTGTCGGTCCTTTCGCGAGGGCTGCGGACCTGGCACCGGCATCCTCAGCGGAGGTGAACCCGGAAGAGCTTCTGGAGCGGATGGACCAGGTGCTCCGCGGTCGTTCCCATGAGATGACCGTGTCGCTAGATGTAAAAACGGACAAATGGGAAAGAAAATACAAGATCCTTGTTAAAATGAAAGGCGTGGATTACGCCCTGGCGAGGGTCTTAGAGCCGGCGAAATCGGAAGGGCAGGGGTTTCTCCGGATCAAGACCCAGCTCTGGAATTACCTTCCGACCGCGGAGAGGACCCTCTTGATCCCTCCCTCGCTTATGCTGGATAAATTCCTGGGAAGCGATTTCTCAAACGATGACTTTATCAAAATGAGCTATTTGCCGCGCGATTATGCGGTGAAAATCTTAGGGAAGGAAAAAGTCGGCAGTGAGGAGGCTTACCATTTGGAACTGCTTCCCAAGAATGACGCGCCGGTCACTTACGGCAAGCTGGAGTTGTGGCTGCGGCCGCAGGACGGCGCCCCTCTCCGGTGGGAATTCTTCGATGACAAGTTGAAAAAGATCCGCGTGCTGCGCTATTCGGAATTTAAAAAATACGGGGACCATGAAGCCCCCTCGGTCTGGGAAATGGAAAATCTCGTCCATCCCTCGCGTAAAACGGTGATCAAGATCCTCGCAGCCGCGTATGATCTTCCGCTCTCCGATTCGACCTTTACGCGCAAAAAGCTAGAGACTTATCCTTAATGGTTTTGCTCAAACTGGCCTTCCGGAATATCTCCCGCAACAAACGCCGGTCCTGGATCACGATCCTGTCGGTGGGGGTGGGGCTCGGCGCTTTGATCTTTCTCTGGAGTTTCGGGGACGGAACGAACTATCAAATGCGTGAGAACGTGATCAGCCTTTCGACCGGGCATATTCAAATTCACGCAAAAGGTTTTGAAAAAAGCCTTTCTCCCGAATTGTTGCTGCCGGAGCACGATCCTGTCCTGGCCAAGCTCCAGACCCTGCCTGAGGTCCTCGCGAAGACGGAGCGTATTCGTTTCGAGGCTTTGATCGGAACGAGCGAGCACTCCCGGGGAGTTTTACTGGTGGGGATCGATCCTCTCCACGAGCCTGCCGTGACCCGTTTGGAGAAATTCATGGTCCGGGGATCTTATCTGGCGCCGCGGGACCCGCGGAGCGTTCTCATCGGGAGCCGTTTAGCGGAGAAGCTTAAAGTCGATCTCGGCGATAAGGTCGTCGTTATGACGCAGACGATCGACGGCACGATGTCGGGTTTTGCTTTCCGCGTGCGCGGGATCTTCCATGCGGGAAGTCAGCCCCTGGATGAGATGACGGCGTTTATCTCGCTACCCGCTTCACAGGAACTTCTCGGCGTCGAGAATCGGGTGCATGAAATCGTCCTGCGACTAAAAAATAGTAACTTGGTGCCGCGCGTCAAAGCAAATCTGGGTTCGAAGCTCGACCCGAATGCGATCGAAGTGTTGGCATGGAATGAGATCATCCCGGAGGTGGAGCAGTGGGTCAGCTGGTCGGAGGCGGTGATCCGCACCATTCTCATGGCGGTCATGGTGGTGATCGGCGTGGGGATCATGAATACCGTTTTGATGTCGGTTTTTGAACGCAAAAAAGAATTGGGCGTGATGATGGCACTCGGCACAAGCCCGTTCCAGATATTCCTGCTGATCGTGCTTGAGACATTGATCCTCGAGTTCTTCGGGATCCTTCTCGGGCTGATCGGAGGAACTCTCGTGACCTATTATTTTTCCATCGTGGGGATCGGGTTCCCGGAACTCGAGCAGGCCTTTTCCCGTTCGTACATGAGCACGGTCACGTATACGCGGGTCGAATTCGCTCACGTGGTCCAGTCGGTGATAACGCTTGTCTTGATGGCGAGCTTTATCGGCCTCTATCCGGCATGGAAGGCGGGACGGACCGAACCCGTCAAAGCGATCTATCATTCCTGAGATGAGCTAAGATGAATATCGTAAACCTTGAAAAAGTTTCTCAGATTTTTTGCGAGGGCGAGGAAAGGGTCCATGCCCTGGACCAGGTTTCATGCCAGGTGGCCGAAGGGGAATTTGTTGCTTTGTGCGGGCCTTCCGGATCCGGAAAGACGACGCTTCTGAACTTGATGGGATGCCTGATGCGGCCCGATCAAGGGTCGGTGGAGATCTGCGGGCACGATGTGAGCCGTCTTTCCCAGAACGCCCTCACCGACTTCCGGTTGCGCCGGATCGGGTTTGTTTTCCAGGATTACAATCTGATACCGACCTTCAGCGCGATCGAAAATATCGAGTACGTTCTGTGGCTCCAAAAAGTCCATGCCGCCGAGCGTCACCGGAGAACCTCCGAGATCGCCAAGCGGTTCGGGATCGATCAATTGCTTCACCGGAGGCCCGATCAGCTGAGCCGGGGCCAGCAGCAACGCGTTGCCGTGGCGCGCGCGATCGTGCATCGTCCCAAGCTCGTTTTGGGAGATGAATTGACCGCCAATCTGGACCACAAAACAGGCGCCTCCTTGATGGATTTCCTGCGCGAGCTCAACCAGACGGAAAAGATCGCGTTTATTTATGCGACCCATGATCCGGCCATGATGGAAAAGGCCGGCCGGGTGATTCGCCTGAAAGACGGGGTTTTGGAACCATGAAGCACCGGGCTTTGATCTCCCGGGCCTTTTTTCTTCTCGCCCTGACGATCCTTTCCAGTACCGCGTTTGCCGGAGAGGAAAGTCCTGCCACGGGGTTGATCCCCACTCAAGGGATCGAAGAGCTGTCTTCGAGGCTCACGACCGACGGTTCTTTTTTCGAGGCCTTGAAGAAAGTCATCCGGTGGAAGATCTCGGGTTACGAAAAATCCATGTTCTTTCTCACTAAAACGAGCGGTCTGAATCCCGATTCGATCCTGGGTCTCGGCCCCAAAAGCTCGGCGAATCATGTGACGGAACTTTTTACCGAAAGGTTTCGCCTCAATTTGAAAGTGGATTGTTCGGATTTCTTTTCGGCGTTCGTTTCCTACGATAATCAGTTTCGCGCCGGGCAGTATCTTGGCACCGGAGATTTCCAACTGGCGAATAAGGCCGAGAGGGACCATCAGGCGGTCAACACGACGTGGCTCCTGGCCCATGGCCGTTCGGTCCGCTACGAGCAAAGCCTCTACCGCGCTTATGCGGATTTTAAAGACTCCGACCTTTTTAAGGTCCGCGTCGGCCGCCAGCAGATCCCCTGGGGGGTAGGGCATTTTTTTACGCCGACCGATATTTTCAACCCGTACCGGCCCACCCAGATCGAGACCGAGGAGCGCCAGGGGGTGGATGGTATCTTTGCCGAAACCGGCGTTTTCAAAAAGGTGGCCGACCTGGAGTTTGTTTTTACGCCCCAGCATGACGAACATCCGAACCGTTTGGCTTTCAAGCTCAAGCGCAATATTTTGGGCTACGACAGCTCGGTCCTGGGCGGGAAGAGGGATCGCGACAGTTTTATCGGGTTCGATCTGAGCGGTAATCTCATCAACGCGGCCGTGCGCGGGGAAGGAATTTTTTTAAATGCCTCGGGACGACCAAACTATGCCCAGGGAACGGTCAATATCGATTATAATTTCCCGAAGAACATTTACGGATTGTTGGAATATCACTTCAACGGGGAAGGGTTTTATCGCAGGGCCCGGTATGATCATGCGAGTTATTTTTCAGGCGATATCACGGCGCTGGCGAAACATTATCTCGGGGCGACCGTTGCCAAAGACATCACGCCGCTCTGGCGGGTTGAGACGCCGGTCATTATGAACCTGACCGATACGAGTCTGGTGTTCATGCCGGAGATCAAATATTTGATCGCCAATAACTGGAATTGGACGTGCAAGGCGTTCCTTTTCGCGGGCGCCAAGTCAGACGAGTATGGCGCTCCCAAAGACCTTTACTTTACCGAACTGCAGTATTTCTTTTAAAACGTACCGCTTTATTGTAAAGTGTCTGAGCATGCAATTTAAAACGTGAGGTTATCCATGGCAAAGAAAGATCTTTATTTGGTCACAGGCGGCGCGGGTTTTATCGGTTCCCATATTGTCGAAGCGCTGCTTCGGCGCCACCGGAAAGTCCGTATTTTCGACAATCTTTCCTCCGGATTGTTTTCCAATATCAAAAAATTTAAAGGGGACTGGGATTTCGTGAAAGGGGACCTTCGCCGGGAAGCCGATGTCCGGAAGGCCGTGCGCGGCGCCAAGCACATCTTTCACCTTGCGGCTTGCCGCGCCGTGGTGCGTTCGGTCGACAACCCCATGGAAACCAATGACGTCAATGTTACCGGAACCCTGCGTCTGCTTATTGCGGCGCGCGATGCCAAGGTCAAGAGGGTCGTTTCCACCTCGTCCTCCTCGGTCTACGGCAATACCCAAAAATTTCCAAGCCAGGAAGACGACAAGCCGCTTCCCCAATCGCCTTACGCGGCGACCAAGATCATGGGGGAATATTACTGCCGCCAGTTCAACGCGCTTTACGGACTCAGCACCGTAAGCCTCCGTTATTTTAATGTCTTCGGTCCACGCCAGAATCCCGAGTCCATTTATTCGGCTGTGATCCCGATTTTTATCGATTGTATCGTAAAACGCAAATCGCCCACGATCCACTGGGACGGAAATCAGTCCCGTGATTTTTCTTATGTGGACAATGTTGTGGAGGGGAATTTGCTGGCCATGTCCGCGCCCAATGTAAGCGGCGAAGTTTTTAATATTGCGTGCCATGAAGAATATTCAGTGCTCGATATTTGGAATAGTCTGTGCAAGATCCTGAACGCGCGCGGCCTCAAGCCGGTTTTCAAGCCCAAGCGTCCGGGGGATGTTCGTCGCTCGTTTGCCGATATTTCTAAAGCGAAACGTCTTTTGGGTTTCAAGGTTCAAACGCGTTTTTATCCCGGCCTTGTGAAGACCGCTGACTGGTTTTTATCGGCAAAAAAAAGATAAACGGTCCAACCCTTTTCAAGAAAAGAGCTCCCCAAGACCGTTCTCATTCCCGTAGGCTTTGGTCCGGGGACGCCTCCCAGGACTTTTCGAGAGATCCAAAATGAAAAAGAAACCTGTGATTTTAAAGATCCGAGGGCGAGACCTGGATAAGCAGCGTATCCGGAAAGCGGTGAACGCCTGCAAAGAAAATAAAGTGATCGCGTTTCCCACGGAAACGGGTTATCGAGTCGGCGGCCGAATGAGCGCGCCCGGGATCGAAAAGCGGCTTCGGGAGATCACGGGACATCTGGGAACGGAACCTTTCACTTATTATGTCAGCGATTGGTGGATGCTCGATGCGCTCAAGGTCAGCAAGGCTCCTCTTGTCCGTTTACGGGTCCGGCAATTCTGGCCCGGATCCGCGGCGCTGGTCGTTCCCGATCTTACGGGACGAAAGATAAGGATCCGATTCCCGAGTAACAAGGTCGCGCTCGCTTTGATCCGGGAAACCGGAGAACCGCTTATCGCGGCAGGTGCCAGCCGAAGCGGAAGATTGTCGCCCCACACGGGCCGTCAAGCGTTGGAGAATTTTTGCGGCGACTTTGATTGTTTGATCGACGGCGGAAAAACGGAATTCAGTCTGGATTCAACGGTCGTGGACTTAACGGGAGGAGTGCCGGGGATCCTTCGCAAAGGGGCACAAAGCCCGGAGGTGGAAAAAACCGTCGAAAGGATCCGGTCCGGGAAGTGTCCGCGGAGACGCATCCTGATCGTCTGTACGGGGAATGCCTGCCGCTCGCCGATGGCGGAAGGGTGGCTCAAGCGCGAGATTGAGGAAAAGGGATTGTCGGAGGAGATCGAGGTGTTTTCATGCGGGATCCGTGCGCGAGACGGAGTGCCGTGCACCCTCGGAACGGAGATCGTGATGCGGCATCGCAAGATCGATCTCCCCAAGTTTCGCAGTCGCCTTTGCCGGCAAGGGGATCTGTGGAGTTCGGACCTTATTATTGCGATGGCGCCGCAGCACGCCCTGGAGATTGCCAAGATCCTGCCTTCGGTCAAGGAGCGAACGATCACGTTGAATGTGGACGATCCGATAGGGAAGGGGCTGGATGTCTATGAGAAAACTTTTCGCGATATCGAAATACAGTTAGAACGGCATAGGCCAAAGATCTTTCAGTAAAGCCCGTTTAACGAAATAAAAGCCGAAAAAATTTTAAGACGACCACTTTTTTTGTTGCAAGCTTTTGAACCCTCGATTTAAAACCAGCCTATCCCTCGTGACAACAAAGACCCCCGGAAATAATTTCAGAGGCCATTGTGTGTTGTAGGCCTAGATATGGGGCTGGCCGTAATTCCGGGCCAGTTGTGCCTGGCATCTCAGTCCCTCGGCGCCCACCATCCTTTTGAGTCATTTGACCTAAAATTTAGCGGCGTAAAACTCCCCCGGATGGTTTTTGGTCAAAATCAATGGAAATCTTTCTTTAGCTCATCCAATTTTTTGTCTTAACTCTTTTTATTATAACGGCTTAAGACATAAAATAAATTTCATATATCCATCTTGACAAATAAACATCCGTAAGATACTTTTCTAGTGTAAGAATGAACAATGAATAACAATAAGAAATTTTAGATATAAAAAAATAGAATGAATAAAGTTTTAAAATTATTATTTCCAGGCCTTGTATTATTATTAAAAAGTGTTAATTTAGGAATATGATTTATAAATGATTTGAAAAAGATGTTAGCCGTTTCTCGGGAGAGATATGAAAGCTGATAAAATTAAAAGGGAGATTACGAAAATCGTCAGCGTGCTGACGATCGCCTTTTTTCTTGCCTCCCAGGTCACGTACGCGAGTCCCGGTCCCGGGATCGAAATGGCCGTTAATCGTGAGATGCCTGAGTTCCTCCGTATTGATATTCCCACTGAGTTGGCAAGCCTTGATGGCATATGGGAAGCACCTCCTTCATCCAGCTCAAGGGTCATCCTCCATATCCAGAACGCCCACGCCAACTATGGCGCCCAGAAAAAGATCCAGGAACTTCTGGAGTATTTGAACAAGACTTACGCCATTAAAACGATCTTTGTCGAAGGCGCGGCGGAGGACCTGAACCCCGATTATCTTAAACTCTTCCCTGACAAAACACGGAACCTTGAACTCGCGGACCTCTTGGCCCAGCAGGGAGAACTCACGGGCGCCGAGCTTTTTCTCCTGGAAGCAGATACAGACTACGGACCACAGACCATAGACCATAGACAAAAAAAAGATTCAAAGCTTCAGTCTGGCGCGGTGCAGGCTCACGGCATTGAAGACGCGGATCTTTACCGCCATAACTACGAAGCCCTCAAGAAAGTCTTTGGCGCTGAACCGCTTGTGAACCGTTACCTCCAGGGTTATGAAGCCAGGCTTGAGGCGTTATCTTCGAAGATATACCCGAACGATTTGAGGCGTGTTCTTTCCGACTGGCAGAAATTCGAGAAAGGCCATCGGGAGTTCATGCCGTATGTGAGAAGCCTCGCGGCAGACGCCAAACGTGTCCTGAAGCTGGACCTGGAAAGCCTCTTCTCGCAGGTGGAATGGCCGCAGATCACGCGGCTTCTTGTCCTTCAAGGGATGGAAAAAGACCTCGATACCGCCAAAGCGTTGGAAGAGAAGGACAAGCTCGGTAGATTTTTGAAAGCCAAGGGCGTGTCCCAAAGGATCATCGCCGAGGTGGAGAATTTCAAGGAACAACGCTTAAGCGTGCGCCAGGGCCAGGGTGATATCATGCAGCCGAGAGATGTTCTGGAGGCACTGGTGAAGGAAGCCAGTCCAAAGGGTTTCAAATTCAGCGATTATCCTTCGTTTAGTCTTTATGCCGGATATCTAATCCTCAAAAGCGAACTCGACGCTAAGGAACTTTTTGAAGAGATCAAGGTGTTATTCGGGAAGATCCTGGATTCCCTGGCCGCGAGCCCCAATCAAAAGGCGCTGTTGGGTCTTTACCGCGATGAAGAACTCGCCCGCAAGCTCCTGCGTTTGGAGTTGAGCCGTAAGGATTGGAAGGATGCAATTGGCCGAAAGGAGCAGCTCGGGATGGACTCCTTGATCTCGGGATTAAAAGACCTGAGTGCATCCGTCACGAAGGAGATGAGGCTTGCTCCGACCGACCTTGAGACGAAGAAGCTTAGCCCGAAGTTCCGGGACGAAGTGCTGGGGCTTTATAACGAGGCCTTTAGTTTTTATGAATTCGCCCGTCGGAGAGAATCGATGTTTTATGAGAAGATCGATTCGGTGATGAATCGAGAGTCTTTGAGTAAAGCGGTGCTGATCACCGGCGGATTCCACACCGACGGCATGACCGATCTTTTCCGCGAGCATAACGTGAGCTACGGCATCCTCACACCGCGCCTCATGGAAAAAAGCGATGAAAAAGCGTACCGCAACACCATGCTCCAGAACGAACAACAGCTTTTTTCAATATCGTATTTAGAACTTGCTCTTAAACTTCAGTCCCCTGAAATTTTTGACGCGCAGGGGTTCGTCTCCATTAAAAAGCTTGGCACAGAATGGAAGAATTTTATGCAGGTGGGTCGTTTTGAAGACGTTCAGTCTGCGATTAATGTTTTCAACAGATCCGTGGCCGCGACTCAGGCGGACCCAAAATTTATTCTCAAGTTAAGCATCGCCGGAAAGAATCGTTTAAAGCTTGAAAAGATCGCCCGCTCCGAGGCGAGGTGGGGTGATGTGGAATCTATTGAATGGAACGATTGGGCGTGGTTGGAACGTAACGGTTATCCGACGGGAGAGGGCTCGATCCAGATCCACAGTGATAACGGCATGACGGGATATACGACTCCGGAAGCGCTCGATGCTATTGCAGCGAGTTGGCCTGCTCGAAGAGCTGCCATGCAAGTCAAAGTTTCCAAGCGCTCCGAGGCGAGGTGGGGTGATGTGGAATCTATTGAATGGAACGATTGGGCG
>Ga0182027_10000537_pt1 | contig 65358 bp, 57 predicted proteins | sample 712E1DmetaG_FD_121300 | JGI IMG/M metagenome (GOLD analysis project Ga0182027, IMG submission 121300) | Permafrost microbial communities from Stordalen Mire, Sweden - 712E1D metaG (Illumina Assembly) | ecosystem: Environmental > Terrestrial > Soil > Wetlands > Permafrost | place: Sweden...
GCTCGGTCAGGACCAAGGTCGCTTTGGGTCGTCCCATCGCCATAGGCACCTCCATTGTGCACCAGGAATGCCTATTTTGGGAGCAATACTAATGCCAATTACTTATGGGACAGCACACTAGAGTAGATCCGCGGCGCCGTCCCTCCGGGAGATCGCAGACATGCGGAAATCATGCATGTCTGCGCCACCCGCGGCCCTCTGTATGGTACGCGCAGGATCGTCCGGTCGGCTGATTCCTCGTCTCGGTTCCATCCCAGCCTGCCGCAGAGTGCTGTTGCTGGCATGGTGTTGAGTGCTGTGCTGCTGTACAATGCAGAATCCAAATCCGCATAAAGGAAACAGAAAATAGAGACCTCCAACATGAAGAACATTGTACAGGTCGTTTTGGCAGCCGTATTCTTCACCGCTCTGGCCCCAGCCCAAACGCATCCGAGGATTGCTGTCGGAGGTCTCAGTGCTGAATCCAATTCTCTTTACCCGGCAAGGTTGGTGATGACCGGAGGGAAGTTGTCGCGCCAGGAGTGGATGGATAACAACGCCCAGGCGAGTACTGTTGCCAGCGGCGTGATCGCAGCCTCAGCAAAATTGGGGTTGGATGTTTATCCCATCGTAACAGCCGGAGCCGGTTCCCTTGGTGAGGTCGAAGATGCATCTTTCAATGCCAAGCTGAACGAATTAGTGGGGCAACTCAAGGACGCGAAACCCACGTTTGATGGAGTGATTCTGATTCTCCACGGCGCAATGGTGACGGAGAGTTATCCGAGCGGTGATGCGGAAGTGGTGCGACGCGTGCGCGAGGCCATGGGTAAGAAATTTCCAATTGTCGTCACAAACGATTTCCACGCCAATGTCGATCCTGCAATAGTCAGGGACTCCAACGTTCTCATTACGTTTAAGGAAGATCCGCATTTAGACACCAAGGAGCGTGGTATCCAGGCGGCCACGATTATGGCTGGGATGCTGAGCGGGAAGGTGAAACCGGTTCAGTACGTAGCGAAACCACCGATGGTGTGGAACATCATCTTTCAAGACACATTTCATGGGTACCTGAAGCCCATTGTGGATGAGGAACGCCGCTTGGAAAAAACAAATCCGAAGATCCTGGCGGTGAGCGTGCCCGGCGGCTATCAATATGCTGACGTCCCTTGGATGGGCCCAAGTGTGATTGTGGTGACGGACAACGATCCCGATCTCGCAAAGAGAGAAGCCGAGCGGCTGAGCAACATGCTCTGGGAGCTTCGCGGTAAACTCGTATTCAAGCGGCCCAATGCGGCCAACGCCGTGAGTGATGCCATGAAGAGCGCCAGGTTCCCGGTTGCGCTGATGGACACTGGGGATAACATAGGCGGCGGTTCGCCCGGGGACAGCACTTTCATCCTCCGTGAATTGTTGCGGCAGAAGGCTCAAGGGTGGGTTGTGGTGATTGCTGACCGCGCGGCGACGGAAGTAGCATTCCGTGCGGGCGTCGGCCAGTCCTTCGATCAGGAGGTAGGTGGGAAAACCGATAAAATGCACGGCGAACCGGTTCGTGTTCTGGGCCACGTCAAAGCGCTCACCGATGGGAAATACGTTGAGACGGAGGTCAGACACGGGGGTGGGCGGTATCAGGATATGGGTCCAACAGCCGTGATCGAAGTAGAGAGTTCGACCCGGGATCTGCCGAACCTTTTGCTGCTGACGACACACCCCACGAGCCCCGATAGCTTGAATCAGCTCATCAGCAACGGTGTCTATCCGCGGCGAGAACGGATTCTCGTTGCCAAAGGAACTATCGCGCCCCGCGCCGCCTATGAACCGGTCGCGGCGCGCATCATTGAGGTCAACACGCCGGGAGCCACGGACGTTAATCCGGCTCATTTTAGCTACCAACACGTGCGCCGCAATTTATACGGCCTCGAGCAAACACGGTCGAAATGAGTTCTCAACGGCATGGCAATCTGATTTGCAGCGGGTCCACGACGCCTTCGGCATAAGGGAAAGGGAATGCCAGGACAATCACCCCAAACGGCACTACTCAGATCAAAGTAAAGGAGTCTATCCATGTCAAATCGACGCACTTTTATCAAGCAAGCCTTGGGCAGTTCAGCCGCCTTGGCTGCCTCGGGGCTCTTCCCATCCCACCGAGTGCTGGGTGCCAATGACCGCATTCGTATCGGTTTGATTGGCGGCGGTGACCATGGCCAGGAGATCTTCCGCGCCGCCATTCGTTGCCCCAATGTCGAAGCCGTCGCAGTGGCAGACGTCTACACTCGTCGCCTGGACCAAGTGAAGGCCATCGTTCCCTCCATCCATACCTACAAGGATTTCCGCCCGCTGCTCGACGATAAATCCATCGACGCGGTCTTGATCGCCACACCGCAGCACCAACATGCGCTGAATTTTGTCCCCGCGATCCAGGCGGGAAAGGACGTTTACCAGGAAAAGACTATGGCGTTCAATCCCGACCACGCGCGGCGTATGAAGAAGGCCTACGAGGGATCGGGCCGGGTGGTGCAGGTGGGAATTCAGGTCATCAGCACTCCGGGCTTTGGCAGGATTGGCGAGATGATCGCTTCCGGAAAACTGGGCGTCATTACAGCCCTGCACACACACCACTATCGCAATGCTCCCTATGGCGGATGGACACGCCCAATCCCTGCGGATTGTGACCCCCAGCATGTGGATTGGAAAGCTTTCCAGGGCGAGGCGGCCCCTCATCCCTTTGACCCTTGGCGCTATATCAACTGGCGATTTTTCTGGGACTACGATGGCAGCAACGTCTTTGAGAACATGGTGCACCAGGTGGGATTCTGGCAAAAGCTGATGAACTTCGACATCCCGGACAGCGTGACCATGACCGGCGCCAATCTCCTCTCGCCGAAAATGCAAGTGCCCGACACCGTGGATGTCTCGATGCTGCAAGGGAAAGTCCTCTTCACCTGGAATTCCATGTTCGGGAACAATTTCTATGGCGAAGGGCACGACCTGCTATTGGGCAACAAGGGTACGGTGGCGCGGAACGAATCCGACCAGCTTCGCTACCAGCCGCAAGGCGGCGAGACTCTAGGCGTGAATACTCTTTGCGCTGAACCCGCCCAAGGCGGGCAAGCGAAAGGGTACTGCGATGGCACCGATGTGCACATGCAGAATTTCTTCGACTGCATGCGCAGCCGCAAGGAGCCGAGTTGCTCCTTCGAAATCGGTTACCGATCGGCCATCACTTGCCAGATGGCCATTGCCTCTTATCATAAGAAGCGCACCGTGCGCTGGGATCCGAAGACTGAAGATATTGTTTAATCGAGACAGCAACCGAGGGTAGAACACGGGTGGCGCGTACATCGTCCTTCATGTATGCGCCCCGACTAGCCTCTGACTCACATTAATGGCGCATACACAAAAGGAATGTATGCGCCACCCGCGGAGAGTTTGCAGAATGTACCATAGAGACCCACACCATCTTTTGAAGCCGACGAAAATAGTGTTAACTTTCTTGGTATGCACACTTGCGGCCTATTCCGCCGATGTGTTTGCCCCCGAAAAAACCGACCCCGCCGCGGCCGGCATGGACCCGGTTCGGCTGGCTCGAATCCCCGCCAAAATGAAAGCATACGTCGACGAAGGCACGGCGGCCGGTTTCGTCACCATCGTGGCGCGGCATGGCCACGTCGCGAGCCTGGAAGCCGTCGGCTACCAGGATCGTGAGGCCAAGATCCCCATGCGCACCGATTCGATCTTTCGCATAGCGTCCATGACCAAGTCCTTCACCGTGGCGGGCGTCATGATCCTGGTGGATGAGGCGCGCCTCAACCTGCTGGATCCGGTGGAACATTTTCTGCCCGAATTCAAGGGAATCAAGGTGGACCCGTGCGGAGAGTCACAGGTGGGCCAAGGTTGTGACCCGGTAGATGCCACCCGGCCTATTACAGTTCTGGATCTCATGACCCACACTTCCGGCCTGCCGGATCAAGGCGCCCCGGGTTCTGAACCTTTCAAGTCGCTCGCCGAAAGAGTCAGCGTCGGCGCGCATGTCTTGTTACTGGCGCAGCCAGGCACAAAATCGATCTACAGCCAAATCGGGTATGCGGCCCTGGGGCGCTTGATTGAGGTCTGTTCGGGAAGATCGTATGAGGAGTTCCTGGCGGAGCGCCTTTTCCGACCCCTCGGCATGAAGGATACCTACTTCTTCCTCCCTCCCGAGAAGCAGAGCCGCCAGGCGGTGCTGTATACTTTGGATGCGACCGGCAAGTTGGTGCGCGTTTCCCGGCGTCCCGAGCCGGCCGTGAAGGTCCCCTCACCCGAAGGCGGGGCTCTGACTACCGCGAGCGACATGGCGCGCTTCTATCAGATGCTGATGAACAAAGGGACTCTGAACGGAAGGCGGATTCTTTCTGCCGCCGCCGTGAAGGCGATGACCACCAATCAAACCGGTGATCTGAAAGACGTCGAGTTTTCACCGGGTCTGGGAATGGGGCTCAGTTTCGGCGTGGTGAAGGATGTGGTGGGAACATTCCGCTACCAGTCTCTCGGAGCCTTCATGAAGGGTGGCGCTTTCCGGACCTATGGATGGGGTGATCCTGCCAAAGACATGTTCGGCATTATCATGATGCAGCGGACCAACGGCGGCGGTGACACCGCCCAGGAGATTAACGCCTTTTCGATCCTGGCGAACGCCGCGATCGAACGGTGAGAGCGGTGCGCCCCTATGGCCTGGCGAGGGTTCTTGAGCCCTTGTGCCGGCCCCGTTCCTGTCAACGTTTACGTCGGTTTGATCGCCCTGTCAGAACGATCTTTGGATCGTGGTCACATGGGTGGCGCGTACATTCTCCTTCATGTATTCTCCACCCGCGAGTCGGTAGTGGGTCAGTTTGGTGTTGTACATCAAACTGACCCACCACCCGCAAGTCTTCTTGCAATCTGAAAAGTTCTACTGGGTGTATAATCGGCGCCGGCGAGCGGAACAACATTTCAGATGCTTTTAAGGATCAACAAAGGAGGTTCGGTATGACTCCCAAGGGAGATATCAGCCGTCGCGAATTCCTGGCCCCCGCAGCAGCGGGACTAGCGCTCACTCTCGTTCCAAGACATGTGCTGGGCGGGCCTGGATATGTCGCTCCCAGCGATAAGATTACCCTGGCTTACATTGGATGCGGCACCCAGGGAACGAGAGAGATGCTGCGATTGATCGCCACGCCCGGCGTACAAATTACGGCCGTATGCGATCCCGTCAAGAACGGCACGAACTACATCGATTGGGACAAGACCGGTATCCGTGACAGCGTGCGCAAGGTTTTGGAGAACCCCGATTGGGGGGCCGGTGTTGACGGCATCCGAGGCGGCCGGGACATGGCCAAAGAAATCATCGAAACCTATTACGCGAAGAAGCGGGCATCGGAGAGCTTCAAGGGCGTCGCCTCCTACGCGGATTTCCGGGAATTGCTGGAAAAAGAGAAGGACCTTGACTCCGTAAAGATCATGACACCCGACCACCTGCACGCCACCATTTCGATTGCCGCCATGAAGAAAGGCAAACACGTGCTCGTGCACAAGCCCCTCGCCAACCGGGTGGCGGAGATTCGGATGGTGGTCGAGACCGCTCGGAAGACGGGCGTAGCCACGCACCTGCTCGCCTGGCACAGGCCGAACAACACAGCACGAGATATGATCCTGGACGGCGTCATTGGTACGCTCAGGGAAGTGCACAATTGGACGGACCGCCCGTACTGGCCGCAGGCTCTGAGTCTTCCAACCGACACGCCGCCGGTGCCCGCGGGCTTCGACTGGGACCTGTGGCTGGGGCCATCGCTCGACCGGCCCTATCATCCCAGTTATACCCATGCGGTGTTTCGGGGCTGGTACGAATTTGGCGCCGGCAGCATCGCCGACATGGGGAACTACAGCCTCTGGCCCATCTTCACGGCGCTTGAACTGCCGGTTCCCTACAGCATCGAAGCTCAATGCAGCTCCAGTTGCGAAATCAATGATCAAGTGAGCACGATCAAGATGAATGACTTCGCATTTCCGTACGCCAACCGCGTGTGCTTCAAGTTCGCAGCCCATGGCCAGTGGCCGGCGATCAAGCTGTATTGGTACGACGGCGGAATGCGCCCCTTCACGCCCGACGAGTTGTTGGAAGACGGCAAGTCGATTCCGGCAACCGGGAGTATGTTCGTCGGCGACAAGGGAGTGATCCTGAACAACGAAATAATCCCCGCGAAGAAGATGCAGGAGTATCGCACCAGCAAGGGACTTCCGCAGCCGCAAGGGGAACAACGCGGAGGCCGTGGCGCCGGTTACGGGGCCGAGAACGAGTGGCTCACGGCGTTCAAGGGGGGCGCGGCCTCGCAAGGTAACTTCCTCAATGCGGCCAACTGCTCGGAAGCCATTGCTCTGGCTGGGGCTGCGATTCGGTACAGTCGAAAGGTCTTCATTCCAGAAAGTTGCGCACCGGCACTGCTATGGGACAAGGAGAGCATGAAGTTCACTAACATCGCCGACGCCAACCAGTACCTGACACGCGAGTATCGCGACGGGTGGAAGCTTACGAGTGCGTAGAAAAGAGGCACTCTCGGGCGGGCTGAAGGCCCGCCTAGATCAATGTGGAGGCATACATGGCTGCAATCTCAAGAAGAGAGTTTCTTAAGCAATCGGCGACGGATGTCGCTGTGGCCGGGTTCCTGTCCGTCGGTGCTCGGGAACTTCACGCCAATCCGCTGGGGTTACCGATCGGGAGCCAGACGTATCCCCACCGGCAGAGGATTCAGGATGGTGACTTTGCGGGGCTGTGCAAGGATATGGCGGCCCTGGGAGTGGGGAGCCTGGAACTGTGCTCGCCGGGGTACGCCGAGTTCGCCAGCCTCGCGGACGGAAAGCAGACCAGGAAAATCCTGGAAGATAACGGGCTCAACTGTCCGAGCGCCCACTTCGTGCTGGATGAACTCCGAACCAGGCAACAGCAGGTGATTGCCTGGGCCAAAGACATTGGCATGACGCAGATGGGTACGGCGAGCCTGGACGGACCGGCGCAGAACGGCATCGCCACGATGGATGCAGTGAAGAAGGCCGCGGACGAGTATAACAAGATCGGCGAGGCGGCGGCCAAGGCCGGTATTCAGCAGTTCCTGCACGACGAAAGGTTCGAAATGTCCAAGGTCGACGACCGGCTGACCTATGAAGTCTTGCTTGAACTGCTCGATCCGAAGCTGGTGAAGATGCAATTCCAGATGTCCGCGATGAGAACTGTCGGAGACCCCGTGATGTACTTCACCAAATACCCAGGGCGTTTCATCTCCATGCATTTACAAGGCGTGGATTTGAACGCACCGTTGCCGGGCGCCGGAGGCAGGCAAGGTGCGCGCGCCGGACGGGGCGGACGCGGTGGCGGCGGGTTGGCGGTGGGAAAGGACAGCCTCGACTGGGCCAAGATATTTGCCGCGGCCAAAACCGGTGGCGTGAAGAACTACTTCATCGAGCAGAACTGGGATCTCACCGTGCAAGGTGTGGCCTACCTGAAAACACTGAACGTCTGACGGCCGGACCGGGTGCAACATCAAAGTTGCGTATCCTGCTTCGGTCCGGCTGGTGCAGTACATGTCCGGCGTGGCGCGTCAGTGGGTTGAACCCGACAACTGGTCCAACAACCGCACCGCCGCCTCCTCCCACAGCCCGGCAGTGCTGGGACCGAACCGCGCCACAGACACTTCATAACCGCCCTCCGGGTAATACTCCGGAGTTGGAATGTATCCGATCGAATCGTTCGCCAAACCCAGAAGGAAGGTGGGGTGCAGGGGCGAACGCCGCTTCACGGCGAGACCGATTTCCACGAAGAACTCGCCGGGGAAGCTGACAAACCCGGCGTCGCCGATGCGAAATGCCTGGATTTCCGCGGCATACTCGCGCTGGCCGATTTTCGAGTTCTGCTCGATACGCTGGCGATTGTTCTCGGCGAATGAAACCGCGATACGGGCGGCGTCGATTTTCGACTGCGGCGCATGCTGCTCCTCGGCGCGGCGAAGCTCTGCTCGTGCTTGCTCGAGCCCGGTATCCGCATCCGCCACTGTGGAGGGGATATAATATTCGATATTGACCTTATCCTCCCGTGCTTCCACCCGGCCGTCGCTTTGTAGCACCATGTCGGGTATGCGCGCCAGGATGGCATCGGCTAGGATCTCGCCCACCTCCTGAGCGTAGGCGAAGGTGCGGGTGGCGATCGGAGCGCCGATCGAGGATAGCCCCGCCGAATAACCGGTATTCACATCGCCTTCGGTGCCTTGAAAGTACAGGACTTTCACCACCTCGCCCAGCTTGCTTCGAATTTTTCCGGCCACGTAATAGGGCCAATCCGCAGTGATCAGGAGATTATCCGGGCCCAGGCAGGCGGGATGGCATGAGTAGTTGTACAGGATCGCTTGCGGGCGCCCCTGCGCATCACAGATTTTCAAGATGCAGATCTGCTTATCCACGGGGCTGAAGCCCGATTCCAGATGCCGCCGATTCATTCCCACCCACCCGCGATGCGTCACGGCCGCTGCACCGATTCGCGCCGGCTGGCGCGATTGCCATGCCCGCACAATCGTTTCGACCGCGGTCCTGACGAAGAATTCACCGTAGCTCCCACTGATCCCTGGACCGCTATGCGTGTGCGTGGCGGAGATCAGGATCCGGTCGGGCGGGATCGCAGTCTGCTTCGATGCCTCATTTCGAATGTTCGCCGCGGCCTCCTTGCTTACCCCGACCAGATCCGCCGCGACAAGCGCAACAACTGTGCTGCCACGAGACACCACGAGCGCCCGCACGAATAGATCATCGTGAATGCCCTTGGAAGGGCCCGAGCGTGCCGCGAAGCCCATCAACGGCGTTCCCACCGGAGGCGTGATCTTGCCTTCCGCGACGCCGGCCATCCACACGGTTTGGGCGAGCGCGAGGCGGGGAGCCTGCCACGTCAGTCCATAGAGCAGCAATAGAATCAATGCCCGTCGCATTCAAACCTCCTTCGGCTCCCGAAGGGAATCCCTTCCCAAGTTCTTTCTGGAAATCGCATACCCCACAATGCGGGGGTCTGCGCCAGCCCTCGTGCCAGCGATCAGGCAAGAAGACCCAGGGCATGACCCCGCCTGTGAGATTGCGACACAACATGGCCAAGGGCAAAATCAGGACAGGACACTCGCGTTTTTTTGCACCTTGTCGAAGGCTTCCAGGACATCGTCGACATCGCTCTTTTCGCCCAGTAGCACGTTCTGCTGGAGGTAAAACGCGGTGGCGCACAACTGGTCATTTTTGGGAAGGTGGCTATTTTCCCGGAGACACTTGTCCAGGCGTTCCCGGGAAAATACGGCTCTGAAGCCGCGCGAATTAAGGCTCTGCTCGAGAAAGGGTTGCTTGTTGAGCGGCGAATAACCCGCCCCCGCCATAACGCCTTCTGCCGCCAAGGCGCTCGCCACTTTGTGTTGCGGCAAGCCTTTGAAGTGGTCCTGGTCGCAACGCACCCCAAAGCAGTAATGGTTCTGCCGGGTTGATTGCGGGTAATTCTCCTGCACCCTGTAGCCGGGGATTCTCTTCAACTCCGCTATCAAATAAGCGGCGTGGCCTTCCCGCTTGGCGCAAAGCTCCTCGTAGCGCTCGAGTTGTCCCATGAGCACGGCTGCTGCAAAATCGGAGATTCGATACTTGAATCCGCGCGTCGCATACTGGTGAGACTTTGGATCGCTGCCGAAGTTTCTGAACATGTAGGCCTTTTCGATCAACTCGTCGTCATCGCTCACCAAGGCGCCAGCCTCCCCCCCGGGAAGGCACTTGGTCTCCTGGAAACTGAAGCAGCCGATTCTCCCCAGCGTGCCAACCTTCTTTCCCTTCCACTCCGCATGGTGCGCCTGGCAGGCATCCTCAATGACGGGAATGTTGTGCTTTTCGCCGATCGCCAGGACTTTATCCAAGTTGGAGGGAGCGCCGAAAATGTGGACGGGCATGATGGCGCGGGTGTGTTCTGTAATGCGGTGCTCGATGTCATCCGGGTCAATCTGGAACGTTTTGGGATCGGAATCCGCGAAAACCGGCAGCGAGTAACCCATCATCACCGCATCGGCGGTTGCGATGTACGTGTAAGGGGAGAGAATAACTTCGTCACCCGGCCCCACGCCCAAGAGCTCCAGGGCCATCTGGAGGGCATGGGTTCCGCACGGCGTCATGACACAGCCGCGTGACCCAACCTTGCCGGCCCAAGCCTTTTCGAACTTGGGAATGAACTCGCCATCGGTTGTGCACCAGCGATGGTTACGCAGCGACTTCAGGATGTTCTGCTCCACGGCCTCAGTGGTCTGCGGCCAAGTTGGAAAAGCCGCTGTGCGGACCGGCGTCCCTCCCTGCACGGCCAGCGTATTAGGACTGCCGGAAACGGCAAAACTTCGCGGAATAGCTCCTGCCGCCGCCAGACCTATTGAAGTCTTCCCCAAAAACTCCCGGCGGGTCAACGTTGTTTTCTCTTGCATAGGATTCGTTCTCCTCCCACGAAAATCATCCCCTTATTCTGAGGGCGCTTGCAACGGTACCGCGTTGTGTGTGGCATGTCAATGTCGTGCGGGCAACGCGTGGGGACCGTTGGGAACCGCTCGAAGATCTGGGAGAATAAGACGCTCTGGATGGGCTCGCTTGGAGACAAACCGGTCTACACTCCTAGTGTCATGTAACGTAAGTTCATTCATGAAGTCTGCCCGATGAGGGATTCGCTTCCCAGCCCCGTCAGGGGCGGAAGATTGTAGCCCAGGGCGCAAGCCCTGGGAAAGACGACCCACTCCCCGCCTTCGGCACCCCTCTCCCGCGCGGGCGGGAGAGGGGAAGGGGGTGAGAGAGGGCGCGCCTACCCACGGCTCACGCCGTGGGCTAAGTTCTACCGCCCCTATCGGGGCTGTAGAGCCGTTCTCAGAGTATGGCATTTATACAACGAACTTCAGTTACAGGACACTAGCCGCCTGGGGGCGAGAAACTAATTCCGCGGGGGGCGGGTCAGACATCGGGGACCTCGACGCAACCCTGGCATAGCTTCCTCGGCCGTCGCATCGTTCATGTCGATTTGTGGTATGCTCTGTCACAATGGACTGGAAAAACCGACTCTACTTTGGCGACAATCTTGACATCCTGCGCCGCCAGGTGCCGGACGCCAGCGTTGACCTCATCTACCTCGACCCGCCCTTCAACTCCAACGCCACTTACAACGTGCTCTTCAAAGAAAAAAGCGGCGAAGAATCCGCCGCGCAGATCACGGCCTTTGAGGACACCTGGCAGTGGAGCATGGAAGCAGAGGCGGTATACAAGGAAATCGTCACCAGCGGCCCGCGCAAGCTCGCCGACCTGATGCAGGCCCTGCTGGCGTTCCTAGGCCGCAACGACATGATGGCCTATCTCGTCATGATGGCTATTCGATTGGTCGAGCTTCATCGCGTCCTCAAGCCCACCGGGAGCATTTATCTGCATTGCGACCCTACAGCGAGCCACTACATCAAGTTGTTAATGGATTCGATCTTCGGCGTACAGAACTTTCGGAACGAGGTGATCTGGCAGAGGACGTCGGCCCATGCCAACGTGATGCAGAAGTTCGGTTCCGTTCATGATGTTATATTCTTCTACTCGCGGTCGGAAGAATTCATTTGGAACCAACAGTACGCGCCCTACGACAGTCAATACATCGAGACGTTTTTCGACCAAATGGACGAGTCGGGGAATCGCTATTTCCGCCGTGACCTTACAGCTGCAATGTCACACGCATCCAAGGGACAAATCTACACATGGAAGGGAATCACCCCCCCACCGTCGCGCTGCTGGGCGAAGACGAGAGAAAATATGGATAGGCTTGAGGCCCAAGGCCGGATTCACTGGCCCAAGAAAAAGGGAGGCATGCCCCGTCTGAAGCTCTACCACGAGGACATGCCGGGTGTGCCGACCCAGGACATCTGGGCGGATATCAAGACGATGCACAACCTATCGGCGGAACGCCTGGGCTATCCAACCCAAAAGCCCGAGGCCCTCCTCGAACGCATCATCAAGGCCAGCAGTAATAAAGGCGACGTGGTTCTCGATCCGTTCTGCGGTTGCGGCACCGCGATTGCCGTCGCCGAGAAACTCACACGCCGTTGGATTGGCATTGACATCACATATCTCGCCATCAACCTAGTGCAGCGCCGCCTGCAGGATAGCTTCGGGGAGCAGCTCAGCACTTACGAAATCATCGGTGCGCCCACGGACGTGCAGGGCGCCGAGGCGCTCAAGGAAATCAGCCCGCACCAGTTCGAGTGGTGGGCGGTGGACTTGGTAAATGCGCGGCCGGCCAAGGACCACAAGAAGGGCGCGGACACCGGCATCGACGGGTACATCAACTTCTTTGACGACAAGAGCGGCAAGGCCAAGCAGGTGATCGTGCAGGTCAAGAGCGGCTTCGTGGGCGTGAACCACGTCCGCGACCTAAAGGGCGTCCTGGACCGTGAGAAAGCCGCCATCGGTGCGCTTATCACCTTGCGCGAGCCCACCAAGCCCATGCTCACGGAAGCCGCCGCGACGGGCTTCTACGAGTCAAAAGATTTTCCGGGCCGCTACCCCCGCCTGCAAATCCTCACTATCGCCGAATTGCTGGCGGGAAAGAAGCTCGAATACCCCGCCCACCGCGTCGAAACCTTCGCCAAAGCCGAACGCAAGACGAAGAGCGAACAGACCGGCCTTTTCTAACTGCGCACCGAGCGGAGCACACAATGGACAACAGCCAGCTAACCAAGGCGCGTGCCCTTCTGCGCTTAAGACGGCTTAGGTTCACTTACAGGGGCAACTTCACGTTCCTTTGCGCTGATGTGGCTCGCCTGGCGCTGGACGGCAGCGACACTTTGAAATGGGCTCACCGACATCTGCGTTTTGCAGTTGGCAATTTGTGGAACATACTGACCGTTTGTGACCGCCTGGAGTGGATGAACCGGCAGTGCCGAAGAGATCAACGCGCCGCGTCGGTGTGGACCTACTACGCGGAGGCGGACATCGAATATTGGCACATCCAAATGCGCACGCTGCTTGACCATCTGGCGAAAGTCATCAGCCGATTAGCGCACCGGAGCGAGCAGGTGCCGATTTCGTTCTCGAGACTGTACCAGCGGGTTGGCAATCCGAAGTCGGAGGCAGAGGCACGAAAGTTCGCGGACAAGCTTGGTGCGGACTGGCTCGCCGTAATGCGGAGCGCAACTTGGTATCCGACGCTGCGTAACGTGCGGGAAGAACTGGTGCACTGGGGCGGCCAGACCATGGTATTCCTCCCGCCCTCCGACGGCATCCTGTTCCAGGTCCACAAAGGAGTGTCATTCAAAAGCGCCATCGATGTGGAACCACTGATGCTCAACCACAACGTCGTTTTCTTCGATCGCTACGCGGCGTTTTTTCTTTCCAGCGCTCTGCTTTTCCTCGAAGATTTCGCAGTGACGGCCTACGCTCGCCTCGGGTTGGAGCCCTACCTAAATGGTATGATGAGGCACTTCGGATTCGGGACGGTAATGCGGTGGATCGACTCTACTATAAAGGCCGCTCTGCAGGAAGGCCGCGGCTCGACAGGTTGCGCGAAACCGGCTCGTTCTCGTGGCGCTGCCTCAAGGGTAGTGACACGTGATCCGCCGGGTGGCCACGCGAACCTCATAGTGGGGCCAGACGACTAGCGGGCAGCCACGCTTTGCGTTGTCCTGACGGCCGGATGGCGCAGACATCGGCGGCGCACGCATTGACCTGCATGTATGCGCCGCGCTTTTGGCATCGGCATCGGAACACGTCGCGGGGCGACTACACGGGAAAACAATATCCCCGCCACCCCTGTATTACTTCAATGTCTCGTTAATCTCGATATCACGCTTCAGTACGTCGGTCAGGAGCTCCGACAGATCAACGCCTTTCTGTTCGGCCTTACCGGAGAAGTATTCCCAGACGCTGCGCTCAATCGAAGCCGGCAAGAAGACCTTTGCGCCAGGCGGAATGTAATGGAGACCTCGGACTCCTTTGCTGAAGTCGATCTCTGACGGCATCCTTTCATCTTCGAATGATTGGTCACTCATAGACTCTCCTCGTAGTGGCGAATCTCGTTCCGCGTGGCCTGGCGGGCCATGATAAGGCGGATCTTTGTCGTTCCAGGGTCGGACTCCGACCAGAGGTAAACGATCGACAGCAATGCGCCGTTGCTTGCGCAGCCAACTGAGAACCAGCGTTCCTCGGCTTCGCTGTGCTCCAGGTCGGCAATTGTGAGGCGTCGAGGGTCGTTGAAGGCCGTCGACGCAAGCTCGAACGACACGCCGTGCTTACGCACGTTGGCGGCTGCCTTGATCTCGTCCCATTCGAACTGAAACTGCCGGTCATTCAACCTAGGATATCCGCTTTCAAATCCCTTCTAACCAATAACATACACCTGACCGCCTGCGGATGCAACCGGCGCGGGCGCGTTTTCGGTGGTCGGCGAATCCAGGACAAACCTGCTTCCCCAAGTCTGCGCGCCCCGCTGAGGCTTCACAAATGCCGCGCCAGGGCGGCGGGCAACTGGTTGTCAACAAGAAGCTCCACGAAGCCTGGAGGACTGCGGGGGCGTCGCCGATGGGTGACTGCGAGATTCGGCCTGCGGCATTCGCCGTGAGAGGAAGAGGATGTGTCGCGACTTCCTGAAGATTCAGCAAGCGCAGCGCGGACCTGTTGTGCAGGTCCGCGGCTTTCATCTTCAAATCCTCGCGTTCTCATTCGGCTGGCCGAGGCACTCCATTCGGAAATAAAGCGAGCGGAGGCAAGCCGCCTAGCGGCGGAAGAATGTGGCCCATGGCGGTAGCCATGGGAGGAATAGGCAGCACAAGAGACGAGCCCCGGCAGGGGCGACATAAATAATCGGCGGCTCTAAGCGACTCTGTCGCCCGCTGACGCGGGCTGAGCTGTTAACAACTACCGCTTCCCCACGGCTGCCGAAGCTGTGAAAAAATCCCTGAAAGAGCAAAAGCATTTCACGCAAAGGCGCAAAGAAAAAAAGCAGTTGTTCTTTGCGAGTCTTTGCGCCTTTGCGTCTTTGCGTGAGATTGTTTATTTTTTCACAGCTTCTACCGCCGTGGGCCATCCCGCAAAGCGGGATCGGCCCTGACGGGCCTGGGCAAGCGTGGGCGGGGCGCTTTCCTGACATCCACACGCTCACCTTTGCGAAGCTATCGTCCCCTGCCCCGCCCTTCTTCCTGGATGTAGAACAAAGATGAGAAGGGCGGCAGCACCAGCCGAAACGCGGTAGTTGGACTGGCGCCTGCTGCCGTTTGTGTCGAGCGGGCTCGCTCTTGTTCGCCGGTATGAGGATTCCAGATCCGGAGGTCCTTCTTGCCCCGCAGGACCACCTCCGTGTCAACGTGTTTCGCGGAAGAGTTTGCGAAGAAGTAGATATCCTGGCCATATTTCACCTTGTGCAGGTATGTCAAAGCGCCGTCGTAAGCCCTGCCTTCCTTGATCGGCCACATCTCCTCCCGGAACTCGACATCCCGGAGCGGAAGCGCCTGCTTCAGAACAGTTTTGAGCTGGTCAGGCTGCGCTTTCGGAAGGAAGAACGCAGTACCGCCTGCCGCGTTGCGATGGACTGAATAGCCGCTGCCGTCTTCGATTTTGATGCGGCCGCTCACCACTACGTCCACCGGGACGGCGAACATCTCACTAACAATCTGCTGAACTTCCCGGTCATGGCCGAACTCCGCTGACCGATGAGGAAGCCTGCTGGTGGCAATGAGGGTCCCGCCACTCCGGTAAAACTCCTGAATCTTCCGGGCAGCGGCATAAGAAAGAGTGTTCCCCCCAGGAACCATCAGCACGCTATACTCTTCGCGATTTTCCTTGTTGTTCAAAACCAGCTTTTTCCCGTCGATTTCACATCTGCCTGCCAGAACTTCGGGATGAAGATACGTGTAATCAATGCGAAGGCCCCGATAGAGGACCTCGCCGACATCCATGTAGTCAATCTCCGGCGGCACGACACCACCGTAATACGCGTACTCCCAGCAAGGACCCAGCACTTCGCCCAAGCCTCCGACCGAAGTCAGTTTCTTGGGAGCTTCGGGTATGGGGTCGCAGGCGAAATGATAGCAAGCCTGGAGTGACGCAATGGGATAAAGCACTCCAACGTCCGCCACATGGCGGCCACCCCGCAGCAGATAACTCAACCGGCCCACATAGGCGTTAAACGCAGGCACATTGGGAGCGTCCCGACCGATCTCAGCGGCCGGGATTTGAAAGTTAATTCCCATGGCGAACTGATCCATGGCCACACGGAACAGGGTGTCTTCATCCATCTTCTCGTAGGCTGCGTACGTCTCGCACATCACCACCGGCTTGTCGTAGTTGCACGCTGCCGAAGTCACCACCTTGTATCCGTGGTTTGCCCTGCCAAGATAAAGGATGTCGTCGTGGCCTGGGATGTCCTGATGTTCGAAGACTTTCATCAAATCGCCATTGATCGGAACGGGATTGGGGGCTTCCTCCTGGTCCAAATGGCCGGTCGATAAAATCCCATGATCGTTGCACCACTGTCTGATCTTCTTAACGAAATTGTCCGCGAAAAGTTGGGCGCGAAAACCGTACAGGGCGTTGCGCGCGGCGGCTGTTTCCGGGCCGATGTCGTACCACAACGCGGGATAATACCTCATCGGAGAGTAACCGAACTGTTTTTCGAAGTTCTTGTTGAAGGAAGGCGTCCAGGTACGCCCGTCGAGCCAATGCATGGTGGGTTCGTCAAAGAAAGACATCTTGATGATGTTCCCGAAGTACTCCTTGAGGTGAGCATAGAACTTGTTGCGGGTGAGGGACAAGAAGACATTCATGGCTTCTTCGTCGAGGTAGTCCACCAGTCCCGGGTTACGGATCTTCAGGATGGCGTCAACGTTCAGATAGAACACCATCGCTTTCCAGCTTCCCTCCGGCACGCTGCATGAGAGCCAGTGATCCTGGACTGGGTGGCCGGTCAGGTCAACTCGTTCGAAGGTACTCTTGTTCATCAACACGGCCCCGATGTAAATCCCATCAGGGATGGCAAGAGTGATTTTCGCCGGCCCCGTTATATCCCTCCCTGTCATGTCAAGACGCTTGGCCATGTGCTGCGGATACTTCATATAGAGCTGGCCCGCCGCGGTGCCGGTCGGATACTCGAAGTCGTCATAGAGAGTGGTCAAGGAGAGGTTATTTTTCTTCCCCTCCTCAATAGCCAGTCTGTAGAGTCTGAAAAACTCATCGCTAAGGAATTCGACGCCGTAGTTCGTAAGGTGAAAGAAGGGGTTTGCCTGCTGCACGTAGGCCGGATCGAGGTTGCTGCCGTTGCCGCCGCCGTTGTTGATGAGAAATCCGCCATAACGCTGGCGCGCCAGATTCTGAACGCCAGAGACGATTTCGTCATCTGTAACTTTCGACAGGCCGTAGCCCCACATCGCAGTTCCTCTGTAGGTCACGGGAGGATCCTTGAAGACGGCGTATTCGAGCGCTTGGGGCGGCTCAAGTCCGGAGGGGGGGCCCAGAAGCGGCCACGCGGCGAGTGACGCCCCGATGGAATGAAGAAAGCTGCGGCGGCTGGTGCGAGTCGGATCTATAAAACTAAGCATGAAGCCAACCTCCTATGGAATCTCGGCGGGTGGCGAATACATGCCGCTGTTTGGCATGTGTGCGAGCAGTGAACACCCAGCCGCGGCCGGGCCCGTGACAGGAATGGGCAAAGCCGCTGGCTCTTGGACGGCGCGAGAGCCTATGGCCATTACTGTCATGGTGCGCTGGCACCCCCGCATTTTACAGCGCACGCATGGCAAGAGGCGAGATGTATGTGCCGCCCTCTTATCCTCCGTGTTTCGAGGTTGAGGGATTGAGGTCTCTCACGAGTTCGACATCCAGCGGGCCAATCTCCACGTGGCGGAGTTTTCCAGCATGTTCGAGGGTGAAGGCTTCACGTTGCTCGGAGAGGTTCCACAGCAGAGACGACCGCGCGGTGGGATACCATGCGCAGACCACGGGCTTCTCGCCCATAACAATTGGAAACTGCCGCAGTCTCGGCAAAAGCTCCTCTTTCAGCCTGAACAAGTCGGCCATCGACTCGGTCAACTGGCGCGAGCCCGCGGCCTTCAAACGACTGATAAACACCGTTCCGGGCGAGTGGATTTGCGCTGCATCCAACGCTTTTGAATCCGCGTCGGAGAGGAACGTCCAGCCCTCGCGGGCGGGCTCTTTCGTAACCTCGAAGGGAATCCCGGTTGCGAGAAACAGACTGTACGGGCGGTCGTCACCCACGTAGCGGCTGTGCTCGCCCCAAAAGTGTTTGAACGGCCCGTAGGGTTTGTGTGCTGCCAATTCGCGATGGATGGCGGCGTGCTTCTTCATCGCCGGCGCAAGCGTGGCCCAATGGGAGCGCGGGAAGGGCGTCTCCCCGCTCATAAGCATCGTGTTTCGGACGTCCGAGATCGTCGAAGTCGCCAGCTTCGCAGCCATATTGGACGCCGAGAGTTCGTTTGACGGGAAAGCTGTCGTTTCACTAAAGGCCAATTCCGGAGTTACAAAGCGCCGGTGGAAGAGCACACTGAACAGCTCATCGGTTTTCCCTTTTACCGGACGGAACATGCCATCTGAAAACATAAATTCGCCAACCCGGAAAGGTACCTGGGAATACTCCGAAAGCCGAATGCCTGCCTTTTCCGCTCCAAAATACATGACCATGATCCCTAACTTGATGTGCGGAGCGGCCGATTGCTGGGCATGAAAACAAGCACCCAACTTTTCAGTCCAGAAATCCACCCAAGCGCGGACGATAGGCGTCAGTTGCCGGTCCTTGACGGACTGAATCAGTTCTTCCCGCATACCCTGCCCGTAGCCATGAAGCCTTCGGAACTCCTCGATATGTTCGGCGCAGAAACAGCCGCCGATCGTACCGGGGGACTCGGCAACCCGAAAATCATCATCGAGGAAGACGCGGTCAACGCCCATCTGTTCGAGCCGGCGGACGGCGGACGCGTTCTCTTCCGTGGCGGGCGCATGCAAGGATGTGCCCCATCGCGTGTGACCATCCACCCTGGTTCCGGGCCGCCAGTGAGAGGGCGGAATCAGAGGCATGGAGGCTGAGGTAGAACCCATCGAGTCGCCCGGGTGGCCGAGTGACACGTTGATAACGTGAGCTTCCATGCCTGCCCGGCGGATTCGATCGAGGTTCTCCCGGATGCGCTCAGGAGTGAAATACCAATGGCCGTACAGAAATCCGGTAGTCCAAACGTCAGACACGCCCGACCCGCGCACCACACCCAACAAGTCAGGGTCGGCTTCGATTCCGTCGGGAGAAAGTGACAGATGGTACCGCCGTCGAACCTCCCCCGATCCTGCGTTCAAGGAACCCCCCAAGCCCAGGAGTGGCAGCATGGCCGCTACCAGAACCTCCCTTCTCGTCATCCGCAGTGAGGTTTCATTTGTAATTCTCTTCATTTCAAGACCTCCGCTCCATTACTGGCTCTTGCGCCTATCCGTCTTCATTGCACACCGTGCTCACGTGCACTGCTGCTTAAACTGATACTCCCGAGGCCGTTAACCAAAGCAATAGATAATCGCCGTGGCAAAAAACTGCCTGCGGGTCGCACACTCATACCGTTGTGAAGGAGTGAAAAAATCGCGTTTTGCCGCCTCGTCGTAGGGGTCCCGCAGGCGCGGGATGGTTGCTCCCGCTCTGGCGGGACGGCCATCCCGCGCCTGCGGGACCCCTACAACTAGTTCTTTTCGTTTGGCGTGTGGGGGGCAATGAACACGGGGCCCGGCCCAGTGACAGCAATGGGCAAGGCCGCTGGTTCTCGAACGGCGCGAGAGGCTGAGACCATTATTGTCATGCTGTGCCAGCACCTCTGCATTTTACATCGGACACTTGGCAAGATGCGCGATGACCGGGTAGTGGGTGAGTTTGATGTAGAGGCGGCGGAACCTGCCCCGATCTTATCGGGACGCCGCCTCTACGTCAAACTGAGACACTACCGGGGTGCTCGCCCGTTTTGCAAGCGCATCCACGCTTTGATATAGTTAAGCTAGTGGTTTCATTGTAAGAAGGGCGCCTTTATGTGCCAGGCAGGATCTGGTCGAAGGTGGTTATCACAAGCGTATAACCTGCCTTTTTGACCACGAGGTCGGTAAGGAATTCCACAAAGCAAGCAAGGAGGCTCGTTATGCCGCGATCTACACATACAGTGCTATGCAGCGCCGCCGCCTTGGCGTTCTGCCTGGTGGCCTTACCTCTTGTGTCCAAGGGGCAGGAGATCACCATCGACTCGCAAGGTCGGTCAATTACGACCGCCCCCCCCGAGTGCTAGAAGTCCCTCTCCCAATCTGGTGAAACCCAATACTCCGATCCCTGAAGGAACCGTCACGATCTATTCGAACTTTGGATCAGGCCTTTCGTACGACTGCTGTAATGGTTGGAGCGAAGACGGCCCGACTTCCGCCGCGACGGAGCCCCCCTACTCGTATCTCCCTTACATACAGGCTACGGCCTTCACGCCAACTAAGAGGACGTACCTGCTCACCCAACTCGACTTGGCGATAGGGTGGGTCAGCGGGACGAATGGTTACAAGCTCGACCTTGACGCCGACAATCACGGGCTGCCCGGCCGAAAAATCGCAGAATGGAAAGTCACTGGATTGCCCACATCGGGAAGCACCTCTCCAACAGCGTCGAGACGATTAAGGTCCAGCTTCAGGCGCTTATTATACTGGTGAAGGGCCAGCAATACTGGCTGGTTCCAATCGTCAATTCCGATGAATGGGCGGCCTGGGAATGGAACAGCGTGTCCGCTAGCGGAAACGGTGCTTATTCAACCGACGGCGGGTCGACATGGACGAAAGACTATTATGATGCTCCCACGAATCCCAACGGAGCCTTTGATGTCCTGGGGCTGAAGCTCTTTTAGTCGGCTGCCGGAAGGGTGGGGTTTTAACCGCGCCCTTCCCCACCCTTGGTGAGAACCTCCGGCTAGCCTGCGCTTGGGCCGACCCTGACAAGTTCGATGCCCGCCCCCTTGCCCAGATTTCTGCTGTATTGCTTCTCCTGTGCGTTATTCCAGTGCTCGTGAACCCCTAGGCTGGCCAGGCGGGTGGTATTGGTCGCGTGGTTCGAATCGTAGAACGTACCCGAGGGCGGATTGTCGGCCAGAGCCGCTTCGTGCAGGTAGTCGTCGGCTCCCGACCTGTGCGGGTAGTCGTTCCATTCTGCCCGGAGGAAATCGAGGCCCACGGAATCGATAGCGACGGGGTCCTGGGAGGCAAGAAGGCTCGAAGCCCATTGCCCGTTGAAAGGAAGGCTGGACCACTTGCGGGGAGTAAATTCGATGGGATGCACTCCGGGGTAGAGACTGTCGATTAAATAGAGCAGGGTCTTGCCGCCGGTGTGAGCGTGTCCCATCAGGTCCACGACGGCCCTGTAATGGCCGTTGCCCACGACTTCCTGCGGCAGGCTGACATGCAATGTCGTAGTAGCCCTGGTCGGGCGGCTTCCTGTTCAGCGAGCCGTAATGGTTTTTGCCGCATAGCGTGACGCCCGCGCCGGTGTGGCTTTTCAGGTTCGCCATGTTGATGAGGTACTTCGCTTCCACGTAGGGAACAGGCGCGTAGTCCTGGGTTGTCCCTTTAGGACGAGAACTCCAGTAGAAAGGAATGGAAGAGTACTGCACGCGGGTTCGGAGATGGCTTGCATTCCCTCCCACGTGATCCAAATACCGCACGGTGGGGAACTCGCTGTGGAACGGGTCGTAAAACTGATTGGGGAACAAGGAAAGCGGGTCGCCCACGGAAATGTCTTGCGGGCTTACTCCGACCACGTGGACGAGCTGGCGCAGCAGCGCCAGGATCATTTGAGGCGAGGCGTTCATGTAGTCCAGCCAGCGCACCATGTCGTAAGACTTGGGATCGACCGCTCCGCCGATAATGCAACCCACCAGGTTCACTTTGATGGTGACCTTCTCCCCCTTCTTATATCCAACCTTCCCGTTGCCGTGGGTTTGGTTGAAGTGCTGGATCAAGGCATGCCATGCGGCTCGATCGTTGGTCTTGCCACCGAGCTGGCAAATCACCCTGGACATCATGCTTTCGACCACAGCCTGGTTGGTATGATTGCCTTCCCACCAGTGTCCCTGTCCTGGGCCCGCCCAGTCGGTCGCGCTCGGGTCGTGCGCCCAGACGACGCGCCCCGGATGAAGGCCTTTGGCGACGCCAATGGGCTGGTTCGGAACCGGGTTGTCAGCCAACACCATTTGGTCGCGGGGTGTCCAAAGGGGGCTGCTGATTCCCGAGGCCATCGCGTCTGCGGCCCGCAGCATGCAAGGCGTCACCACCGCGCCACCGATCATTTTGATGAATTCACGACGATCGCTTCGATGTCCCATTTCTGCCTCCCCACAGGGTCAGCCTGATTGTTCCAGCACCCGTCACGCTAAGGCGCTGTCGAATATGTGTCAAGCGATTTCTCTCGTTTCAGACTTCGTCGAAAGCTGAATCGAGAAAGGAAGCCATGTAATAGGCGTCCAGGAACTTGAACGGCGTCTCTCCCGTGGTGTAGTGGGCGCAGGGCAACACGGCCACCTTAGCGTCGAGTTGGAAACGAAGCGATTCCGCGATGATCTGGCGCGAAAACTCCGGGAGAAAAGTCAAATCGTAGAGGGCGTAGATGAAGAGTGATTTCTTGGGCCAGCGAGCAAACTTTTCCGCGTAGGCAATGGGGCTGATGGCCATCCAGGCGCGGCGAAGGCGCTCCAGGCTTAAATCGGCATCGAGGCCGGCGCGCACGTGGCGCGTGGCTTGGCCCGTCCAGACCACCTCACCGAACGTGGTTGAACAATGGTTGAACACGTTTACTTTCGACCGCTCGTCGTGCGCGCTGGTCAGGTAGGCGTAACACGAGCCCAGGCTGGTTCCCACAATACCAAGCTTCAGGTACCCCTGGCTTTCCAGCCAGTCCAGGCACGACCGCGTGTCGGCCACCGCCTGCCGAGCCGCATCGAGCGTGCGGCCCAAATTCGATGAAACAGCATAATCGGCTCGCTCAATCCCAGCAGGCTTCCGAACATCGTGATAGGGCATGCTTAAGCGCAGGGCCGAAATTCCAAGCATGTTGAAGATGCGGCAAAGCCCGTTGTGGCTTTCCTGGTCCGCATTCCACTGCGGCAATACCACCACAGCCCCGCGCCTCCCTGCCGGAAACCAACGAGCTCGTACCCGGTTGTTATTCGGGACCGGAGTCCTGACAGGAGATGTGAAGAACAGGCAGTCCCCTTCCAGATGAAAGTCTGAGGGTGTCTTGTAAGCGTAAAAGGCGTCACTTTGGGCGATGATTTCTTCGTTTAGCTTGCCCAGGAATTCTTCGCACTCCCGGTCCGTAGTGGGAGTTTCCCTATTCATCAGCGGCCAGCCTGCGGTCCACTCCAGTCCCCAATCCAACGGGCACACCACTCGATTCTTATCCCGCTCAGCTAAACGGGTCTCCCACCCGCAAATCCACTCCTTGTAACGCTCCAACATGGCTCTCTTAGGACAAATCAAAACCAGCAATTATAACCTACGGGGTGAGGGTTTGATCGCTTGTCGGATGAACAATGCAAAGAGGGGCAGTCTTGGAGACCCCACAGACTAAGGTATAATCCCCGTGCTTAAGCCCCATGGGCGAGAGAGCGCCACTCTAGCGCTGGTTAGGAGAATATATAATGAAGCGGCTATTCCTCCTTGTAATGATCCCTGTCGCTTTAACGATAGCACGGCAAGCGCCAGCCCAAAACTATGCTCCCAACTGGGAGTCCATTGACAAGCGTCCTACCCCGCAGTGGTTTGACGATGCCAAGTTCGGGATCTTCATTCACTGGGGGGTTTATTCAGTCCCTGCCTTTGCGGACCCACACTCGAAGATTGGCGAGTCTTACGCAGAGTGGTATTGGAATCACATGCAGAACAAGAACGGGCCCACGTGGGCGTTTCATTTGCTCCACTATGGGGCGAACTTCAAGTACCAGGATTTTGCGGGCCAGTTTAAGGCCGAGCTCTACGATCCCGATCAATGGGCCGACCTGTTTGCAAGTGCAGGTGCGCGTTATGTCATTTTGACTTCGAAACATCATGAGGGCTTTTGCCTTTGGCCATGCCCAGCGAGCTGGAACTGGAACAGCGTGGACGTGGGCCCACACCGCGACTTGGCCGGCGATTTGGCCAAGTCGGTGGTGGCTAAAGGGCTGAGGATGGGCTTCTATTATTCGCTCTACGAGTGGTACAACCCGCTGTATCTCAGCGATCAGCAACGCTACCTCACCGAGCATATGATCCCTCAGATGAAGGACCTTGTGGAACGGTACCATCCCTCCATTCTATATACCGATGGCGAGTGGGAGCGCCCCAGCGAGCAATGGAATTCGACGCAGTTTCTGGCGTGGCTTTTCAATGACTCGTCCGTGCGCGAGGAGATCGTAATCAACGACCGCTGGGGAAAGGAAACTCGCAGCAAACATGGCGGGTTCTACACTTCCGAATATCAGACTTTTGTCCCCGAGGGCGTGCAACTGGGCCCCTCGCACAAGTGGGAAGAAGATCAGGGTATCGGAAAATCTTTCGGCTATAACCGCCTGGAAGGCCCCAACGACTATAAAACCGCGACTGCGCTGGTCCACCTGCTGGTAGACGTGGTCTCGAAAGGCGGTAACTTGTGCCTGGATATTGGTCCCACCGCTGATGGGCGTATTCCGGTCATCATGCAGGAGCGGCTGCTGCAAATGGGCGGCTGGCTCAAGGTGAATGGCGAGGCAATTTACAGCACCCGGGCGTGGCGGCGGATGTCAGAAGGCGATGTTCGCTATACAAGCAAGGGAAAAGCTGTTTACGCCATTGTGGAAACATGGCCTGGTCAGGAACTGGCGCTCAGCGCTCCCCTGACTACTGCCCAGACGAGGGTCGAGCTCCTGGGTGGGAATGCGCCACTCAAATGGCGTCAGGAGGCCGGGAAGCTGCGCATCCAGCTCCCGCCACTTCCCCAAGCAGCCTTGGCTTTGCCCGAGGCTTATGTTTTCAAGTTGACTGGGGTCGAATAGAGGTATCACGGAATATCCCCGTGCGTCATATCAGCGCGACAGCACGGCCAGCAGTGCCTGGTACCCGTCCACAAGCAGGCCCTCGTAGCCATTCGGGGTTCCGTCCCAGGCCTTCCAATCGTATGTTTTGCCGTTGGGGCCTCTTCCCTGAAAGCCGCCCTCCTCAAACGCGCGGAGCATCGGAAATAGAATCGCGTCGGCCTCCTCGTGCCGGCCCAACTGGTATAAGGCGTGGAGAGTGTAATAGGTCATGCATGCAGTGGCGCCGCCATTTTCGTAGATCTGGAACCCATCGGACCCGTCCTCTTTCTCCGGCCCGCCCGCGCTCTTATTGAGATCCACGTAGTCCTCCCGACGAACGGGGATCAGGTTGCCAGGCAGTCCGTATTCGAAGTGGGTATAACCGACCTCTTTCATCTTGGCGAGCAGGTGGTCCATGATCGGATTCGCCTTGTCCCGTGGAACCAAGCCATAGGTGATGGCCGCGCCATTCACGAAGGTGAAGTAGTAATCGTGCAGCTTCCCGTCCGCGCTCCTCCAGCCTGCCAGCACTCCCGTAGTGGGGTTGTAAAAGGTGTCGAAATAAACCGCGCGGAGCTTCTCGGCGCGCGACGCATAAAGCTGTGCATCTTCCGGCCTGTTTGCCCGCCGGGCCATTTCGGCCATTCCCAGCAAGGCATGGTACGCAAGGGCATTGGAATATGCGTCCTCATGAGCAAAGCCGATGGTGTCCCACCAGTTCGCCGGGCGCAGGGCGAGCTTTTCGGGCCAGGAGCCGGAATTGCCGCTCGCCGGGTATTCGAGCAATCCATTTCCCTCCAGATCCAAGGCAAGCATCTTGGTGGCCCAGTCTTTCAGCCCCGCATAGTTCTTCCTCAGCCACGTCTCATCTTTACTGCCGCGGACATAATCCCATGCGGCGATCAGCAGCGAGGGATAGGTATCCAGGAAGACGTAGCGATTAGTTGGGTCATTGGGAGTATATCCCGGTATACCGTAGGCCTTCATCCCGCTGAGGTAGCGGTCTAATGTCTGCCGGATCAAGTCCAGCGCAGTCAGGCCCGATGCGAGGGGAGGAGTGCGCTCGGCTACGGAGGAGTATTCAAAAAGTGTGAAGGCGCAAGCGTCGCTGGCGGCGTGGTTGGCCAACACGCGTAACCGGGGGTTCAGTTGAAAGATATTCAGCCAGTTGCGGCGAAAGCCGTCAAAACGGGGGTCTCGGACAAGTTCCGGCGAGCCAGGATGAATGGCCACGACTTCCAATGTGTAGTCGAGCTGAGGCAAGGCAGCAGAGGCAGCGGGGAAGGTCACCGTAACGTAGTCGTCCGCCTGCTTGGCCTCAGGATAGCGCAGAGCGTCGTAGCCAAGCGCCAACCCTCGGCTGGCGTTGGAAGTAACTCGGAAGGTCCCCTGGTCAGGCAGGTGCAGAAGCGCCGGCAGGCGCACGCTTCCATCATCGTTGATAAGGCCCAGGAGTGTTGCATGGTTGACGTGTGGATTGAAATTGAGCGTCAGCGAGGGCGGGGGATATTCGCCGGAAAAGGAAGAGTGCAGATGCATGCGCCGCGCTGAGAATTCAAAAGTCCATACAGGCAGCGCGCCCGAAGGCGCGCCCACGGGCCGGTATTCAAACCTCGAGCCGTTGCGGCTTAATTCATACTCTTTTCCTGGCCTGGCCAGCGGCCGGAGCGGACTCACGCTCAGTTTGTTCTTGCCCAGTGAATCCACGGCCAGTGCCACAAAGGCAGGCTGGTCCTGCGCCAATTCGACGCGCATGAACGGGGATTGGTAGTGCGGCCTGTGGCTCGGTTCTTTCGCCGCCACCAGTGCGACCACAAAGAGCACAGGCATTAGCAACACAACTCTCTTGAACATAGGTTGTTCTCCACGGGGAGAATTAATTACCGGCGCGATGATATCACGATCCGAAGGCGTCTTGGTGCGATCAAAGCACAAGGGTGACGGGGCAGGACCTTTCGCTTCCGACGCGAGTCTGCACATTCAATTCGAAGGAGTGATTCCCGAGATTGTTTCCGGACGGTTTGGGTATTGATACTCTGGGGAACAGCCTCCCGCTAAAAACTCGCGAGGGCTGCGGCCTCATCTTCCGCCAGGCCGAGGACTTTGTCCAGGCGGACCATCCTGAGAAGTTGAGCGACTTGTTTTGTGGCCCCGAAGACTCTGAATTCGCCCCCCTTTTCTTTGAGCATCGAAAAGGTGCGGACCAGGGAGCCGACGCCCGAGCTGTCTAGAAAAGTCACTCCCCCAAGGTTTATAACAAGGTTTGCGGCCCCAGCGGAGAGTACCTCGCCGACGGAGTTTCGAAAGACTTGGTCAGCGTCACCTGCCTTAAACGGGCCGTTGAGGTCAAGAATGGTCGTCTGATCAACTGTTCTGACATTAATGGTCACGGGTTCCTCACCTGAGATGCCCCGCCTTAGAAGCGCAGCATGAAATTCACCGCGAAGTCTCAATCTACCCCGACTCGGTAAGCAAATCAAGGCAGCAGGTGAAAAAACCGTGTCAACCACAATCTGGACTACAGGACTGAACCGGTAGTGTCTCAGTTTGGCTTGGTACCGACCCCGCAAGGAGGGGTCGGCATCCTTGGGGCCGGGCCGGGATAAAGAGTCTGTTTGAAAACTCATGTCTGGCATTGGCCAGGCTGGACCCCCGCTTCCGCGGGGGTGACAGCGCTGGATTTAGGGGCTGTATCCCGACCTGTCATTCCCGCGAAAGCGGGAATCCACGAGTTTTCACACCGACTCTAAAGCCCGCCGCTACAAAACCAAAATGAGTCACTACAGCTTAACCACAGTGCTGAACCACATTGCTGTTGTAAACGACATTGTAAACCACGTTGCTTGACTCGCCTGAAGGTTTTTGGTAGCCTGCGAATCGACTGACCTGAAAATTTCTCATGTAGCCGCCCGGGGGGGTCTCCCACACAGGTGACGGCCTAGTCAGCATTTTCTATGGAGCAGTTGTCCTCCCTTTTTGAACTCTCGGTTGCGTTTCACTCCTGCAACAGCATTGACAGCCTTGCGAAAACACTTGCCACACACCTGGCTCGAAATCTGGAGGCCCGTGCGGCGATGGTTTGGCTGCGCCAGGAGAGCGGCGGCGAATTGATCTGCCGGTCTCGCTGGTTCGAAGCCGGACTTCGGCTGGAGTTGGCGCCGGGGCAGGTAAGCGAAGGCATCCTGACCGAGATGCTGGCAAAATCACGCGCCCGCCGGCTCGACGAGGAGGAAATCGAGCCGGAGATGTTCCCGCACCTTGCGGAAGATGACCGGGAGCGCGTGGCGACGGCCTTATACGCACCCATCCCGACCTCCGTAGACGTGGCCGGCGTCGTGGAGGTGTTGAACAAGCGCACGGGAGAATTCAGCGCTGATGACGCTCGCTTCGTGGAAGAAGCCTGCCGGCTGGCGGGCCGGATTGTGGACGCTTTGCGCGCCGTCGAGCAGGAAAAGTGGTCGAGCCTACAGACGATTGAACGATTGACCGCCCTCTACGATGTGGCGAGTACGTTCAGTTCCACACTAGAGCTGGAAGATTTACTGCCTATTATGGCCGAGAAGATCCAGGGGAACCTCGAGGCCCAGGCCTGCAACTTCTGGCTGGTGGATTCCGATGCCAACGAACTGTTCTGCGCCCAGCAAGCGGGCGAGGACCCGACCACAAACAAGGGTGGCCGCCTTCAAATTGGAGAGGGCTTAGTTGGGGACGTGGCCCAAACCGGCCAGCCTCGATTGGTGTCGAATGCCTCGGATGAGCCGGCACTGGAGGCCCGCCTACGGGCAAGCGAGGAATATCAATTCCAATCGCTGATGTGCTCGCCGCTTCTGAAGGAAGAGCGGGTGTTGGGGGTCGTCGAAATTGTCAACCGACCCGATGGAAAGCCTTTTGATGAAGATGACCTGTTTTACCTCACCAACATGTGCGAGCAGGCCTCCAACGCCCTGAACAATGCCAACCTGCTGCAAGCGGAGCGGAAGGTTCACATCCTGGACGCCCTCCTCGCCATCAGCAAGGAAATAACCTCCACGCTCAATCTCGACCATGTCCTCACCACGGTGGTTCACGAGGCCGCGACCGTCGTCCCCTTTGATCAATGCGCCATCGGTTTGTATGACCGCCACCGCTTTATACTGGGCGCCGTCTCCGGTGAAGCCGAGGTGCCTCGGACCCCTGAAATGGAGCAGTTGCGTGAACTGCTGACGTGGGTGGCTGAACAGTCGGAGGCAATCTCAGCCGACCAGACTGAAGAGGGATGGAAAGTCAAGCCCGAGGGAGAGAACGCGGAGCTGGTGCGTTACCTGGAAAAGCAGGGACGGAGCGGCTTCTACGCCATACCTCTGCGCGATGAACAAGGGACCGTGGGCGTGCTGGCCCTCCTGAGCAACACCGCTGAATTCCTATCCGAAAGCCATTTGGAGGTTCTCGCTATCCTGGCCAGCCAGGTCACCGTTGCCATCCGCAATGCCCGGCTGTACCAGGATGTGCCGCTGCTGAGCATTTGGCAGCCCATGCTCAAGAGCAAGCGCAAATTGGAGGGGATCACAGCCAGCCGATGGCTTGAGATTGCATCGAAGGTTGGGATAATTGCGCTGGTTTTGATCGTAGTGCCCTGGAAGTCCCGAATCCAGACGAACGCCACCGTGGTCCCCACCGAGCGCCGGATGGTAAGCGCCGAGGTCAGCGGCGTTGTCCAGCGGGTCCCCGTCCGGGAAGGGCAAAGAGTAAGCGCTGGAGACGAGTTGGCCCGGCTGGACGACAGCGATGACCGAATCCGGCTGGAACGGGCCTCGACCGACCTCCGGCTCGCCCACCACCAGCTTGCCGAGGCGGAGGAAAAGAGGGATTGGGCCGGCGCCGGCCAGGCCCGGCTGAACATGGACCTCCACCAGGCAGAGGTCGCTCTCTATCAGGAAAAAGTCGAGAAGGCGCACCTTCGGGCCTCCATTCATGGCGTCGTTGCAACACCCAAGGTGGAAGAAAAAATTGGAAAACTACTCAAGGTGGGCGACGCCTTTTGCGAGCTCGTGGATCAGGACCACTTGGCAGTGGAAATGAATGTTCCGGAAACCGACATATCCCTGATTCGAACCGGCGCGCCAGTGGCTCTCAAATTGAATGCCTTTCCCACGCAGACGATCCGGGGAACGGTGGAGCGAGTCTCCCCCCAAACTGTTTCTGCCGAGGGCGAGCAGTTCTTCGTAACGCGCGCCCTCTTCCCCAATCCTGATGTCCAAGCCCGCGAGGGCATGGCGGGCCAGGCGAAGATTACCAGCGCGGGAGGTTGGTTCCACAGCGGGTGGTATCCGGTGGGCTACGTGCTGCTGCGCGCCCCCACGGAATGGGCATGGCGGAAAGCCTGGGCGTTGCTGCCGTAAGAAGTCGAGGAGTCGAGAAGTTGAGAGTTTGACCTCTCAGTCGAGTATTTGACTTCTCGACTCTCGACTCCTCGACTACCGAGAGGCTGAAGCAATGAAACGATCGGATTGGGTGCTGTTCGGAATCCTGGCTGCTGTCCTGGGTGTTCCCGGGTGCGCGAACCAGTCTCAACAAGGAGCGACCCCGGCGGCATCGCCGCAACCCAGTGTGACCCCAACCCCTGCTCAGCCGCCTTCCGTGCCGGCTGCGGAGACGCTGGAGATTTCAAGTGTACTGTCGGTCGAACACTCCGTGGATTTGCTCGCCCAGAGTGACGGGATTGTGCAAGAGCTGTTCTACGACCAGGACAGTTGGGTAAAAAAAGGGACCGTGCTCGCCCGCCTGGACGACCGGGAGCTGCTTGCCAGTTTGGAAAAAGCCCGCCTGGACCAGAAAGTGGCTGAAAATAACCTCAAGTACCAGGAGGCCCAGAAAAAAGCCAAAGATGCCGCCTATCGACGGCAGCAGGAGTTGCGTAAGTTCGGATTAAACAGTCAAGCGGCGCTGGATGAAGCCGAGTTTCAATCCACCGGCGCAGGCTTTGACCTGGATAGCTGGAAGGCTGCCGTGGAGCAAAAAAAGGCGGCAATTCGCGAGCTGGAGATCGAGCTGGAAAAGACCCGAATTGTGGCCCCCTTTGACGGATACATTGTTCGGCGGGCTATCCGCGCTGGACAAAACATGGTTAAAAATGACCTTTGCTTTCGTCTAAGCGAGCTTTACCCGCTCCAGGTCCGGTTTCTGGTGCCGGAGTCAGCCGGCCCACGGCCCACAGCCGGCTATCCGCTGAAAGTAGTGCTGGCGGATGACAAGTCGCGCCAGTACGACGCGCACGTGAAATTGGTCAGCCCTACCGTGGATGCTTCCAGCGCCAGCTACGACCTTACGGGAGTGTTGACGGGACCACATCTGGAGAACCTGCGGCCGGGAATGGCGGTGCGGGTGATTTGGAAGAGTCGCCAGTCAACAGTCGACTGACCCCTCGACCCTCTACTGTCGCCTAGTCTTCCATGCGTTTTGGACCCACAAGTATTCAACTCTCGGGTGTGGTGGCGAAGGGCCTTCGGCGTCCCAAGCTGCGCGCCGACCTGAAAGTCGGCAAGCAGACGTTTGCCGGGGAAACCAGCTTCGTTGTCAAAGTCCCTGAGACGGACTCCTTCAATCGCCTGGGCGAGCTGGATTGGGAGCTGCTCTCGCTCTGCGACGGCGCTCGTACTCCGGCCGAAGTGGCGCAGGCGCTCAACGAACGCTACTCGGACCAGAATTTCAGCGAACAAGACGTGATCACGTACCTGGACGGCGTGGACCCCAACTTCTGGGAGCGCGGGACTGCGGAAAAAAATCTCTGCATCCTGGAAAAGATCCGCGACGAGCGTCGTGAGCGCGTGAATCACGCCAGCCTGCTTTACATCTACTTTTCAGCCTTTGATCCCGACCGGGCGCTGGAACGCCTGGACAAGTATTTGGGCTGGATGTTCACCAAGCAGTTTGTCCTCTTCTCGCTCGGCCTCTTTGCCTTGGCCGGTGTGATTGTGGCCCACGACTTCACGCGCGTCAGCCAGGAAGCCCTGGCGCTCTACGGATTTCGGAATAAGAGCGCTTACGACATCCTGGTTATGTGGGTTTTCTTGCTTATCATCGTCGGACCTCATGAGTTTGCTCACGGGCTGGCCTGCAAGCACTTTGGCGGCGAAGTGCACCACATGGGCTTCATGCTTCTGTATTTCTCTCCCTCCTTTTATACCGATTGCACGGACATGCACGTTTTCGCAAAGACTTCGCAGCGCATTTGGACGATCATTGCGGGGATATGGATCACCCTGCTCCAGTGCTGCCTGGCGCTTTTCTTTTGGGCCTTGTCGCCGCCGGGCTCAGTGGCCGGCGACCTGACGTACAAGTTCGCTCTGATGGGCGGACTGATGGGCTTCTTGCAACTGAACCCGCTGCTCAAGATCGACGGTTATTATGTGCTGAGCCAGTACCTCCAAATTGACAGCCTTCGCGAGCAATCTTTTGCCTATTCCGTGGCTTGGCTAAGGCGCATCGTGCTTCGTCCGGCAGTCGAACTGCCCCCGGCCAGCCGCAGGGAGCAGCGGATTTTTCTGGGGTACGGTTTCTTGGCGGGGCTTTACTCCCTATTCATCCTTTCCCTCTTGCTGGGGTTTGTGGATAACGCTTTCACAAGCTGGCTGGGCGTCTGGGGGCATCTGGGCACCGTCGGAGTGATGTGCTTCGCTTTTCGCAAGCGGCTCGGGCAATGGCGGAATGCGGCGCCGGCTCACTTACGAAAATGGAAGGAGGAGTTCATGGCATGGAGGATGACCCGGTGGCAGCAGGTGGCGGGGGCTGCGGCTCTTCTCGTGCTCTTCGTTCCGCCCACGGCGGTTAAGACCACGTCGGATTTTCTGCTGGAACCTCAGCGAAAGCTACAGGTGAAGGCCCCGGTGGCAGGTTTAGTCCGCACGGTAGCCGTCCGGGAAGGTGAAACCGTCCCGGCCGGTTCGGTGCTGGCCATCTTGCACAACCCGGAGATCGAAGTCCAGGTCGAGATGCTTGCCAGTCAGTTGAACTTAGCCGAGAGTTCCCAACGGGCAGCCTTGGCCCGCTCGGATTTCGCCGCCAGCGAGAGATGCCTCCAGGAAATCCAGCGTCTGGGAGCCGAAAAGGCGGAGGCCGACCGGAAGCGTGAGCAGTTGGTCCTGCGAGCCCCGTTCAGCGGGGTGATCGCGACGCCGCACCTCGAGCAACGCTTGGGCGAATACTTGACAGAAGGCGAACCGTTGGCCCTTCTTGTGGACCGCCGGGCTATGCGCGCACGAGTGTTGGTGCGGGACTGGGAACTCGAGGATGTCCATGAGGGCGCGGCGGTAGGGCTGAAGCTCCGAAGCTATCCCTTCCAGACCTTTTCGGGAACGATTCGCCAGATCATGCCGGCCGCCTCCTCCGAGCGGCCCCTGGCGGAGCCTAACAAGCTTGAACGGAAAGGCCAGGAACTGACCAACTTTTTCGAAGTTGTAATGGAATTCCCCAATCCTGACGGCGAGCTTAAGGAAGGGATGACGGGAACGACGCGGATCTCCGGAAAACGTTATCCGGTGGCCGTGCGGGCGCTGCGCGCCGGGTGGCGAGGCATACGCAGCCTCATCTGGTGAATGCCCTCAGCGCAGTGCGTTTACGTTGCCGACCGTGTAGGCGCGAGAGGAGGTCTCCCGCGCCTACACGGTCGGCAGTACCGCGGCGTTCATAGGACTAGCCACCGCCTTACTTAATCATCAGCTTGGTTTCGCCCAGCTTCTTGCTGCCCTTCAAAGTCTTCTTGGCTGCTTTCTTGGGGGCCGCTTTCACTTGCTTCTTATCTGCCATGGTTTTATTCTCCCTTCTTTTGATTTGTGTTAGGCCACACCCCTGTGGCAGGTCGTCGACAAAGAACTTATAAACTTGCGGCCGCACAGCTAGCAGTACCCCACTATCATCAGCTTTGTTTCGCCCAGCTTCTTGCTGCCCTTCAAAGTCTTCTTGGGTGGTTTCTTGGGGGCTGCTTTCACTTTCTTTTTCTCTGCCATGGTTTTATTCCCTCTTCTTTTGATTTGTGCCACGCCACACCCCCGTGGCAGTCATCGACGAACAACTTCTGAACTTGTGCCGTGCCGCCGGCAGTACCCAGGCTCTAGGTCACGGCATGCAGCATCAGTTTTGTCTCGCCCAGCTTCTTGCTGCCCTTCAAAGTCTTCTTGGCTGCTTTCTTGGGGGCCGCTTTTACCTTCTTCTTCTCGGCCATAGTTCTATTCTCCCTTCCTTTGATTTGTGTTACCCACGACCCGGTCGAGGGTCGTAGAAACGGAACTTCTGAACTTGTGCCTGCGCCGACGGTAGAGCCACGCCGTCACTATACGGCGAGCTAAAGGAAAAGATGACGGGAACGGCGCGGATCTACGGGAAACGTTATGGTGGCCGCTCGGGCGTTACGCGCTGGCTGGCGGTGAGCACGCAGCCTCATCTGGTGACTGTCCTCCGCGCACTGCGTTAGCGTAGCAGACCACCGGCAGGCGCAAGAGCAGGTCTCTCGCGCCCAGGCGGTAGCACCCAGGCCTTACTGAACCGCGTGCCCCCCCATCATCAGCTTTGTTTCGCCCAGCTTCTTGCTGCCCTTCAAAGTCTTCTTGGCTGCTTTCTTGGGGGCTGCTTTCACTTTCTTCTTATCTGCCATGGTTTTATTCCCTCTTCTTTTGATTTGTGCTACGCCACACCCCCGTGGCGGTCATCGACAGACAACTTCTCGACTTGCGTCGACGCGGCTGGAATCAAAAAATTACCGTCGTCATGAGCTTCGTGTCACCCAACTTCTTGCTGCCCTTCAAAGTCTTCTTGGCTGGTTTCTTGGGGGCTGCTTTCACTTTCTTCTTCTCGGCCATAGTTTTATTCTCCCTTGTTTTGATTTGTGCTACGCCACACCCCGGTGGCAGTCATCGATAAAGAACTTCTCGACTTGCGCCGACGCGGCTGGAATCAAAAAATTACCGTCGTCATGAGCTTCGTGTCACCCAACTTCTTGCTGCCCTTCAAAGTCTTCTTGGCCGGTTTCTTGAGGGCTACTTTCACTTTCTTCTTTTCTGCCATTGTTATCTCCTCTCGATTGGGGCTTGGGTTGGCCAGCCCGCTGACTAACGCTCTCGGTACGCGACAGCGCCTGCTGACCCCAGAAGGCAACCAACCCTTCCCTCATGCCTGAGCCGAGGCTGTGACCTGCCCGGCTACCTTCATTAGCAATTTATGAGCATCAGCTTCGTCTCGCCCAGCTTCTTGGCGCCTTTCAGGGTCTTCTTGGGATCCCTCTTGGCCGCCGGTTTCACTTGCTTCTTCTTTTCTGCCATTTGTTCCTCCGCCGTTGGGATGCTTGAGCTTATTCACTTGGAACTTCTCGCATTTCTTTAGGGCACGTTGCGTACCAATCCGAAGGTATTTCTAAACTGCGGTTCATGCCCTGTTTTATCAATGAGTTACGGTGTGCATTGGTGAATGCTAGGAAGGTAAATTGCAGCGCAAAGGAAATGCGAGGGGGAATTCCTACCCTTAGGGTATTAATTACCCTTGGCCTGTGAAGCCTCGCCCTTCCCTATACACAAAACATCCAACGCGGGTCTGTGTCAGCAAGCATCAGATCCCGTGTTTCCGGCAAAGGTACTTCATCTTGTCTTTGTTGAGCCCTAGCAGGCGCGAGGCCTCCACTTTGACGCCCTTGGCTTCCTTGAGCGCCGTCACAACCCAACGTTTTTCGAAGGCTTTCACCTCTTCATCCAGGTGGATGCCGGAGCTGGGGAGGCGAAATCCATCGGCTGACGGCTGAGAGGCAGCTTCGCGAATGTCGCGAGGCAGTTGTTTTAGCGGGATGACATCTTCGTCGGTCATCACCACCATGCGCTGAACCAGGTTCTCGAGCTCGCGAACGTTTCCCGGCCAAGCGTAGCGTTTCATGGCCTCCATCACTTCATCGTCCACACGCTTTGGGGCCCAATGGTTCGCCGCGCAGTAAACTTTAATGAAGTACTCGACCAGCAGAGGGATGTCATCCACGCGCTCCCGGAGAGGCGGCACAAAAAGCGGCATAACATGGATGCGGTAGTAAAGGTCTTCGCGGAAGCGGCGCTCGCGCACCGCCTGTTCGAGATCCTCGTTGGTAGCGCTGAGCAACCGGAAATCCACTTTGATGGATTTCTTTCCCCCCAGGCGCATCAAGGCGTGTTCGTCGAGGACCCGCAGGAGCTTGCTCTGAAGCGGCAAGCTCAGTGTCCCGATTTCATCCAGGAAGAGCGTGCCGTGATGTGCCAGCTCGATCCGCCCCTCTTTGGTAGCAACGGCGCCGGTGAAGGCCCCTTTCTCGTACCCGAAAAGCTCGGCCTCCATCAGGGTTTCCGGGAGGGCGGCGGAGTTGACGCAGACGAACGGCCGGTCGCGCCGCTGGCTGGCTTGGTGGATGGCGCGTGCCACCAGCTCTTTGCCGGAGCCGCTTTCCCCCCGAATGACCACGGTGGTTGAGGTACGCGCCACCCGCCGGATGGTGTCGAACAAACCTTTCATAGCCTCCGTCGAACCCAGCAGGTCTCCGAGCGCGTCCTTACGGCGCAGCTCTTCCCGCAGAATCAGGTGCTCCCGCTCGATTTGGAGCTTCTCGATGGCGCGGAGGATGATGATGCGCAGCACGTCAGGATCGACGGGCTTCTGGAAATAGTCGTAAGCGCCGGCGTGCATCACCCGCAGCGCGGTGGATTTCGTGCGGTCTTCGCTGAGGATGATGACCACCGTATCGAGCTCGCTCTGCTCGAGTTCATCGAGAAGCTCGAGGCACTCTCGAATGCCTTGCGGGGAAGATTTGAGTTCGAGCAGGAGAACGTCCGGCTGTCGGGCGCGGAGCATCTCGTACGCCCCGTCGTAGTCGTTGGCTTCCAGGACTTCAAAGTCGGCCCGCCTAAGCGCAGAAGCGATCTTCGAGCATTCCTCGAGATCGCTTTCGACAATCCCCACTTTCCCTACGGTTTTCGGCATGGCAGGTGACCCAAGAACCGGGCAGCGCTCACTTCCTCCGGACCTTGCCTTGAAGTGAGCCTTGATTACGGGACTGATTTTAGGAGGCCTGGCGACGCATTGTCAATTAGTTCCAATAATTGATAGTGGATCAATGTGATGTAGAGGCGGCGGAACCTGTCCCGATCTTATCGGGACGCCGCCACGTGGCGATCCCGCCTTGCGGGATCGCCGCTACAATCCCAACCTGACCCCCTATCATGGCGACGCAAGCGCGGGCTCGGCGCCCTTTCCCACCACCAGCATCGTCGCCGTCCCATGCTTTGCGACATGGACCACTACCGTCCCGTTCGGGCCGGAGGTCACCGTTCCCCGGTAGGGCTCGCCATCGGCTGAGAGCGCGTGGGCCCAACTGAGCTGGTTCGCATCCGGCACCCGCAAGGTCACCTGCACTGATTCGGTTGCCTTCGCTCCCCGTGAGCGGAACCGGAGGCGCGAGGTGACCGGCGCGACGTAATGCCCCGCGCTGTTTACGAACAGGTTGACGTCATTATCCCCGCTCGCCTCGATGCAGTGCGGGATGAGCACTTGTTCTTTGCCCGTCAGAGTGGCAAACAGCGGCGCGTATAGCTCGAGCATGTCCGCCGCCTTGGCGTTGGGTTTTTGCTGAGTAATCGGAAATTCGTGCGCGATCATCTGGGGCAGCAGCGCGAACTGGAGACGCTGCTTCAGTTGCGCTTCGAACCCGAACAGATCGCCCTCGTACGGTTGCCGCATGTGCCACGCCGCTGCCGGTCGATAGGGCGAAAGGTATCCGAGGGCAGGCAGGTAGTCGTTTTCGTGGCAATAGCCGTCCACGTCGCGCAGTACTTCGATACGATAGAATTGGTTGACCAGCACCTTCTTGCCGGCTGCGTGTGCAATCCGGCAGACCTTCCGGACGGCCTCCGCTACAGGTCCGGCCATATTCTCCACCGGGCGGTCCCCCACCATTGTGGAACCATCGTCGTGACCGTAGTCATACTGGCTTGACCAGTCGAGTCGGTCGATGATGAAACCTTCGAAGTCCGGCAAGCGCTCGATATGACGGCGCGCCTGCTCTTCCAGTTTCGGCCACAGCGAATAGCGGCCGCCGGGGTTCATCACGTAGGCGCCTTCCCAGCTCGGGACCGCGCTGTTTTGCAGGTCCTTCACAAGGGCGTCCGCGAACTTCTCTTTGAGCAGACGCTGCGAGACTGAGGTGTCGCCGCCTTGATCGCCCGCTCCTCCGTACTCGGTCAGGTTGAAGTAAGCGTACACAGAAATACCGTGCGCCCGCAGGTCATGGATGAAGGCGTTGATCTTCTCGTCGCTCATCGTCTGGCCGAGTTTCCACCAGTTGGCGTAAGTGTACGGAAACCACTCTTTTTCGTCCGGCAGATATTCGCCCAAGTGAGTGAACCAAAAACTCGACCAGATGTACCGCACGTTCTGCCGGGCCATCTCCGCAAAATCCGGGTGGTCCTGGATGTGGTGATACCAGAAGGCGCCCTCGTCGTCCCCGCGTCGTATCACGGGCTTGAAATAGGCCGGAAAATCGTCGCTATACGCCTTTAACGTACCCCGATAATCGGCGGGGTGTGAGTAGAACAAGAGCCGCAGGCGCGACGTCTTGCCTCCCCCCATGGCGCGGTGAGCAAGCGTCAGCCGCAGTGTCTTCGCGGCGATCCACTCCACCTGAAGGTGCGGGATGTTGCTATCGGGTGGGAGCGCGACCGTCAGGGCGTGATCGGTTTTGGGATCCATTACGGTGACCAGCGGCAGGACATACGCCTGCCCTGTGCTCCATCCCATATGAGCATAAGGCACAGGACGATAAGTCGGGCGCACGGCCATGTCGCTGAGGCCATCATTGCTGGGCGTAAAGATCGTGATGCCCGGTGAAAGAACGGGGAGATCGATCGTCACCTCGTGGCCCGCGCGCTTCCCGGCGCCGTCGAAGCTTAGGTCCCAAAGCAGGCCGGAGGGCGTTCCAGTCCAGCGCTGGGTCACGCTGAGCTGGAGGGGCTCGAGACGCGCCGTCACAGTGACTCCTCCTTCGGCAGCCTCAGTTACCTTGGCGTCGGTCCAAGAGGCGCTGACCTCGCTCACTTCACTGCGCACGGAAACGTGAGCCGGCTCGTTCAGCCAAATGCGACGGCCCTGTTTGGCAGCAGACTCCAACCACACAGGTAGCCCGCTGGCCGGGTCGATCCCGCATCGTAAACCCTTGCCTTCGACAAGAATCGGCTTTCGCTGTGCTTGAGAGCCGGCGACGCACACAACCACGCACACCATAATGGCCAGCAATGCTCGCGGAATCGCTCTCTTCCTTTGGTTCTGCTTGAGCACCTTCACCACCTGCGCGGTGGCGGCGCTTTGCTGATCCGGCGAAACCTGCGCGAAGGGTCTGCCGGACGTGTCCGCCATTTCATACCTCCATTTAATTTCCAGCCAGAATCTCGGTAGCGGGTCAATTTAACGCGGTAGAGGCGAGTTTACCTCGCCAAGTGGCGGCGTCCCGATAAGATCGGGACAGGTTCCGCCGCCTCTACATCAAATATACCCACTGCCGGAATTTTTATTCTCTAGCCTCACGAGTGGCACAAGCGATCCAGGCTGCAATTCCCCAGACAACTAATCCCCCAATAAAGCCTTCGACTACGGTGCCGGCCAAGGATCTCAGCAGTCGCACCGGCACGTCGCCTAGGGAGGGATCGAAGAAGTGAGTCTTATAAAAGGGCAGGAGGGCGCTCACCAGCATCGCGATGAAGACCCACAGCCTCCATGTCCAACCTAGCACCAGCGCAGGCACGAGAAGTTGTCGGGCCCCAGCTAGCCCCAGGTGGCGTCCAACGCCCCCCAAATAGAAACCGGCAATCAGAATCCCCACCGTGGAGCTCCAAGCGGCAGTGTGCGACCAGGGCGTTCCCATGGCCTCTAACCAATAACGGATAATGACCAATGCGCCTAATATCACTCCCGGCCCGACCGCCACTGGCCAGCGCCAGAGGAGGTGAACCAAAGCCATGAAGACGAGCACCACAACGAAGAGAACACCAATCTCGACGAGGTGACCAAAGATGTGATGGCCCAGGTGTCCCCAGTTCCCGTAATCCGCGCGCTCCGCAAAATGGCTTCGCTCCAGGCGAAACACGCCGGAGACCAAGGTGGCCAGAATCACCCAGCCTACCGTCCAGGCGGACAACAGCAGAGCAGGCAGAAAGAGTTGAGAGAACTTCAGCGTCCCTCGTTTTAACGGCGCTATAGCGGCAAGGTACATAGCCGCAAGAATCAAGCCGGCGGTGCTCGAAAGGTATCGAGTCACCCCTGTGGGCGTACCGGTAACTTCCAACACGAAGCGGACAACAACCAGCGCGGCAAGAAATAGCATTACCCTGCGCAATAATCCCTTGTAAGCGTTCCCTGTGCTTGCTTCACTGCTTGCGGGCATGGCGCTCCTCCTTTTGAATTTAGTTGTCTTGGGTCAGACCGCACCGATTATCCGGTCTTTCTATCAGGAAAGTCAATTTGATGTAGAGGCGGCGGAACCTGTCCCGATCTTATCGGGACGCCGCCATTTGGCGAGGTAAACTCGCCGCTACAGCATCAAATTGACCCACTGCTGAAGCTCAAATTAGGGCAACAATATATATGACTAACCAAGACGCCGTTTCCCTGTCGGCTGATGCCATTGTTGCCTTTTTGTCTTGGTTTGGCCAGCACGAAACAGCGTGACAACTACAGCCGACTTAGGGAATGATGGCTACCCATCGTTTTCTAATTCTCGACTGGAGTGTGCCCCATGGCCAATTTTTTTTCGGACCTACTGGAATTTGTGTTGTCAGTCGTTGGAGCTTATGCGTGGTATTCCACGGGAGGTGTCACTGTGGCCCTTGTAGCCCTATGGTTCTTGGTGAAGGACCGGCCAATACCCAGAAACGTGCTTATAGTTTTAGCCTTTCTGTTTCTATTCTTGGCGGTCTTCAAAGCGTGGAGGGAGGAACATAATTCTTTAGCTTCACTGCAAGACAATCTCAAAAAACCAACATTTAACGCTCAAATAGGTGGGATTTTTGCTGGAGTCTCTAAGGTGGGCAAGGACAAATTCGGCATGATCTACCTAGCGGCAAATATTTCCAACCCACATGGACCCGCAAGCGGACTTATGAATTGGAAAATGGGCATACGGAACCCAAAAGTAGGTATAAGTTGGGGAGGGTTCCTGCCGCTTTTTGAAAAAGGGCAAAGCGCCACGCTAGGGCCCGGAATGGGCGGCGTCACTTTTCCTGCCAATAAACACTTACCCTCTGAAGCCTATGAACCAATTCCTGCTGGCGCTTGGATATCTGGATGGTTCGGCTCAACGTTTACCAGAGATCAGATGGATGAGGCATATAGAGAACGCTACTTTTTGGTACTACAATTTGAGGATGTAGTGTCTGGCGGGAAACACACAATAGAGAGACAATTCCCTGAGCCTGGAACCCATCCAATAGTCGGAGCAGAGACTCCAAACGACTGAAACCACAATGAATAAAGTACTTGACAAACCTATTTATTTAAGGTACTATGGTAACCATGATGAACGCCAATGATACTCCCAAAACGCTTCTGGACGCGGTGAAGTTTTTCAGCGACTACGAGAATTGCCGTAGCTTTATGGTAGAGGCTAGGTGGCCTGACGGTATTGTTAAGTGTCCAACGTGCGGCTCGGACCATGTTACGTACATGGTTAACACGCGCCGTTGGAAGTGCTACGGCAAACATCCTCGCGCACAGTTCACCCTGAAGGTCGGAACGATTTTCGAGGATTCCCCGATCGGTCTTGAGAAGTGGATTCCCACGCTGTGGCTGATCGTGAACTGCAAGAACGGCATCAGTTCCTATGAGGTCGCCCGCGGCCTCGGCGTGACGCAGAAGACAGCATGGTTCATGCTGCATCGCCTTCGGCTTGCTCTGCGGACAGGCTCGCTGATGAAGATGGGTGGCGAAGTTGAAGTGGACGAAACCTTCATCGGTGGCAAGGCTCGCAATATGCACCTCGCCAAAAGAGAAGAGAAGATCACCGGAACGGGCGGCAAGGACAAGGCTGCGGTCATCGGCATACTCCAGCGTGGCGGCAAGGTTCGCGCACAGGTAGTGAGTGACAGGCGCAAGAAGACCCTTGATGCCATCGTGCGCCACCACGTTGAACCTGGAAGCTGCATCTATACCGATACGCTGCCCTCCTACAACGATTTGCAGAACGATTATCAGCACCAGATGGTTGACCACGCTGTTGAGTACGTTTGCGGCAGGGTTCACACCAACGGACTTGAGAACTTCTGGAGTCTCCTGAAGCGCGGCATCAAGGGAACCTACGTCAGCGTCGAACCATTTCATCTTGCACGGTATCTGGACGAGCAGACCTTCCGGTACAACAATCGGGATAATGAGGAAATCGGAGACCCTGGACGCTTTCGCGCGGCGCTGGCACAGATTGTCGGCAAGCGGCTGACCTACGATGAACTGACAGGGAAGGCCGCGATGGAGAAACAAAGGCACATGCTTAACTAAACGCCAACATCGAGGTAAACGTATCGCGTGAGAATGAAAATAGAAGATGTCGAAGTAGGCGATCCCAAAGAGGCAATGCGGAAGTTTAAGGCTGCTCTGGCCCAGGTAGTGAGGGTTCCAAAACTCACGACTAGAGGCAAGCGGGCCAATGCTCAGCCGAAGAAAAAGGGCCGCTAGAGCCTCTCGGAAAGGTAATGACAGAGACAGATGCTTGATTTGGCCTTTGGTTACTCAACTATATTGTTGCCCAAATTAGCGTCGCTTCTGCAAAAGCATTGCCCAGTCCAGCCAGCCCGGAGCTTGGGGTGAGGTCCATGCCGGCCCCTCGACCGGCGGCAGCGGCACCGTTTCTCCCGTGAAAGCGTTGAACCATTTGGCCTCATAGCTGCCCGGCTCGAGCTTGATCGAAACGTCACCACCTTTCGGCAGATAGACCGCATAGAGCTCGCCGGGCTTGGCGAGGCAATAGGCACCGTTGTTCACGAGTTCATCGTGCGGTTCGGTCTTCCACCACTCGAAGCTGGTGAAGAAATCCACCATGTGTTCGTAGCCCTTGAGCATCACCATGGTGTCGTCACCCCGCCCATTGATCCAACCCCCGCCGGTGTCCGGCCAGATGTTGGTGCCGCGCCGGGCGCTTTCACCGGTGGTTCCGTAGGCGCCTGCCATGGCGATGTCCCAGGCCGTTTGCCGCAAGGTTTCTGCGGAATCTCCCGGCGGCGCCGGCGCCCAGTGGGGATAGTGGTCCTCGTATCCGTACTCTTCGTTGGTTTGCGGGATGATCCGCCCCGTCTTCATTTGGATCTGGCGCTCCTCCAGCATCAAGGCGTGCTGCCGGGGCGACCAGTCCTGGATGGACGTGAATCCGAACCAGCCGGAAGCGCGGTCCTGATGCTCGCGATGCACCGGGTGGCTGGTGGCCAGGTGTTTATAGGGATCCCAGCTCTCGATCAGAGTCCCCGTCTCGCGCGCCCACTTCTCGTCCCTGAAGCTGTCGAGATCGTCTCCCAGGTCGTAGGTGATATTTGAGAACGCGCTCAACCGCGCCACGGCGTATCGGATGTACCGCCGCTCGTCCTCGCTGCCCGCTGGCGCTTGGGCTTGGTGCGTGGAGATATCCAGGACCACCGAGATAATCACGTCGCGGTCCCGGGCGAACCGCAGCATGCGTTCCCATTTTTGCCAGTAAGGGACATTAAAACGAGTAAAGTCGAACCCCGGGTGGTCGTAACTCTGGGGCGCCTGCGCAATCCAGGGTCTCAAGAATACCGTGAAGTTCTCGCCGGTCATCACCGATTCACCCCAGGAAATGTTCGCGGCGCCCGAAAGCAGCACCCGCATTCGGTTCACCTTGAGCCGGTGAAGGCGCTCGATGCTGTTGTTGATGATCCGCTCCTCGCTCCAGCCGGGCAGCCAATACGCCGTGGTGCCGTTGAAGAAATAGTGCTCTCTGCTGCCCTCCCAAATAAAGTGCCAAGGGTACTCGGCATCAACGCGGATAGGACCTCGCCGGTGGCCATCGGAGGCGCGAAACGTGCCCGTAAAGTTCTTCTGGAAGTCGCCCTGCTGGTAGGCCACCGAATACGTGTAGTCGCCGGGCGAGGGAGGCATGAATCGAATTCGGAACACACTGCCATCCGGCGAGTCGCAGAAGCCTTCAACATTCCTGCGCTCAACGGCGCCCGCCTTGGCGAACCACCCACGAAGTGTGACGTCGGTGAAAGGATTGCGCGCGTCCGGCCCAGCGACATTTACCGTGACCTCGAGAAAATCGTAGGCTTCTACGCTTTCTGCCGCCGGCGAGAAAGAAACGTCCTTGGGAGCAGCCAGTAATGTTGTCGATAGCGCCAGGCTCATCAGCCAACTCCATCGCCATGCAGTGCCGCCAAACATGCTTCCCTCCTCCTCTAAAGCAAATCACTCCGATCCCGGAACCCCGGTGGCTGTGAGTGTACACCCCGCCATCGTGTTTTGAAATGTTCCATTATGACCATGGTATAATGACTATGATAAGGAGCCCTGAATGAAGATTATGGCAGCAGGTTCGTTCAAGGCACAATGCCTTGCGGTCATGGACGAGGTTCAAGCCAAGAGAGAGACCGTGGTGATCACTAAACATGGCAAGCCTGTGGCGAAGCTCGTCCCCGCCGACAAAGATACGGACGAGATCTACAATTTCCTCCGTGGCAAGGGTGCAGTTACAGGCAACGTCATGTCACCCGCGATCGAAAACTGGGGCGGCCTCAAGTGATTCTCCTCGACACGCACGTGGTCGTCTGGCTGGCGTTCGACCCAAGCCGGCTTTCCCGCAAGGCCACAGCCGCAATCGACAATGCGCGTAACCACGGAGACGGCCTGGCAATCTGCGATATCACGCTCTTGGAGTTGGCAGCCCTGGTGAGCAAGGGACGTATCCATCTTGACATCAGCCTGGAATCTTTCCTGCGGGAAGTCGAAGCTCGATTCGTCGTCCTGCCGATCACTGGCCGCTCCTGCGTGCTCGCCCTTGGGCTTCCGGCAGCTTATCCAAAGGATCCAGCGGACCGTATGATCGGAGCCACTGCTCTGGCCGAAGGGTTACCTCTGCTTACGGCTGATCGCGAGATCCATCGGTCAAAAGCGCTTCCCACGATCTGGTGAGTGAAACCGGTCCTGGTTATCGACAAGTGCGATCTTAACGTGAAATGAGATGGATTGGGTCCAACGTGGTTCATATTTTGGGCGGCGCTGGAATAGAGGGACTAAGACCATGAACACAGCCTACACCGGGAGTTCAATTGAATGGGCCAAAGTCGATTTGAAAACGGTGCCCCACATCATCAGCGGAGAGGTGCCAGGGCCAAGATCAAAGGAAATTCACCAGCGCGCCGCGGCAATTATGAAGGGCTACTCAAGCCAAGTGACCCTTTTCCCCGTAGCGTTTGAGAAGGGTTATGGGTGTACGCTCACTGACGTGGATGGCAATGTTTATTTGGATTTTTCCTCCGGCATCTATGTAAGCACGTTGGGGCACTGTCATCCCAAGGTTACCAGGGCGGTGCAACAAGCGGCTGGCCAGTTGATGAACTGCCACGACTTCACGACTCCGGTCAAGCTCAGGCTGCTAGAAAAGCTCAAAGAAGTTCTGCCCGGCGATCTGGCCGGAGTGCAAATGTACGACAACGGGACGACCGCCGTGGAGGCGGGACTGCGAGTGTGCCGCGCCGCAACGGGGAAGCACGAATTCCTATCGTGCTTCGGTGATTTCCATGGGAAGAGTGGCCACTCGATCAGTCTGGCGAGGATGAAACCGGTGAATGGGGCCACGCGCGCCCCTGGCTTTTACATGCTTCCCCGTCCCAATCCCTATCGGCCCTGGTTCAAAAAAGCGGACGGGGCGATTGACACGGATGCGTACTTCACCTTCTATGACGAATTCATTGCCGAGGCCACTACTGGACAGGTCGCAGGAATCGTCCTGGAGCCAATTCAAGGCTGGGCAGGTTCGATCTTTCCGCCAGACGATTTCTTCCCCAAGCTACGCCGATGGTGTGACGCGCGCGGGATCCTCTTGATGGCAGATGAAGTCCTGACAGGGATGGGGCGGACGGGGAAGTTGTTAGCCATGGAACACTGGAACACTTTGCCGGATGTCGTGACCTTGGGCAAAGGCTTTGGTAACGGATTTCCGGTCACCGCGATGATTGTGCGGGAACCCTATGCCAGCGCTGTGGAACACATCAGCGCTTCGACAAGTTACGGGGGGAACCCCATGGCGTGCGCCGCTGCTCTGGCCTCTATCGAGGCCATCGAAGAAGAGGGATTGCTGGAAAATGCCCAACGGCTGGAAGGGTACTTTCTTAAGCGTCTGGCGCAGATGCTGGCTGACCACCCGATGGTGGGGGACGTGCGGTGCAAGGGGTGTCTGATGGGTATCGAACTGGTGAAAGACCGCAACAGCAAAGAACCCTTTAACGACGCCGGCCAGTTTATCTACAAGGAAGCTTTCCGAAACGGCCTGGCCTGGATTCCGGCAGGCCACATTCTGCGCATGAGCCCCCCGATTGTGATGGATTTGGACGTGGCAGCGAAGTGCATGGACATCATTGACGACGCGATCGGGAAGGCGGAACGGCAATTCGGCTACTCCAGGTGAGGCCGAATCCCGCGCGCACGACGAGTGGCAATATGAAAAAAGTACGGTTTGGCCTGATTGGTTGCGGGCTCATGGGACGTGAGTTTGCAAGTGCGATTGCGCGCTGGTGCCATTTGCCGGACATCGATGTCGGCCCTGAGCTGGTCGCCATTTGTGATCGCTTTGACCGAAAACCACCTGATTTGGCCGTGTGGTTTACAAAGAATTTCCCCTCTCTCAGACAGGTTAGCTCCGACTATAGGCAGCTTCTGGCGAACCCTGAAGTGGAAGCCGTTTATTGCGCCGTTCCGCACAACATGCACCAGGAGTTCTACTGTGCGGCCATTGAATCAGGGAAACATTTAATGGGCGAGAAGCCATTTGGCATTGACAAGCCTGCCAACCAAGCCATCCTGGCATCAGTGAGAATACACCCGGAATTGCTTGTTCGTTGCTCGTCGGAATTCCCCTTCTTCCCGCCAGTGCAAAGAATTGGGGACATGATTCAACAGAAGGCGTTCGGGAGAATTATAGAAGTCAATTGCGGATTCCTTCACTCCAGCGACCTGGATCCAAACAAGCCCATAGACTGGAAGCGTGAGGTCGATGTCAATGGCGAGTATGGTTGCATGGGCGACCTCGGAATGCACGCCTGCCACGTCCCATTCAGGGCGGGATGGCGACCGCTGAATGTGCGAGCCATTCTCTCCAACATTGTGACCGAGCGTCCCGATGGGAAGGGAGGCAGAGTGCCTTGCCGCACCTGGGACAACGCCACCCTTTTCTGTGAGGCCGAATGTGCGGCGAACAGGGAAGTGTTCCCATTGACTATCAAGACGCAACGGATCGCACCCGGGGAGAAAAACAACTGGTATTTGGAGGTTCTCGGGACATCCGCGTGCGCCAAGTTCAGCACCAAGAACCCGCGTCGTCTGGAATTGCTTGAGTATCAAGGTGGCCGGCAAACGTGGCAACAAGTGGATATGGGGCAGGAGACAGCCTTCAAGTCGATCACCGGGGGGATTTTTGAGTTTGGGTTTTCAGACGCAATCCTCCAGATGTGGGCAGGCTATGTGTACGAGTTAATGAGGGGGCAACCCCTGAAGCCATTTGCGGGTTGCGTCACACCGGAAGAAACAGCCCTGAGCCATCAGCTTTTCACAGCCGCGCTGGAATCGCAGCGGCTGTCCAGGGTCGTAAGCCTGAGCTAGGAAAACGCCTTTCCCATCGCGCCAAGGAGAACACGAACCATGAAAAACGTTCGCTTTCAGAGGCTCTTTAACCGTAATGAACGTGCCGTGATCGTAGCCATGGACCATTGCTTATTCGAAGGGCCGATTGGTGGGATGACGAACCTGGCCGAGACCGCGAGCCGCGTGGCGCCATGCGTGGACGGCATTTTGCTTTCTCCCGGCATGTTACCCCACTGTCAACACGCCTTCAACTACAAGGGAGCGCCTATGGCCGTAGTGCGCCTGAATTGGAGCACGACGTACTGTAGCTCCTGGAATTACCACGAGGCCGCCACCGTAACCGCCTTTCCCCCGGCTGAAGCACTACGGCTGGGAGCAGATGTGGCGCTGGTTTCGCTCACGCTCGAAACAGGCAATGAAGCCAACGATGCGCATAACGTGGCCGTGTTCCGGGAACTCTGTGGCGCCGCTCAGGGACTGGGGATGCCCGTGGTGGGCGAATATTTTCCGGTGGCTGGCGAAACCCTGTCTCCCGAGCGGCTGCATGAAAAGGTTTTTCGGGGCGCCCGCATCATCGCCGAACTGGGCGCGGACTTGATCAAGACGTTTTACACTTGCGACTTCCGCGCCGTCACCGAGAGCTGCCCCGTGCCCGTTCTGGGCTTGGGCGCGTCCAAGTTGCCGACTCAACTCGAAGCCTTGCAGTTGGCAGCCGCAGAGGTGGCCGCCGGCGCCGGCGGCGTCGTGTTCGGCCGCAACGCCCTCCAGGTTCCCAATCCGATTCTGTTCCAACAGGCCCTGTGCGACGTCGTCAAGCGCGGGCTGGCGCCTGAAGAAGCCGCGCGCCAGTACCAACTCGCTTAGCCCATGTATTGGTTGGGTGGAATGGGTTTGGCGAAACGTGGCTTATAGGCTGGAAACTACTGCGGCGTGTGACGGCCGTTCACTCGCCGCGCAGTGCCATTCAATCGGCAAGTCCTGAATCCAGTTCAGCGCTGCAATTCGCCAGGACTTGACGAAGACCGAAGTCCCCGCCCCAAGCGATGACCTGAGCACCCATGCGCCGGAGACGGCTAAGGGCTTCGAGAGAACCGGTTGCCGCCCCCCAAGCCTTGCCATGTCGATGGGCAGCCGCAGAGACTTGTTCAATTGCGCTGTCCAGGTCTTTGACGTCCGGCCTGGGACTTTGGGCCAGCCGAAATCCCAAATCTCCGGGTCCGACAAACAAGGCATCGATTCCCGGCGTAGCCGCTACTTCATCCGCCTTCGATACTGCTTCGGGGGTTTCTATCTGGGCAACGATGAATGTCTCATCGTTAGCGTCACTTGCGTAGCGGCTGGTCGCACCAAAAGCCTGTAGGCCGTAATCTCCGTCGAGCCCGGCGCCATCCAGCCCCCGGTTGCCGAGAGGAGGGAACTTCGCTGCCTCCACAACCTTCTGGGCCGTCTCCCGGTCGGAGGCAAAGGGAATCAGAAAGCCCGCAGCGCCGTCTTCGAGATACCGATAGAGTTGCGTACGCTCGATCGACGGAGGCCGCAGCATGCAATCAATATCGAACATGTGGCAGAAAGCCAGCAGCGCTTGCACCTCCCTGGCGTTCATCGCGCGGTGTTCCAAATCCAGCCATATCCCGTCATAGCCATAATGCGCGGCGTAGCGCACAAAGAACGGTAAATAATGCCCCATCGAACAAATTCTTGCTGCCTTCCCATTGCGAAGCTTTGCCAGTACCTTGCTCTTCCTCATGGAAAATACCTGCCTTTCAGTTCTGAACAATAATAGCCTTGTTGATGATGCCAGACTCCTCAGTTGATGCATCGTTCTGTCGCAGCCCGCTCGATTGACAAGCGGCATTCGATTTCTCGGTCATCACAAGGCGTGCCGGACAGAATCCTACTTTGCAAACCCGTATTTTTCAAGCAGGCTGGCCACGCGCCGCCGCTTTTCGCCGGGGGCTACGTCGCTTCGCCGAAGCACGCAGTGGGCTTCGCTTTCGAACCCACGCATCTGAACCGCCTTGCTGGCCAGTATCTCCAAGCAGCCGGACGGGACCCGAATAACGCCTTCGCAATCCCCATGGATCACATCTCCCGGTTGGATCGTAATTCCGCCAACTTCCACTGGGCGGTTGATGTTTCGAAAGCGGAGAGCACAGTGATGAATGGTTACACCCTTGGAATATGCCGCAAACGGTATGCTGAGCAGACCGTTCACGTCTCGCACTCCGCCGTCGGTTACTACCCCAATGCATCCCGCCGCAAAGAGGGTCTTGGCCATGCCGTCACCAAGCACGCACTCATGATCGGGTCTGGACCCCACACACTTGACTACCCAAACGGCGGGTTCTCTCATGTGGCTGATTTCCTCGACTTGGCGCCAGTATTCCTCTACGTAGGGAGTTCCGCCCGGGCTGCTCGAGTCGATTTCGCAAGGCACCGCCACGCCGACGCTCGGACCTAAGGACGGTGTCACGGAACGGATAGACCCGCCGAGGTAGAATTCGTGGGCAGGCGTCGGATCAATGTACGAGATGGTATTTGCCAATAGGGCCGTCTCGAAATTCCTCAGTTCCTCCAAAATCGAAGCTAACGACATACTCCCCCCCTTTATTCTCTCGCATCCATGCCGGGCATGCTGCAACTGCTCGGTTTCAGCCGCCCTCCAGCACATTGAGATCAACGAAAACGAAGTGCGTCGAGGCCCGCATCATCCATAACAAATCAAAACCGAACAGCAATCAAATTCTATCGTGCCCCGGGCTACGCCAGGCGGCAGAATCCGGTTTGGGCGATGGGCGCCTTTAATCGCTGTACTACTTCGTTGCGATTCACGGCTTCGGCGATTTCCACAAATGTTTCCTCGACCGCTTCCAAATAGTCCCTGACGTGATCAGACTGGTGGGCATGGGCGGCGTAAAAGGCGTTGGTGGCTAGGAAGCCCTTACCCAGCATGATTTGAGTGAAGAGCGTACGAATGGCTTGGCCATCGTCATAATCGAATGAAAAGTGTGAGAGGGGTGGCATGCCGTCCACCGTGATCGCTAATTGGGCGCGAGTTGCGGCAGCACGCCAACCGGCCTGGATCTGAGTCCCTATTTCAATCAAACAACGCCCCACATCAAGCCGTCGATGCTTTCGGATGGTCGCCAGCGCTGCGGCCGGGCCAACCCTTTCAGTCCAGTATGTACTGCTGATGAAGGTGCTTTGAAAGGCTTCCATCACGCCCGCAACGCCGATGATGGCCGCCATCGCATATCCGTTACTCATGGCTTTGGCAAAGACCGCCATGTCCGGAATGATCGCATACCGGAGGTGGGCGCCTCCGGTTCTCAACCGCCATCCGGCGGAAATCTCATCCATGATCAAGACCGCCCCAATACGTGAGGCGATGCTTCGAACGCTCTGCAAGAAGCCCGGTTGGGGCTCAGAATTCCTTATGGGTTCCATGACCACAGCCGCCAAGTCGTTTCCGCGGGCGGACACGATCTCTTCCAATTCCTCGAGATGGTTATAGCGAAAGGGGAGCGCCGTTCCCAGTAACCCACGGGGCACCCCTGCGGGCGCCAAACCAGGCAGCAGATGTCCATCCAGAGCGGAATCGTCAGCAAGATTGGCGGCGAGGTACCAGTCGTGCCATCCGTGATACCCACAGAAAGCGATCCGGTCTCGCCCCGTGCTTGCACGCGCCACGCGAACCGCAGCAGCCATGGCTTCGCCCCCGCACCTCGCGTATCGCACCCTTTCCGCCCACGGGTGGAGTTCACACAGTAACTCCGCCAGTTCCACTTCTTCCGGGCAATTGAGCGTGGTCATGGAACCGGAATCAATGGCAGCATGCACGGCCTTATCGACATCGGGATCGGCATACCCGAGTGTGCAAGCGCCAATCCCCATATAGGACATGTCCACATACTTCCTGCCGTCGAGGTCCCAAACTTCCGCACCTTTGGCCTTTGAATAATAGCTCGGCCACTGCTCCGGCAGAAACATTTCGGGCCGCTTGGAAAGTAACTGTGTGCCGCCGGGAATTATCCTTCGTGCCTTCCGGTACAAGTTTTGACCCGTTAAATCCATGAACCTTATCTCCCTTTTGAATGAGTGTACATGGGCCTTGGGCCAACCCAAGGAGATGAAAATCCTCGTCACTCCCGTCCCGCCTCGCGGGAGGGGTCCACGTCAGTCCACAAATTAGATTCCTCCCGCCATGGCGGGACGGGAATGACCGTCAGCATGTGATTTTCGAGGCAGCCCGAGCTTTGTTCCGAGATCTGGTTATCAGGCGCCGAAGCCCAGCATTCGACGTGCATTGTTGTAGAAAATATCCTCAATCTTCGAGTCGCTCAGCTTCATCCTCCGGGCAGCGAGTTTCAGGGCTCGCAATGACTCGTGCCCGACGAAAAGCGGTTGAATCTTTGCGTAAGACGCAGCGCTGTCCCAATCCAAGGTGTCTTCATAGAGCCAAAGAAAACTATCACCAATCGCCACGCAACGCCCTCGCAGATGGCTGACCGGAAAATCCGACCCCCACATCAGGCGGTCGTGCCCCAGCGCTTCAATGATCGCCTCGAATCCACCTGCTTCCGCAACTGCCGATGCGTCGCACCACAGATTGCGCAAACCACCGAGTGCACCGATTCCCTCGATGGTGTGGAAAGGATTAAATCCCCGCGCCGCGTGAGCGAGAATCAACTTGATGTTGGGATACTTCTCGCAGTAGTAGCGTACCTGCTCCTGGTTAGAAGGATCAGCTATGGCCCGCCCCTTAACAAGATGTAAAGTGATGGCCAGCCCTTGTTCATGAGCAATGCGGACGTGCTCTTCGGCCAGATAGTCCTTGACCTCAGAATTCCAAATGTCTTTTCGTTGGGAGAATGTGTGATAAACCTTCAGGCCGACGAGCTTGTTTCTTCTCAACTCTTGTCTTACCAGGTCCGCATCTTGTTTTGGCGAGACGATGAGTGACCCTCTTGAGCTCTCATCCTGGGCCACCTCATGCGCCACAAATTGGTTGGACGCATTGCGCAACTCCTCGCTTAGGCCCACACCAAAAAAAGGCCTGAGAGCTTCCGTCCGGGCATGAGCCAGTCGATTTGCTTCCTGTATTGCTCAAGCGAAACAATCGCCGGCCCTTCCTCGACAGGGCTCCCGGGACCCCAGTGAGCCAACTCATAAAGATGTGCATGAGCATCGAAAACCCGCTCGGGTATGAAGCTATCAAGTTCTTTGGCAAAAAACTCACCGTCGTAGTCACGAATCTCCCAGGTCTTGGGCATTTCACCCCCACTGATAATTGTCTGGCTGCCTACGTAGAGTCTTTAGCACAAGCCGTCAGCTCTTACTTCCGCCGCGAAGAAAAGACTTACTTGTCGGTCTCGGAGTCTGATCGGCCTCAATACTTGCCGAACTTCTCGACGAGGTCCCGCATCATTTCGATGCGATATTCCGGCGTGCCAGGCGGCACTTGATCCCCGGCAGCCGCAATCAAGCGCGGGCTTGCTTTGCGAATCTCCAGCCAGGCAAGCACGGATCTTCGGAACTCATCGTCGCTATCAGTGTCTACCCATACGGCCGGTGGAACGCCCCCTGAAAGAATAAGGCGGGGCCCAGCTTCTTCTCGACACTGGTTGGGCGTGAAATCACCACCAGGATAGGGAGTCACAGCGTCGATACAGTCCGCTCCAATTTGTGAGAACTCCCGCAGCAGACCACGCAGCCTGCCATCCACATGCACAGCACTGTACTTACCCGCCGCTCTGATACGCTTGAAAGCTTCTCGATAGAACGGCGCCGACCAGCGTTGGAAAAACCGCGGGGGCTGAATATTACTACTGAAGTTGTCACCCATAATGATAACTTCGCCTGGGCCCTGGCAGAGCATATCGATGATGGTGAGGAGATTTTCGTTGACGGCGCCTACGATGTCCGTCATCACCCCAGGTATGTCGGCAGTAGCGTGAATGGTTCCTTCGATCCCCATCCACAAACTCAGAAGAAACCCCATCGCGCTGTAGGTCGATGCCACGTAAGGCACCCCGAGATTGCCGAGGGCTCGTTGCCATTTCTCATACCGGTCGAAGGCCGGGACAAATCGAGCGCGAGTCATGGCATATTCAAACACTCGCAAGTCCTGTTCAGCGGATATACCCCATTTGGAGATACCCCAGGAATAGCTCTGCTCTTCCCAACGCCGCCTGCGCTCGATAGTTCCTATGGGCGTCTCCAGACGCCAGACAATCTCCCGCCCGTGAGCGGACGGCTCTTTGGTCACTGTGTTGACGACATCATTCGGATAGACAATATCGTAAGACGAGCCGAGGTTGGCAATGTAGAATCCGGCGCCCACTTGTTGGTGGTACTCGATCAGTGGCAAATCGGGTTCCGTTGCCGAACTGGAGAGATCGAAGGGAATCTTGTGCCTATGGTTGAACCAGTGCGATAGATCGAGGAAAAACGGTACGCGATCTGGCGTTTCTCCCCGATAAACGGCCAGCATTCGCTCGCGCTCTGTCACGCCTTATTCTCCTCATTAAAACTGGCTGTCGGTAACAGCGTAGCCCTCACCGGCAGTTGCCATCAAATAGACGTACTGAGAGCCCTGTGCAATCGCAAGCTGCAGGTGCTCCCGAAATAATGGTTCATCAAACCTCAAGTCTTCTTTCCAGGGAAGCAGACATACAGCCAATTGGATCGAAGGAAAGCGTGTTCTCATCATGCCTCGCAAAAATCCAAATGATCAGTCCTATGCCCCATCATCTGCGATACCGTGTACAGGGGGGAATCGAGGTTATCATATGTGAAGGGTCGGCCCTCGGGTGTCCTTCTTCTATTCGACTGTCCTTCCGCTCCGCCAACCGCCGCAAGACCTCCCCCAGACACTGCCGCACTTGCTTGTACAAGGTCTTCCTGCGGCACTTGGGGATGAAGACTACATGGTAATTGCACTCCCGCTTCGTTTGGTTTAGGCTTTCAGTCTCGTCCACCGGAGATCTCCTCTCGGCGTGCTTTGGCGGCTCACCTTGAGGAGGTTCCGCGACGGACTCCACGAGGAATTTCTAACCAGCTATCGATGCCAAACGCCAGAAAAGATTCGGGCGGGCCGGACTAATAGGAGAGAAAAATGAGGCGACGCAATTTCTTGCACCAGATGGCCGCATCGATGGCCCTGACGCCAGTAGTTGGCGGCCTTAGCTTGCACGGTTTCGATCCACGATCAAAGTCCCCCATCTCCGTGGGGTCCAATCGACAACTTTTCATTGATGATTTTCTGATTGCCGAGGGACGTGGGGTCCGCCTGGTGGTCAATCGTCCTGAGTTGACAGGGGAACGATGCATCACGGCAGAGAAGCCCTGGGAGGGGTTTGGCATCCTGGCTTATAACTCGATCATGGAAGACGAAGGGGTCTTCAAGTTATGGTACGACGCGATCGCTAATGATGGGACCCGGTGGTGCTGCTACGCGACTTCCCAAGATGGCACGCACTGGGAAAAGCCGAACCTCGGGATCGTCTCTTTTGATGGCGCTCGAGGCACAAATATTGTATTTCCCCCGGAGCGCATGCCCCACGAGCCCAACTGCGTGTTCAAAGACACTAACCCGGCCTGTCCTGCCAGCGAGAAGTTCAAGATGGTTGCAAACTTCCAGCGGCCTGGGGGCAAGATGGGAACCTATGTAGCGGCATCACCGGACGGCCTGCATTGGAAACTCATGAAGGAATCGCCGGCATTCCGCGGCAGTGATACCAGCAATATATGCTTCTATGATAACCGCATCTCTCACTACGTAGCGTATGTGCGCGTATGGGATCAGATGAGGAAAGTGGGGCGATGCGAATTTGATGACATAACCAGTTGGGGTAAGGAGAGTGTGGTTTTTTCCTATGATGACGAAGACCAGCGCGGATTGGACCGACGCCTGTTCTCGGCAATGGATTTTTATACTTCGGCGGCCTCGAAGTACCCTGGCGCTAGTGATGTCTACCTTATGTTCCCGTCAGCATATTACCACTACCAGGAGGCTACGGCGCGAAAAATGGGGTCCGTTGATCCCAAGAATGACGGGCCTCTGGATATACAGTTGGCGACCAGCAGAGACGGCAAGACGTGGAATCGATTAGATCGTATGCCCTTTATTCGCCTGGGCGGGGCAGGAAAATTCGATAGCAGCTACGCCTATATGGTGTCAGGGTATCTTTGCCGCCCGGCGGAGATCTGGCTTTACTGTGCCGTATCGGACCATACGCATGGAAATTACGACGTCTCTCGAGACAAATTCACCGGAACCATCAGCCGCGCAAAGCTTCGCTTGGATGGCTTTGTATCGCTAGACGCCAACTATGCCGGAGGCGAATTCAGCACTCCTCCTATAGTGTATTCCGGCCGGCAGTTGACGCTGAATTTGGATGCCAGCGGAGGCGGGAGTCTGCGGGTGGAGATCCAGGCCGAGTCAGGCTTAGCCATGGAAGGGTTTTCGGCCCACGATTGTGACCCCATCAATGGCAGCTTTATCGGGAAGGCAGTTTCATGGCGCGGCAAGACGGATTTGAGTGCGATGGCCGGCAAAGCAGTACGGCTGCGTTTTGTGATGAACGATACGAAACTGTACGCGTTTAAATTTGAATAAGCTAAGGGTGCTCGTCTATGGAGTTTCGCCGCCTGGGCCGGACTGGTCTCAAAGTCTCGCAAATCGGGCTCGGCACTGTCGAGCTTGGTTTGGAGTATGGGATCCCCAATGAACAGGGTCTACGCAAGCCGTCAACGAACGAAGCTGCGCAGGTATTAAACCAAGCGCTCGATAGCGGAATCAACTTCATCGACACCGCGCGGGTGTATGGCGTGAGTGAAGAAATCATCGGTTGGGCCTTGAGGTCGAGGCGCAAAGAATACATCCTCGCCTCCAAGGTGTCGTGCAGGAGAAGCGAAGGGAACGGATCACTCCGGACTCATGTGACATCGTCAGTCCGGCAAAGCCTTCAGGCTTTGCAAACGGATGTCATCGATCTCATGCAACTTCACAGTGTCTCCGCGGAGGACATTCGTCGCGGTGAACTGGCGGACATTCTTCAGGATCTCCAGGTGGCCGGGAGCATTCGCTTTCTGGGGGCGACAACCTATGGTGAGGAGGCAGCCCTGGCAGCCTTGGAAGACGGGCGGTACGACTGCGTTCAGATTGCCTACAATATGCTTGACCGTGAGGCTGAGACCCGTATCCTGCCGCTCGCGCAATCCAAGGACATCGGAGTTGTGATCCGATCCGTGCTGCTCAAGGGCGCTCTGACGCACAGATATTGTCACTTGCCTGCCGAGTTGGAAGAGCTAAAATCAGCAGTCGAGAGAATCCTCGCCATCGTTGCCACAGGATCATGGAGCTTGCCGGAACTCGCGTACCGGTTTGTATTGGCCCACCCCGCTGTTTCGACCGTGTTGGTGGGGACGGCTTTCGTTGAGGAGCTGAAGGCAGCAATTGATTATGGTATGCGTGGAGCACTATCCGCCCAATTGCAAGCGCAGGTACGACAGGTCGCAATCAAAGATCGTAAGCAACTGAATCCGGGAAACTGGCCCATTCGGTCATAACTCAATGATGAGGGTGGGCAGTGTCCGGTGCTCAGTTTGGTTCTAACAGGCTATGGTATGCTGGCAGGGTTTCTCAGCAGCCGACCAAGGTGAAAGGAGAAGAGCTATGAGCGTGCAAGGTTTCGATTTCAGGATGGCCAAGTGGATGCCCTTCCAGGACCAGCAGGAGTGTCGGAGGGTGGCGTCGATCAAGAGAGAAGATATTGCCAAGCACCCCAACCCCGACTTCAAGATCATTGTCCTCGATGATGAGGAGTTTCCCTTCCGCTTGGTGACGGACATTTACCTCAGGATCAAGAAAGCCGGGGAGGAGGGGCGGCGGCTGGTACTGATCCTGCCGCAACCAGAGACCCTCTATAGCTGGGTAGCCTTTCTGCTGAACCAGAGCCGGGTGAATTGTGCCCATCTGCATACGTTCAATATGGATGAATACGCCGATGAGCAAGGCAACATCGCGCCGGAGAGCTGGCCCAATTCATTTCTTTACAATATGAAGAAGAACTTCTACGCCAAGCTGGAAGCGAGTTTGAGGCCTCCGGAAAAGCAGATCCAAGGTCCTACGAACGCCAACTTCCAGGACTATGGGAAGATGATCGAGGGTCTGGGAGGGGCGGACGTTTGCTACGGGGGCATTGGTTGGTCGGGTCACATCGCGTACATCGAGCCGGGGTCAGAAGCTTATGCGGCGGAAAGCCTGGAAGAATGGAAGAAGCTGGGACCGCGCATCGTGAAACTGACTCCCTTCAGCATTCTCCAGAATAGCTTGGGGCCGGAATTTGGGCAAAGCGGTGACTGGTCCTCGGTGCCGCCGCAAGGGGCGACGGTCGGGCCGGCTGAGATCGTGGGCGCCAAGCTGAGGAGTTCGTGGAACGGGTTTAGGGTCGGGCGCTCCATGGTGTCTTGGCAACGCTTCACGGTGCGTCTGGCAGCTCACGGGCCAGTGACGCCGCTAGTACCGGCCTCAATCATTCAAACCCTCCCCACGGAGCTTTACCTGTCGGAAACCTTGGCGGCGGACATCAAGCCTCTTTCGGTGGATGAATTCAGTTGGTACAAGTGATGTCCACTGGATTCCGAATCTTGGATCAAGGGGGGATAGGTGGTTAGCAAACATGTCCGGATGGAGGATTTGATCGGCAAAGTCGTTGACGTGCACGCGCACGTCGGCATTAACATCAAGGCATTCGCGGAGACGGGGTTTCCCTATTGCAGCAGCGTTGAAGACCTCTTCTATCGCCAAAGTGCCAACGGTGTAGATTGCTCGGTGGTTTTCCCGATCACACCTGAGTTGTTTTTTGACATTCCACGCTATGTGGAAACCGGCAAGCTGATTCCCGCCGCGCGGCCTATCTCCCCGGCTCCCTACGTTCAAGAGAACCGAATGCTGCTGACCGATGTCTTTCGGTTCTGCCCGGAGAGAGCGAATCATTTCCTCCCTTTCGTTTCCGTCGACCCGGGCCGGAAAATTCAGGAACAACTGGCCTCTCTCGGCGAGCTGGAGCAGGAGTTTCCAATTTATGGATTGAAGATCAATCCGGTTGGGTGCCAGACGAAAGTAACGAAGCTGCTGGACGAGGGAGAGGTCTTTTTGGAATTTGCTCGCCAGCGAAACTTGCCGATCTTGTTTCACGTAGCGACTGATCCTGGGGAAGAGTTCTCCGGGGCGGAAGACACTTTCCGGGTCCTGGAAAAACACCCGGAACTACGCTGCTGCCTGGCGCATTGTATCGGCTTCCACCGGGGGCATTTAGACCGGGCTAATGCAATGCCCAACGTGTGGGTTGACACGTCGGCTCTCAAAATTCAGGTTCAACTGGTCTATGAAAACAGCCCGATCATGCCCGGACTAGCTGATCGAGTTGGGTGCGACTATTCAGACCACCTGAGCGTTATGAAGACTTTGGTTCGGCGCTACCCCAAAACAATCATCTGGGGTTCTGATGCGCCTTACCACAGCTATATTACTCGGCGCCTACAGGCGGAGGGATACTACTTCGAGTTCCGGCTCAAGGGAACATACGAGGAGGAGAAAGCAGCTTTGGACGTATTATCACCTGAGGAGCGCCAGCGAGCCGGGTTGAACGCACTGAAGTTTATTTTTGGATGAGAACGAACTTATGAAGCAGGCCATCCTTTATGGCGTGGGGGACCTTCGGATTGACGATGTACCCTTGCAAGCTGAACCATTGCAACCCGACCAGATCTATGTTGAGACCGAGGTCTCAGCGCTCTCTACCGGCACTGATTTGGGGAACTATCTGGGGGATTCTACTTATGTTCCAGGCGCCCCTCCTTACCCAAGATGGATTGGGTATTCAAACGTAGGTGTAGTGCGGCGCGTGGGAGGAGCAGTTCAGATCTTTAGGCCGGGAGAGCGGGCTTTCTCTCTGCGTCCACATCAGTCAGCTTACATTGCTCAGCAAAATGAATTGCTGGTAGAGATCCCAGCATCTGTCCCATCCGAGGAGGCTTCGCTCGCCTACTTAACCCATTTGGGTTTGGCGTCGCTTCGCCAGGCGAGATATGAGCCAGGGGAAAACATAGCTGTGGTCGGACTTGGTGTTATTGGCCTTTGCACGGTATGGCTGGCCCGCGCCATGGGAGCCAGGGTGGTAGGCATCTCCAATTCCACCATCCGCAGTGAACTAGCCCTCCAGCTTGGAGCGCACGCGGCTTTGCTGGCGGACGACGAGCACATTCACGAAAAGCTAAAGGAAGTGTTTGGAGAAATAGGAACCGATATCGTTGTCCTCACCGCGAATCCATGGAATGCTTACCGCCTTTCGATGGATATCGTTCGATACGCCGGGAGGGTAAGCATTCTGGGGTTTCCCGGTCGTGCCCAGCCACGTCCTGACTTTAACCCACTGGACCCCCGATGGGTTTATGGCAAGCAGTTGACGCTGTTGGGAGCGGGATTTGCACCCAAAGTAGATTGCCGGGCGGAAGACCTTCGTTTTAATCTGCGCCGAAACCTTCAGTACATTCTGGACCTAATGGCTTTTCATCATCCTCGAATAGGATTAGTAATCTCCCACCGTCTCCCCGCCGGCAAAATGAAGGAAGCCTACGAGCTTGCCAAGAATCGCTCGAAAAGCCTCGTGGCAGCGATCTTTGATTGGAGATCATTTCAACAGGGTTAAACACATATTTGCTTTCTCTTCACCTCACGCCCCATTGGGGCGGAGTCGGAAAGCTCTTCGCGTGCACGAACTCATTGGCCGTTATTTCGGTCCTAAGCCGGCTCCCCATCGTGCGGCTTTTTATTCTAGGCGGGGAATATGACTCCGCAAGATAACAACCCTCAGCAGCCCGACGCACCTTCGAAGTGGGTGCTGGTGTGGGTCCTCGCCGTCATCGGGATGCTCAATTATGCAGTCCGGACGTCCATCACGGCTGTTTACCCGCTATTGAAAACCGAATTGGGATTTACCGACGCGGGACTGGGCGCCCTAGGATCATTTTTCCTTTGGAGCTACGCTTTTGCGTCGCCTTTAGCCGGGCATCTGGGTGACCGGTTCGATAGAAGCCGCATTGTGCTGTGGAGTCTCATGGGGTGGAGCCTTGTGACCGTGGCGTCAGGCATGATGAGCGCACGAGGAGGACTCCTGGCGATGCGCTTGCTATTAGGTCTTGTGGAATCGCTATTTCTCCCTGCGGCGATGGCCCTGGTGGCTGAGTACCATCCGGCTAAGACGCGCGCCACCGCGCTGGGGGTCATGGGCGTCGGACAATACGTGGGGTTGATTGGAGGAGCCACTTTAGTGGGCTTTCTTGCCGATCATTACGGCTGGCGAGCTTCGTTGGGGGTGCTCGGTGTCGCGGGTCTTCTTGTCGCAGTCCCCAGCTATGCCCTTTTGCCCATGAATAAGCCTGGAGTTCGGACAATCAATGAGGAACACCTGACGCAGGGACGCAAACCAGAACCGACTTTTGCTGAGGCATTGATCTACTTACTGAAAATCCCCTCGTTCCTCGTGTTGACCGCCGCCGGCGCCTTGACCGCGATCAGCGTCTGGATCTTCCTCAATTGGCTTCCACTCTATTTCAAGGAAGTATTTGCGATGTCTCTTGCGGGCGCCGGGTTCTTCGGCGCATCGTTCATCAATGGCAGCGGCGCTGTGGCCCAGGTGTTAGGCGGAATGGTTTCGGACCGGGTGGCGCGCCGAGGGGCGCAATATCGCATGCTCCTGCAAGCCATCCTGATCCTTGCCGCGGCGCCGATCCTGCTAGTGTTCGCCAGTACAAAGAACCTTACGGTCATCGTTGTGGCGCTGGTGTTATATTCCGCGCTTCGAGTCGCGGGCGACCTTAACATACTGCCTCTGCTCTGCGATTTGGCGGGTGAGGACAAGTTTGCGATCGCCTTTGGCATTACGAACATGGTGAACTGTTTGGCAGGAGGCGCGGGCATATTTGTGGCGGGCTTGTTGAAATCGCATCTGAGCCTGGGGGGAATCTTTGCCGGGAGCGTTGGCTGTCTGGTCTTCGACGCGCTGATGTTGTTCTGTGGCTATGGGGTGTTTGTGAAGAAGGATCTTCAGAAGGCGTCACTCCGCGTGGCGGCGGCCGAGCCTTCGCCGTCTCTATAATACATCGGGGTGTTCAAAGGGGAGAAACTATGGAGCCATCGTCTGCAAGCCTGTTCGAGGTCAAGCCCATTGACCGGGAGTTTTACACGCAGCGTTTGCAGAGTTTTCTTCCCACTTGCATCATCGATATCCACACTCACGTCTGGCTGAATCAGTTCCAATCCAAACAAACGCCAGAACAACTTCGGGCTGTCACCTGGCCCCACCGCGTGGCCCTGGACAATTCCGTGGAGGATCTGATGGAAACATACCGTCTCATGTTTCCGGACAAGCAGATTACCCCACTCATCTTTGGCAATGCCTTATCGTTCGAGGACGATATCCATGCAGGCAACGAGTATGTGGGCGAATGTGCACGCAAGCATCACGTACCCGGGTTGGTTTTTGCCGATCCCCGGTGGAGTGAAGTTGAACTGGAGGAGCGCATCATCTCCGGAAAATTTCTCGGCGCAAAGGTTTACTTGACCCGTTCCGCCTCCCACATCAGCGAAAAGGACATACAGATTTACGACTTCTTGCCCCGCCACCAGTTGGAAGTATTGGATAAGCACGGATGGATCGTCATGTTGCACATTCCTCGCCAGGCTCGCCTTCGCGACCCCTTAAACCTGACCCAAATGATCGAAATTGAGAGACACTATCCCAGCGTTAAGGTGATCATTGCTCATGTGGGGAGAGCCTATTGCCCGGAGGACGTCGGCAACGCCTTCGAGATTCTTGGGGACACCAGGAGAATGCTTTTCGATATCTCGGCCAACACCTGCGCGGAAACCTTCGAGCAAGCCATCCGTGCCGTGGGCCCCAAGCGCATCCTGTTTGGCAGTGATTTGCCAATATTGCGAATGCGGACGCGACGCATCTGCGAGGGCGGGACCTATGTCAACCTGGTTCCCAAAGGCCTCTATGGAGATGTCGCGAGTGATCCGCACATGCGGGAGGTAGGAAGAAGTGAGGCGGACGAGCTGACCTTTTTTATGTATGAGGAAATCGATGCCTTCCGGCGTGCGGCGGCGAGAACAGGTTTGGGGAAGGACGACATCGAGGATGTTTTCTATCGGAATGCCGCACAAGCGCTGGGCGAGGCCGGGTGGCCGGAATCTTCTCTCCACCTCGAGCGAAAAGGACAATGACGGACCGGCGGAGAACACATTCCCTTTAGGCTTAGGTAGTGGAACAGCGCAGCCTGCTGGCCGCAACCAAAACGAGACTCTCCGTGTTCTCTGCGTCCGTAAAGCCTCAACACAGAGAGCACCGAGGACCTCAGTGCTCTCTGCGTTGAGGCTCTTCTGCGCACCGAGGACACGGAGGCGCTGCTGACACGAGGAAATGTCTTTGCGGCACACCAAGGTCCCAGGAACTAGTGCTACAGCTTGCTCTTGCATTGGGAGCCGGCGGGGGGCCATGCCACAAGAAGCGTACTTAGGTTTAGACGTAGGGGGAACGGGGGCGAAAGCGGGCGTGTTCGACGGGCACGGCCACCTGCTCGGGATGTCCCATAGGTCTTACCAACCTCAAGTGACTGAGGAGGGACACGTCGAGATTCCGATCGAAACCATCTATGCAGCCACTCGCGAAGCGGCAGTTTCGGCAATCCGCGAGAGCCGCACGCGGGTGGTGGCGCTCAGCATTTCCTCACAAGGGCAAACGTTCGTTTCCTTGGATGAGCATGATGAACCTCTCCATCCTGCCATTGTCTGGTATGATGCGCGCGCCTCTGAGCAGGCGGAGCGGCTGGCCCAAACTCTGCAATTCGCCAACCTCCACGAGACCGCGCCGTTCGTGACCCCCCTTGCCACAGGACCGAAAGTAATGTGGTTGCATGAGCACTTTCCCGCGCTGATGGGGCGGGCCAAGCGCTACTTGCTGCTGCCCGACTACCTGGCCTATCGGCTGACCGGCAGAGCCGTTACTGACCCTTGCACGGCTTCGAGCACAGGCTTGTATGCCGAGGATGCTCCCGACTATTGCGCCGCCGCTCTGGCAGCAGCGGGAATCAACAAGAGTGAGGTTGCAAAAATAGCGAACTCCGGGCGGCCCATAGCAAGGGTTTTGAAGGAATACGCAGCACAATGGGAACTGGATACTCAAACCTTGCTGGTGACCGGCACCAATGACCAGTACGCGGGAGCTCTAGGAGCGGGCAATTGCCGAGTCGGGATTGTATCTGTGACGGCCGGAACATGCCTTGCTCTCGTCACGCTTACGGAGCGCCTTCCCCAGCCGCTGCCTCCGGGGCTCCTGGGAGGCAGATTCCTGATTCCTCGATATCAATATGCGTTGGCTTTTTCCAAGACGGCGGGCGTCGTTCTGGAGTGGTTTAACCGCGAACTGACCCCTGGCCAGAGCCTTAGGGACCTCGACGCAATGGCAGCGCAGGTTCCAGTCGGGAGCCGAGGGATCATTATGCTTCCGCACTTCGATGGCATGATCTCCCCTGTGCCCGATCCCGGTGCGCGGGGCGCTTTTCTAAACCTGTCACTTCACCACACCCGCGCCGATATGTACCGTGCGGCTTTGGAAGGGTTGGGTTACACGCTTTTCGAAAACTTGGATCTCTTCCGGCGCTGCGGTTTTCCCATCGAGGCCGTGCGCGCCATTGGCGGGGGAGCCAAGAGCGATGTCTGGTTGCAGATGATGGCCGACATTACGGGGTTACGCATCGAGAGGCCCGCCATTGTTGAGTCTGCGCTCCTGGGGGCAGCGATCATAGCAGCGGTTGGATCCGGCGCATTTTCGTCTCTGGGGGAGTGTAGTGAAACGCTGTACAGCGTCGAACGCATCTTCACCCCTCGTGCAGATAGTCATGCCCTCTATGAAAAACTCTTTGAGAATTATGTCGAGCTTTACCGGCGCGTCTATCACCATCCAATGTAAACGAGGGTAGTGGGTTAGTTTGATGTAGAGGCGGCGGAACCTGTCCCGACCTTATCGGGACGCCGCCATTTGGCGATCCCGCCTTGCGGGATCGCCGCTACAAGATCAAATTGACCCACTACCGGTATTTCCACCAGGATTGCCCCAAAGACCCCGAACGCTAAGACACCGCTATTGAAGGGGGCGTTCGTCATCGGACACAAATAGAGTACTTGGCCGTTTACCTGTCGCGCGTAGTTCTTCATTTCCACTAACACCTGTTCTTTTCAATAGCATTCCTGCATCTTGTGCGCATCCTTAAAATGAGCCCCAAAGGGGCGGACTAGCAGAGCCCAGGCTAACGAAGCTGTGAAATAATCCCTGGAAGAGCAAAAGCACTCCACATAAAGGCGCAAAGTTCTATAAGGCGCAAAGAAAACAAA
>Ga0182027_10000538_pt1 | contig 65217 bp, 59 predicted proteins | sample 712E1DmetaG_FD_121300 | JGI IMG/M metagenome (GOLD analysis project Ga0182027, IMG submission 121300) | Permafrost microbial communities from Stordalen Mire, Sweden - 712E1D metaG (Illumina Assembly) | ecosystem: Environmental > Terrestrial > Soil > Wetlands > Permafrost | place: Sweden...
CCCGCAGGACGATGCGCCGCGCGACGTCATCCTGCGCCGCGCCGATGCGCTGTGCGCGCCGGTCTCGGTGTTCGGCCAGGATTTCTTCGCCCATCAGGAGCATGGCCGCATGGTCTATCAGGACCGCGACGGCTTGCTTGATCTGCCGCTGCCGCGGCTGGCCGGGCGCCATCAGATCGAGAATGCCGCGCTCGCCATCGCCGGATTGCGCTGCGTTGGCGGCGGCTGGGCCAGGGACGAGACCATCGAGCAAGGCCTCAAGACCGTGGACTGGCCGGCGCGGCTGCAGCGGCTGACGCGCGGCCCGCTGATCGAGGCGGCGCCGGAGGGCGCGGAGGTCTGGCTCGACGGCGGGCACAATCCGCACGGCGCCGTGGCGATCGCGCGCGCCATGGCCGATTTCGAGGAGCGCGCCGAGAAGCCGCTCTATCTCATCTGCGGCATGCTGAAGACCAAAGACGCGGCCGGGTTCCTCGCGGCCTTCCGCGGGCTGGCCCGCCATATCGTCACCGTCGACGTTCCCGGCCAGGAGGCAAGTCTGGGCGCCGGCGAATTGTACGACCGCGCGCGCTCGGCCGGTCTGGATGCCGCGCCTGCGGAAGACGTGGACGACGCCATGATGCAGATTTCCGCGCGTGCGCGTGTTTCGCCGCACGAGCCGCCGCCGCGCATTCTCATCTGCGGTTCGCTCTATCTGGCGGGGCAGGTGCTGGCGAAAAACGGTTAGATCGCGCCGAGGCTCTTGAAGATGGGCAAGATGAGCATCACGTCGGCACCGGCGTGGAACAGGACCGATCCCCACAAGCTGCGGGTTGTCTGCATCAGCCACGCCCACGCGAGCGCGAACCCGAACGTCACGGCGAGAAAGAACCACATGTCCGGCGCGTAGGTGATCTGCATATGCGCGAGTGTGAAGGCGAGCGCCGTGGAGAGGATCGCCAGCCCTTTGCCCATTAGCGGCTCATACCGCCCGAGGAACAGTCCGCGGAACAGCAGCTCCTCCATGAAGGCATTGGACAGGACGAACAGCGCGATCCACGGCACGAGCGGCACAAGCCGCTCCGGACCGACCGCGGCCATCGCCGGCTGCTTCACGGCCAGGAACACGCACACCGCAGCACCAACCATGCCGACGGTTAGCCCGACGATCAGCCGTCCTTTGCGAAGGTACAGTGAGCCGAGATTCTCGCCAAACAGTTTCGCCGTCACGATTATGCCCAGCACGATCAGCGAAGCCTGCAGGAACTTGACGACGGCCACTCCGGTCGGCGTGTTCGTGGTCAGGTGCAGTCGCGCAAGCAGCGGATCGCTGAGGTAGTAACCCAGCGACAAGCCGACCACCGCCGCGAACCAAGCGAAGAACACGGATCGGTAAGCGCTCAACGGCCCGTCGCCGCGCGCCGCCAGCCACAAGCCGAAGGAAAGGACGATCAGTCCGCCTCTTGCAGCCCAGTTACCCCACGCCGGCAACAGGGGTGCGAACGTCATGGTCAGCGCGAAGAGCGCGAAGCCGCAGATTGCGAGAACCAGGAATCGTCCGAGCCGCATGCTGTCCCCCGATGAGGCCGCTTCGGCTTGAGACTAAGTCAACGCTCGCCCGTCAGCGCCGCGTCAAATTGGCGTCCGAGCCGCAAACCGCGTGATGCTCGCCGGGGATACCCGTCGAGCCAAATCTGACAGATAGCAGTCCTCCACCCTCACCTTAGAAATGGGGGCAAGAACTCCACGGTTGCACCTCCAGACCAATTTCTTGGTCCGAGGGTGTAAAGTTTGTGGGCTTGCCCTTTCCCCCCCGGGCTTGACCCGGCCATCCAGAAAATCTCACGCGGAGGCGCGGAGCAACTCTTCCACACCGCGTTCTCCGCGTCTCCGCGTGAGATTCCTAGAATTGATCCCGGCCACGACGAGTTGGAGTCAGATCGAACTTTCGATCCATTCCTTGATCTTCGACTTGGGCAGGGCGCCGACCTTGGTCGCCGCCACCTGGCCCTGGCTGAAGATCATCATGGTGGGAATGCCGCGCACGCCGTACTTCTGCGGCGTGGAGGGGTTCTCGTCGATATTGAGCTTCGCGAAGGTGACCTTGTCTCCGAGTTCTGACGCCAATTCGTCGAGCGCGGGCGCGATCATGCGGCACGGCCCGCACCACTCGGCCCAGAAATCGACCAGGACGGGCTTTTTCGCATTCAGAACATCGTTTTGGAACGAAGCATCGGAAATCTTGATCGGCGAAGACATACGCAAACCCTCAACTGTGACGGCTCTATATCTAGGTAGCGCGGCCTGCGGGGTCAAGGCGCGCGCGGACGCGCCCCGTTTCCGCCTCAAGAAAGGCGTCGCTTAGCGGCATCAGCGTGGGGCCTTCCGTCCACACCAGGGCGCAGGCGATTCGCTTGCCGGGGAATATCCTTGCCGCTGCGGCACGGTAGAGCGCCATCTGGGTTGCATAGATACCCGGCACGTCTTCTTCGCGGGCAGGCGGCGGGCCGCCCGTCTTGAAATCGACGATGAGAACCTCATCGCCGGCTACGGCCAGCCGGTCGAGGCGGCCGTGAACGCGGGCGCCCAATTCGGGCAGATCGGCGACGATGGCGACTTCGGCGCGGCTCGACGCAGCGAACGCGGCGGCGAACGCCGGATCGTCGAGCACGGCCAAGGTCTGCGCGCACAATCGGGCGGCCTCGGTTTCGTCGAACCCGCGCGCGCGCAGGAATTTCAGCGCCGTCTCTTCGCGGCGGCCCGGCTCCAGTTCGGGCAGCCGCGCCAGCAGCGCATGGACCAGAATTCCGCGGCGGAAGTGCGCCTCGCCCTTGAGCGGCGAAGGCAGGGCTGGTTCGTCCACGCCAGCCGCCTCCGAAGGGCGGATCAGGCGAGGCGACGGAGCTTCGGGTTTCGGAACTGTACGTGCCCAATCGGGAATGGCGACGCTTTCCAGCGCAGCGGCGGTTTCGCCCGCGGCCGCTTCGTCTGCGGTGCCGTAGAGGCGGATACCCTGCGCGACTTCCGTTCCCAGCGTGGCCGCCGCGCGTTCCGCCAACCGGTGCCAGGAGCCTTCTCGGATGCCTTTCTTGTTCTCGAAGCCGCAGATGATGAGCCGCTCCTTGGCGCGGGTCAGCGCGACATAGAGCAGCCGGCGGTGCTCCTTCAGAGTCTCGGCCTGCGCCGCGCGCTTCGCCTGCTTGACGTTCTCCGGCGCTTCGCCGTCGGCGAGCGGAAACAGCACACCGTCATCCGTATACAGAAGGTTTCCCTTGTTGGCGTCGGGCAGCGAGGTGGTGTCGGGCAGGATGACGATGTCGGCCTCCAGGCCCTTGGCGCCGTGCACCGTCATCACCCGCACCTCGTTGCGGCCGCGTTCCATGTCGCGTTTGACTTCGGCGCCGCCGCGCTCGATCCAATGCAGGAAGCCTTCCAGCGACGGCGTGTTGGCCCGCTCGTAGGCCAGCGCCAGCGAGAGGAATTCGTCGATCGCGTCGCCGGTTTCCGGGCCGAGCCGCTTGAGCAGCTTGGCGCGGCCTTGGGTCAGGGCCTGGGCGTAGAATTCGAAGGGCGGCACGCGGTCGGCGCCCGCCCGCGTCTCGGCGAGAAAAGCATGCGCCTCGGAATATTCCGCGCGCCGCAGTTCGCCCCACACATGGCCCTTGCGCCCATGGCACAGCGCGAAGAGCTCGTCCTCGCTAAGGCCGACCAGCGGCGAGCGCAGCAGCGCCGCCAGATTAAGGTCGTCCTGCGGCAATAGCGCGAAGCGGCCCAGCGCGATCAGGTCCATCACCGCGATCTGCTCGGCGAGCTTGATGCGGTCGGCGCCGGCCACCGGCACGCCGCGATCCTTCAGCTTACGGATGATTTCGCCGCCGAACGGCTCGCGTCGCGGCAACAGGATCATGATGTCGCCCGGCTTGATCGCCTCCTTGTGGCCGGGCAGGGCGACGCGCCTTACCAGCCAGTCGGCGATCTTGCCGGCGATCTGTTCGGCCAACCGCACGATCGGGCTGTCGGCGCGCTCCAGATCGACCGGGCGCAAGTCCCAGGGATCGGGGTCGGGCGCGTCCGACGGCTTCAGCGCCGGCCAGAATTCGACCAGGCCCTTGGCGTCCTCGCGGAACGCCGTGTGCTTGATCTCGAGGTTGCCCGATGTCAGCCCGTCGCGCGCCGCCGGATCGGCGAAGGTTTCGTCGACGAAGCGCAGAATCTCCGGCGCCGAGCGCCGCGAGGTCTGCAGATATTCGTAAGAGAATTCGCGCCCCGCCGCCTCGGCGCGGCCCGCGAACAGTCTGCGCCGGACATCGAACTGCGCCGGATCGGCGCCCTGGAAGCTGAAGATCGACTGCTTCTCGTCGCCCACCGCGAACAGCGTGCGCGCCATCGGCCGTTCGATGCCTTCGCCGGCGAAGAATTCCTCGGTCAGACTCTGGATGATGTCCCATTGCAGCGCGCTGGTGTCCTGCGCCTCGTCGATCAGGATATGATCGATACCTTCGTCGAGTTTGTATTGCACCCAGGCCGCGCCGCTCCGCTTGAGCAGGTGGTGGGTTTCCACGATCAGATCGTCATAGTCCAGCGCGCTGCGGGCGCGTTTCTCCGAGGCATAGACGTCGCGCACCGCCTCGATGAGGGTCAGCGCTGCTTCGCAGAGCATGGCCGCGTGCGTGGCGCGCCGGCGGTCCTCGCTATCGAGCAGCCGCTCGCCCAGCTTTTGCAGATCATCGAGCAGATCGGGCCGCGCATCGATCAGCTTCCTGGTCGCGAGTTTGGCCAACAGCAAACCTTCTTTGGTCAGCAAGGCTTCACGGGCGGCCTCGACCCGAGCGAATGCGTCCTTGGATTCCAATGCACCGGCCAGCGCCGCACCGCGCTTGGCGTCCGTCGCGCTGCCGCCGGAAAGCCAGGCAATGATTTCCCGCAATCTCGCTTCATCGCGGTCGAGGCTTTGGGCGAACGCCTCCGCGATGCTCTGCGGCGTGTCGTCGGGGGCGGCGCCGTGCGCTTGGCGCAGCAGGCTCTTCCAATTCTCGCTCTTGGCCAGGAAGGCGTCGAGCTTGTTACGGTCGGTGCCCATCGCGCCGTCGAGAATTCGCTCGAACTGGGAATCGCCCAGATGCGTCGCCAGAAATGCGATGGCCGCCGCGCGCTCGGTATCGCCTGCGCCGGCGCGCTCCAGCACCCGCGCCCGCGCCTCGGCCATCAGATCGCGCGCGGTGCGTTCGTCGAGCACGCGGAACGAGGCGGGCACGCCCGCTTCGAGTGGAAAGCGCATCAGCACATACTGGCAGAAGGCATGGATGGTCTGGATCTTGAGCCCGCCCGGCGTTTCGAGCGCATCGGCAAATAGGCGGCGCGCCTTGCGCAATTCTTCCTTGCCGCCGGCCTCGCCGCCAATCGCTGCGATGCTGTCCGCCAACGCGCCGTCGGGCAGCATCGACCATTTGCCGAGCTGTTCGAACAGGCGCCCGGCCATCTCAGCCGCGGCGGCCTTGGTATAGGTGAGGCAGAGGATGCGTTCCGGTCGAGCGCCGGCCAGCAACAACCGCGTCACCCGGTTGGCCAGCGTGTGCGTCTTACCCGCGCCGGCATTGGCGGCGACCCAGGCCGAGCGCTTAGGATCGGAAGCGGCGAGCGCGCTCATTCGCCTTCTCCCCGCCAGCCGCTCGCTGACCATTCGCGCACCCGCGCCAGATGATCGTAGTCGCCTGCATACTTGGCGAAGAGCGGCCCGACGCGCGATTCATAGGCCATGCCCTCATCGTCGAATTGGGCGATGCGCCGGGCCAGTCGTTCCGCCGCCTCAAGCGCGATCGCTTTGGCGTCGGTCTTGACGGGCTTGAATTCGCCCGCCTGTGCGCCGCCGCTGATGCGCACATAGACGAGTTCCGCCGGCTCAAGCGCTCCGATCTCCTTGAAGCCGCCCGCCATCAGCACCGCACCTTCGAGCGGCAATTGCGGCGCCAGATGCGCGAGCACTTGCGGATTGCTGGGCGGTGCGCCCGTCTTGTAATCGATGATGACGCCGCCGCCCGCGTGCAGCCGGTCGATGCGGTCGGCGCGGCCGGTGAGGATGAAGTCGCCCGCCGGGCCAGGGAATGCGCGTTCGCCCGTGATTTCCACGAAGCTCTCGGCGATGTCGGCGCGTCGTTTGCGCTCCAACTCGACGAACCAGAGCGCGGCGCGCAGGAAGCGCGGCCGCCAGATCGCAAGCGTGGCTTTCGGCACTCCGCGGAATACCTCCTCGGCAATGGCGACGAGCTGCATCGCGGCGTCGGCGGGCAGCTCGCGCGGGAAGCGGCGGACGAACAATTCGAGTGCGCGATGCAGGGCCGTGCCGCGCTCCATCGGGCCGATTTCCGCACCCAGCGGATCGAGCGGCCGCAGCTTCAGGATGCGCTTGGCGTAGATCGCATAGGGATCGCGCACCCACTTTTCGATATCGGTGAAGGGCAGTTTGCGCGGCCGCGCCGCAACCGGCGGGCGCGGCGAGGGCGGCTTGATCCTTTCTGGCACGCCGGGATCGGACAGCACCGCGAGGATCCGCCGGTAATCCGTCCGCGGCGCCAAAGCCTGTTCGATCTTCAAGCCCGCGGCGAGTTGCTCCAGACGCTGCAGCCAGCGCGAGGCGACGGTCGGCGCACCTTCGGCCTTGAGCGCGCGCGTCAGCACGACGCGCGGGCCGGCCGCGAGCGTCGCGAAATCGTGTGCCGACAAGCCGATGGCGCGCTCGGGCTGTTCCAGGCCGAGCGTGCGCCGCATCGGGCGCGAGAACCACGGATCGTCGGCGGCCGACGGCGGCCAGGAACCCTCGTTCAAGCCGCCGAGCACGACCAGATCGAAATGCTGCAAGCGCGCTTCCAGCGGCCCCAGAATGGCGAGGCGCGGATGGCGTCCGAACGGCGGGCGCACGGACGGCTCGTCAATCAGTGTACGGAACAACGCCGCATAGGAACGCGCCTCGACGGGCGGCAGGTCCGCCGCTGCTTCCGACAATTCCCGGACAAACTGGTGAGCGGTTGCGCCTGCCGGCCCGCGCCACAGATTCTGCTCCGGCGCCAGGCGCTCCGCCGCGGCGATGTGCGCCGCCAGCGCATCGCCGATCGCGACCTCGGGCTGCGACAAAATCTTGGCGAAGGGCGCCAGAGCGGCCGCGACTTGCGTGAACCATGTCTTGAGCGCTTCGTCCGCTCCAGCAATGGCCGCAGCGATGCCGTCCAAACCGGAATCGGGCCGCGGCCCGCGAAGCTTGAGATCGAGCTCGCGCCCGCGCCCGCGAAAGATGGCGGCGTCCTCGCCCATCCTTGCCAGCGGATGCTTCAGCAACGCCAGCAGCGGCACCGGCGCGAAGCCGCTGTCGGCCGCCTCGGCGATCAGGCAAAGGAACGCGCCGACCTCGGTTTGCGACAGCGGCCGGCCGGCAGAATCGTCGATGGCAATGTCCCAACGGCCGAGCTCCGCCGTCACGCGGCGCGCCAGCGCGCGGTCACGCGTCACCAAGGCCGCGGTATGCGACGGCGTTTCCAGCACCTCGCGCAGCAAGAGCGCGATCACCGAGGCTTCCTCCGCCGGGTCGGCGGCCGCGACCAGCGATAATCCGTCGAGGCCCGCCGCAAGCTCGGCGACGTTTCCATCTGCCAGCGCCCGCCAGGCGTCGGTCGTCGGGGCCGGGCGCAGCACTTCACGCAGAATCCGCTCGCGTTGCGGCGAGCCGGTCTGGGGTACCCAATCGGCAGCGTCCGCGCGCCTGACGCCGATGCGCTCCAGCAATTGCTTCAAGCCGAATTGCGGATGACCCGGATCGAGCCGGCTCCAACTGTCTTCGTCGAGTTCGCGGTCCAGCCCCGGCAGGACAACGAAGCCCTTCGGCAGCTGCGCGATGACGCCGAGGAGGTCCGCCGTCGCCGGAATGCTGCCGGTGGAACCGGCGGCGACGATGGGCCGCTCCGGCGGATCGCTCGCCAGCCGCTTGGCCAGGGCGTGCAGCGCGTCGTTGCGATGCGCGGCCGGATTGACGCGATCTTCGGCCTTCAGAATCTTGGGCCATTCGGAATGGATCAGCGACAGGAAGTCCTTGACCTCGGCCCAATGCTCGGCGAGCGACAGCGGCGCGAGTTCGCCGAGTTTGGCGAGATCGGCGCCCTGGGTTTTGACTTCGTCCATCACGACGGCGAGACTCTTGGCGAGACCCGCCGCCTGCCCGAACCCGATGCGCCCGTAATCGCGCGCCTCGCTCCAGTGCTTGATCAGCGCCGCCAGAAGAAGTCGCCGGCGCAGCGGCGCGATGGCCGGCTTCAACTCCAGCGCGTCGGCGAGCGGATCGAGCAGCAGTTCGTCTTCGTCCACGTCGCCGAGCGGTCTGAAGTCCGGCAGCAGCGCCGCGCCGCCCGCTTCCCTGGCGAAAATCTCCATCATGCTGCGCGCGGCGCGCCGCGTCGGCAGGTAGATGGTGAGGTCGGACAGCGCGAACGGCCCGCCGCTCAGCCGCGCCCGCAGGCCTTTCACCAGGGTCGCGGAGAACGGCGCGCCGGTCGGGATGGTGAAGACGTTCGCGATGTCAGGCGGCGGGGGCAAGGTCTGCCAGGAATGCTTCTGCTTCGGCAACCGCTTGCGGCGTGCCGACGTGGATCCATACGCCGTCGAGCCGTACGCCGAACAGCCGTTCCTTCTCGATGGCGCGGTCCCACAGGACGTTGGTCGAGAAGCCGCCGGCCGGCGCATTGTCGAACAGGCGCGGATGCACGATCTGCACGCCGGGGAAGGCGAATGGCGAAACGCGGCCTTGCGGCACGCGCGTCAGCCTTCCCGCCGGGTCCATCATGAAATCGCCCGCGCCTTCATAGCCCATCGCCGTGACCATCGGCGCCATCAGCAGCAGCGCGTCCATCTCGTCGGGATTCCAGCGCGCCTTCATGCGCTCCAGCGCCCCGCCATAACCATCCACCCAGATCGTATCCGAATTGTGGATGTAGAAGGGCTCGCCGCGGAATTCGGAAAGTGCCTTGAAAACTCCGCCACCGGTGCCGAGCAGCCCGTCGCCTTCGTCGGAATAGAGGATCTCCACGTCTTTCCGCCCGGCCAGGTGCGCCTGGATCATCTCGGCCTTGTAGTGGAGATTGACCACGACGGTCGTCACTCCGGCGGCGACCAGCCGGTCGATGGCGTGGTCGATCAGCGCCTTGCCCGCGACTTTCACCAGCGGCTTGGGGAGCTCGTGGGTCAAGGGCCTCATGCGTGTGCCCAGCCCCGCGGCCATCAACATCGCGCGCGTAGGAGAAGTCATGTCATGCTCCGTCGTTGCGCGGAACGCCGCGCGCCGCTTGGGGAACGGCGCGGTCATACCACGATTTCAGCGCGGCAAGCGCGGGATGTTCGAGGTCGCGGCCCAGATGGGACCACACCCTGGGCAGATAGGCGAGATAGCGCCCCTTGCCGTCGCGCCGGTAGAGCCGCGCGAAGATGCCGACGATCTTGGCGTTGCGCTGGGCGGCGAACACCGCCATTTCCTGGGCGAAGGCGGCGGCATCGAGCGGCGTAGCTTGCTCGCGCATGGCATCCAGATAGCGCGCGGTCGTGCTTTCGCCCACCCCCGGCGCCACGTCGCGCCGCGCGTCTTCGATCAACGAGATCAGATCGTAGGCCTTCGCACCGGCGACCGCGTCCTGGAAATCGATCAGTCCGACGCGCGCCATGCCGCGCCGCCCGGGCAGCCAGAAAAGATTCTGCGCATGGTAATCGCGCAGCACGAATACCGGCGGCACACTGAGATATGGCCTCAGCGCCCGGCGCCACAGCGCGCGATGTTCCTCGGTCTCGGCCTCGTCGGCCTTGCGTCCCAGCGCGACGGGAAAGAACCATTCGGTCAACAGATCGACCTCGGTCAGGAGCGCCGTCTCGTCGTAAGCGTGCAGATGCTTGTCGGGCGGCAGGAGCGCCGGGGCGGGGCCGGCGTGCAGCCTGGCGAGCACCTCCGCCGCGGCCGCGTAGAGTGTTTCCTCGTCCGCGCCGGGCTCCAGCACGTCGGCGAACAGACCGTCGCCCAGATCCTCGAGCAGAACGAAGCCCTGCGCCGCGTCGTCAGCATAGATCTGCGGTGCGCTGAGCCCCTTGGCGCGCAGATAGTTGGCCACGGCGACGAAGCGGGCGCAATCCGCGCCCGCCAACCGGGCGACGGCGTTGTAGCCCAGCGCGCGCCGTTCCTGCGGCGTGGCATCGGCGGAGGCAGCGGGCGTTTCCGCCGCTTGCGGCTGGTCCATCAGCAGCGCGGAGCGGTCTGCGAGTTTGAGGCGGATATAGCGCCGCGTGGAGGCGTCGCCCGGCAGAGGAAGGCGCACGGCGTCGCCCCATCCGGCGCGGGCGAGGAACGCCTGCATGGCTTCGGCGCGTTCAGCGGACATGCGCACCATCCGAAAGCAGCGCCGCCCAGCGCGCCGGTCCGGAGATGTCGGCGCGGCGCGATTGCTCCCCGGTCGCGGCCAGCGCGACATGCAACGCATCGCCGGGCAGGCGGCCACCTCCATTCTCCGGCCATTCGATCAGCACGGCGCCTTGCTCCATAGCTTCCTCGAGCCCGAGTTCGTCGATCTCGCGCGGGCTGCGGATGCGGTAGAGGTCGTAATGGCGGACCGTCAAGTGCTCCGTCTCGTAGGTCTGGACCAGCGTGAAGGTCGGGCTCGGCACGCTTTCCGTCACGCCGAGCGCGCGCAAGATGGCGCGAGCCAGCGTGGTCTTTCCCGCGCCCAGCCCGCCTTCGAGCGCCACCGTGTCGCCGACGCCGAGGCCTGCGGCAATCCGCGCACCCAGCGCCTCGGTCGCCGCAAGCTCACCGAGCGGAATGGTCATGGCGAAGGACTGCGATTTCGCGTTCACGGTTGATTCCCTGGACCCGCTCGGACATCTTAGCCGCCCTTTGTGCGTTTTTCTTCCGGATCGTCATGTCGCAGAACATCGTCATCGTCGGCGCGGGGCAGGCGGGGGTCCAGGCCGTCGCCAGCCTGCGATTGGAGGGCTATTCCGGCGTCATCACGATGATCGGCGACGAGCCGTTCGCGCCTTATCAGCGCCCGCCGCTGTCCAAAGCCTATCTGATGGGGACGTTCGATCGCGACCGGCTGTTCCTCAAGCCCGACGCCTTCTATCGGGAATCGGCTTGTGAGCTGATCCTGGGTGTCGGCGTGCGCGCCATCGACCGGGCGGCGAAGACGGTCGTTCTGTCCGATGGGCGCTCGCTCGGTTACGGCAAGCTCTTGCTGGCGACCGGCACGCGGGTGCGAACCATCAACTGCCCGGGCGCGGACCTCGGCGGCATCCATTATCTGCGCAGCATCGCGGACGTGGACTTGCTGCGGCCCGCCATGGAGAAGGGCCAGCGGCTGGCCATCGTGGGCGGCGGCTATATCGGCCTCGAAGTCGCTGCGGTCGCCGCCAAGCACGGCCTCGAAGTGACGGTGTTCGAGGCGCTGGAACGGGTGATGGCGCGCGCGGTGTCGAAACCGGTCTCCGATTTCTTCGAAGAGGTGCATCGCGCCGCCGGCGTGAAGCTTTTGTTGAACACCGGCGTGGAGACCTTCGAGGGAACAGACCATCTGCAAGCCGTGCGCGCGGCGGGCAAGACCTATGGGGCCGATCTGGCGCTGGTCGGCGTCGGCGTCGTGCCCAATATGGAACTGGCCCGCGATTCGGGTTTGCCGTGCGAGGACGGCATCGTCGTCGACCAGAATTGCGCCACCGCCGATCCGGCGATCTTCGCCGCCGGAGACTGCACCTGGCATGTCGGGCGCGAAGGCATTCCGCTGCGCCTCGAAAGCGTGCAGAACGCCATCGACCAGGCCAAGCACGCGGCGCTCGCGATGGTGGGCAAGCCGAGGCCCTATCGCGAGGTGCCCTGGTTCTGGTCGGATCAGTACGATCTGAAGCTCCAGATCGCCGGGCTGGCGCGGCAGGGCGACGAGGTCGTCGTCCGCGGCGACCCAGCGGCGCGAAAGTTCGCCGTGTTCCATCTGCGCGACGGCGCTGTCGCGGCGGTGGAAGCGGTCAACGCTGCGCCGGAATATCTTGTCGGGCGCAAGCTGATCGCCGACGGCGCGCGCGTCGCGCCGGACAAGCTCGCCGATACCTCCATTGCGATGAAGAACATTGTCTAGATATCGACCATGCCCAAGATCACCTACATCGACGAAAGCGGCGCGAAGCGCGAGGTGGAAGTGCCCGCCGGCTGGTCGGTGATGGAAGGGGCGGTGAAGAACCTCATCCCCGGCATCGACGCCGATTGCGGCGGGGCCTGCGCCTGCGCCACCTGCCACGTCTATGTCGATCCCGCCTGGCTGGCGAAGCTGCCGCCCAAGCAGGAAATGGAAGAGACTATGCTGGACTTCGCGCAGGATGTGCGGCCCAACAGCCGGCTGTCCTGCCAGATCGCGGTGACGCCGGAGCTCGACGGCCTCGTGGTGCGCACGCCAAAAACGCAGCATTAAAAGCTACTTGTCATGGCCCGCGAATGCGAGCCACCCAGGTGGTGACGGTCGCCCTGGCGACAAGAAATCTCAGTCGTGCTTTTCGAAATTGGAGATGCCCAAACTGGGTGGCCCGCATTCGCGGGCCATGACAACCGAGTTGAGTATGGAAACTACGCTATCTTCCGCTCTTCCCCGGCTGCCGGCGTCGGCGGCTCGTGGATGCGGCGCGGCAGGTGGCAGCGCACCAGCGTGCCGCCTTGGCCCTCAGGGCCGCTTTCGATCTCCACCCAGCCGTCGTGCAATTGCACGAAGCGGTTGACCAGCGCCAGCCCGAGGCCCGCGCCGCCGCGCTGGCCGGCATTGCTCTTGGCGGAGAAGCGCTCGAACACGCTGGCGCGCACGTCCGGCGCGATCCCCGGCCCGTTGTCGCGCACGAAAATCTGCACGTCCTCGTTCTCGATGCGCCCGCCGAGCACGATGACGCCGCCCTTGGGCGTGAACTTAAAGGCGTTGGAGAGAAGGTTGAACACCACCTGGCGGATGCGCCGCTCGTCGGCCAGGAAGATTCCAGCGTTCTCGGGGCAATCGACCTCCAGGCTGAGGCCCACCTTCGCGGCCCAGTCGCGCCCCTGCGCCGCGATGTCGGCGAGCAGCTTGTGGAGATCGACCCGTTCGAGTTCCAGCCGCAGCGCGCCGGATTCGATCAACGCCAGATCGAGAATGTCGTTGACCAGGCTCTTCAGCGTGTTCGACGCCGAGACGATCGCCTGCATGTACTCGTTCTGCCGTTCGTTGAGCGGCCCGGGCACTTCGGTCGAAAGATGCTCGGCGAAGCCCAGGATGGTGTTGAGCGGCGTGCGCAGCTCGTAGGACACATGCTTGATGAATTCGGATTTCAGCAGGTCGGCGGCTTCCAGCGCCTCGGCGCGTTCGCGCAGCACGGTCTCGATGCGGGAGCGGTCGGTGACGTCGGCGAAGGTGACGAGCGTGGCGCCGTCCGGCAACGGCGCCAGCGCCAGCGACAGGACGGTGCGGTCGCTGCGCTCGATCTCGCCCATCTCGCGCTGCACGTTGGCGCCCGAGACGATGTTTTGAATCAGGCGTTCCCACAGCGAGCCGTCGCCGAAATTGTCGGCGCAGGCCGCCGCGATGGCGCGCACATGCGGCTCGCCCGCCAGATCCTTGTCGCTCAGCTCCCAGATCTTGGCGAAGGCGGCATTGTGGAGCTTGAGCTTGCCGTCCGGCGCGAACACGGCGACGCCTTCCTGCAGCGTGTTGAGCGTCGCCGACTGCACCTTGGTCAGCGTGTTGAAGGAACTTTCGAGCGTGAAGCGCTCGGTGACGTCCTCATAGAGAAACGTCAGGCCGCCGAAGGGATGAGGCTGCGCCACCACCCGCAAGGTCTTGCCGCCGGGGATGTGCCACTGATCCTCCGACGGATAATCGCGCGCCGTGCGGTAGAGTTCGAGCCGCCCGCGTTTCCACTCCTGATAGTCGCGATGCTCCTGCAGCTTGCGGGCCTCGCGCAGCCGGTCGAGGATTTCGCCGTCGCTCGGATTTGTGTCGAGCCAGGCCTCGGGCAGATCCCACAGCGCGGCGAAAGCGCGGTTGTAGAAGCTCAGTTTCTGGTTGCGGTCGAAAATGGCGACCGCCGTCGCCAGCTTGTCCAGCGTGTCGGTGTGGGCGTCGATATGCTGCTGCAACCGCGCTTCGCCGGCGGCGACCTCGGTGACGTCGCTCGCCGTGCCGACGACGCCGGCCTCCACGGGAACCTCGGTGAAGGCGAGCGCGCGGCGCTGACCCGCCACGACGGCAAAGCGCTTGGCTTCCACCGGCTGGCCTTGTGCCCGCGCAGCGGCGGCCAAATCGCGCTCGGTCTTTTCCAGTACCACCTGTTCGCGGTTCGCGGTTTCGAGATCGGCGGCGCCCGCGGCGGAGAGAAAGGCGCGATTGCCCCAAACCAGCGACAGGCCCCGGTCGCGATGCCAGACCGGAACCGGCAGGGCGTCGAGGATGGCGCGGAAGTCGATCGTGCCGCTTGCCGCCGCCGTTTCGGGTTCGGTCCAAACTGCAGCCATGCCGCCGACGGCGCGCCCGCGCACGCTGACCTTGCGCTGAAGCGCGTCGCGGACGCTCATCGCAAAACCGGCGCCATGCTCGCTGAGGGCATCGAGCGCGGTGGAGAGTTCCGTCGCCTGCGCGCCCTTCAGACAGGACTCCAGCAGCGTCTCCCCGCCGCCATAAGAGTAGGGCCCGGCGCCGTCGCGGCCCCAGACGACCAGAGCTTCGCGCGTTGCGCCCAGCAAGGCATCGCGCTCGCTCACCGCCGCGCGTGAGCGTGACGCGGCGGTCCTCAGGGTACGGCGCAAGCGTTGGGCGTCACTGCGTTGGGCCAGCGCCCAAATCCCGGCGGCGAGGGCGAGCGCAACCGCGCCGACCACGAGGCCGTCCAGCACCATGGACTCGCCGGCGAACGAAGCCGCCGAAGCGGGACGGACCAACAAGGCGAAAGCGGCAATCGCGGCGCCCAGGCCCCGCTGCCTTCCGAATCCGACCCCTGAGCCCGGTTTCTTGTTTTGTCCCATTCTGGGACCCACCCCGGCTTCCCCCGATTCCCGCCCCATGCGGCGAATCACTGTGGAATCAAGATGATACGGGCGTTAACGATAGGCGCAATAGAAGGTAGTTAAAAAAGTGTAAAAAACCAGATGTGGCGTTCACACCCTAGGAATAGGCCAAACCGGCAATTCCCGAGTCAAATCAGGGTTCTAAAATATCCGAGTACGGACCGTCGCCGATTCGCGAATAATCCTCTCCACCACTCAGTACCGATAGCTGTCCGGCTTGAAGGGGCCGAAGGGCGGGACGCCGATATAGTCAGCCTGCTTCTTCGACAACTCGGTCAGCTTCACGCCGATCTTGTCCAGGTGCAGGCGCGCGACCTTCTCGTCGAGGTGCTTGGGCAGCACATAGACCTTCTTCTGGTACTTGCCCGGATGGGTGAACAGCTCCATCTGCGCCAGCGTCTGGTTGGTGAACGAGGCCGACATCACGAAGCTGGGATGGCCCATGGCGTTGCCGAGATTCACGAGGCGGCCCTCGGACAGAAGAATGATCCGTTTGCCGTCGGGGAATTCCACTTCGTCGACCTGCGGCTTGACGTTGTGCCAGCGGAAGTTGCGCAGCGCGCCGACCTGAATCTCGGAATCGAAATGGCCGATGTTGGCGACGATGGCGCGATCCTTCATCGCCCGCATGTGATCCACGGTGATGACGTCGACATTGCCCGTGGCGGTCACGAAAATGTCGGCGTGGGGCGCCGCGTCGTCCATCGTCACGACTTCGTAGCCTTCCATCGCGGCCTGCAGGGCGCAGATCGGATCGACCTCGCTGACCATCACGCGGCAGCCGGCCTGGCGCAGTGACGCCGCCGAGCCTTTGCCGACGTCGCCGAAGCCCGCGACCATCGCCACCTTGCCCGCCATCATCACGTCGGTGCCGCGGCGGATGCCGTCGACCAGGCTCTCGCGGCAGCCGTACAGATTGTCGAATTTCGACTTGGTGACGCTGTCGTTGACGTTGATGGCGGGGAACAGCAGCTTGCCTTCCTTCTCCATCTGATAGAGCCGATGAACGCCGGTGGTGGTTTCCTCGGTCACGCCGCGGATGTTCTTGGCGATCGCGCCATACCAGCCGGGCTTGGTCTTGAGGCGCTGCTTGATGGCGGCAAACAGCACTTCCTCTTCCTCGTTCGACGCCTTGCCGAGGAAAGCGACATCGCCGCCCTCCGCGCGCACGCCCAGATGCACCAGCAGCGTGGCGTCGCCGCCATCGTCCAAAATCATGTTCGGCGTGCCGCCGCCATTACCATCATCTGGCCATTCGAAGATGCGGTGGGTATAGTCCCAATAATCTTCCAGGCTCTCGCCCTTGACCGCGAACACCGGCGTGCCGCCGGCCGCCACCGCTGCCGCGGCGTGGTCCTGGGTCGAATAGATGTTGCACGAGGCCCAGCGCACGTCCGCGCCCAGCGCCTTCAGCGTCTCGATCAACGCGGCGGTCTGGATCGTCATGTGCAGCGAGCCCGCGATGCGTGCGCCCTTGAGCGGCTTGGACCCTCCGAACTCGGCGCGCGTCGCCATCAGGCCGGGCATCTCGGTCTCGGCAATGGCCAGCTCCTTGCGGCCCCAATCGGCCAGCGCGATGTCCTTGACGACGTAATCGTTGGGAGCGGGCATGGAGAGTCCTCGGCTTGGAGACGGCCCGGATATAGCAGCGGAAGTCAGGCCGGGCAAGGAGGATATAAAGAAATATGCATATGTTTATCTTCTTCGCGAAGGAAGATAATTCCCAATCATTCAAATGGCTTAGCTAGGCGGCGCAGGACTTACGGCCCCTGGACCTTATAGCCGTCGGCGCGCAGCAGGGCGGGCACGCCGTCCTTGCCGACCAGATGGCCGGCGCCGACCGTGATGAAGAAGGTCTTGCGTTCGCGCAGCATCGCTTCGATCTGCTTCACCCAGTTGCGGTTGCGCTCGGTGAAGAACGTGGCGCGCGCCTCGGGCTGGCCCACGAACTCCTTGCTGGAGAGCGCATCGAGCGCCGCTGTGTCGCCCTTTTCCCAGGCGCCGGTGATGGCGGCGATGTCGGCGTCCTCGGTGGCGAAGGATTTCAGTTCCTCCTCCAAGGATTGCAACTCGACTTTGGGATCGCTCGGTGCGATCAGCGCCAGCTGCTGGTCGGCGGTCTCCAGATAGCGGATCGGCTTTTTCGCCTTTGTCGCCTGTTCCAGGACGACGCTGTCGGCGCCCAAGGCGAATTGCTGCTGGTGCTGCTGCAAATGCGCCGAGACCAGCATCAGCGAAACCAGCCAGGGCCGCTTGTTGTCGACGGCCGCTTCCGGCAACTGAGTGGCGGCGACGGCCTTGTCGAGATCGGCCCGGCTGTCGGGCGGCAGCATCTGGCGCAGGCTTTGCCCCGGCGGAAGCGATCCGCGCTCGCTCATCAGGGCCGAGACCCGACCGATCGTGGCGGTGTCGAGCGGCACTTCGAACACGAACACCTGGGCGGCCTTGATGGCGCGCTTCACCTCTTGCGTCTGCCAGTCCACGTTCGGCGCCAGGACGTGGACCGAGCCGAACAACGCGACGCTGGCGTGATCGCCCTCGACCCGCCACAACGCGGGATGAGCGTGCATGGATTGCGGCGCCGCCGGCGCCGGCAAGGCGAGAAAGCCCAGAAGGAACAAGGCGGCGAGGCGTTTCATGGAATATCGTCCCCCATTGCGAGCCGTCACTCTTCGCCGAATTTGGCTGCGATCAGCGCCAGGATGGCGGTCAGCGCCTCCTTGGCGTCCTCGCCTTCGGCGCAGATTTCTACCTCGCTTCCCAGGCTCGCGGCCAGCAGCATCAGGCCCATGATCGAACGCGCCTCGATAGACTGGCCGTCCTTATTGACGATGATGTGCGATTTGAAGCGCGAGGCGGCCTCCACCAGCTTGGCGGCGGCGCGCGCATGCAGACCGCGTTTGTTGGTGATCCTGGCGACGGCTGAGAGCCGAGCGTCGGACATCGGCTTCACACTCCGCTGCCGACGAGGTCCGCTGAGCCGGCGCGCATGTATTTGCGTCCGGCATCGATCGCTTCCTTCACCGCCTGTTCGAGCGGAAGCTTGGTGCGCGCGTCGCAGAGCTTGATGAGGCTTGGCAGGTTGACCCCCGCCAGCACCTCGATCTTGCCCTTTTCGAGCAGCGTCAGCGACAGGTTGCACGGCGTGCCGCCGAACATGTCGGTGGCGATCACCACGCCCTTGCCGAGATCGACCGATTTCACCGCCGCAGCGATTTCGCGCTGGCGCCGTTCGATGTCGTCTTCCGGCCCGATGCAGACCGCGCGCAGGTGCGTCTGCGGTCCCACCATATGCTCCATTGCCGAGATGAATTCCTGGGCCAGGCGGCCGTGGGTGACGAGAACTATGCCGATCATGATGATGTCCGTTCGCGGGGCGCACGATAGCAACCCCACTGTAGTAGGAAAGCCTTAAGTGGGGTTGAAAGTGTCGCGATGCAAGCCGCGTTCCCAAGCCGCCGTAGCGGCAATGACTTTCGCCGGCGCGGAGGCTTCGAACGGGGCGATTGTAACGATCGCAGGCGCCGCTTTGGAAGGTAATTTCAGGGCGGGCGGCGGGCGGTAACGGCGGGGGGCGGGTAGCCGGGCGGACTCCCGTCCCAGTTCCACAACCAGGGCGATGCGGGCCCGCGGCGCGTGAGGCAGCTTGAGGATGCCGACGCCGCGCACTTCGATCAGGCCCGCCAGGCGAGCGGGGGCGCGGGCGTAAAGCCTGCCGCGCCAGACAAAAAGCTCGCTGCGGTCGTCGGCGACGAGCATCGCCCCCAGCGCGATCAGCCTGAGCGCCAGGTCGGATTTGCCCGAGCCGCTCTTGCCCAGGATGAGGATGCCTGCGTCGGGGGGCGCCCCCAACGCGGCGCCCGCCTTGTCCAGCAGCACGCAGGTTGCGTGGATGTTAACGCTTGGCGCTTGCGTCATGAGCGGCGCGCCCAGGGCAGTTCGACCACGAATCGCGCCCCGCCTTGTTCGCGGTTCTCCGCCCAGACGCGTCCGTTCAAGCCGTTGGCGATCTGCCGGCAGATGGACAGGCCCAGCCCCGAATTCTTGCCGAAGCCCTGCTCGGCCGGCCGCTCGGTGTAGAAACGCTGGAACACGGTTTCGAGATTGTCCGGCGGGATGCCGGGGCCTTCATCCTCCACTGCGATGCGGATCATGACGCCTTCGACCCAGGACGAGACGGTCACGGTGCCGTCTTGCGGACTGAACGAGACGGCGTTGTCGATGAGATTGCGCACGACCTGTCCCAGCCGCTCGTCGCGCCCCATGACGATGGCCTCGGGCGGCAGGCGCAGGTCGAGCGCGAGCTTGACGCCGCGCGGCAGCTCCATGAAGCGATAGACCTCGGCGATTGTCTCCAGCAGGCGGGCGATGTCGACGGGCTCGGCGGACTCCCGGCTCAGCTCGGCGTCGAGCCGCGAGGCGTCGGAGATGTCGGTGATCAGCCGGTCGATGCGTTTGACGTCGGCGCGCACGATGCTCATCATTCGCGCGCGGGAGTCGTCGTCGGAGGCGCGCGAGAACATCTCCACCGCGCTCTTGAGCGAGGTCAGGGGATTCTTCAGCTCGTGCGCCACGTCGGCGGCGAAGCGTTCGATGGCGTCGATGCGGTCGTAGAGCGCGCGGGTCATCGCCGAAAGGCTCTGCGAAAGATCGCCGATCTCGTCGTTGCGGTGGGAGATGTCGGGAAGGTTCTCCCGCCCGCCGCGCCCGCGCCGCACCCGGTCGGCCGCCGCGGCGAGCGTGCGCATCGGGTCGGCGATGGTGCCCGACAGATAGAAGCCGGAGCCCACCATCACAACCAGCGCCAGCAGGAAGTACTTGATCAGCGTCGCGCGCTCCTGGCGCAGGATGCCGTCGATGTCGCCGCCTTCGGTGGAGACGAACAGCACGCCATAGATGGCCTTGAAGCGCTGCACCGGCACGGCCACGGAGAGCACGAGCCTGTTCTGCTCGTCGACGCGCTCGGCGGTGCCGGCGTCGCCCTGCAGCGCCGCGTCGACTTCGTGATAGACGCGTCCGTCCTTGCCCGCTTCGAAATAGGGCTGCAGTTTGGCGAAGGGCCGCACGCCGACCAGCACGTCATAGGCGCGGCTGACGGCGAGCTTGAAGCGGCTCCAGTCGTCGATCGGCGGCAGCTCCACGGTCTGCACGATGTTGCGCGCCAAAAGATTGCGCGTGTCGATCAACAGCTGGCCGTCGGTGTCGTAGAGCCGCGCACGCAATCGCGTCGGCGCCAGAAGTTCGCGCAGCAGCGGCGCGGCGTCGTCGAGCTTGAGCGAGCGCGTTTCGCTGACCGTGGTGTATTCCGCCAGCGTGTTGGCGACGATGCGGGCTTGTTCTTTCACCCCGGTCAGCCGTTCGTCGACCAGGCCTTCGCGGCTGGACTGCACCGCCAGCGCGCCGGCGATCAGGAACCCGAAGACGGCAAGGTTGATGAGGATGATGCGCCGCCTGAGCCGGGAATGGCGCGAAGGGCGCGAGAAATCGACCATCGTCATCGGACGAGACACCACTCGCGCACCGGGTTGCCTGTCGTTGTTCTACGTTTCACGATAGCGGTAGCCGACGCCGTAGAGCGTTTCGATCGACTCGAAGCTGTCGTCGACCAGCTTGAATTTCTTGCGCAGCCGCTTGATGTGGCTGTCGATGGTGCGGTCGTCGACATAGACCTGGTCGTCATAGGCCGCGTCCATCAGGCTGTCGCGGCTTTTGACGAAACCCGGCCGCTGCGCCAGGCATTGCAGGATGAGAAATTCGGTGACGGTCAGCCGGACCGGCTTGCCGTCCCAGGTGCATTCGTGGCGTTGCGGATCGAGCGCCAGCTTGCCGCGCACCAGCGCGTCCTTCTTGTTTTCCGCGGCGGTGCCCTTATGGCCTTCGGCGCGGCGCAGCACCGCCTTGACCCGCTCGAGCAGCAGCCGCTGCGAGAAGGGCTTGCGGATGTAATCGTCGGCGCCGGCGTTGAGGCCCATCAGTTCGTCGATCTCCTCGTCCTTCGAGGTGAGGAAGATCACCGGCAGATCCTGGCTGGTGCGCAGCCGGCGCAGCAGCTCCAGCCCGTCCATCCGCGGCATCTTGATGTCGAGGATGGCAAGGTCGGGCGGGGTGGCGCTCAACGCGGTCAGGGCCGAGGCGCCGTCGGTGAAGGTGCGGACGTGGTAGCCCTCCTGCTCCAGCAGCATGGATACCGACGTCAGGATGTTCTTGTCGTCGTCTACGAGCGCAATGTCTGCCATAGTTCCACCCACAGTCGTCCGTATATCATAAGACCTCGCCGCTGAAATCCCAACCGGTGAAACACCGCATGCCCGACGCCGAGCCCGCCTACGACCCGCATCGATTCCGCACGACGGTGCCGTTTTACGCGCGCTACCGGCTCGGCTACCCCCAATCGCTCGTGGCGCGGGTCGCCGAGATTGCAGGGCTCGAGCCCGGCGGCCGGGTCTTGGATCTGGGTTGCGGCCCCGGCCTGCTGGCGGTTGCGTTCGCGCGGTTGGGGATGGGAGTCACGGCGGTCGATCCGGAACCCGAGATGCTCGAGGCGGCGCAGGCGGAGGCGCGCAATGCCGGCGTCGAGATCGACCTGCGCCGTGGCAGTTCCTACGATTTGCCGGCCGGGATCGGGCCTTTCGCCCTGGTGACGATGGGGCGGGCCTTCCACTGGATGGACCGCGCCGAGACGCCGAAAGCGCTGGATCGGCTGGTTTTGCCGGACGGGGCGCTGGCTCTGTTCGAGGACGAGCATCCCAAGACCGCCGAGAATCGCTGGCACAACGTGCTGCTGGAAGAGGTCGGCGTGCGTTACGGCGCGGACGAGGCGCCTCATCGCGCGGCGCGGAAGAGGCCGGATTACCGCACGCACGAATCGATGCTGCTCGATTCGCCGTTCAGCATACTGGAGAGCGTCGGCGTGATCGTGCGACGCGAAATCACGGCGGACGAGATCGTCGGGCTCGCCTATTCGCTGTCGGTCATGGCGCCGCAGAAGCTGGGCGACCGTGCAGCCGCCTTCGAAGCCGATCTGCGACGGGAACTGGCGGCGCTGTCGCCGGAGGGACGTTTCAGCGAAATCGCCGAGTTGCGGGCGCTGATTGCTAGACGGCCTTAGCCTTTGCCCGGCGCATGGTCCAGCCGTAGAGCAGCACGATCAAGACGCCGAACGAAAGCCAGCCGATGATCGGCGCCGGTCCGAAATCCTCCGGCACCAGCGCGAGGGGCGCGCCATTGTTCAGCGCCACGATCAGCCCGGCATTGAGGACGCCGAACAGGCTCTCGCCCACGATCATCCCCGAGGCCACCAGCACGGCCAGCCGCTTGGAATGTTCAGGGTCCTTGGTGCGCTTGGTCCAGACGTCGTAGAAGTGCCCGATCACGGCGCCGACCACGACGGGGAGCGTCACGGAGGCGGGCAGGTAGATGCCCATGCCGACGGCCAGCGGCGGCAGACGCAGCCATTTGCGCATGCCGAGCAATTCGTCGAGCGCGATGACGGCGATGCCGACCAGCACCCCGATGCCGATCATCAGCCACGGCGCCTTCTGCTCGATGACGCCCTGCGCGAGTGCGGAGATCAAGTTCGCCTGGGGTGCGCCGAGCGGGGTTCCCACTTGGCTTGCAAGGTGCGGCGCCCCGACGAAGCCGTCGGCCTGGTAAAGCAGGTTCATGATCGGCGGGATCACCAGAGCGCCCGCGATCACGCCCACGATCAGCGCCCACTGCTGTGCCCGCGGCGTGGCGCCGACGAGCTGGCCGGTCTTGAGGTCCTGCAGGTTGTTGTTGGAGATCGTCGCGATGGCGAAGACGATGGCCGTGGTGAAGAGGGCAAAGGCCACCAGCGCGTTGCGCGCTTCCACGGGCGGATGCACCACGGCGATCAGCAGCGTGGCGCAGACCACGATGGCGAGGATGCCCACGCCCGAGATCGGGCTGTTGGAGGCGCCGATCAGCCCCGCCATGTAACCCGTGATGGCCGCCACCAGGAATCCGCCGATGACCACGAACGGCATTGCCGTCAACACCAGCGTGGCGGTGTCGGCCACGAGCGGCGTCGTCGCAAGGAACTCCTTCAACAGCCAGGCGATGATCGCCAGGCAAATCGCCATGATGAGGATGATCCAGTACGGCGAGAGGTCGAGGTCGCGCGAATCGGTGGCGGTCTTGGCGCGGCGCGAAGCGGCCATGGTGGCGACCACGCCGCTCACCACGGGCCCCACGAGCTTGGTCAGCGTCCACACCGCGGCAATGCCGATGGTGCCGGCGCCGATGAAGCGCACATTGTCGTGCCACAGCGCGGTGACGAAATCGCCGAGCGCGCCGTGCTCGGGCGTCATGGCGGTCAGGATCGGCACCGCGCCCGCCCAGGCGATCAGCACACCGAACAGCATGGCGACGCCGACCGACAATCCGACGAGATAACCGGCGCCCAAGAGCGCCAGCGAGAACGACATGTCGTAGCCGCTGGCAGCGCCGTGGCCGAGGCGGAAGAAACCCGTCACCTCGTAAGCGGCGATGCGCGTCCCGGTGAAGACCACCAGGGCGGAGGACGCGATCGCGCCGTAGACCACCGCCCACAGGCCCTCGCGCGCTTCGGCGCCGCCCCCGCCGCGCGCCTGGTTGCCCACTTCGAGCACTTCGGCTGCCGCGACGCCTTCGGGATAGGGCAGGTCGGAGGTCGTCACCATGGCGCGGCGCAGCGGGATGGTGAACAGCACGCCCAAGACGCCGCCTGAGGCGCAGATCCAGAACGTCGTCCAGAACGGAAATCCCGTCCACCAGCCGACGATGACGAGCCCGGGCAGCACGAAAATGATGGCCGACAGCGTGCCCGCCGCGGACGCCACGGTCTGCACGATGTTGTTCTCGAGAATCGAGGCGTTCTTGAAGGCCGAGAGCACGGCCATGGAGATCACGGCCGCGGGTATCGATGTCGCGAAGGTGAGCGCGACCTTCAGGCCGATATAGACGTTCGCCGCGGTGAACACCAAGGTGATGAGAACGCCGAGGATCAGTCCGCGGACCGTCAGTTCGCTGACGCGCTTAACGCCGGTTTGAGTGCTCAAGCCTGCCCCTCTGGTTGATCGCGAAAGAGATTGTCACGCCGGGCAGGCGCAGGCCAAGGTTTCTACACCCATTCGACCTTCAAGATTTTGTAGGCCCGCGCGCCGCCGGGGGCGGCGACCTCCACGGTGTCGCCCTTGCCCTTGCCGATCAGGGCGCGCGCGATCGGCGAGGAGATCGAGATGCGGCCTTTCTTGGCGTCGGCCTCGAAATCGCCGACGATCTGGTAGGTGCGCTTCTCGTTGGTATCCTCGTCGGCCATCGTGACCGTCGCCCCGAAGGTCACCGTCGTGCCCGAGAGCTTGGAGACGTCGATCACTTCGGCGCGGCCGATCTGATCCTCCAGCGCGATGACGCGGCTTTCGATGAAAGCCTGACGCTCCTTGGCCGCATGATACTCTGCGTTCTCCGACAGGTCGCCGTGGGAGCGCGCCTCCGCGATCATCCGCGTGATCGCCGGACGCTCGACAGTCTTGAGCAGATTGATCTCTTCCTCAAGGGCTTTGTAGCCCGGCGCGGTCATCGGTATGCGTTCCATGTCAGTCCCGTCCATGCACAACCGCTGCGTCCCGCCTTACGCGGGCAAATCAGGCGGATGCGAAAGTCGCGAAGCTCTGTCCTAACCCCTTGTCACGCCTGGACTTCTTTCCCCACGCGCGGGGCGGCAGCCGGCAAACTGTAAGACTGGAGGGGGGCGACTTCAAGAGAGCCCATCACGGGCCTGCAACCGAGCCCCAGGGCGGGTCCAACCTGGAGGACGTTCAATCCGACAGGAAGTCGTCCCGGCCTTCGTGCTGCAGCGGGCGCACGCCGAGCGTTCCGGCGCGCAGGGCCCCAATCGCCTCGGTCGCGGCCGCCGCTCCGGCCATGGTCGTGTAGTAGGGCACCTTCATGGTCAGGGCGGTGCGCCGGATCGACATCGAATCGCTGATGGCGCGCGCGCCCTGCGTGGTGTTGAAGACGAGCTGGACCTCGCCGTTCTTGATGGCATCGACGACGTGCGGGCGGCCCTCCAGCACCTTGTTGATGGGCTTCACCGCAATGCCCGCGGCCTCAAGCGCCCGCGCCGTGCCGCGCGTGGCCAGCACCTCGAAGCCCATGGCGACGAGGGCGCTGGCCGGAGCGATGGCCGCGTCTTTGTCGGCGTCGCGCACCGAGACGAAGACCTTGCCGGAGAGCGGCAGCTTCAACCCCGCGGCGATCTGGCTCTTGGCGAAGGCGCGGCCGAAATTCGAGTCGCGCCCCATCACCTCCCCGGTCGAGCGCATTTCGGGACCGAGGATGGTGTCGACGCCCGGAAAGCGCGCGAAGGGCATCACCGCTTCCTTGATGCAGATCCGCCGCGAGCGCACGCGCGAGTGCGGCAGTTGGGCGAGCGTTTCCCCCGCCATGACGCGCGCGGCGATGGCCGCCACCGGCAGGCCCACCGCCTTGGCGACGAAGGGCACGGTGCGGCTGGCGCGCGGATTGACTTCCAGCACGAAGAGATTGCTGCCCTGGGCGGCGTATTGCACATTCATCAGTCCACGGACTTTCAGGGCGCGCGCCAGCGCCACGGTCTGCCGTTCGATCTCGGCGATCATGGCTTTGCTCAGCGAATGGGGCGGGATGGCGCAGGCGGAATCGCCCGAATGCACCCCGGCCTCCTCGATGTGTTCCATGATGCCGGCGATAAAGACCTCGCCGGTGTGATCCGCGACGGCATCGACGTCGATCTCGATGGCGTGGTCGAGGAAGCCGTCGATCAGCACCGGATTGTCACCCGAGATGAGGAATAGCTCGCCGGATTGCACGGTTGCCTTCAGCTGCTCCTGGTTGGTCACCACCACCATGCCGCGCCCGCCGAGCACATAGGATGGTCTCAGGATGACCGGATAGCCGATCTCATCCGCGGCCGCGATGGTCTCCTGCGCCGTCATCGCGGTCGCGTTGCGCGGCTGCTTCAGGCCGAGCTTCGCGATCAGGCCCTGAAAGCGCTTGCGGTCCTCGGCGAGGTCGATGGCGTCGGCGCTGGTGCCCAGGATCGGTACGCCCGCCTCGACCAGCGTGTTCGCCAGCTTGAGCGGCGTCTGGCCGCCGAGCTGCACAATGACGCCTTCGAGCGTTCCCGCGTCCTGCTCCTTGGCGACGATCTCCAGCACGTCCTCGGCGGTCAGCGGCTCGAAATAGAGCCGGTCCGAGGTGTCGTAGTCGGTGGAGACGGTCTCGGGATTGCAGTTGATCATGATGGTCTCGAAGCCCTGCTCCGAGAGCGCATAGGCCGCGTGGCAGCAGCAATAGTCGAACTCAATGCCTTGGCCGATGCGGTTCGGACCGCCTCCGAGAATGATGATTTTGCGCGCGCCGGTGGGCCGGCTCTCGCATTCCGCCGCGCCGCCGACCGGGGTTTCGTAAGTCGAATACATGTAGGGCGTCAGCGCCGCGAATTCCGCCGCGCAGGTGTCGATACGCTTGAAGACCGGGCGTACGCCGAGCTTGTGACGCAGCGCGCGAACCTCGTTTTCCTTTTTGCCGCAAAGCGTGGCGAGACGCGCGTCGGAAAAACCCATCGACTTGAGCCGGTGCATCCCGTCGGCGTCGTTGGGCAGGCCGTCCTTGCGCACCTCGGCCTCGACCGCCAGGATCGCCTCTATCTCGCCGAGGAACCAGGGATCGTAATTGGTGATCGCCGCGATCTCCTCGAACGGATAGCCGAAGCGCATGGCCTGGGCGGCGAGCCGCAGCCGGTCCGGCGTGGCGCGCGACAGCGCCGCGCGGATCGTGTTCTTGTCGTTGGCGAGTTCCACCTCGTCGAAGCCGGTGACGCCGGTTTCCAGCGAGCGCAGCGCCTTCTGCACCGATTCCGCGAAGGTGCGTCCGATCGCCATGACCTCGCCGACCGATTTCATCGAGGTGGTGAGGAGCGGCTGCGCGCCGGGGAATTTCTCGAAGGCGAAGCGCGGGATCTTGGTCACCACATAGTCGATGGTCGGCTCGAAGGAGGCCGGAGTCACCTTGGTGATGTCGTTCTGCAATTCGTCCAGCGTGTAGCCGATGGCCAACTTGGCCGCGATCTTAGCGATCGGAAAACCGGTGGCCTTGGACGCCAGTGCCGAGGAACGCGAGACGCGCGGGTTCATCTCGATCAGCACCATGCGCCCGTCCGCCGGGTTGATCGCGAATTGCACGTTGGAGCCGCCGGTCTCCACCCCGATCTCGCGCAAGACCGCGATCGCGGCCGAGCGCATGCGCTGATATTCCTTGTCGGTGAGGGTGAGCGCCGGAGCGACGGTGATGGAATCGCCGGTGTGCACGCCCATCGCGTCCACATTCTCGATCGAGCAGATGATGATGGCGTTGTCGGCCTTGTCGCGCACGACCTCCAGCTCGAATTCCTTCCAGCCGAGCACCGATTCCTCGATCAGCACCTCGTTGGTGGGCGAGGCGTCCAGGCCGCGTTCGACCGTCTCGAAGAATTCCTCGCGGTTGTAGGCGATGCCGCCGCCGGTGCCGCCCAGCGTGAAGGAGGGCCGGATGACCGCGGGCAGGCCGACATGGTCGAGCGCCTGCATCGCGTGGGTGAAGGCCTCGGGCGACAGCTCCATCACCGGATTGTTCTCGTCGTCGTAGAGGAAGGTGCCGGTGGAATCCTTCTTGTGGCGCAAATAACCCTTGAGCGTGATGCCGCGCGGCACGTCGAGGCCGATCTTCATCATCGCCTGGCGGAACAGTTCGCGGTCCTCCGCCTTGTCGATGGCCTCCGCCGAGGCGCCGATCAGCTCGATGTCGTATTTCTCCAGCACGCCGCGTTTGCGCAGGGAGAGCGCGGTGTTGAGCGCGGTCTGCCCGCCCATGGTCGGCAGCAGCGCGAAGACTCTTCCGGGCGGCACGTTCTCGCGCTCGCGCACGATGATCTTCTCGACGAAGGAGGGCGTGATCGGCTCGATATAGGTGGCGTCGGCCATATCCGGATCGGTCATGATGGTGGCCGGGTTGGAATTCACCAGCACCACGCGATAGCCCTCGGCGCGCAACGCCTTGCAGGCCTGGGCGCCGGAATAGTCGAACTCGCAGGCCTGGCCGATGACGATGGGCCCGGCGCCGATGATCAGGACGGTATGGATGTCGGTCCGCTTGGGCATCTCGTCTCGCACGCATGCGGGCGCACGCGCTGGGCGCGCCCTGTCCGGCTGAATTGCAGGCTAAGTGGATCGTTTAGCGGGGGAACCCGCCCGCTGCAACCCTTCATTTGCCGCGGCGCACAGTCTTCTGCACCGCTCTATTTCCTGGGCGCGCCCTTGGACGCCAGCGGCTTCAGCAGGCTGTCGAGCGAGGTCGTGAATGCGGCCCCCTTGTAGGCGGGCAGCTTGAAGGCCCAGCCTTGCGCGGCCTCGTCGATCTCGCGGGCTTCCTTGGCGGCGTCGGGCTTGCCGGGCAGGGCGTAGGCGTTGACCCGCGCCCAATCATCCGAGCCCTGCTTGATGACGTCCGCGCCGACAATCAGCCCGTCGAAGGTTCGGGTGATGGTGCGCCAGGCCTGGCCGTCGAAATCGAAGTTCCCCACCGGCTGGACGTCAGTGAAGGAGAACTCGGCCAGCGCGGATCCTACGGCGTCGGGCACGCTCGAATCCGTCAGCTCGCGGCCGCGCGGCAGGGGCACGAGCGCGAAGTCCGCATCGGAAGGTTTGTCGCGGCTGACCGTGTAGCCGGGCCCCGACAAAGGCCTCACAACGACCGACTGGATGCGGGAGCGGTCCACCTCGACGATGTTCTTCTTCAGCCAGTCGGACTGGGCAGCGTGGGGCGTGAACGGGCTTAAGACCAGCCAGCTTTGCATTTGGCCCGGCTGGCGCACGAACAGGGCGACATTGTCCGAAACATCGCCGACATCCTCGCTCTTGCCGACGATCAGCGAGGCCAGCACGCGGTTCTTGTCGTCTGCGAGGGAGATCAGCATGCCGTCGCCCTGGGGCGGAGCATCGAGATCGACAGTGTGGAACCAATCGGCCCGAGCGGTCTTGGGCTCGATGGTCTCGAGCGCCGCGAGGCCGACGAGCGTCTTGCGCACTTCCTCGAACGAGGCGGGATAATTGCTGCGGCCGGGCAGCACCCAGCCCTTCATCGGCACGAAGACCGCGTCGAAGGCGCCGTTCTTCTTGGAAGCGATGCGGATGCGCGTGACCTCGTCCAGCTTTCCAGCCAGGCCGGGGAAGAAAGCGTGCGGCGAATATTTCGGCGCCACTTCGTCGGCGCGCCACTCGAGCGCCACGGCCGCGAAGACCACGCTGAAGAACGCCAGCGCCGCGAGGAGGGCGAGATTGCGCCGGCGCGGATCGGAGAGGAAGGGTTTCAGCTCCATCGCGCCCTCATACCTTAATGGCGCGCGCGCGGCGGCGGCGGCGCAAGGCGGCAAGCGCCAGCGCGAAGGCCGCCACCAGAAGCGGCACGAGCGCGATGTTGAGGAAGGCGAGAACCGAGCCCAAGAGGTCGATGTCCTTGCGCAGATTGTGCTGGACCTCGCGCAATTGCCCGCGGGTCTGGCTCAACTCGCGCTTGAAGCGTTCGATCGCCGCCTGCTGCTGCGGGGTGAGCGCGATCGTGTCGGTTTTGCCGCCCTCGCCTTGCTGCAGGTCGTGCAGGTGCTGCTCGGCGTCGGTCAGGCGCAGCTGCAGCGCCTGCGCTTCCTGCTGATATTGCGCTTCGGCGTCGGCTTGCAGGTTGCGCACGACGGTGAACGGCCGGTCGTTGGTCGCCCGCGTGCGCAGCGAAATGAGGTCGCTCGAGCCCATGAGATTTTCGACCGCGTTCATTACGAAGGCGCCGTTGTCGGCAAAGGGGGCGGCGACCCGCTTGCCGTAGAGGCTGCCGAGCCGCACCCAGAATTTATTGTCGAAGAGGTCGGTGTCGGCCATCACGATCACGTCGATATTCTTCGCGCTCTTGATCTCGCCGCCGCCGCCGGGCGCGCCGTCGGGAAAGGCCGTCACAGCGGGGCCGGAAAGGCGCGCGGCGATGGCGAAAGGCTTGCCGCCCGGGGTGATGGCGTCCATCAGGTCTTGCGGCCGCTGGCTGGTCCGCACTTGGTCGCTGTCGAGCAGCGCGGCCTGGGCGGAGGAGGCGACCAGGGTCGCGAAATGCGTGGTTGCGTCCTTGCGCGGGAACAGCGCGCCGGCGGTCGCCAGGTTGAGGACCTGAATGTTGGCGGTGACGGGATCGCGCGCGTCGAATTGGCCGGCGCCGAGGTGCAGCCAGACCGGATAGCGCACCGGCTCCCCGCTCTGCGAAGCTTGCACGCGCTGCGCCAGTTTCAGATCGCCGATCACCTTGTTGGCGTAGAAGCCAAGGCCCCAGGCCTGGAACAGCCGCGGCAGCGACGACGAAGCCGCCGGCGCCATCTCGGGATCCTCGCCCCCTGCGCTCGCCGCGAGCTGGGAATCGGGATCGACGAAGACCAGCGCATGGCCGCCCTTCAACACGAACTGGTCGATGGCGAAGTTCTGCTGCTCGTTCAGCGCGCCCGGCTGGACGATCATCAGCACCTCGGCGTCGGCGGGGAGGTTGGTGAAATTACCGTCGAGCATTTGGGTGTCGTAGGTCTGGGAGAGTTCCTGATAGACCGCGAAGGGCTGCGCTGCGCCCTGCATCACCGCCTGCATGCCGCCGATGCCGGTGTCGAGCGGCAGGGTGGTGAGGATCGCGAGCTTGGGCTTCTTGGGCGTCGCCAGGCGATAGACCAGCGAGGAAAGATCGTATTCGAGGAACGGCTCGCGCTCCGGGGTGAAATAGGAGATGACCTCCTTGCCGTCGATCCGGTTGGTGCCGACCAGGCCGAAATAGACCTGCTCACCGGAATCGGTCGGCGCGGCGCTGAGGCCGTCGGCGGTGGCTTCGTCCTCCGCCGGCGTGTAAGGCTGCGGATCGACTTCCTCCAGCACGATCTTGCCGTGGCTGAGCGCCGCGTATTCGTCCAGCATGTCGCGCACGCGCCCGGCGTAGGCGCGGGTCTGGGCGTAATCGGCGGCGATCTTCTTGGAATAGAAGAATTTGAGGATGATCGGTTCCTTGAGGCCGGCGATGATGTGGCGCGTGCCGGGCGCGAGCGTGAAGCGGCCATTCTCGGTCAGGTCGAGGCGGGCGGTGGTGATCCCCGCGTCGATGGCGATGTTGAGGCCGACGAAAATGACCGCGGCGAGCGCAATGGCGGCGATGGCATAGAGGCGGTGGGAGAGCGCTCTCATCGCGATTTTGCCAGTTCGACGACGACGACGTTCGCTGTCAGGAACAGCGCGATCAGCGTGCCGAAGAATACCACGTCGCGCAGATCGATGACGCCTTGGGTGATGGCGGCGAAATGGGTGAGGAAGCTGAACGAGGAGACGGCGTCGATCAGCGGCTCGGGGGCCCAGGCGTGGAAGAAATCGAGCACCAGGGGCGCACCCGAAACCGTGAACAGGAAGCAGACCACCACGGCGACCACGAAGGCGATCACCTGGTTGTTGGTCGCCGCCGAGATGCAGGCGCCGATGGCGAGATAGCCGCCCGCCATCATCAAGCTGCCGATATAGCTCGCCAGGATCACGCCGTTATCGGGCGAGCCGAGGAAATTGACGGTCAGCCAGATCGGAAAGGTGAGCGCCAGCGCGATGGCGATAAAGGCCCAGGCCGCCAGATATTTGCCTACGACGTTCGCCCACAGCGGCACGGGCAGCGTCAGCAACAGCTCGAGCGTGCCGCTCTTGCGCTCCTCCGCCCACAGCCGCATCGAGATCGCGGGCACCAGGAACAGATAAAGCCAGGGATGAAAGCCGAAGAACACGCTGAGGTCGGCGATCCCGTTGTCGTAGAAATGGCCGACATAGAAGGTGAAGACGCCCATCGCGAACAGGAAGATGACGATGAAGACATAGGCCAGCGGCGTCGCGAAATAGGCGGCGAATTCGCGCTTGAAGATGGGCCAGACCTGTTTCATGTCCGCGCCGCCTTCGCCCTCTTCGCATCGTCGGTGGTGATGGCGCGGAAGACTTCGTCGAGCCGGCCGGGCTCGGCGTACATTTCCTTGACGCTCCATTTTTCGTTGATCGCCAGCGCGCTCACCGCTTCGATCAGCAAGGCGCCGGCTTTGGGGAAGGCGGTCAGCTGCGCCGCGCCGTCGGGCCGCGTGGTTTTGTCGACCCCGGCCACGGCGCCGAGCGCCTTGAGCTTGCGCGCCGCCGCCGCCGCCTCGGCTTCGGGCAGCACCAGGGTCACGGCGTTGTGGTAGCGCGAGCGCGCCAGCAGCTCGGCGGGCGTGCCGTCGGCGACGATGGCGCCGCGGTCGATGATTACGACGCGCGTGCAGATCGCCTCCACTTCCTCCAGCAGATGCGTCGAGACGATGATGGCTTTGGTGGGCGCCATGGCGCGCAGCAGCGCGCGCACCGAATGTTTCTGGTTGGGATCGAGCCCGTCGGTCGGCTCGTCCATGATCAGCACCGGCGGGTCGTGCAGGATCGCCTGGGCCAGGCCGACGCGGCGCTTGAACCCCTTGGACAAGGTCTCGATCGGCTGGTCGAGGACGGGAGCGATCTCGGTCCTTTCCACCGCCTTGGCGACCCGCGCCTTCGACTCGGCGCCCCTGAAGCCGCGCACCTCGGCGATGAAGGCGAGGAACTGGCGCGCCGTCATGTCCCCATAGGAGGGCGCGCCCTCGGGCAGATAGCCGATCGCGGCCTGTGCGGCGATGGTGTCCGTTTCGACGTCGTGGCCGCAGACGCGGATCCGGCCTTCGCTGGGCGCGAGATACCCCGTCACCATCTTCATGGTGGTGGATTTGCCCGCGCCGTTGGGGCCCAGAAAGCCCAGAACCTCGCCCTTGGCGACCTTGAGGCTGAGACCCGCCACCGCGGTCACGGCGCCGAAGCGCTTGGTCAGACTTTCGATTTCGATCATGGCGGCGGGGGCGGGGGTCACGGCAGATTCCCCTTAGAGAAAACGCCTTTGGCTCGCAACCCCGAAAGAGGTTACGAATGGGAAATCGGCCGCGAAGGAGACCCCATGATCGACACCCGTCTGTTGCAGCGCGTGGCGATCATCGGCTTGGCCGTGCAGCTCCTGCTGTCCCTGGCCGGCCATTTCTTCCCCTGGGTCGCGATCCACCTCTTCATGTTCGGCCGCATGATGATCTCGGCCAGCGTTGGCTATTTCTACGGGATGGATTTCGGCCGGGGCTACGCGGTGGGCGCGCTGGGCGGGGCGATCGGCGGCGGACTGTGCGTCATACCGGCCATCGCCCTGTCGGTGCTTTTGGGGGAAACCGAGGCGCCGATGCTGGCCGTAGGCACGGGCATCTGCATCCTCACCGGCGCGCTCGGCGGCGGTTTCGGCCAGGCGGCCGCCTTCATGCGCAGGCTTCGGCCTTGAGGGGAGGAGAGGTCGGCTGGCCGTTCCGGACCACCCCGGACTTGGGGGCTGGGGGGCTTGAAAAGCCTCGGAGCAATCCTTGGACTCAAGCCAGCCGACAGAGCGAACTTGGCCGCGGAGTGCGGCGGTGCGGTGGTCCAATCATGGCCCTTTCGTGACGAATTCTGAAAAATGTTTAAGAGAATCAAGGTCTGCGTCAGAAGGCGCAGCGGCAATGCAGCAAAAGCATACCGCACCGCAAACGAAAAACAGCCATGCCTTTGGCGGGGTGCTGCAGCAGGGCCCAGCACGGCGCTCTATCGAAAGAGGCAGGCTTTCTGGAATGCAACCTCACGCCTGGCTTCAATCAGCGCTTTGGCGCGCTGCCAATGGTCTCGTTCGCTGCCGAAAGAACAGCCTTCCTGCTGCCATATCAGATAGCTTTGAAGGCGGATTTCTTCTTCATAGGTCATCGGAATCTGCTCCGTCCGTTAGCGACCATAGGATGGTCCGCCCGGACCCGGTTCTTATGACAGTTCCCCACCGTACTAGATAGGAGGGATTATCCCGCACCTAGCCCAACTCGTGCAGACTCGCCCAACAAACGAAAGGCCCCGATGTCGCCACCGGGGCCTTCCGATTCGCATAAAGGGCTATTTAACGGCGGCCGCCCATCAGGAAAAGCAGGAACTGGAACATGTTGATGAAGTCGAGGTAGAGCGCCAGCGCGCCCATGATCGACTTCTTGCCCGCCAACGTGCCGTCGTCGCCGACCGAGTACATCGACTTGATGCGCTGGGTGTCGTAGGCCGTCAGCCCGGCGAAGATGCCCACGCCGGCCACCGACATAATCCACATGATCATCGGCGACTGCAGGAACATGTTCACCACCATCGCGATGATGAGGCCCCAGACGCCCATGATCAGGAACGAGCCGATGGGCGAAAGGTCGGTCTTGGTGGTGTAGCCGTAGAGGCTGAGCCCGCCGAACGCCGCCGCGGTGATGAAGAACACCTGGGCGATGCTGGAGGCCGCATAGATCACGAAGATGGTCGAGAATGATACGCCCATCAGCCCGGCGAATATCCAGAACGCCGATTGCGCCCCGGCGACGCTCATCTTCTGGAAGCGGAAATTGATGTAGAGGACCGCGCCCAGCGGAGCCAGCATGAACAGCCATTGCAGGGGCGTGGTGTAGAGGGTGGCGCCGAAGCTGGTCAGCATCACGCCGTTTTTCAGCGTCGCCACGGCGGTGGCCGGGTCGACGGTCGTCGCCGCCGAATAGACGCCGTAGGCGGTTAGGCCCGTCAGGACCAGGCCCACCAGCATGTAGTTGTAGACGCGCAGCATGTAGGCGCGCAGGCCTAGGTCGATTGCGCCGGCCTCGGCCGCCTGGCCGCGTATGATCCGATTGTCGAAGTCCGCCATGGAGAATCCTTCCTTTCGGCCCCAAAGGGCCGCAACGCACTTTAATATCGTGCCTGGGAGCACGAGTATCAAGGAGTTCTCCTTTCAAAAGGCCGAATAGTGCGGGATTCTGCAGACAGATTCGTCCGATTGTGACAAAAACCATAATGTTCAAACGCCTTCTGACCGTTGCCGGCTACACCGCGCTCTCGCGCGTCACGGGCTTCCTGCTCAACGTCGTGATGGCCACCGTGTTGGGTGCGGGGCCGATGTCGGACGCATTTTGGGTCGCATTCCGGCTGCCCAACAGTTTCCGCTCCATTTTCGGCGAAGGCGCCTTCAGCGCTGCGTTCCTGCCGCGCTTCACCAAACTGCACACGCAGGAAGGCCCCGAAGCGGCAAATCGATTCGCGAACGCGGTTTATTCTTGGCAGATCGCGGCGCAACTGATCCTGCTGATCGCGGCGTGGCTCGGGATGCGCTACGTGATCGTGGCCATGGCGCCGGGTTTCGGTGCGCGCCCGGGACAGCTGGATCTCGCGACCGCGCTGGGACGCATCGCTTTTCCCTACCTGATCATGACCGTCTCCTCGGTCCAGCTTTCGGCGATGCTGAACGCGGTGGGGAAATTCGCCGCCGCCGCGGCGTGGTCGATTCTCCTCAATCTGACGATGATCGCGGCGCTTTTTGCCGCGCGGTGGTTTCCCAGTGCCGCCTACGCGGCGGCGTGCGGCGTGTTCCTGGGCGGCGTCGCGCAGCTCGTGTTCATCAGCTGGGCCGCCGCCAGGAGCCATCTGCGGCTACGGATTCGCCGGCCGCGTTGGACTCCCGAGATGAAGAATTTCATGGTCGCGCTGGGCGCGGCCACTTTCGGCTCGGCGAGCGTGCAGATCGCGCTGCTGATCGATACGCAGATTTCGAGCTTCCTGCCGTCGGGCGTGCTCACCGCGATCAGCTATGCCGACCGCATCAATCAGTTGCCGCTCGGCGTGCTCGGCGTCGCGCTCGGCACGGTCCTGCTGCCCGAAATGTCGAGGCGGCTAGCCCAGGGGGACGAAGCCGGCTCGCACGCGGCGCAGAACCGCAGCGCCGCACTTGGCTTGTTCCTCACCCTGCCGTTCGCCGCGGCGTTCTTGATCGTACCGCAGACGATCATGCGCGCGATCTTCATGCACGGAGCGTTTCACGCCGACGCCGCGGCGATTTCGGCGTCCGCGCTGTCGGGTTACGCGGTGGGGCTGCCGGCCTTTGTGCTCGTGCGCCTGCTGACCGCCACCTTCTACGCGCGCCACGATACGGCGACGCCGGTCCGCGCGACCTGGCTGGCGGTTGCGGTCAATGTCGGATTTAAGCTGCTGCTGGTCTTCGGATTGCATTGGGGCGCCTTTGGCGTCGCGTTGGGTACGTCGCTCGGCTCCTGGGCGAACGTAAGCATGCTTTTTTGGCTTTCGCGCCGGCGCAAGCTCCTGATCATCGACGACACATTTCGCCGTTCCTTGCTGCCGACCATTTTGGGCGCGTTGTCGACCGCGGGCCTGGCGCTCTTGGGCGTCTCTTGCGCCTTCGTTCTGGTGCCTCATGCTGGCCTGTGGCAGCGCGAAGCCGCGTTGGGGCTGGCGGTCATTTTCGCAGGCGTCGGATACGGCCTCATCGCGTTGTGGTTTCGCAGCCGTCTGCCCATCGGACGTTTTGCGAGGAAAAGTCGATGAGACTGTTTGTGGCCTTGGCCTTGCCCGATGCGGTGGCAGATTCACTTCTCGCGCTCCAATCCGGAGTGCCCGGCGCTCGCTGGCAGACCCGCGAGCAGCTTCACCTGACGCTGCGCTTCATCGGCGAAAAGGACGGCCGCGAGACCGTCGCCATCGACGACGCGCTGGCGACAATCTCGGCGCCAGCATTTTCGGTCGAGCTGAAAGGCGTGGGCTCGTTCGGCGGCAAGCGCGCTCATGCGCTGTGGGCGGGCTTGGCGCCAAACGAGGCGCTGCTCCATCTCCAGCGCAAGATCGAGAGCGCGCTGCAGCGCATCGGCCTGGAGGCCGACGGGCGCAAATACACGCCCCATGTCAGCCTCGCCAAGCTCAAGGGCACCCAGAACGGCCATGTGATGGATTTCCTGACCGACCACGCGCTGTATTCGAGCGCCCCGTTCGCGGTGGCCGGTTTCATCCTATACTCCAGCCTCTTGACGCCCAACGGCAGCATCTACCGCGCCGAAAAGGCTTACCGGCTGAAATGAGGTCGGCCATGCCAGCCATCATCGATCCGTTCTACGCCATGGACATCAACCGCCTGGCCCATCGATTGAAAGCCGAGGGCCGGTCGATCATCCATATGGAATACGGCCAGCCGTCCACCGGAGCGCCCAGCAAGGCGATCGAGGTCGCCCACCGCATCCTCGACACGGACAGCATGGGCTATTGGGAGAGCCCGGAGCTGCAGAACGGCTTGGCGCGCCATTATCTGCGGACCTATGGCCTCGCAATCGAGCCCGAGCGGTTTGTGCTCACCTGTGGTGCGTCACCGGCGCTGGTCTTGGCGCTGGCGGCCAATTTCGATGCCGGCGACCGTGTGGCGCTCGCACGCCCGGGTTACGTCGCTTATCGCAACGTGCTGAAGGCGCTCCAGCTGGTTCCGGTCGAGATTCCGTGCGGGCCGGGAACCCGCTACCAACTTGCGGCCGCCCATCTGGAAGCGCTCGATCCCGCTCCCAAGGGCGTGATCGTCGCGAGCCCGGCCAATCCCACGGGGACTATCATCGATGCAGGGGGGCTGGAAGCCATCGCGCAAGTCTGCCGCGCCAGACACATCACCGTGATCTCGGACGAGATCTATCATGGGATCAGTTATGTCGAGCCCGCGCAATCGATGCTGCGCTTCGATCCCGAAGCCTTTGTCGTCGGCAGCTTCTCGAAGTATTTCAGCATGGTCGGTTGGCGGCTCGGCTGGCTGCTGGCGCCGGCCGGACAGCCGCAGCGCGTCCGCGCCTATGCCGGAAACATGTTTCTCACAGCGCCTTCGCTGAGCCAGCACGCAGGCCTTGCGGCGCTCGATTCACTCGACGAACTGGAAGGGCATGTGCGCGTCTACCGGCGCAACCGCGATTTGCTGCTGCAAGCGCTGCCGAGGCTGGGACTCGACCGGATCGCACCGCCCGACGGCGCCTTCTACACCTATGCGGACGTGCGCCATCTCACCGACGACAGTCTTTCATTCTGCAAAAAGCTTCTGAACGAGACCGGCATCGCAACGGCGCCCGGCATCGATTTCGATCCCGTGGAAGGGCGCCATCACATTCGCCTCAGCTTCGCGGTTTCCACCCCTGAGATCGAGGACGCCGTCGCGCGCCTGGAGCCGTGGCTTGCCGCCCGGCCGAGAAGCCCTATCAGCTAAGATAATCCGTCAACGTCCGTGAACGCGGCGCAAGACTATGTGACCGATCACGAACAAGCCGCCCAAAAGGCCAACCGCGTAACTTGCCAGATGCGACCAAGCATCGGCGCTGAACGCTACCCATTTGCCCTCGGGGATATACGGTCCCCATCCACCAGGAACCGACATTCTGCCCGATGCCACAAGGTAGGCACTCGTGGCCCCGGCGATAAGTGCGCTCATCGCCATCACCGCAAGCAACCAAAAGATCATGGGCCGAAGGTCGGTGAGTGCGAGACGCCGCTGCGTGCCGATCCGTGCAGCTGCCGCCGCCGCCAACCCGAGGGGCAGGCCGACCCACCAAGTCGCGATGACTCCCCAGCCCAACGCCAAAAGGAAGGGGGACTGGGTCGGGAACACCGTAGGATGCGCAATTGTGAAATACTCGACACAGAGATGCGCGGTGACCTGGTCATGCACGATGCCGTAGCTGATCGCCGCCAATACGCAGAACAGAACGATCTTGATGGCTTCCATGGATTAGTCCCCTTCCTCGATCGCTTCCATGTCCTCGTCCGACAGGCCGAAATGGTGGCCGATCTCGTGCACGATGACGTGGCGCACGATGGCGCCCAGCGGCCCGCCATGCTCCGACCAGTAATCCAGCATCGGGCGGCGATAGAGGAAGATCATGGTCGGTTCGGGGATGCCGCGGTTGCCGACCCGGTCGGCGAGGGTTGCGCCCTGGAACAGGCCCAGCAGGTCGAATTCCGATTCAAGCTCCAGGTCGCGCATGACGTCTTCGCTGGGGAATTCCTGCACCGCGAACAACACGTCGCCGCACAGCTCGCGGAATTTTTCCGGCAGCTTGGCATAGGCTTCGCGCGCCAGGCGCTCGAATTTGTCGATGGAAGGTGCTTCGATGCCGGCCCAGTTCATGGTCTACTGCCTCAGGGAGGCCGCCGCATGAAAAAGCTCGATCCCGCCGCCCGCGCCGCCTTTTTACGGGAATTTCCCGAGTGGCGCGAGGCCAGTGGCCGCGACGCCATCACCCGGCTGTTCCAGTTCAAGGATTTCAACCAGGCCTTCGGCTTCATGGCGCGCGTGGCGCTACTGGCGGAGAAGCTCGACCACCATCCCGAATGGTTCAACGTCTACAACCGGATCGAGGTGACGCTCTCGACCCACGACGCGGGCGGGGTCACGGAAAAAGACATCATTATGGCCAGGGCGATGGAGGAGTACGCCAAGGCGTCCTAAGGCGTGCGCTTGGTCGAGTGCTGGACGAGGTCGTCCACCACCGCCGGATCGGCGAGCGTGGAAGTGTCGCCCATGTTGCTCGTGTCGCCCTCGGCGATCTTGCGCAGGATGCGCCGCATGATCTTGCCCGAGCGCGTCTTGGGCAGGGACGGGGCGAACTGGATCACGTCCGGTTTGGCGATCGCGGAGAGGTGCTGGGAAACGAATTGCTTCAGCTCTTCGTTCAGCGCCATCGAACCGTGCTCCGACGCCTTCAGCGTGACGAAGGCATAGATGCCCTGACCCTTGACGTCGTGCGGGAAGCCGACCACGGCGGCCTCGGCGACCTTGCTGTTCTCGACCAGGGCCGATTCCACTTCGGCCGTTCCCAGCCGGTGGCCCGAGACGTTGATGACGTCGTCGACGCGCCCGGTGATCCAGTAATAGCCGTCCTCGTCGCGCCGGCAGCCGTCGCCCGTGAAATACTTGCCGCGATAAGTGCGGAAATAGGTGTTCGCAAAGCGGGCATGGTCGCCATAGACGGTGCGCATCTGCCCCGGCCAGGAATCGAGGAGCACGAGGTTGCCGCTGGCCGCCCCTTCGAGCGGCTTGCCCTCGGCATCGACGATCTGCGGGCGGATGCCGAACAGGGGCTTGGTCGCGGAACCCGGCTTGAGGTCGGTCGCGCCCGGCAACGGCGAAATGAGAATCCCGCCGGTCTCGGTCTGCCACCAGGTATCCACCACCGGGCAGCGCCCGTCGCCCACCACGCGGTGGTACCACAGCCAGGCTTCGGGATTGATCGGCTCGCCCACCGAGCCGAGCAAGCGCAACGAGGCGCGCGAGGTCTTCTTCACCGGCGCTTCGCCCTCGCGCATCAGGGCGCGGATCGCGGTCGGCGCCGTGTAGAAAATGTTGACCTTGTGCTTGTCGATCACCTCCCAGAAGCGCGAGGCGCTGGGATAGTTCGGCACGCCTTCGAACATCAGCGTCGTGGCGCCGTTGGCCAGCGGGCCATAGACGATATAGCTGTGCCCGGTCACCCAGCCGACGTCGGCCGTGCACCAGAAGATGTCGCCCGGATGGTAGTCGAACACGATCTCGTGGGTGAACGCGGCATAGAGCAGATAGCCGCCGGTGGTGTGCAGCACGCCCTTGGGTTTGCCGGTCGAGCCCGAGGTGTAGAGGATGAACAGCGGGTCCTCCGCGTTCATCTCCTCGGGCTTGCAGTCCGCCGGCACATGGGCGGCGGCTTCGTGATACCAGACGTCGCGGCCGGGATGCATCAGCTCGTGCTTGCCGGTGCGCTTGACGACGATGACGTGGCGCACGCCGGGGCACTGGGTCAGCGCCAGATCGGTGTTGACCTTGAGCGGCACGGTCTTGCCGCCGCGCATTCCTTCGTCCGCCGTGATGATGAGCGTGGAATCGCAATCGAGGATGCGGTTGGCCAGACTGTCGGGCGAGAAGCCGGCGAACACCACTGAATGCACCGCGCCGATCCGCGCGCAGGCCAGCATCGCGTAAGCCGCTTCGGGGATCATCGGCAGATAGATGGTGACGCGGTCGCCTTTCTTGACGCCGTGGCGGCGCAGCACGTTGGCGAAGCGGCAGACCTCGTTGTGGAGTTCCCGGTAGGTGATAGCCCTGGAGTCTTTGGGGTTATCGCCTTCCCAGATGATGGCGACTCGGTTGGCATGGGCGGGCAGGTGGCGGTCGATGCAGTTGACGGTCACGTTCAGCGATCCGTCCTCGAACCATTTGATGGAGAGATGGTCCGGGTCCCAACTGACATTCTTCACCTTGGTGAAGGGCTTGATCCAGTCCAGCCGCTTGGCCTGCTCGCGCCAGAAGCCGTCCGGGTCGGCGATCGAGCGCGCGTACATCTCCGCGTATTTGGCGGCGCCGATGAGGGCGCGGTTTTGCCATGCCTGCGGCACAGGCAATAAGAAATCGCTCATGAGACTTTCCCGGGCTTCCGTTTTTCTCTTATTCTAGGTCGATTGTGGCCGAGGCGCGGCGGGGCTTCAAGCGGCGACGCTGCGGAAGGATACGGAGAATGGCAAAACAGGCGCGCGCATACCGTCCGGAAATTTCCGACCTCGCCGTCATCACGAAAACCGGGAAGAGCTGGAGGGAGTGGTTCGCGGCGCTCGACAAGGCCCGCGCCGCCAAGCTCGGCCACAAAGCCATCACCAAGTTGCTGGCGGAGACCCGCCAGATCGGTCCGTGGTGGCAGCAGATGGTGGCGGTGGAATATGAACGCGCGCGCGGCCTGCGCGCCAAGCACCAGACGGGGAGCGGGTTCTCGGTGAGCGTATCGAAGACGCTGCCCTGCGAACTTGCCGAGCTTTACGCCGCGACGGCCGACGCCAGGCGGCGCAAGAAATGGTTTCCGCCCGGCGAGGTGAAGATTTCCTCTCTGACGGAAAACAAATACTTCCGCGCCAGCAGGAACGGCGAGGCGCGGCTGGAGATCAATTTCTACGCCAAGCCCGGCGGAAAGGTGCAGATCTCCGTGCAGGTCGGCAAGCTGCCCAAGAAGTCCGACGTCGAACGCGAACGCGCGGCGTGGAAGAAGGCGCTCGCGAAGCTGCAAATATTGTTGGACGTGTGATGCAGCTCCATCTCTCCGCCTGGCCGGAAATCGAGGCGTATCTGAAGACCTCGAAGGCCATCCTCATCCCCGTCGGCTCGACCGAGCAGCACGGGCCGAACGGGCTGATCGGCACCGATTGCATCTGCCCGGAAACGATCGCCCGGCGCGCGGGTGACGAGGAGGGTTTCCTGATCGGCCCCACCTTCAACGTCGGCCAGGCGCAGCATCACATGGGATTTCCCGGCACGATCACGCTGCGGCCGTCCACCATGATCGCGGCGATGACCGATTGGGCCGGGAGCCTGGTGCGGCACGGCTTCGAGCGGCTTTATTGGCTGAACGGCCATGGCGGCAACATCTCCACCATCAACGCAGCGTTCTCGGAGATTTACCACGGTGCGGCGTCGGCCCCGCCGCTGCGCTGTGTGCTGCGCAACTGGTGGGAACTGTCCGGCGTCAGCGATCTCTGCAAGCAGCTTTTCCCGGTGGGCGAGGGCAGTCACGCCACGCCGAGCGAAGTTTCCGTCAGCTATTTCGCCCATCCCGAAGCGGTCAAGCGCCTGGAAATGTCGCCCAAGATCGCGCCCAGCGGCCCGATCCACGACGCGGAGGATTACCGCCGCCGCTTCCCCGACGGCCGCATCGGCTCCGATCCCTCGCAGGCGAATCTGGAAGCGGGCGAGAAGATCGTCGCCGCGGCGGTGGCTGGCTTGATCGGGGAATTCAAGCAGTTCGCAGCGAGCTAACGGATGAAGGTATTCTTCACCCGCTGCGAGATGCCGAAATAGAGGATGGAGATTCCATTCACCACGATGACCTGCGTGGCGTGAAACTTGAGGCCGCCGGAGGTGGCCGTGGCGTCGAGCGTCTTGACGAAGAGGTCGGGGTCCACCGCAAACTGAACCACCATGAGCACGCTGATGACGATGCCGAGCCCGTACCACAGCGTCATGTGGTCCGGCGCAAATTCCTTTCTCCGGAGGAATTGAACGAGGCAGAAGGGGCCATAGACGAGCTGGGCGAGCATCAGAAGAAGAACCAGCGCCGTGACGGCGAGGAAGATCGGATCGCCAAGCAGGTTGTGGATGGTCGTGGCCGGTGGATGCGCCCTCAGCGGCGCGGCCGCGAACATGACGATGAGGAACGGCGTCGCGACGAGCTGGAGCAGCGGCAGCAGCAAGAGGCCGCGGATGCCCTTCAGCTCGCGCGGTATCGAATCGTCCCACGGATCGACTTGCGCCATGTCCCCCTCCGGTTTTCACCCGCAATATGCCGTGGAATTAGGCCCTCCGCTACCGTCGGCGGCGTCTTGACACAGAGACGGTACCGGGGATGATCGCTCCATCCCAGGGGCGCCCGGCGCAGCGAAGCCGGGCTGAGATCGCAACCGTGCGAGTCCCTTAGAACCTGATCCGGCCAGCACCGGCGTAGGGAGAGGCCTATGAACAAGCCCATTCTCAATGCACCCGTTTCCGTCACCCGCGGCCCGTTGCCCGGCTCGCGCAAGCTGGTGGTGGACGGGGTGCCGTTCCGCGAGGTGGCGCTTTCGGGCGGCGAAGCGGCGCTGCGTCTCTACGACACTACCGGTCCGTATACGGACGAAGCGGCGACCATCGACATCGCCAAGGGGCTGGCGGCGCGCCGCCGCGAATGGATTTTCTCACGCGGAGACGCGGAGCAGTATGAGGGCAGGGCAAGGAAGCCGGCCGACGACGGGTTGAAGGACGGCGAACTGCTTTCGGTGCCGCAATTCGATAGAGCTGCACGCAAGCCCTTACGCGCGAAGGCCGGGCGCAACGTCACCCAGCTTCACTATGCCCGCCAAGGGATCATCACCGAAGAAATGAAGTTCATCGCTGCGCGCGAGAACCTCGGGCGGTCGGCGCTGGTCGACGGCAATTCCTTCGGCGCCGCGATCCCGGACGAGATCACGCCGGAATTCGTGCGCAGCGAGGTCGCGCGGGGGCGGGCGATTATCCCATCCAACATCAATCATCCCGAAAGCGAGCCGATGATTATCGGCCGCAATTTCCTCACCAAGGTCAACGCCAACATCGGCAATTCCATCGTCACCTCGGGCGTCGCCGAGGAAGTGGAGAAGATGGTGTGGTCGATCCGCTGGGGCGCGGACACGGTGATGGATCTTTCCACCGGCCGCCACATCCACACCATCCGCGAATGGATCGTGAGGAATTCGCCGGTGCCCATCGGCACGGTGCCGATCTATCAGGCGCTGGAGAAGGTCGGCGGCGTTGCCGAGGACCTGACCTGGGAGATTTATCGCGACACGCTGGTGGAGCAGTGCGAGCAGGGCGTCGATTACTTTACCGTGCATGCCGGCGTGCGGCTGGCGCACATTCCTCTTACTGCTGAGCGCGTCACTGGCATCGTTTCGCGCGGCGGCTCGATCCTCGCCAAATGGTGCCTGGCGCATCACCAGGAGAATTTCCTCTACACGCATTTCGAGGAGATTTGCGAACTGCTGGCGCAATACGACGTGTCGTTCTCGCTGGGCGACGGGTTGCGCCCCGGCTCGACCGCCGACGCCAACGATGCCGCCCAATTCGCCGAACTGGAAACGCTGGGCGAACTCAACAAGATCGCGCAACGCCACGACGTGCAGGTGATGATCGAAGGCCCTGGCCATGTGCCGATGCACAAGATCAAGGAGAACATGGACCGCCAATTGGCCGCCTGCGACGAGGCGCCGTTCTACACGCTGGGGCCGCTGACCACCGACGTGGCGCCGGGCTACGACCACATCACCTCGGCCATCGGCGCGGCGATGATCGGCTGGTTCGGCTGCGCCATGCTCTGTTACGTCACACCGAAGGAGCATCTTGGATTGCCTGACCGCGACGACGTGAAGGCGGGCGTCATCGCCTACCGGATCGCGGCGCATGCCGCCGATCTCGCGAAGGGTCATCCCGCGGCGCGGCTGTGGGACGATGCAATGAGCAAGGCGCGCTTCGAGTTCCGCTGGCGCGACCAGTTCGCGCTCGCCCTCGATCCCGAGACGGCGGAAGCCATCCACGACGAGACGCTGCCCGCCGACGGCGCCAAGCTGGCGCATTTCTGCTCGATGTGCGGTCCGAAATTCTGCTCGATGAAGATTTCGCAGGAGGTGCGCGACGCCGCGCGCGGCCAGAACGATTCCCTCTCCACCGCGCAAATCCGCGCCGCGATGGAGAAGAAGGCCGCCGAATTCCGCGACCATGGCGGGGAGATTTACTTGCCGCGATAAATGACTGGAAAGGAGGTTATGTAACGAAGAACTACGCGGTGAAAGCAAAGCAGTAAGACCGCAAAAGGACTGGGGAGGAAGAAATGGTTATGCAAAGACCGCACGCAGACACATTTCGAAATGCGTTGCATAAACGATTTGCGGTGGTTGAAAAACTTGGACGGAAATTTATCGACATTGAAGTAGGTGATCTGCACCGAGATGTCGGCGGTTACCCGGGGCATAGTCACGCGATGCCAAATTGTTGCAGTGTGCTACGACAAGAAATGCACGAGGGGGATGAAGTTCTAAGCGAACCGCCGAAGGGTAAAGGGGCTAGTTTGAAAATACGCTTTCGCATTCCGCGGCCTGTCAAATAACTATTCTCTCCGCTATTTCCGCTTTGCGAATGTCCGCTTCATGGTCGCCGGGCGCGCGGGGCCGGAAAACCGTCCGGTCGTTGCTTCCCGACTCATCGCCAGATGCGCAATCGCTCCCGATCGTGTCAGCGACAGTTCCTTCGCCGTCGGTTTAGGGCTTCGAGCGTACCACTTGGCATCTCTACGCAACTTTGCCTGGTGTCGTGCCTGCTCAGCCTCCGGGGTGGGTTTCGCTCACGCATTTATTCTGCGTGGTGTCCCAATAGGCGCCGTTCGCGCATAGCCGGCATGAACTCGGCGTCAGCCAGGTGTATCCGGGTCTGCACTGGTTGGTGTTCGCCGCCGATGTCCGGCACAGACCCGTATCCATGTTGCAGCCATAGGGCGTGCAGTCGTGCAATACGCCGTCCGACGTCCGCGAAGTCCATGAGGTGTCGCCCGCACTCAAGGGTGTGCCCTGATCGCCGGTGCAAACCGGTTTCGCCGGTATTAGCCGGGGATGGGCCGGCGCGCTGATGAGCGGTTTCCTGGCCACCACGGCGGCTTGCGCACCACTCATCCCGGCCAGCACAAAGGCGCTTGCACAAAGTGCAATGATACGATTCATGGCGTCCCCCTTGCGGCGTTTGGCACGGCCGCTTCTAAGCACCACTATACAAGGTATTGGCCGTCCTGCATCCGGGGGCCGCGCTCGCGTTGCCTTCACGCGGCGAAGCTATCTGAGCGTCTTCTTGCCCGTCGCGGCGTGCCACAGATAGAGCACGATCACCGCGCCGAGCACGGCCACGAACATCGAGCCGATGCTGAAGTGGAACCAGATCGGCTGGCCGAGGACGGCGAAGATCGCCCCGCCTACCAGCGCGCCCACAACGCCCAGCGCGATGTTGAGGAAGCAGCCCTCGCCCTGAGCATTGACGATCTTGCTGGCGATGAAACCGGCGATCAGTCCGAAGAAAATCCAGCCGAGAATGGACATCGGGCGCTCCTCGTTGGCCTAGCGGAAAGATGGGTGGGCAAGCCCCAAAGCGCAAGGCTCGCCCCGGCGCGCCGTTTATTGTATATTGCCCGCGAGGGGCGCCCAACCCAAGAAGGACTGGGAGCCATGAAGAGAGTACTTTTGACGGCGGCATTGCTTTTAGCGGCCGCCGCGCCCGCCGCCGCGGCGACGACTGCACCCGCCACGGACGATACCTGTTTGTTGCATCGCTATGTCGAGGGATGGGGCGCGCACGGCGACCACGCGATGATCGTGAGCGACAGGTTCAACCGCAAATATCTCGTCAGCCTGGCGGGCCTTTGCAGCGACCTCGATTTCTCCCTTGCCGTCGGGATCGTTTCGCCGCTCGGCGACACCGGCGATTTCTGCGTCGAAAAGGGCGACAAGATCGTCATGCGCGGCGGTGGCGTGATGGCCGGGCCGTCGGTCTGCTGGGTCACCAAGGTCGAGCGCTATACGCCGGAAATGGAGAAGGCCTACAAGGCCTCTCTCGAGGCGCAGCACTCGCAGGCGAATTAGCGGATTTCCGCGTCGGCGAGTGCGGGCGCCGGCCGGCGTTCGCCCACCGTTGCGCCAACTGTATTGCGCACGGGCGCGGCGAGGAATTCGCGCGCCCGGCCGTCGAGCACGCCCAGCTTGTCGAGGATCGCGGCGATCACGGTCTCGGAGGCGCGGCCCGCCCCGTCGTCGATCTTGAGCGCGATGCCGAGCCCGCGATCCGGGATCATGCCTGCATAGACGCCCTCGGCGCCGACCTTGACGGCGGCGCGGCCGGCTGCGGCGCGCATCAGCAGCGTGCAGGCGCGCCCGGTGCCGCCGACCAGCTCGGGGTGGGCGATCATGGAGCGAAGGATGCGCCCGGCGCCCGGCGTGCGCCCGCCTGCCAGTTTGGCCAGGGCGCGCGCAAAGCCGGCGAGGGGCAGCGCGAAGTTCGGCGCCACGCAGCCATCGATGCCCCAGGGCAATTCCTCGACGCCGGAGAGGGTCCGCTGCGATGTAGCCACCGCCTGCTGAACCGGATGATCGACGCGCACATAGCCTTCCACTGGCGCCTTCCAGTGCCGCGCCACGGTCAGGAATCCGGTGTGCTTGCCCGAGCAATTGTTCTGGATCCGCGTGGGCTTATCGCCGCGCCTTATCATCTCGTCTGAAGCGGGCTGGTAGCGCGGCGCCTGTGGCCCGCAGGCAAGGTCCTGCTCGCCGCAGCCGATTCGCTTGAGCCAGGCCGCGACGCGTTCGGTATGCATCGGCTCGCCCGAATGGGAGGCGCAGGCCAGCGCCACCTCTTCGTCGTTCAGCCCGAACGCGTCGGCCGCGCCCGATTCGACCAGCACCAGTGCCTGGATGGGCTTGAGCGAGGAGCGCGGGTAGACTGGCGTTTCCACGTCGCCCAGCGCGAATCGAATCGCGCCGTCCGCGTCGGCGATGGCGATCGAGCCGCGATGGACGCTCTCCACCAGCGCCGCACGGGTGATCTCGACCAGGATGGGATTGGGCATACAACTCTCCGCGGCCCCATCCTTCGACAAGCTCAGGATGAGGGCCTATCTATATCCAGGTCTCCTCATGCTGAGCCTGTCGAAGCATGAGCTTGTCGAAGCATGAGGCAATTGCAAGCGGGGAACCTGCAATGCGCGGCTATTTCGCGGCGGGCGTGGACGGCATCTCCAAACCGATGAATCTCGGCAATCTCCTGCGCATCGCCCACGCTTTCGACGCAAGTTTCTTCTTTACGGTCAACGCGCAGGTGAGGCTCGCCGACGCCCAGTCCGACACCTCGCGCGCCGAGGGCGACCTGCCGGTCTACAAGTTCCGCACCGTCGAGGAGTTCCGCCTGCCGGTCGGTTGCCGGCTGGTGGGCGTGGAGATCACCGACGACGCCACCGAGCTGCCGCGCTTTCGCCATCCCGAGCGCGCGGCCTATGTCTTCGGCGGCGAGCGCACCTCGCTGTCCGACGCGATGCTCGCGCGCTGCGAGTTCGTGGTGAAGATTCCGACGCGCTTCTCGATCAATGTCGGCATGGCGGGCGCCATCGTTCTCTATGACCGCCTGATCAGCCTGGGCGGTTATCCCGCCCGCCCGGTTGCGCCGGGGCGCGCGCCGGAAATCCCTCCGCCGCACAAATGGGGCGCGCCGATGATGCGCCGGGGGCGGTAGGCTAGAGTTCGAACGACTGACCCAATTCGGGCATCTCGACACCGGTATTGCCTAGAGCCGCCGCGAAACTCTGCATGGTCGGCTCTTCGCCGTGAACGAGAAAGGTGCGCCCCGCGCCGATTTGCTTGTGCCAATCCAGCAATTGCTGACGGTCCGCATGGGCGGAGAAGCCGTTGATCGTGTGAATAGCGGCGCGCACCGGGACCTGTTCGCCGAGAATGTCCACCGCCTTGGCGCCGTCGATGATGCGCCGGGCCAGCGTGCCGGCAGCGGCGTATCCGACGAACACGATGCTCGATTCCGCACGTCCGAGATTGTGCTTCAGGTGGAACCGCACGCGCCCGCCGGTGCACATGCCGGAACCGGCCATGATGATGGCGCCGGAGCGCACATCGTTCAGCGCCATGGACTGGGCGTGATCGCGGGTGAACTGCAATCCCGGGAAATGGAACGGATCGTGCCCGTTGCGGATTTGCTCGGCGACGGCAGGGCGCAGATCGCCCAGATGGCGCGACATGATCTCGGTGGCGGAGATCGCCATCGGGGAATCCACGAAGACCTTGGTTGACGGCGGCAGCAGGTTCTTGTCGAGGCCCTGGCGGATGAGATAGAGCAGCTCCTGCGCCCGCTCCAATGCGAAGGTCGGCACGACGACATTGCCGCCGCGCAGGAAGGCATCCGCGACGGCCTGGTAGAATTCGTCGATGGACGGCCCCAGCGGCTTGTGCAGGCGGTCGCCATAGGTGGTTTCCATCACCACATTGTCGGCGTGCGGCGGCGTTGCGGGATCGTCGAGCAACAGACCGGCGGGTTTGCCCAGATCGCCCGAGAACAGAACATTCGCCTGGCGCGCGTTTTCCGTGAGTTCCAGAAAGACGCTGGCCGAACCGAGGATATGGCCCGCGTTGATAAAGGTCGCGCGCGCGCCTCCCGCGATCTCGACGGCCTCGCCGTAGGCGACCTGCTTTTCAAAATGCCCGAGCGTGCGCAGAGCGTCGGTGACCCCATAAAGCGGCGCGGTGGGCCGTTTGTTCGCACTGTGGTGCGCGCCGTCGCGCCCCTGATAGCGCGCGTCTTCTTCCTGAAGATTGGCGGCATCGAGCATCACCAGCTTGGCCAGCTCCGCCGTCGCCGCGGTGCTGACGATCTCGCCGCGGAACCCTCGCTTGACCAGCAGCGGCAGCCGGCCGCAATGGTCGAGATGGGCATGGGTCAGAAGGGCAACGTCGATGCCGGCCGCGTCGAAGCCGAACGGGCGCGCATTCTCCTCGTCAAGTTCGCGGCCGCCCTGGTAGAGGCCGCAATCGATCAGAATCCGTTTCCCCGCGCACTCGACCATGTGGCACGAGCCGGTGACGTTGCGGTCGGCGCCGTAGAACGACAGTTTCAAGCAAGGCCTCCCTGAAGAGTGACGGTCACACGCGGTTCAGCGGCTCGGTGCCGTCCAGAGATTCGCCGCTCATATCGTACCAGCGCAGGATCGAGTCCCAGATTTCCTCGGCCGTTTCGGCAAACCACAGCAATTCGAGGTCTTCCGGATCGATGACGCCTTCCTCGACCAGGAAATCCAGGTTGACGGCGCGGCGCCAATACTCTTCGCCCACCAGAACGATCGGGATCGGCTTCATCTTGCGCGTCTGGACGAGGGTGAGCGCTTCGAACAATTCGTCGAAGGTGCCGTAGCCGCCGGGAAAAGCGACCAGCGCCCTGGCCCTCAGCAGAAAATGAAGCTTGCGGATCGCGAAATAGTGAAAGTTGAAGCACAGTTCGGGCGTGATGTAGGGGTTGGGAAACTGCTCGTGCGGCAGGCTGATGTTGAGGCCGATAGTTTCGGCCTTGATGTCGAAGGCCCCGCGGTTGGCGGCCTCCATGATACCGGGTCCGCCGCCCGTCACGATCGTGCAGTGCGGCCCCTTATCCGTCTGCTTGGCCGCGCCCACCAGGCGGCTGAACGCGCGCGCCACGTCGTAGTATTTGCTTTTTGCAAGGACCCGTTCAGCCACCGCCAGGCGCTCGGCCCATTCGCGGTTGCCCGGGTCGTGCGCCAACGACGCCTTCAGGCCGTCGACCTTGCACTGGGCCGCCGGCGGCTCGCAGATGCGCGTGCTTCCGAACACGACGATGGTGTGGCGGATATTGTGCTTCTCCAGAAGCAGTTCCGGCTTCAAATAATCGATCTGCAGGCGCACGCCTCTGAGCGGAGGCTCGCCGATGAAATCGAGATCCTTGTCGGCGCGGCGATAGCCGGGGCTGTTGAGGATCGCCTTGATACGCGCGGGCGCACCGGGATCCTCGGCCGGCGGCTTGGGAACCTGCGAGGGCAGCGGCTCGCGCCGGTTGACCGGGTCCGCCGGCGGGTTCGGCTTCTTGTCGGAAATCGGCCGGTTTGGCTTTCTCATCGTTTCGACCAGTTCGAGAGCGTCATCTGCAAATCACCCCGCACCATAGTGTCATATCCTTTGGCGAGATCGGTGCCCAGTTTCTTCGGTTTAAGGGACGCGATTTCCGTGGCGGGGCGCGAGCGGCAGACTCTCGGCGGGGGCATCAAACTGCCGCCCCCGGCCCGGACTTGCCATCGGCGCGCGGCTCCGCGACAGTGGCGCCGCGTCAAACCCGGGACCTCCCTTGAGCACGACCAACGCGGCCTCAGCGCTCGACGAATTCCAAGCCAGATCCAAATCCGACACCGTCTTTATCGGCCACCCGCGCGGGCTCGGCTGGCTTTCGGCGTCGGAGTTTTGGGAACGCTTTTCCTATTACGGGATGCAGACGCTCCTGGTGCTCTATCTGCTGCACTATCTGCTGCTGCCCGGCCATATCGAGCAGGTTTGGGGCTTCGACGCCTTCCGCCGGCTGATCGGATGGCTTTACGGCTCGCAGACGCCGATGGCGCTCTCCTCCAATACCGCGCAGCTCTATGCCGGGCTGGTTTACGTGACGCCGCTGTTGGGCGGCTTCCTCGCCGACCGGGTGATCGGGCGCACGGCCACGGTGACGATGGGCGCCTCGCTGATGGTCGTTGGCACGTTCCTCTTGGCGCTGAACCAGACCTTCCTGGTCGGGCTGCTGTTCCTGCTCGCGGGGGTGGGCTGCTTCAAGGGCAATATCGCGAGCCAGGTCGGCGATCTCTACACCATCGACGATCACCGCCGCGCCGACGGCTTCCAGATCTATTTCATGGGCATCCAGCTCGCGGTGATCATCTCGCCGGTGATCTGCGGTTATCTCAGCCAGCGCGTCGAATGGCATCTTGGCTTCGTCGCGGCGGGCGTCGGCATGGTGCTGGGGCTTGCGATCTATCTCGCCGGCCGGCGCAATTTTCCGCCCGAGCCGATCATGAAGAAGGGCCACTCGCAGGACCGCCCGCCGCTCACCGCCCGCGACCGCAAGGTCGTGCTCCTTCTCGTTGCGCTGCTGCCGGTGCTGGCGCTCTCCATCATCGGCAATCAGGAGATTTTCGACGCCTACCTCGTCTGGGGCGAGAGAAGTTTCCAGACGGTGCTGTGGGGCTTCAACATGCCGATCACCTGGATCGTGTCGATGGACGCCTTCGTCAGCGCCGTGACGATGGTCATGGTGATCTCCTTCTGGCGTTGGTACGGCAAGCGCTGGAAGGAACCGAACGAAATCACCAAGATCGTCATCGGCGTGGTGATCAGCACGCTGGGCCCGCTGGTGCTGGCCGGCTGCGCCTATGTCGCGACCACGACGCATCATCCCGTGCCGCTCTATTGGGCGCTGGGCTTCCACATCCTGAACGACATCGGGTTTGCCAACGTGCTGCCTGTGGGACTGGCGCTTTACTCGCGCGCCGCGCCGAAGGGATGGGGCGGCACCATGATTGCGGTCTATTACATCCACCTGTTCATCGGCAACACGCTGCTGGTCGGCCCGCTGGGCGGCCTGCTCGGCACCATGCCGGACACCAGCTTCTGGCTGCTGCATGTCGGACTGATGGCGGTCTCCGCCGTGCTGCTGTTCGCGGCCAGCGTCTTCTTCGGGCACCTGCTGGCGCCGACCCGCGCGGATGTTGCGAAGGCGTGAAGGCAGCGCTAGATCGCCCGCTGGAATCCCGCCGCGGCGTAGATCGCCTCGATGCATTCCATGTTGGCGACGGCGTCTTGGCCGCCGGTGAGCGGCGTGGCGCCGCGCAGCAGCACGTCGCCGACATGGGCGAGCTGAGCGTCATAGGTCGATGGCCCGTCGGTGGGTTCGTCACGCGTCTTGCCGCCGGTCTCCACCGTGAAGCGGCAGCCCATCTGCGGCGCCAGAAAATTGGAGAGGGCGAGCGAACCCTTCTCGCCCTTGAGGCGCAACGTGGCCGAGAATTTTGCATTCATCGAGGTGCTCAATTTCGCCTTCATCCCGTTCGGAAACGAAAGTTCCGCCTGGGTGAGTGAATCCACGCCGCGCTCGATGGTGCAGCGCGCGCTGGTCACTTTTGGCTCGCAGGCTGCCAGTGTGCGCAGCACATGGACGCAATAGCAGCCCAGATCCATCAGCCCACCGCCGCCCTGGGCCGCGATCCAGCGCAGCTCTCCCGGCCGGTAGGCGATCAACGCATCGAAGACGGTCTCCGCCTCGACAAGCCGCCCCAGCTCTCCCGAGGCGACGATCTCCACCGCGCGCCGCATCACTTTGTGGAAGCGATAATGGAACGCCTCGATCAGAGGCCGCCCCGCCGCTGCAGCCGCCTCGACCATGGCGCGCGCCTCGGCTGCCGTCATGGCGAAGGGTTTCTCGCAGAACACGGCCTTGCCAGCTCTTGCCGCAGCGACGGACCATTCCAGGTGGCCGGCCGGGGGTAACGCCACGTAAACAAGGTCGATGTCGTCGCGCGCGACCAGTGCGGCATAGCCTTCCGCCACCTGTGGAATACCGTTCTCGGCGGCGTAGGCCTTGGCGCGGTCCTTATCGCGCGCCGCCACTGCGACGACCTCGAATTCGCGATTGCCCCGCGCCGGGACGATCACCACCTTGGGGGCGATGCGCGCCGCCCCGAGAATTCCGATGCGAATTTTCTTCATGGCCGATTCCAAATGCCGCGTCGCCATGTTACTCCCTGCGGCCCATGACTCCAGCCCTTTCGATTTCCCACCTTTCCAAGCGCTATCGCCGCGGCACGCTCGCGGTGGACGATCTGTCGATGTCCATCGCGCCGGGCGATTTCTTCGGCTTTTTGGGACCGAACGGCGCGGGCAAATCGACGACCATCCATTGCGTCACCGGGATCGCCACGCCGAGCGCCGGGACCATCGAGGTCTTCGGCATCGACGCGGTGAAGGATTACCGCGAGGCGCGCCGGCTGATCGGCCTTAGCCCGCAGGAGTTCAACGTCGATCCCTTCGCCACCGCGCGCCAGATCGTGGATTGGATGGGCGGTTATTTCGGCCTGCACGCCGCCCAACGCAAGAAGCGCACCGACGAGCTGATGGAGCGCTTCGATTTCATCGAGCACCAGAACAAGCCGTTCCGCGAATTGTCGGGCGGCCTCAAGCGCCGTGTCATCCTGGCCCGCGCCCTGATCCACGATCCCAAGCTGCTGATCCTCGACGAGCCGACCGCGGGCGTCGATGTCGAGCTGCGCCGCGACCTGTGGCGCTATCTTCAGGAACTCAACCGCGACGGCACCACGATCCTGCTCACCTCGCACTATCTGGAGGAGGTGGAGCGGCTGTGCCGCACCATCACCATCGTCGCCAAGGGCAAGATTTCGCGCCAGGGCCCCAGAGAGGAATTCCTCAAGGATGGCCTGGAGACCGCCTATCTCGCGGCCACAGGCGCGGAGCCAGACCACATTGCGGGGGCGGCATGAGCCACATCGAGGACGCCCCGCGCCCGCGCATGGGCATCAATTGGATCGGGCTTGCGACGATCATCAGGCGCGAATGGGCGCGGGTGTGGCGCGTGCCGATCCAGGCGTTCCTGGCGCCGTGGATTTCGGCGCTGCTCTTCATCTTCATCTTCGGTTTCGTCGTGGGCGGCCGTATCCGCCTGATCGGCGGCTATCAATACATCACCTTCGTGCTGCCCGGTGTGGTGATGCTGAACGTCGTCAACGCCGCCTTCCTGCAGTCCACCTCGCAGATCTATTTCCAGCGCTTCCTGCGCAACATTGAGGAGGTCCTGGTGGCGCCGCTCTCCTATGTGGAGATGATCATCGGCGCGCTTTCGATGGTGGTGCTGCGTTCGCTCGTCACCGCGCTGGGCATCCTCGCGATCGGCGCGGCGTTCGGGGCGGTGACACTGCAAAGCCTTCCAGAATTTCTGTTCTGGATCGTGGTGGTGTCGATAATCTTCGGCCTGCTCGGCATCATCGTGGGGTTGTGGGCGAAGAATTTCGAGCAGCTCACCGTGCTCAACGTCTTCTTCATCACGCCGTTCGCGATGCTGGGTGGTGCGTTCTTCACTGTGTCGATGCTGCCGCCCTGGCTGCACTGGCTCCTTTACGGCAATCCTTTCTTTTATTTCATCAACGGGCTGCGCCACGCGATGATCGGTTTCAGCGAAGGCTCCGAGACCTTCGGCATCGCCTTTTCGCTGGTTCTGTGCTCGGTGGTGGGCGTCATCGTGTGGCGGCTGTTCGCGATCGGCTACGGCCTGCGCGAATAATCGCGGTGCACGGTTGCGATTCTTTGCCCCGTGGCGTAAACGCGACGGGTGCGCGACCCTATTCTCCGCGCGGCTCGCAGACGGCAAATCGTTTCGGGAGACGAGGTCTCATGCACTTTGTTCTGCGCCTTGTGCCGGTTATCACCCTGGCGGCCGCGAGCGTTGCGGCCTCGGCGGCCGATGAACGGCCCACCCTGCTCGGGGTGGCGAGGGATTGGTCCGCCTATCAGGCCCAGACCGGCGACGGCCAGGTCTGCTACGCGCTCTCCAAGCCCAAGACGACGGAGCCCAAGAAGGCCGTGCGCGATCCGATCTATCTGTTGATCAGCGACTGGCCGGGCCGCCGCGTGAAGGGCGAATTCGAAATCGTGCCCGGCTATCCCTACAAGGACGGCGAGCCGGCGGTCGCCCAGGTCGGCGCCCAGAAGGTGGAGTTCTTCACCCGCAACGATGGCGGCTCGGGCTCGGCCTGGGTCAGCGATCCCAACGACGAAGCCAAGCTGCTGGAGGCGATGCGCGGCGGCGGTACGCTCGTGGTCAGCGGCGTTTCCAAGCGTGGCACCCACACCAAGGACACCTATTCGCTGAGCGGCATGTCGCCCATGCTCGACAAGGTCCACGCCGCCTGCGGGTCGTAATCGAGGCTGTCATCCCCGGCGAGCGTGCGAAGCACGCGAGGGAAGGGGACCCAGGAATCGACACCGCGCGAAATTCGACACCTGGGTTCCCTTCCCCTCGCTTCGCTCGGCCGGGAATGACAAAATGGGTGTAATGACGACGCAAGCCAATATCATAGGGTTGAGCACCGGCGCGCTGAAAGACGCGCTCGTCGCCGTCGGCGTGCCCGAGAAGGCCGCGAACATGCGCGTGCGCCAGTTGTGGAACTGGATATACGTCCATGGCGCGCGGGACTTCGCCGCGATGACCAATCTGGCGAAGGATTTTCGCGGCCAGATGGCGCAGCGCCTGTCGCTCGAGCGGACCAAAATCGTCACCGAACAAATCTCGTCCGACGGCACGCGCAAATGGCTGCTGCGCGGCGAGGGCGGGCAGGAATTCGAGACCGTGTTCATCCCCGAGCCGGGGCGCGGCACGCTGTGCGTTTCCAGCCAGGTCGGCTGCACGCTGAACTGCCGCTTTTGCCACACCGGCACCCAGAAGCTGGTGCGTAACCTGACGCCGGGCGAGATCGTCGGCCAGGTGATGGTGGCGCGCGACGCGCTGGGCGATTGGCCCTCCACCGGCGAGAACCGCCGCGTCACCAACGTGGTGATGATGGGCATGGGCGAGCCGCTTTATAATTTCGAGAACGTCAAGGCGGCGCTGGCCATCGTGGCGGACGGCGACGCGCTGGCAGTTTCCAAGCGGCGCGTCACGCTCTCCACCGCGGGCGTCGTGCCGATGATCCGCCGCGCGGGCGAGGAGATCGGCTCGGCGCTGGCGATTTCGCTGCACGCGGTGCGCGACGACATCCGCGACGTGCTGGTGCCGCTCAACAAGAAATATCCGCTGAAGGAACTGCTCGACGCCTGCCGCGCTTATCCAGGCGTGTCGAACGCGCGGCGCATCACCTTCGAATATGTGATGCTGAAGGGCGTCAACGACAGCCTGGCCGAGGCGCGCGAGCTGGTGCGGCGCATCGCCGGGATACCGGCGAAAATCAACCTGATCCCGTTCAATCCCTGGCCGGGCGCGCCCTACGAATGTTCCGAGTGGGAGCAGATCGAGAAATTCGCCGAGATCGTAAACCGCGCGGGCTATGCCAGCCCGGTGCGCACCCCGCGCGGCCGCGACATCATGGCCGCCTGCGGCCAGCTCAAGAGCGAAAGCATCAAGCAGCGGGCAAGCGAGAGGATGGCCGAGATGCGCTCGGCGGAATTGGCGCGGATGCCTTCATAACCTCGCTTGTCATGGCCCGCGAATGCGGGCCACCCAGGTGACGCGTCTTTGATCTCGAAGATAAGGCTCACTATGTTTCGCCTCGGCAACGATTCCATTCAGGTGAAAGTCATGGCCAGGAAAACGAAGAAAGCGCCGCCCCGCAAAGCTCCCGCAAAACCGGTCAAACGCGCCCCGCGTAAAAAGGTTGTTCGCCGTAAGAAGGCGAAAAAGCCCGAGAGCAACCTGGAGAAGTTCGAGAACGCTCTCGTGGTCGGGGCGGCGGAGATGGACGATCTCGCCTTGGCCATGGGGCTGCTGGCGGCATCGCGGCTGCCCCGCCGCAAGAAGAGCGTCAAGAAGCTCCGGCGCTAGCGCTTGCGATATCCGGCGAAGAAACTGGCCGCGGCCAGGCCCGTGGTGACGAGTTGCGCCACCGTCTCGACGGAATCCGGCAGAATCCATGTCGATACGCCGAACCCAACAGTGGCGGCGATGCAGACCGAGCGCCAAGGCTCGCGGAAGGAGCGTTTGCGGATCTTGCGCATCGCCTTCCATTCCTCGACCTCGCGGTCGATTTCGGCGTCGGAGTCGGGCGCATGAACAGCGGGCGCGGGGCGAACATCGTCGGCCGGCTCGGGCTTGGGCGCCGGCTTCGGAGTTTCGCGTTGCGTCGGCGCGCGGCGGCCGAAGGATTGCTGGCGTTGCATGAAACACTCCTGACGCCCCAAAATGCCATGCTTGTGTTTAGCGGGCTGTTAACAGAGGGCGGTGCTGGCTTTTCGGGCCGCGCGCCCTATATTCCCGCCCTTCCCTAGGGACATAAGACCGTGGCTGCGAAAAGCGTGAAGAAGGTGGTGCTGGCCTATTCGGGTGGGCTGGACACCTCGGTGATCCTGAAATGGCTGCAAACCGAGTATGGCGCGGAGGTCGTCACCTTCACCGCCGATCTGGGGCAGGGCGAGGAACTCGCGCCGGCGCGCGCCAAGGCCGAGCTGCTCGGCATCAAGCCGGCGAACATTTTCGTCGAGGATTTGCGCGAGGAGTTCGTGCGCGATTACGTCTTTCCGATGTTCCGCGCCAATGCGCTGTACGAGGGCGTCTATCTGCTGGGCACCTCCATCGCGCGGCCTTTGATCGCCAAGAAGCAGATCGAGATCGCCGAAAAGGTCGGCGCCGACTCGGTGTGTCACGGCGCCACCGGCAAGGGCAACGATCAGGTGCGTTTCGAGCTGACTTATTATGCGCTGAAGCCCGACATCAAGGTGATCGCGCCTTGGCGCGAATGGGCGCTGACCAGCCGCACCAAGCTGATCGAATTCGCCGAGAAGCACCAAATCCCCATCGCCAAGGACAAGCGCGGCGAGGCGCCGTTCTCGGTCGACGCAAACCTTTTGCATTCTTCTTCCGAGGGCAAGGTGCTGGAAGACCCGGCAGTCGAGCCGCACGCCGACGTTTATCAGCGCACGCTGTCGCCCGAGGATGCGCCCGACAAGGCGACGGTGATCGAGGTCGGTTTCGAGAAGGGCGATGCGGTGTCGGTGGACGGCGCGAAGCTTTCGCCAGCCGCGCTGCTGACCCGGCTGAACGAATTGGGCCGCGCCAACGGCATCGGGCGCATCGACCTGGTGGAGAACCGTTTCGTCGGCATGAAATCGCGCGGCGTTTACGAGACGCCGGGCGGCACCATTCTGCTGACGGCGCATCGCGCGATGGAGAGCATCACGCTGGATCGCGGCGCGGCGCATCTGAAAGACGAGCTGATGCCGCGATACGCCGAGCTGATCTATTACGGCTTCTGGTTCGCGCCCGAACGCGAAATGCTGCAGGCCGCCATCGACAAGTCGCAGGAATTCGTCGCCGGTACGGTGCGGCTGAAACTCTACAAGGGCAACGTCATCGTCATCGGGCGGTCCTCGCCTTATTCGCTCTACGCCAAGGATCTTGTCACCTTCGAGGACGACCGGGGCGCCTACGACCAGAAGGACGCGGCGGGCTTCATCAAACTGAACGCGCTGCGCCTCCGCACCCTGGCGATGCGCAAGCGCAAGATGGGAAAAAAGGTAGGCAGGGCGTTATTTGATAGTTAATTACAATTCACACGAAGGCATTGCCTTGCCGGGTCGTGCCGGCTCATCGACGCAAATTGAACGGCGCACTATTTCCAGGTTATGATCGCGCCAATTCGCGGGGGCGATCATGATGAAGGTGGGGGCTTTTCTGCGAGTTGCCGCGGCAGCGGCGCTGGGCGTGTCTCTTTCGAGCTGTGCGGATTTCGCCCTCTACAAGCCGGCCCGGAACGTGCCGCTCACCGCCGATGCTCCGCGCGGCGACTCGAGTTGCACTGAGCGCCCCGTCACGCCGCGTTACGATCTCGATCACATCAAGGATTGCACCTCGGCACAGTCCTTTGTGGTCTTTGCGTTCTCGGGTGGCGGTATCCGCTCCGCTTCATTCGGCTATGGCGCGCTGACGGCAGCGCATGCCATGCAGGTGCCGGGCGACACGGGCACGCCCCGCACCTTGGACAAGGAGATCGACATTATCTCCGGCGTCTCCGGCGGTTCGTTCACCGCCGCCGCCTATGCCAGCAAGCGCGACGCGCTGTTTCCCGCGCCCGGCGCGCCCGATTATTACCGCAACAATTTTCTGACGCACGATTTTTTTAGCGATCTCCTCGCTATCTATCTCGAACCCTGGCATTGGCAATGGATGCTGCCGAACTATGGCACCAATGACGAGATGGCGAAGATCTATGCCGACGTCGATTTTTCGTCCGACTCCGATAAGCTTTTCGCACGCAGCTTCAGCGATCTTGCCAAGAAGGGGCGGCCGCTCTTGATTGTCCAGGCGACCGATTACGGCAACGAGCAACCTTTCACCTTCACCCAGGACGATTTCGATCTCATCTGCTCCGATGTGGACGATTATCCGGTGGCGAACAGCGTTGCGGCGTCGGCCGCATTTCCTCTTCTCTTTTCGCCTATTCAATTGAGGAACCGCCACTTCACGGCCGATTCCGTCGATCCGCACAGCTATTGCCATGCGCACCGCCTGCATTGGGTGGATGCGGCGCTGGATAAGGGCGAGCCGGATGAATTGTCGCGCGCCTATGCCCGCGCCGAGGTCGCGGACGGTTATCTGCCTTCGTCCCCCAAGCACAAAGCGCGCGGCGCCAATCCCTATGGCAGCGGATACGGTCCCGCGCCGCTCCAGGCCCCGCCGAAATATCTCTATCTGGCGGATGGCGGCATTGCGGACAACATGGCGCTGCGCGGGTTGATGAACACCGTGACCATGAGTCTCGGCGGCGATCCCGGCTCGGGCGATTGGACGAAAGAGTCGACCGCCGTCGCCTGCAAGATCCATCTCGACCAGATCCGCAAGCTTCTCGTCGTCGTGGTTGACGGCGAGGCGCGGCCCAACAATCAGGTTTCCTCTTTATCTTCCCTCTCGGACATCGGCGTCATCCTCGATTCGGCAACCAGCGCCGTGATCGACGCGAACGGCTTCGAGACGATGCTGGCCGCTGAGGCGATGACCAAGAGAATCGCGGCGAAGATGCGCAAGCTTCACTGCGACGCGCCGCCCCCGGACGGCGCTCCGTCGCCCGCCGACGCCGAGGTCAAGTCCTATTTCGCGCACGTGTCCTTCCATGATTTGAGCGAGGACACCGCGCTTGATCCCGCCGCCTGCGGCAAGAGCACGGGCAACTGCACGATGAGCGACGTCGCCCGCAGCGGGACGAGCTTCGATTTCTCGGGACCTGAGGTCGATGCGCTGGTTAAGGCCGGAAGCAGCGCTTTTTTCTGCAACCGAAATGTTTTGGCATTCCTGCGGGATTCAAAGGCCGTCGGCGCAACGCAGCCTGTCTATCCCTGCGCGATACCGGGTGAAAAAGCGCTGCCGCCGCCGCCGTGAGCGAGCAAATCCTGCGCACGCTCGCGATGCGCAAGCGCAAGATGAGACGAATCTCGACCTGATGACACCGACGATCTGGACCCAGACCTACGACGTCAACACCATCGTGTTGGACAATCAGAAACGCCTCGGTCTGTTCGGCCTGCTCAACATTTTGCAGGACGCGGCCTGGATTCACGCAGGGCACAGCGGCTGGGGCTATGAAGACTTGATCCGGCGCGGCACCATCTGGGTGCTGGCGCGCCAGAAGCTGGTGATGAGCGATTGGCCGGTGTGGGGCGACCGGGTCGCCATCCGCACCTGGGGGCGGCCCACTGCGGGGCCGCTCGCGCTGCGCGAATTTGAGATCGTCGTGGGCGACCGCAAGCTTGGCGAATGCACCACGAGCTGGCTGATCCTCGATTTGCAGACGCGCCGCCCGACGAAGCTCGATCGCGCCGCGTTCGACCGGCAGTGCCGGACCGATGGATTTCTCACCATCGAGGCGAAGAAGATCGCCGTGCCGTCCGGGCTGAAGCCGGCGGCGGAGTTCCAGGTCAGGAACAGCGACCTCGACGTCAACGGCCACGTCAACAACACCCGCTACGCCCAATGGATTCTCGACTCGATGGCGGCGGAAGAACTCGTGTCGTTCAGGCTCGAGGAATACGAGGTCAATTTCCTCTCCGAAACCCGCGTCGGCGATACCGTGGTGATCGAGCGCGGCGGGATGGAGCCCTCCGCCAGCGGCTCGTTGCGCTGTGCGTTCCAGGGCCGGCGGACGAGCGAATACAAACCGGCCTTCGTCGCTAGCCTCGGCGTGGTTCGGCGGGGGTGAAGACGGGGCGCGGCCGCGGATTTGTGCCTTGACCTTTGGTACCATATATGTTACCAATTACGCAGACGGAGTATCGGGATTCGAACGGACGCAGCCCGTTTCGCATCTGGTTCGATGATCTGAATGGACCCGCCGCTACAAGAGTTGGTAAGGCGCTCTACCAGCTTGCTTGGGGAAATGTCTCGCATGTGAAATCTGTCGGTGGCGGCGTCAGCGAGTTGAGGATTGAATTTGGCCCCGGCATTCGCGTGTATTTCGGCCGTGACGGGGAGGCGGTGGTGATTTTGCTGGGCGGCGGAACGAAAAAGCGCCAGCAGCGCGACATCGCCAAGGCGCAGGAACGCTGGCTCGATTACAAGCGGCGAAAGTGAGGGATGCGCGAAATGCCTCTGACGAGATCATTCAAGGACACCGTGATGGCGCGGATCAGACGCGATCCCGAATTCGCCAAAGGCATGTTGATCGAGGGGATAAATTCGCTTCTCGGAGATGAAGTCGATGTCGGAAAAGATATCCTGCGCGACTACATCAACGCCACGCTCGGCTTTGAAAAGCTCGGCAAGAAGGTCGGCCTGCCGCCCAAGAGCCTGATGCGCATGTTCGGGTCGAACGGCAACCCGACGGCGAAAAATCTCTTTGCAGTGATCGCAGCCTTGCAGAAGGGCGCCGGAATTCAGCTTAAGATCACGAACCTGAAAGCCGTCAAACGCCCGTCCCGGCAACGGAACACTCGCGGGAAACGTGGCCAATACGAACCGGTGAAGGTCCAATATTCCCAGGCTCCGAGCCGGCCAACGATGGGCTTCGCGGAGGACGCGGCAAATTTCAAGCGCCGCTAGGGCGCATCACACATCCAGCGCGGCGTTCATCGCGTTGTCCTGGATGAATTCGCGGCGCGGTTCGACGATCTCGCCCATCAGCTTGGCGAACAGGTCGTCCGCTTCGTCGGCGTGCTCCACCTTGACCTTGAGCAGCGTGCGCGCGTTCTCGTCGAGCGTGGTTTCCCAAAGCTGCTGCGGGTTCATTTCGCCCAGCCCCTTGTAGCGCTGCAGCGTCAGGCCCTTGCGGCCCCACTCGAAGATCGCCTCCAGAAGCTCGCTCGGCGAGCGCACCTCGCGGGTTTCCTCCTTGCGCGTCAGCACGCCGAACTTGAGATAGGTCGCCTGCAGCTGGCCGGCCATGCGGTCGAGCTTTCGCGCGTCCGTCGACGAAATCAATGCGCCGTCGATGGCGACGGCTTCGCGCACGCCGCGCACCTCGCGCCAGAATTTGAGGCCGCCGTCAGCCGTCGGTTCGCCGTGCCAGCCGCGCTCGGTCTCCTCCGACAACAGGTCGAGGCGGCGCGCGATATACTCTGCCGCCGCGTTCGCCTTGACCGCGTCGTTGAGGATTTCCGGGTTGAGCGCGCCGGCGATCGCGGCCTGCTCCAGCACGAAGCGCGGATAATGGCGCGGGAAGCCATCGAGCGCCGAGGCCGCCGCGCGGGCACGCTCCACCAGCGCCGCCAGATCGGCGCCGGTCACCACCTCGCCGGTGTGCAGCATGAAGGACGCCCCCGCGGTGCCCTCCGCGATCAGATGGTCCTGAAGCTCGCGCTCGTCCTTGAGATAGCGCTCGGATTTGCCGCGCGCCGCCTTATACAGCGGCGGCTGGGCGATGTAGAGGTGGCCGCGCTCGATCAGGGCCGGCATCTGGCGATAGAAAAAGGTGAGCAGGAGCGTGCGGATATGCGCGCCGTCCACGTCGGCGTCGGTCATGATGATGATCTTGTGGTAGCGCAGCTTGTCGGGGTTGAACTCCTCGCTGCCGATACCGGTGCCGAGCGCGGTGATGAGGGTCGCGATTTCCGCGCTGCCCAGCATCTTGTCGAAGCGGGCGCGCTCGACGTTGAGGATTTTTCCGCGCAACGGCAGCACGGCCTGATGGGCGCGGTCGCGCGCCTGCTTGGCGCTGCCCCCGGCGCTATCACCCTCGACGATGAAGATTTCGCACTTGGACGGATCGCGCTCCTGGCAGTCGGCGAGCTTGCCGGGCAGCGAGGCGCCGTCCAGCGCGCCCTTGCGCCGTGTTAATTCGCGCGCTTTACGGGCGGCCTCGCGCGCGGCGGCGGCCTCGATCACCTTGCCGACCACGGCCTTGGCCTCGGCGGGATGTTCCTCGAACCATTGGCCGAGCTTCTCGATCACCACGCCTTCAACCACCGGGCGCACCTCGGAGGAAACCAGCTTGTCCTTCGTTTGCGACGAGAATTTCGGGTCCGGCACCTTTACCGACAAGACGCAGGTCAGCCCCTCGCGGCAGTCGTCGCCCGACAGATCGATCTTGTCTTTCTTGCCCGCCATCTCTCCGGCGTATTTCGTCACCACGCGCGTCAACGCCGCGCGGAAGCCGGCCAGATGCGTGCCGCCGTCGCGCTGCGGGATGTTGTTGGTGAAGATCAGCATGCTCTCGTGGTAGCTGTCGTTCCAGGTGAGCGCGGCTTCCACGACGATGCCTTCGCGCTCGGCCATCACCATGACGGGCGCGGGGATCAGCGAGTTCTTGGCGCGGTCGAGATAGCGCACGAACTGCTCCAGCCCGCCCTCGTAGTGCAGCTTGGATTCCTTGGGCTCGACGCCGCGCTTGTCGGAGAGATAGATCGTCACGCCGGAATTGAGGAAGGCGAGTTCGCGCAGCCGGTGCTCCAGTGTGGCGTAGTCGAACTCGGTCATGGTGAAGGTCAGGGTGGAAGGCAGGAAGGTCACTTCCGTGCCGCGCTTGTCCTTCACCTCGCCGACGGCCTTGAGCGGCGCCACGGGCTCGCCGTGGCGGAACTGCATGTAATGCTCTTTGCCGTCCCGCCAGACGCGCAGGTCGAGCCGTTCGCTCAGCGCGTTGACCACCGAGACGCCGACGCCGTGCAGCCCGCCGGAGACCTTGTAGACGCTCTGCTCGAATTTCCCGCCGGCGTGCAGCTGGGTCATGATGACCTCGGCCGCCGAAACGCCTTCGCCGGCGTGGATGTCGGTGGGTACGCCGCGGCCATTGTCGCGCACGGTGCAGGAGCCGTCGGGGTTCAGGATCACGTCGATGCGGTCGGCGAAGCCGCCCAGCGCCTCGTCGATGGCGTTGTCGACCACCTCGTAGACCATGTGGTGCA
>Ga0182027_10000539_pt1 | contig 65207 bp, 58 predicted proteins | sample 712E1DmetaG_FD_121300 | JGI IMG/M metagenome (GOLD analysis project Ga0182027, IMG submission 121300) | Permafrost microbial communities from Stordalen Mire, Sweden - 712E1D metaG (Illumina Assembly) | ecosystem: Environmental > Terrestrial > Soil > Wetlands > Permafrost | place: Sweden...
ACAAACTATGTTATTGACATTCATGTGTTTATATTAACAATGATAATGCAAATATTTATATACCTTTATAAAAAACAATTAACCAAATAAGTTCCTCCGACTTTTCGGAGTGGACTCAAGTTTTAATTTCCTTTTTCTTCCAGGTTTTTTCAATTTCTTCAAGCGTTTTTCCTTTGGTTTCAGGAACCATTTTCCATATAAACAAGGCAGATAAAATACCCATTATACCATATATCCAATAGGCAAATCCATGGTTAAAACGAGCTGTCAGTGCCAGATTATCGTTCAACATTGGAAAGGTCCAGGATACAATAAGATTGGCTATCCATTGGGCTGCAACAGCAATTGACATGGCACTTCTGATAGAATTTGGAAAAATTTCCGATAAAAGAACCCATGTTACAGGACCCCAACTCATAGCAAAAGATGCTGTATAGGTAAGCATAAAAATCAGAGCAACAACGCCAATTTTACCAAAATAAAAGGAAAAACCGAGTGCAACCATACTTATTGCCATTCCTACCCCCCCGATTATCATTAAGGGTTTTCTGCCGAAACGGTCAACTGTGAGAATAGCGAGCACTGTAAACACAAGATTTACAATACCTACAATGATGGTCTGGATCATGGAGGAATCATTAGAGGCCCCCATGTTCCGGAATATGTTACCGGCGTAATATAAAACAACATTTATACCAACAAACTGTTGAAAAACAGAAAGAAGAATGCCAATAAAAATGACCAGAAAACCATATGACAACCACGGAATGCTCGTCTCATGGAGGGTATCCTTAATGTCCTTCAGGATCATAGGAGCGTTTTTTTCACCAGAAATCTTTTTAAGCACTTTCAGAGCTTTATCCTCTTTCCCTTTCATAACCAGATACCTGGGCGTTTCAGGCACAAACATTAACAGAAGCAGAAACAAACCGGAGGGAATGAGTCCGGAGAAAAACATCCATCTCCAACCTTCAGTTACAAGCCACTCTTCACTTCCTCTGCGTGCTATAAATAAATTTACAAAATAGATTACGAGCATACCGAAGATGATAGCAAACTGGTTCCATGAAACCAGTTTACCTCTCACATTGGCCGGTGCAATTTCTGCAATATACATTGGTGAAAGCATCGAAGCTAATCCAACCCCAATTCCTCCTATAATTCTGTAAATAACAAACGAAAATACAGGTAAAGTACCGAAAAAATTCAGTTTTTCCGGGTTCCAGGCACCTATGGCTGATATTGAAAATGCAATGGCTGATATAATGAGCCCATTCCTTCTGCCTATTGCCTTTGAAATGAATCCGGCCATTGCTCCGCCAATAATGCATCCTATCAAAGCACTCGAGATGGTGAATCCTTTTACAGAATCGACATAGCTTTTTAATGCTTCCTGAGTTTGCAAAATATTGGCTTTCAGATAACCAATTACCCATATGGTGAGGATAATAATAAGTAGTGCACTTATAGACAGACCTTTACCTTTTCCAAGAAGCTTTAATATCTGAGCGGAAACAATTAAAACCACCAGGTAGAAAGCCAATGCGACCATCAGTTTATACTGGGTAATCATTTTGATGGCATAATCCAGGTTCCCGGGGTCGACAATTTTAGCAATATAGAGTTGAACAAGTGATTTTTCTGCACCGTTAACAACGGCGGTGTCATATCCAAAAAGCAGCCCACCGAGCGTAGCTACCAGGGTAAGAGCCATAATATAAACAGGATTACCCTTATCGTTTGCAGATTTGGATAATGTTCCGGAAGAAGTCCCAAAGAATGTCATGATAAAAGATTTAATTGATTATTAAATTAATTGATTTTTATTGCTCCCAAAGTTTCTGTTCACCACTTGTTTTAGCATGTTCACCTACACGCAAGTCCATTCTTTTTCATAATTAATGCGAGGTCGGATTCTGTTTTTATGTGGTTCCAAATTTAATAAGTTAAATGCAATTAATCGCAAAGTCCGCAAAAGTAGGAGTTGATCTATTAAAGTCCGGATACTCTCTCAATGATTTCTATACACATACGTCCGTTGTGATAGGGACACACCCAGAATCCTCCTTTATCTCCTCTCCCCACAACTCCTGATTCCGATACTGAACTGAACCACCCGCCTGTCTTATTATCAACAAAATGATTTTTAGTATATTTCCAGCAGTTAATTGAAATATCAAGATACTTCTCGTTTCCTGTCATTTCGAATGCATTCAGGTAACCGACAATTGTCTCTGCCTGCACCCACCAGCTTCGTTCGGAATTCATCCGGCCGGTCGAAAGATCCTTTTCGTAAATCAGACTGCCATCAGCTTGTAGCCCTTCAGTAGCAGCATTCGCGATCTTTGTGCTTGTTTCCTTCACTCTTGCCAGTAATGCTGAATCACCAAGCAAACCGGCAGCTTCAACCAGAAGCCAGGATGATTCAATATCATGTCCGTAGGAGTCTGTCTTTGAGGTTCTATTCCAGTTTTGATCCATGAAACAAATAAGGTGCGACGTTTTGGGGTCTGTTATTTTATCAAGAAATATTTCAACCAGATCTTTTAAGCGATCTGCAACCCTCCTATCGGGCCATACCCTGTAAAGATTAGTGTAAGCTTCCATAATATGGAGGTGAGTATTCATGGTTTTCTCATCATTTACTGTCGATTCTCCGATCAGTAAGTCTTGAGAACGATGCCAATCATGGGTGAAAACTTCGAAATATCCGTCAGACTTCTTATCGAGTGCGTACTTTTCAAACAGTTCAAATATTTCCATGGCAGTCTTAAGAGCATCTTTATCGCCTGTGGCACGATAATACTCAGCTAATCCATAAATAAAAAATGACTGGGTATATGTCTGTTTCCTGGTATCTGATGGTTCTCCATTAGATTTGACACTTCGGTATGCACCACCATACTCCTTATCAATAAAATGAGCCATTATATAATCTTTTGAGCGGGTTGCAAGCCGTAGATATGCAGTATCTTTAAGAATACGGTAGGCTGAAGAGTATGTCCATAAGATTCTGGCATTAAGGATACCACCTTTATCTTCATCAGGGAAGACCTGGTTATCGGCGTTTATGCGTCCATAGAATCCACCATTTTTGGTGTCAATCATCCGGGTTGACCAGTAAGGCAGAATGTTTTTTGTCAGATTTATGAATACTTCATTCTTAAGCTGATTCATCCTGAGCTTTGGATCAACCTTTTCGCTGATTTCACAGCCGGTGGAATAAAGAGTTGATGAAATCAGTATGATTATGGCTACAAATAAATATTTTTTCATGATCCGTATCTGTTAAAGGTACGTTCTCGCTTTATCATACTACCGCCGCTGGTTTCTCCTGTCAGGTATAAGGTTTCTGGATGAACCGAACCTGTTCGGGATACGGTTATTAAATTGTTGTTTAATAGTCTTAACCGGATTGTTATCAATAAGAGGAAAAGGATGATCATCAACAACCTGGATTTTTTTAGTTATCAGCTTTTCAATATCCTTCAGATATTCTTTTTCTTCCGCATCGCAGAATGAAATAGCTGTACCTTTAGCGCCAGCCCTTCCAGTCCTGCCAATCCGGTGGACATATGTTTCGGAGATATTGGGGATTTCAAAGTTTATAACATATTCCAAATCATCAACATCAATACCGCGAGCTGCAATATCTGTGGCTACCAGTACACGTGTTGTCTGTGCTTTGAAATCTGAAAGTGCTTTTTGACGGGCGTTTTGTGCCTTATTCCCATGGATTGCTTCGGCGCTGATGTTTTTCTTTTTCAGAACTCTTACCACCTTATCGGCACCATACTTTGTCCGTGTAAATACCAATGCTGTTTTTATCTTTTCATCCTTTAGTAATTCAAGCAGCAATGAGTTCTTATTTCCCCTGTCGATGAAATAGACAAACTGGTCCACGATATCAACTGTTGATGCAGAAGGTGTAACTTCCACCTTTACAGGTTTATAAACTATTGATCCTGCCAGTCTGACTATCTCGGGAGGCATTGTGGCAGAGAAAAACAGCGATTGTCTCTTTTGAGGTAAAGCGGCAATCAGCCTTCTGACATCATGTATAAAACCCATATCCAGCATCCTGTCTGCTTCATCAAGTACAAATATTTCAATATTTTTTAATGAGATAAATCCCTGGTTCATAAGATCAAGCAACCTGCCCGGTGTTGCAATAAGAATATCCACACCATTACGTAATGCATTGGTTTGTGGATTCTGATTCACTCCGCCGAATACGACTGTGCATGTCAATCCTGTATAACGACCGTATGCTTTAAAACTCTCCTCGATCTGTATTGCAAGTTCCCTTGTAGGTGTGACTATAAGACTCCTGATTTTTTTCTTCCTGTCGAATGATTTGTTTTTGCTTAAGAGCTGAAGAATAGGTACTGCGAAAGCTGCTGTTTTGCCTGTACCTGTCTGCGCACAGCCTATCAGATCTGTTCCCTGCAAGACAATCGGTATAGCCTGTACCTGAATGGGTGTTGGTATTGTGTAACCCTCCTCTTTTAATGATTTAAGAATTGGTTCAATAATGTTCAATGATTCAAATTGCATGTATAAATATTTAAATTAAAAAGTCCGGATTATTATTTTTATCACCCGGATTGAATGGCGGCGAAGATAGTCATTATTAATCAGAGTATCTGAAATTTGCAATAATATGCTGTTTATTAAGACTATAAAGGAGTGTCTTGCGCTTTATGCTGTCTTAATGGCCAGCGGTCTGTCTTGCACTTCGTGCTTGTCATTCTCCTTTCGCAAGACGTTTCGCGACAGCGAAACAGACAAGGCAAAGCCTAAGACAGTCCGAAGGGCGTAAAGACTCCAAGACTATCTGATTTCTTAATGCAGAGTTATTTCGTTTTCGGCAATTCCTGCACCTTCTTCTCCCCAGCTGTCAGACCCATACTCAATGCCGTCATACCTGCAAGACCACCTAACTGCATGGTTTCGAGCGCTGAGCTTGGAACAATTACTATTGTGGAATTAGTCTTCAATCCTTCGTACAGCATATTCATTGCCCTCAAATGGAGAGCTGTAGGATTGTTTTCGTATGTTTTTGCAGCTTCTCCAAACTTTTCTGCAACCTGCCGCTCCGAATCACCAAGGATCACTCTTGCCTGACGTTCTCTTTCGGCCTGGGCCTGCATAGACATGGCATCCTGCAATGAATTTGGAATAAGAACATCTTTAACCTCAACTGAGATGACATTTATACCCCATGGTTCAGTGCGGTCATCTATGATCTTTTGAAGCTGTTCACTCATTTTATCCCTGCCTTCAAGCATCTCCGACAGCATGGTTTTACCGATAACATCGCGCAGCGCAGTTTGCGATGCCCAGTTTATTGCATTTCTGTATTCAGCTATTTCAAGGGCAGCCTTCTTGGCATCCAGTACTTTCCAGAACAGAACTGCATCCACATCAACAGGGACGGTATCTTTTGTAAGGGTCTTTTCGGCAGTGAATGATGTTGTAATGACACGAGTATCAATCCAGTAGGCAACATTATCAATGATTGGAATAATAAAAAAGATTCCGGGTCCTCTCAGCGACTGGAAACGGCCTAAACGTAAGACTACAGCTTTTTCCCACTGGTCAGCTATCTTAATTGCAGCTGAAATAATAATAGCAAGAAGAAACGTAATTACCCCAATAACCATAGTTCCTGTACCTGCCAGAGCACTATTTGCAGAATAAGCGATGGCTAAACCGATGGCAATAATGACAAAAAAGATCAATACTGAAAAAGAGCTTCTGGTTTTCATAACGATTTCCTCCAATTATTTAATAAATTATAAATCAGATGTTTAACCGGTACTGATGCGACATCTTGTTTCAGAACTCGACAGCATCTCCGGGTAATACCAAAATTAAGCATTAAATTATCACAATGCAATAAAATTATTACTTGGTTGCCTTCAACTGCAAGGACAAATTCGAAATCAGTGAGATTTTAGAGTATACAGGCTCTGAATCGACATATTTGGATCGGGTACAGCTGCTTCATGAGCTACGATAAGCCATTTGCCGCCGATCTTTTTAAGGACAACAATATTAACACCGAAAGCTGTTTGGCCGTTATTGGTTGCATCGTAACGGGTAACAGCATATGCGAAGTCACCAGAACAATCAATTGATAATGTACGAATCGAGTCGATATGATATTTCATAAATTGACTAGCAATAATATATTAAGGTTTAGAATAAGTGTGAGGATTATCCTGGTAATTATAGTTTATTTTCATTATCGTCCTAATTCCTGGCCTATTGGATCTGAAGCCTTAAGATGTTTAGCTTCATAAATTAGCTCTGTCATACCATGACCGGGGAGGGGTTAAAGCACGAATCCCCGCAGCGAGCCCCCTGGAGAAATCCGGGGGTTCTCGTTTCAATATGGCGTGAATATTTAGAAAATCGTAACTTACATTAAAATTCATTTTTATGAAAACAGCATATTTCTTAATTCTGACTTTGGTTATTTTCTCATGTAAAAAGGAAAATGATTCGACATTAGCTCTAACAGGTAATTGGAAATTTACAATAACTATGCAGGGAAATTATATTAGGTATTGCAATTTGAATCTTGTTCAAAATGATAATAATGCTCTTGCTGGCTCTATAACAGACACTAGTTTTATTGATAACACATTTATAATAAATGAAATGAAATTACTTTCCACGAGTAAGATAAAAGGTGATTCGGTTTTAATTGATTGTTTATGGCAAGACCCAGCTATTTTAAATTTTAGAGGCATAGTTAATTCCAAATTCAATCAGATGAATGGCAGCTATTTTTCTAATGTTGATTATGTACCAGGTACATGGTCGGCTATTAAAAGTTATAAGTAACCTTAAGCCCCGGACATCTGCACCGGAATGTACTGTTTTAATCCTATTCTTTGGAAATTCGTAACTTTGATTACGAGAGATGAAAATATGTAAACATGGACTGGAACTGGTTTTTTAGCTCCTTTTCTCAAAGTGCAGCAGCGCTAATTGGAATAATTGGAGCATTTATTATTTCAAGACTACTTGGACTTAATGAGAAAATAAGCGCAACTATTTCTCATTTTGATCAACTTTTAATAGACTTCAATCACCTCAAAGCAAGTATTTCAATAAGACATTTTTCTTGGTATACAAATTTGAGTGTTTTTTATGACAGTGATTTAAAAGACTCAATTGAAAATGGCGAGTTTGAAAATCTTAATCAAGTTGAAATATTAAATAAGATTTACCAAAATAACAGTAATCTGTTCAAAATTGATGATTCAGTATTAGAGGCATTTAATAAATTATATGAAGAATATAGACCTCGTCACATTCCAGTGCAAGAGGGATTTTCGATTATTCAAAGAAAACTCCTTTCTAAAATTGCACCAGTCGGACTATGGGATAGTTTAAATGCTGAACGAGAAGCCATAAACCAATTAGAAGTAGAATCCCACACACTCATCCAACATTTTCAGCAAAATTTACAAGATCTTAATTCGTTTATAAGCACTATTAAACCATTAAGGATAATAATCATTATTCTAATGATTTCATTTCCGTTGACTGTAATTTACTCACTGCATTTTATGCCAGTACCGAATAACGAGGAACTCGCAATTACATTCAATCCAATTGTAATTATACAATCAATTTTTACAATAAAATTTCTTTTGCTTTTTATTTTATTTTGTACAGTTGAGGGTATTTTATGCTATTTCTTAATTCAGACATATCAACTTGACCATAAACTAGTTTTAGCAATCCAAACTAATTCAGATGACCTTCGAAATATGAAAAACTACTCTGAATATTTTAAAGAGAAATAACTGCAATCTTCCCTTCTCAGAGTGTTATATTATTTGAAGTATACAAAATCAGTGCAAATTGATATACAAAAAAAGAGTTTAATTCCTTTAACTTCTTTATTTTCAGTGAGCGGGGAAAGGGATTCGAACCCACTAGTCTCAGCTTGGAAAGCAACAAACCGATGCAGCGAGGCCCTAGAGAAATTCGGGGGTTTTGCTTAACTTAAAGACTGATTAGTGGTGATTTGTCAAAAAAAATTTGAAAATCTATAACTTTGCACTAACTTGTGTGTTATATTTGCAGTCCAAATTTAAGTCTATGTTAGAAAAAGAGTTTAAATATTATCTCGATCATCAAGCTGAGCTCTTGAAGAAGTATAATGGAAGGGTAATTGTGATAAAAGGAGACAAAGTAATTGGTGATTATAACAGCGAAGCTGAAGCTTATACTGAATCTCTGAAATCAAACGAACTTGGGACTTTTTTGATTCAAGTTTGCACTCCGGGGAGTGATTCTTACACACAAACTTTTCATTCAAGAGTTGTCTTTTCATAATGGATAATCCCCAACCTCGAATTAATGTCTTTACTACAATTTTTAATGGCCTTGCAAGAGAGATTATTAATAACTGTGGCATATCTCTTCCTTTTGATGGAAGATTAAATACTGGAGAAACTCCACCAAAAGTAAGTCCAGTAAAAGCCCTCTGGGATACTGGTGCAACGGGTTCAGCAATTACTCCAGCTGTTGCAAAATCATTAGGTTTGATTCCTACCACAAAAGCAAACGTGCAACATGCTGACGGGATAAGTCTGCAAAATGTATATTTAGTCAATATCTATCTTCCAAATAATGTGGTCGTTCCATTTGTTAAGGTAACTGAATGCAAGAATTTTATAGGTAACTTCGACATAATTATTGGTATGGATATTATTTCGATTGGAGATTTTGCTATTACCAATGTTGGTCAAAAAACAACATTCTCATTTAGAATACCCTCCTTGAAAACCATTGACTATGTAAAGGAGTTTAATGACATTTATCATAAGCCAACCATACTTGGGAAAAAATTAGGCAGAAATGATCCTTGTGATTGTGGAAGTGGACTAAAATACAAAAACTGCCATGGGAAGACAAAAACTTCATTCCCTAATTGATTTGAAATAAATCGAGAAATACGGAATATTTTTGTTTTTATAAATGCAATAGAACCTGAACAATATTGCCTTCGGCAGCCTGGATAAATCTTTAATGGACGAGGAAACCTATGAGAGTCGATTTAATGCAATTTTGTAGTTATTCGTATAACCTTATAAACTAATGATTTATGCTACTTAAATTCTGTGGAGACAAATCTGGGACATTTACTCATTATTATGAAATCCCTAACAACGAAATTAAAAAATACGTTGGACCTATCAATGAATGGCACCAAGTTTCCTTTAAGTTTGCTTTGCCAATTGACCCGAATCTAAGGCCGTATTTTAACAACCGAGAGGAATATGAGTATGAGTTAAATGTTCCTTACGAATTTTATTATGTTGAAGGCGGCAATATTGTGGTTTATTATAATGGAGAATTATTTTTCCATAATCAAAATATTACTCATTTTAAGGTTGGAAATAATGATTTTCAACCAATTGCAAACATTTCCTTATATTATAGTTGTTGGTTTAATGCCGTCAAAAAAATATTTCAACCGATTGGTGGAATATACATGCAATATTATTTTACAACTGAAAAGGAGATTCAGGAAAAAGGTCTGCAAAAGATGGAGTTTTAAATAACGTTATCTACAGAAATCTCATAACCATAAAGAGACCAGTTTTACATTATTCGTGTTCAAATTGACCAACAAAAAATGACCTTAAAAGATGCACTAGGAACCACGATCTCCTCCCTATCAATATTAGACTATTGCTGATGAGTTTCTGATTTGGTTGTAGAAATGTCGCAATAAATAAGGAAATTAAAAAGCTCAATCAACTGAATATCAGTTTAATTAAGCTTTGTCTTTGTGATTCCGGAGCGACTCGAATGCTCGACCCACAGCTTAGAAGGCTGCGAATCTCGGTATGACGGAAGCATATAAGATTAATTGACAAAATCAAGAAGCGACAAGAATTAAATCAAATAATAATAAATTTGTAATGTTCACTAAAATAAATTTTGTTTTTGATGAGTTTTTGTATTTGTGGAACAAATGCGGGGAAACAAAAAACCCATCTATCTGATAATATGATAAATGGTGGTTAAAAATGTCGGCCCGGAGGGAATCGAACCCTCGACCCCATGATTAAGAGTCACGTGCTCTGCCAGCTGAGCTACGGGCCGGATTTGGCTGCAAATTAACTTAAATCCCGGGAACTTTGAAAATAAAAAACAATTTAAATTTATGACAAAAAACTTATGATAAAAGTCAGACTCGATAATGAACTGCCAGAATCAATTGAAAAATGGGGATGGAAATATCATCACCTGGGGATACCTACAAATAAGGTTATGCCTGATGAAGTATATTTGCCGCAATTCGGGCTTTATATCTTCGGATTCAGCAGCAGTCCGTTTGGAATCGAGTGGATGCGGTATGAAGAGGGAAGCCCGGTTAATAAATTAATTCAAACAGTCCCTCATCTGGCATTTGAGGTTGCTGATCTGGATCATGAACTATCATTCCGTGATCTTAAAGTAATAACAGAACCCAACTCCCCGTCTGACGGCGTAAGAGTTGCAATGGTTGAACATAATGGGGCTCCAATTGAATTGATCGAATTCGTAAAAAATAAGTAAAAAATTATGAAATATGGCAACTATTTTCAAAAATGACAAAATTGAATATAAAGAGATCTGCGATGGTGATCTGTATGTTCTTACATTTCGTAAACCATAGTTTTGATCGGTTAGTTTCAGACTCAAAAGCATTTTAACAAATACTCCTATGCGAATCATCCTCATGCTTTTATTGATTCTGGGTTTTGTCGGACCTGTTTCTCCCCAGGAAGCAAAAGAATTCACGAATGCAACATTTCTGAAAAAGCTGAACAATGATAGATCCTATTCAGAATTAAAGTCAAAGATTGTTTCGGAATTTGCACACACACCAGCAGGACGTTGGGGCGAATTTGTTAACGGAGTGGATGAAAAAATACTTACACAAAAGAAATTAATTGCATTTACATTTGATGCATGTGGTGGCAAAAATGGCAACAGATACGATAAAAAATTAATAGATTTTCTGCATAATGAAAAGATTCCGGCAACATTATTTGTCAGTGGAAAGTGGATCGATTCACAATTTGCTGTATTTCTTAATCTTAGCCGTGATAGTTTATTTGAGATTGAAAACCATGGTCTCAACCACAGACCTTGTTCAACATCGGGGGAAAGTGCATATGGAATTAAGGGTACATCAAATGCCGGAGAAGCATTTGATGAAATTGAGGCAAATGCCCGCAAAATAGAAGCCATTACCAATCATCGCCCCCGATTTTACAGATCAGCAACAGCTTTTATAGATGAAGCCTCAGCCAGCATGGCCGCCAGATTAGGCATTACGGTTATAAGTTATCAGGTTCTTTCGGGTGATGCCGTTCCGTTTACACCTGAAAACTTGATTGAAGAAAATGTTGTGAAGAATATAAAGCCGGGAGCCATAGTCATTATGCATTTTAATCACCCGGAGTGGAATACAAAAGAAGCTATGGAGAAAATTGTCCCAAAACTCAGAGAGATGAATTATACTTTTGTTCTTTTAAAAGATTTTGAACTGACCTCAATTAAGACTTATTAACCGCAAAGTTTTAGCAAAGGCCGCAAAGAGTTAAATATCAATACTTTTATTAATGAAAAAATTATTCGATTCCATCTAAGTTTTTTGGTTATACAGAGAATCACAGATGAATCAAAGAGGAAACACAGAGTTGCCCAGAGAAAATCTTTTACCTTTAAAGCAAAAAAAAGATATGATAAAACACATTGAAGAAAAAGCAATCGGGTCATTCAAATCAGGACTGAACTGTGCACAGGCTGTATTAACTGCTTATTCAGAGGAAATGAATTTTGATAAAAAGCTTGCATTAAGTATTGCATGCGGATTCGGAGGAGGAATGGGCAGACTGCAGGAGACATGCGGTGCCGTTACAGGGTCCTACATGGTACTCGGTGTTTATAACTGTAAAAAGTTTACCGATAACCAGGATAGAAAAGAAAAAACCTATGAGATGATACAACAATTCAGTAAAAAATTTAAGCAGATCAATGGCACTACAGATTGTTTAGCATTGTTGAAATGTGATTTAAAAACAGAAGAAGGACATCGTTATGCAAAAGATAATAATCTGTTTGAAACAGTCTGTGAAAAATGCATTTCAGATTCAATCAGTATTATTGGAGATCTTATCAAAATATAATCAGCCATTTACTCAAACAGTAACTTATTAATCCTGATCCCGATTTTATGTGCATTGAAAAACGAGAGACAAGAACTTCCAATAAGAAACATTTATATGAGCAAACTTAAGATGCTGTGAGAGATGAAGCGCATAAACAGTATTGATGTAACAAGAGGTCTGGTAATGGTAATCATGGCGTTGGACCATGTAAGAGATTTTATGCATTCGACTTCAATAAGTCAGAGTCCGACAAACTTGCAAACGACTACGACTTTATTATTTATGACCAGATGGGTTACACACCTGTGTGCACCTACTTTTGTCTTTTTATCTGGTGTTTCTGCTTACATTTCATTTAAAAGGAGTAATAATATTTCTGTAAGCAGAGCCTTCCTGCTGAAAAGGGGAATCTGGCTGGTCATCCTGGAATTTACTTTTGTAAACTTCGCTCTTTGGTACGATATACATTTCCGGTTGATGATAATAGAAGTTATTTCAGCTATCGGATTGAGTTTTATCGTTCTTTCGTTGCTTTTAAAATTACCATCCCGGATAATAGGCATAATCGGACTAGTTATAATCTTCTGCCATAACCTTTTGCAGGGCATCTCTATTCCGGCAAACCCGGTTGCGATTTTCTTTTCTTCTGTATTATTGCGCCCTTTTATGATGAGCATAACTCCCGGCTTTTCATTTTTCACAGCATATCCGCTTGTACCATGGCTTGGAATTATGCTGACAGGGTTTGCATCTGGAGAATCTTTTGAAATTCCGGCTGAAAAAAGAAATAAAATATTTTTCAGGATCGGGTTGGGATCATTATCCCTGTTCACCATCATCAGGTTTATAAATATTTATGGAGATCCTTCTGTATGGTCGAGGCAAAAGTCGGCTCTTTTTACATTTCTTTCATTTATAAATACAACAAAATACCCCCCTTCGCTCCTCTTTACATTATTGTTCCTTGGAATAATGTTTTTGTTGCTGTTCATTTCAGAGAAGCTAAAGAACAGGTTTACCGAAATACTATCTGTTTATGGAAGAGTGCCGCTGTTTTATTTTATCCTCCATCTTTTTATAATTCATTCTCTTATGTTTGCAATGTTGTATTTACAGGGGTTTGGCAGCAAGGACCTGCTTTTTGGCGTCTTTAAGAATGGCCGGCCTGAAACAGGTGGCGGAGTGGAACTGCCTGCGATTTATTTAATCTGGTTAAGCGTTGTTGTCCTTCTGTATCCTGTGTGCAAATGGTATGGCAGGTATAAATCTGAACACAAAGAGAAACAACTCCTTAGATATCTGTAAGAATTTTTATCCGACGGTCAGGCAAAGCTCAAACATTTTTCTTCACAGGACTCACTCCAAAGAAAACCGCGTGAAGGATAAATAATATCCCGATAAGTAAAAACGGCGCAATAACCATAAGTGAACCCGGATTTCCTGAAAAAGAATGAAAAAAGACAGTCCCGGATATCGAAGCCAGTATGAAAAGAGCCCCGCCTGCCACTTCCCATTTCCATGCAATAATTAAAATAGCGATTAATATCAAAACCGGAATATTATGCATCAGGAACCCAAGCATCTTCATACCAAAAGACTCATTTCCTCCAAACACATCAAATGAAAACATCGTCATAAAAAAAATTGAAAGTATAGTTAAAATCCGCGGAGTCCAATATAAAATCTTTGATATCATTTCTTAATAATGTTACTATTTTATTATTTATAATTATTGTTGATTCTATTTGAATGCCAGATCCAATATGCTTGATAATTCACAGTTTAAAATTACATCTCTTTCCTTAAATAGCAAGTGTAAATATTTTATAAATTAGCTGAAAATTAATTTACAGGCAGTTAACATCATGTTCACTATTTCAATTTCAATTTTGATCAATTTAAACCATACTCATAAACAATTCAAAAAAAAAAATTCAAATGGATTTCAAATTCAAAAGATTCATTAACCGATATTGGGTTCTTTTACTTCTGATTGGCATAAAACTAATATTACAATATATACTTGTCAATCCGGTTTATGAGCTGCACAGGGATGAGTTTCTATATCTCAACCAGACAGATCATCTTGCATTTGGATACATTTCTGTACCTCCTTTTACCGCATTTATTTCTAAAATAATATATTTTCTTGGGGGAAGCATGTTCTGGATACGATTTTTCCCTGCCCTTTTTGGTGCCCTTACTATCGCTTTCACATGGCTGATTGCTGAGTCGGTCGGTGGTAATCTGTTTTCAAAGATATTAGCATCATGTGCGCTGGTTTTCTCGAATTTGGTGAGAATAAATATTCTTTATCAACCAAACTCTTTCGATATACTGACATGGACAATTATTTTTTATCTGCTGGTTAAATTTCTTCAATCTGAAAAAACTAAATGGTTGTGGTTTTTATCAGTTGTTATTGCCATTGGTTTTTACAATAAATACAATCTTTTGTTTTTACTGGCCGGGTTGGTTATTGGCTTGTTGCTTACATATCAGAGAAAGATATTTACCAATCCGAATTTCTGGAAAGCTCTGATAATCAGTTTAATATTATTATCTCCCAATATTATCTGGCAGATAGTAAATCACTTCCCGGTCTTTCAGCATATGAAAGTACTGAAGCACAATCAACTTGATAATAACTCATCAACCGGTTTCCTGATAAGCCAGGTTTTATTCTTTTTCGGCTCATTACCTCTGACTGCCGGTGCTATTGTGGCATTTTTCTTTTTCAAGCCTTTCAGAGCCTATAGATTTATTGGGATTTGTTTTGTGGCAGTAATAGCGCTTTTCGCTTATATGAAGGCGAAGGATTATTATGCGATAGGGATATACCCTGTTGTAATTGCTTTTGGGAGTGTCTATATCGATAGTATTTTATCAAAAAAATGGAGATTGATAGCTCTTCCACTGTTGATCGCTTTTAATCTTGGCATATTTCTGATTACACTTAAGGTAGTATATCCTATTTATGCTCCGGCTGAGATCAGACAGAATTCAAAGGCATTTGAAAAATTAGGTTTACTTCGCTGGGAGGATGGAAAAAACCACAATCTACCACAGGATTTTGCTGACATGCTCGGATGGCATGAGATGGCAGATAAATCACTTGCAGCCTATAATATGATCCCCTCAAATGAGCGTGAAAATACACTGGTAATTTGTTTTAATTATGGCCAGGCAGGTGCCCTAAATTACTTTAACCGGACAAAAATGCCGGAGGCTTACTCCTATAACACGGATTATATTTACTGGCTGCCCCGCTTAAAGAAGATTCAGAATATACTGTTAGTTGGAAAGAATCCTGGCCAGCGAATAACCGGTCAGTTTAAAGAATGCAAACTTATGGGGGTAGTTGAAAATTCATATGCAAGGGAGTCTGGTACAGAAATTTATCTGCTTACAGGTGCAAATGAAGCTTTTACTGATTTGTTTTATCAAAATGTGGATAGCAAAAAGAAAAAGCTCGATATTTTTTAATTAAAAATCAGATACTAGGAAACAAGAAACGCGAAACGAGCAACCTGTAATTATCCACTTTTTGTCAATTTTCTGAATGTTTTCAATTGCTCCGCTGTTTGTGTCACTAATCTCTGTACTGCCAGACCATGTTCAATATCGGGTACAAATTCTTTATTGTTGTTATCAGTAAGGAATAGATAATGAGCATGAATCATAGACCGCAGCCATCCCGGAGGGACATGTGCCGAAGGGAAACTGCTGAAAGGTTTGTAGTTACTTCCAACCATCCTTCTGTTCCAAATACCAGACTCCTCTGTATAAAACTCGAAACAGTCGGGTGAATTTGTGGAGTATCTTAATGCACCTTCCTGAGCATAAATCTCAACAGAGAAATAATCACCTGTTCCGGAACTGATGCGACTCGCCGAAAGCGATCCTACAGCTCCTGTGGCATCATCATAAATATTAATAAGGCTGAAAAGATCAGAATCTTCATTTACATCTGCAAAATGACCACCCTGCAAAGCGCCGGTTATTCTCAGCCGGCTACCAAGAAACGCAATTAACAGACTTAAGGAATGAGAACCAAGATCGGCCATAGCTCCACCTTCGGGTGCCGGTGTCAGACGCGATTGACGCCTGTCGCGGTATTCCTTCCGGAGATAATCGCTGTGCCAGTATTTCAGATCGAAATGCAGAGGTTTACCAAGCTTCCCTGATTTCCAGAGAACGAGCATATCCCTGACCGTTGCTGAAAAGAGGAACTGAAAACCAACCTGAATTTTTATAGCTGAATGATTTTGGATTAATCCGGCAATTGCTTTCTCTTCCTCAAGATTTGAGCAAACAGGTTTTTCAAGATAAATCCGCTTTAAACCAGTCTTTCCTATAACTGACTTAAAGTGTTCATAATGTACTTTATTTGGACTAAGGATAAAGACAGTGTTTATCTTATTTTCTGCAACAAACTCCTCTAAATCATACGATTTAATGAACCCAAATTGTTTGGCGAACGACGTCCGACTCTCTTTTGTGGCGGAGCAAACAGCCTGAAGTTCAATTTCCGGAACATCATCATAAAAATACCGCAATGAATTGAGTGAATATGCATGAGAGCGTGCTATACCTCCTGATCCTATAAAACCTACAATAGCTTTTTCCTGATCCATTCAACAACTATTTCAATTTTCTATCAAAAATAATCGAATTTACCGAGACTGCAAGACTGCAAGACTGCAAGACCGCAAGACATTAAAAAATAGTTGACAAGTTATGAATTAAGTATTAACTTTGGTTTAAGATTGAACAAAATTAAAACCGTTTCTGTTTTTTATTAAATATCAGCAGGTATATAATCTCATTCAACTCTGAAAGAATAATCTCTTCCTGACCATTTTATCTGACCCCAAATCTGATAAACGTTATGGAGAACAAGTTTAAAACAATTGCGGAAGACATCTTAGCACTTGCCGGGGTTAAGATTAACGGGAATAATCCCTGGGATATTAGAGTGCACAATGATGAGTTTTACAGGAGAGCAATCACAGAAGGTGAATTGGGTGTGGGCGAATCCTATATGGACTGTTGGTGGGATGCTGAAAAAATCGATGAATTTATCTGTCAGATATTGAAAGCTCAGCTCGATGAGAAAATCAGGCTGAAATTGTCAATTCTCTTCAGACTTTTATCAGTGCGACTTTTTAACCTTCAAACCAGAGGTAGAGCATTCATCGTCGGAGAAAAGCATTATGATCTGGGCAATGATCTCTTTCAAAGTATGCTCGATAAACGGATGGTTTATAGTTGCGGATACTGGAAGAATGCACAGAATTTAGATGAGGCCCAGGAGAACAAACTTGAGTTAATCTGTCGCAAGATTTATCTTAAACCGGGAATGCGAGTTCTGGATATCGGGTGCGGCTGGAGCGCTTTCGGAAAATATGCAGCGGAGAATTATAAGGTTGAGGTTACAGGAATTACAGTCTCAAAAGAACAGGTAGAGTTAGGGAAAAAATTATGTGAAGGCTTGCCCATTGATATACGGCTTATGGATTATCGGGATCTTAATGAAAAATATAACAGGATTGTCAGTGTCGGAATGTTTGAGCATGTAGGTTATAAAAATTACAAAACTTTCTTCGAAATTGCTGATAAATGCCTGAGAGATGATGGACTGTTTCTTCTTCATACTATCGGAACGAATATATCGGAGGATACTCTTGATCTTTGGTCTGAAAAATATATTTTTCCAAACGGAGTTCTCCCCTCTGTTGCCCAGATTGGAAAAGCAATCGAAAAACATTTCGTGATGGAAGACTGGCACTCCTTTGGTCAGGATTACGATAAGACACTAATGGCCTGGTACCAGAACTTTGATAAGAACTGGGAGAAAATAAAAAATCAATATTCTGAACGCTTTTACAGAATGTGGAAGTATTTTCTCCTTTCTTCCGCTGGTTCATTCAGATCAAGAAGACGCAATCAGGTATGGCAGATAGTCCTTTCCAAAAAAGGAGTGCCCGGAGGCTATAATTCAGTACGATAATGAGTTTCTATCCAGATAATTGTTACCTTATCAGCAAACTTACTATTTTAGCCTTTAACATTGAATAAGGAGGATAACGTACAGGGATATCAAACAGATTCGATTTTACCAGTACCGAACGCAGGTTCGAAAAAGTGTCAAATGAGGATTTCCCATGATATCTACCCATTCCGCTGCTTCCGACACCTCCATACGGAAGATACGGAGAAGCAATCTGTAAGACAGTCTCGTTAACACCTGCATTCCCGGAACGGGTTCTTCTCAGAAACTCACGGACAAGCTTATTATTCTGAGTAAAAATATAAGTAGAAAGTGGCTTTGGGTTTTGTTCTATTATACTGTATACTTCTTCGAATTCATTAAAGTCAATTACTGGCAGAACCGGCCCGAATATCTCTTCCTGCATTATCGGATCATCAGGTTTTACATCTTTAATGATTGTCGGAGCAACATACCGGGATTCTGCATCTGTAATTCCTCCGGTAACTATTTGACCGCACTTCATAAGCTCTGAAAGTCTGTGAACATTATCAGAACTGATGACTCTTGCAAAATCATCGCTCTTCTCCGGATTATCACCATAAAACAATTTAATCTCCCTGCATATAAGCTCCAGGAACCGATCCTTCACTTTTTTATCAATCACTAAATAATCAGGACTGACACATGTCTGTCCGCAGTTAAGGAATTTCCCCCAGGCAATCCTTTTTGCAGCATAATCAAGTCTGGCATCGGCTGCAACTACACATGGATTCTTTCCTCCCAGTTCAAGAGAAACCGGGATAAGATTTTCAGCTGCTTTTTGCATCACATACTTGCCCACCCTGCAGCTTCCGGTAAAAAAGATATAATCAAACTTCTGTTCAAGAAGGTACTCACTTATGCTATGATCGCCATTTGTCATTGCAACAAGCTCCTGAGGAAAATTGCTGAGTATCTTTTCCATCACAGTTATAATATTCGGTGCCTGCCTGGAAACCTTCAGTATTACACAATTGCCGGCCGCAATTGCCCCCACCAAGGGCATAAAAGCAAGCATAAAGGGAAAATTCCAGGGTGATAGTATCAGTACCTGGCCATATGGTTGCGGAGCAACAAAACTTTGCGAAAGGAAATGCACTATCGGAGTATAGACTCTTCTGTGCTTTGACCAGTTTCTCAGTTTCCGAATGGCAAGGTTAAGCTCTTTTATTACAAGTCTCGATTCTGTACCAATCACTTCAAGCTCAGGCTTGTGTAAGTCTTTCCATAATGTGTCAACAATCTCTTTCTCATTGACTATAATAAGAGAACGCAACTTTTTCAGAATTTCAATTCTGTATTTTATATCGAATGTTTTGCCTGTGGCAAAAAATTTTCTCTGTGTATCAATAATGAGCCCTATTTCTTCTTTTTCCATTCTTCTTCAAGAAGTTTTAATTGTTTAGAAATATCAGTAACTGATTCAGCCTCCCCGGAAGGGATTCTGCTCATGCAATACTCAGCCATTGCTGTAATTGTCAGGCTGGGATTAACTCCGATGTTACCCTGAATTACAGAGCCATCGGTTATGTAAAAATCGGGGTATCCATGAACCTTCAGGTCTTTATCCACAACACCCGTTTCGATGGAATCAGACATAGGACAACCTCCAAGAATATGAGCTGTTGTAGGCCTGTTGAAAAACACCTCAAGCAATATATTCTGTGATATCCCGGTCACCTTTCTCGCATAACGTTCCATAACCTCTTGTCCGACAGGAATAAAAGCCGGCACTTTCTTGTTTCCCCTGTTGTCTATCTTCATTTTATCACCGAAAAGTCCATTTTCCCATACCATTTTCATAGCATTGTCTGTCGTTTGCATAACCAGAAATATTACTGTCCTGGTCGACCAGCTAAAGTTAAAAGCTGTTTTCAGAAACAACCATGGATGGGTAAAGGTCTTTGCAAACAGTTTCCAGGTCCTTCTGGCTGAGTTGCGAGCGCCCGGTACCGAAAGACCGAAAAACCACTTCATTGCGTTTGACTTATCGGGATATTTTACAATCTCAACGTGAGTATAGGGATCAGGGCTGAAGACCGATGTAATAGCCAAACCGTTATTAAGTTTTTCAAAACCTCCGGAAACGGCACAAAGAGTTTCAGCATTGGTCCTTAATTCATAACCAAGTGTATCAGATAACGACGACAATGTGGCATATTTATACTTCTGTTTAAGCAGGAGTTCCAATGTTCCTAATGCACCGGCAGCTACGACAATTCCTTTTGCTCTGAAAATCTTTTTTCTCCCTCTGAAAAAGGAGGTTATACTTTTTGTTTCAACATAGTACAGACTATCGTGATAGGATATTTTTTCTGCTTTCGTTTCAGGAAGTATCTCCAATCCCATTTTTTCTGCAAACCACAGATAGTTCCTGTCGAGGGTGTTTTTAGCATTTTCCCTGCATCCTACCATGCATCCGGCACATTCAACGCATCCCTTTCGAAGCGGACCTAACCCATTGAAATATGGATCACTCTCCTCTTCCGTTCCATCGATATTTACTCCTACATGAACAGTTTCAAATGTACTATGAGCATTCATCTCTTTTGAAACTTCTTCAAGAAACTTATCTTCGGTATTCAGCTTCGAATATTTTTTTCTTCCAAGCATGAATGAGGCCCTGTCAAAGAACGGCTCAAGGACTTTTTTCCAGTCGCCGAATCTGTTCCAGGACAGGTTGTTGAAAAACTCATCCGGCGGAATATATAAGGTATTGGCATAAACCAGGCTTCCTCCACCGACTCCTACCCCGCTCAATATACTTGCTGTAGTATAAAATGAAAGTTTCTGAAATCCAAAGCATCTTAGTGCCGGGATCCATAAGTATTTTGGAATATTCCAGTTTGTTTTGGGAAAATCTTCCGGATTAAAGCGTTTTCCCTGCTCCAGGAGAAGGACCTTGTAACCTTTTTCAACGAGGCGCAGGCTGGCAACGCTTCCACCAAATCCCGAACCAATTACTATATAATCATATATCATTAAAAGTGTACTGATTAGGAAGCTAAGACGTAAATATATAAAGTCTGTTCGGACTTTCCCGTTTTTCTTTTAATTTTGCTTCAGAAGAGGCCGGAATGGATTACTGTTCAACCTGGCTAAAAACCTTTATTAAGAATGTGCCAGTCTGTTTTGTAGAAAGTGGTCCATCCTTCTGGTCGTATTATGCAACGAATTCTCTTTACCAATATCAATATTTCAAATACCCTGCACAATGTTAAGATTAAATAGAATCAAAAAGATAGGATTTCAGACAATTGTATTCTCCTTTTTATTTATTTCCCTGGTTTGTTCAGGGATAGAAAAGAAGGTGACCCCAAAATTCAAAGCGATAGCCTTTTACACTGCTAAAAACGACAAGGCGCATATTAGTTTCGTTCATAAGGCAAAATTAAAAGATGGGCATTTCTAAGCGATTTAAAGGCATGTCATAGTCTTGGGGTATCAGAAGTCTGTTATTCCCTGTTCAGTACTCACACGCATATCCTATATTAAAAAAAGGGGGTTGTGACTTTACAGCAACCCCCGACACTTACAAAACAGTGGAGAAGTAACTAACCACCGAAAAATAATTGAGTCCCTTTTTTGGAGTGAAAAGAGAAAAACACTATATTAATATTTTACTTCTTATCAACCTTATCATCTAATATAGTAATGTATTGGTACATGATATAATTAATCAAAAGTTTTTTAAAGTTTTTATATTTCTTTCTCACTACCTCAAACATCTGGTATTCACTTTCTGTCAACCTCATTGAGTACTGTCTAATCTGTTTATCTTCTGTATTCATAATAATTAATTATTAATCTGATTTAATCTATTTGCTTGTAAAATCTTCTGAAATGCATCATTTGCATTAAATTGTTCTTTACCTGTCTTCAGTCTTTCGTCACGATGCTGTTGTTCTGCTTTGTTCTCGTCTGCATTCTTTTTGTCACTCAATCTCTTGCGTTCCTTTGCCTGTTCTTCTTTCTTCTGATTCTCTTTTGCACGTTGTTGTTCCATGACTGCGATATCATGTCTGTCTGCTTCAACACTCATTAACCAATTATTTATTTTCTGCAAACTTGCATCTTTATCATCATTCATCATGTTAAACATTAACCCTTGTATCAATATTGTCGGATTATAAACTCCGTATTTCAAACCGAATGCCTTAATTCCTTCAATTATCTCATAAATTTCCATTATATTCCTGTCGTCTTTTTTAAAATCAAAAAGGTACTGTGACAAAAACTTTTCTCTGTCTTTGGATTTAGTCATTATTAATCCGTCAATACTTATACCATGTCTGGTACTTACATTACTTTCTAAATAATTATTAATTGCATTATAAGTACGTTCAAAAATTGGTTGCTTGTCTCTGATAAACAGTCGCAAATCATTAAAGTTTTTGTCAATATATTCCTCAATAACTTCATTAATTTGTACCATGATTGCCTCTTGTGACCCTGTTATTTGTTCATTAAAATTCTGAATTTTAAACGCTGTTCTGGACTCCATTAATCTTATATATTTTTTACATAAAAAACTGTCCTGATCTGTCTTTAACTGACTAATGGTATGATTATAAAAACTTGCTTGTACGTCAACCTGTCTGGCTGTCAATGCCATGTTAAATTTGTAATTTTCTTGTAAAGTCAGTGCTTCTTGTACGATTTCATCTGTAACACTTGCTGTCATTGGCAATATTGCCTGTATTTGTCGTTTTAATAATTTGTAATGCATATTATATATTTTTAATTAAAAGTTATTTTTACTGAAAATACGGTGACTTTGTTGTTCTACCGTTGTATTTGAGTCTCAATTTTATCATGAGTTCTTCTTCTTCTCTTGCGGGTGCTTCTGCGTCTTCTCTGGCACGTCTTTCCATGTACTCCTTAGTAAATTTTGTGTGCGATGGTATGTCAGCGTATTCACGATTCATATCAATACTTTTTATACCTCTGTTTTCGTCTAATTTGTTCTCAATATTGGCTTTTTGTAACTCCATTATTTGTTCACGAATGTATTCACGTGTGTACATGCCATGAGTCTGGTTCACGTACGCTGTAACTATTTTTTCAATGTCTGTCATAATTCTGATTTTTAATACTGTTATTCTAAAATGCTATACTAATAAATAGTCTGCATTATTTTTCTACGGGAGCATTTTCAATATTTATTTTCGACTTTCAGAAGATTCTCTGAGATTTTCAACTATTTATATAAAAAGATAAAAAATGATTATACATAAAACATATTTAATTATTCATCCTCAGACTTTAGAACCAATAGTCATTGGTGACACTATCTTAAAATTAAAAGTAAGACTATGGAATTATATTCATAATAGTAAGACAAATAAAAGGGTAAAATTAGTTATAGACGGAATACTGTCAAAAGGATTAAAACCTCTGATAGTCGAACTGAACAGATGTGGTGACGAATTTAATATAGAACTCAACCTTTACCAATGGCAGATTAATGAAATTTTAACTATTGCTCATTATAAAAGTATTGGCTGGAATTTATTAAATAAATTTAAAGGTGGTGAGGGTGGTAAAGGTGGTGGAAAAAGATTAACACCAGAAGAAAAGGAAGAAAGAAAAGAATATCAAAAAGAATATCAAAAAAAATATTATAATACTCCAAAAGGAAAGGCACATAAAAAAGCATATAGAGAAGCACATAAAAAAGAACGTAAGACATATATAAAGGCATATTATGAAGCACATAAAGCAGAACGAAAGGCATATTATGAAGCACATAAAAAAATATCAGCATAAAACAGATTCGCATCTGGCTGACATATTAAAAATAATGGGATGTTAAAAAATGAAAGAAAATGGTATCAAAAAAACAAAACTTCGATGAGATTCTCGATGTTCAGAAACAGTATGCGTTTCTTGGGCATGACAAACCTCAAAACTTTACGGACTTTAAAAAAAGTGTCCTGAGAAAATTAAAAATAATCGAAAATTCTATGGGTAAAAAATTGGCTAAGACTATTGGTGCTGCACTAATACTGCTAATGACTTTTGGTTATGGTTGTCAAAAGTATGACGAACCTCTGACAGTACCCCCACAAAAACAAGAAATGGTAACTCAATCATTTAGTCTTGAACCTCTGACAAAAGAATATTCTCTGGGTAAAGGTTATGACCCTGCAACATGGGTAATCGCTTATAGTACGACTCCTTATCAATTAAAGGTGACGAATGCCTTAAATACTTATACTCAAAACGTAACTGTCGCTCAGTTGCTTGCGGGTACTGTAACGATGACCGTCACACCCGGCACGTATAACGTCACTTTCACGACAACGGATATGGCTGCTAAGACTTATAAATTCAACAATGTCATGGATATCGGTATCAACATGCCGTCAACCGTCATAAACGGGACTCCTGTTGTTTTAACTGGTACGTTTTTGGATGCTCTTATCATTATTGATGCTCCTGCGACTATTGTCGATTATTATTCAGGTAGTGCACAACATAACTTATTTTTTACAAGCGGTACTTTTCACTATGCTTATACAAGTTATGTTTCTACAAGTCTGGATTTATATATTGTCGCTGGCGGTGCATGTACGACCAAACCTTTTACAGGTATGGTAATGGGTAATTGCTATTGGGTAATTGGTGCTCTTGGCGTAACTTTCAACATGACTTTACCTGCTTCAATGACTGTAACTCAAATCCCGTATTAAAAGTAAAGTCTCAAAAGAATGATATGGTTGCCTTATTTGGGCACATGAAACATATTAAAAACAGAATGAGTCATCGAATTGGTGACTCATTTTTATTGTCAAGTCGCTGAGATTATGATCTAATGTACATAATATAATTAAAATAATAAATATTTCATGTACATTGAGTTCATGATCTGAAAAACAGGGTTTTTAGTCAAATTTTATATATACTTTGGCATTTAGTGCGGATATGCGTATTAAAAATGACCGGAGCAATGTATAAGAATTATATTAAAGGGGTACATTTAAGGATTTCATGGCCTTGCCATGACTAACCCCTTAACTACCCCCTTTTATATAATACTTTGGCTTGTAATGGGCATTTGCGAGTTTTAGGAAACTCGATCTAAAAATACCCCTATACTTAGTCACTTTTATTTATAATTATTTGTGTTATTTACATTCATTAGGAAATTTTTCATTCATTTCTCTAAACATTTTATTAATTTGACTCTCCTTTTTTTTAGGATTCTGTGCAGGACTTTTCATATCTAATTTTATTTTTTCATTTTTTAATTTTTCTAATCTGATTTTCTCCATTATTTTTTGCTTTTCTTGGATTTCTTCATGTCTGTTTATTTCTTTAGTTTTACGCTCATTACGCTTACTAAGCATTTCTAATTGTTTCATAATTTGTGCGTTCATCTGAAAAATTAAATTAATTGTCCTAAAATCATCAATTTTACCAGTAATAATTTCTTCAATCGAATGATTATATATAAAAGTGTTATTCAAAATGATTGCCATTTCTGTTTTACTGGCATTATGTTCAATCAATTGTTTTTTGATTCGTGAGTCATTAATTTGCTCAATTGCTAATTGTTTCATATTTTAAATTTTATTAATATTAAAAACTGACTGTCAATCAGTTTTATTTATTTAAATATTTGGATAATCTTGATTCACAAGATTTCTAATATACGCTGATATACTCATTTTTTTCATGGTTTTAATTTGTTTCAATCTTTCTAAGAAGACTGCATCACAATTCAATATAAATTTTTTATTTTTTGGGTTTACTTTAGGCGTTACATTATAACTGCCTCTAATGTACTTTACTTGTTTTTTCATTGCTTTTAAATTTTAAATAATATTATTTTTATCGGCTAAGAAGCCATATTTTTTATATAAACAATAGTCTGCTATCGCTTTTTTACCATTGCTGATATAATTCTCAATCCCTGATTTATCTTCGTCATAATTCGTCATCATATAATCATATTCTTTATTAATAGTGTCTTCGTCATATTTAAGACTAACACTACTGATAATATGATAAATTGCTCTCCCTTCTTCACCTAATTCACATAAACTAAATCCATAAGATATCCAGTCAGAATAAGTGTCTGTTATGTTAATATGATTTTCGAAAAGATATTGTGCTATATACAGGCATTCTTTAACTAAGTTACTTGGTTCATTTAACTCACTACTTGGTTCATCTACCCTATACACTCTCACTTTTTTATTCTCAAAATCCCCTTTAAACTCCCATGTAACACTTTTATCATTCTGATATAATGTATCCATATAAGGAAGAAAACACATTCGATTTATGTCTTTACCTGACTTGTCTGTCTGTAATTCAAATCTTTTTAAGTACGAATCTTCTAATTCATAATATAATGTTTGCCATTTCAGAGCATCTTTCAAGTTGTGTTTTACTACCAGTTTTAAGCCGTCACCACTTGGACTGACAAACAGTAAGTGTGTTAAATTATCATTTTTAAGTTGCTCATAAACGTTTTTAAAATTATCAATATGATCGAAGTCCAGTACTATGAGTCCACTCATTTTTATTATGTCTTTTGCTGTACCAGTCCCGCTAAAAGTCCCGCTAAAGGTTATGGCAGGAAAATAATATAACTTCTTATCACTTTTTTCTTTTGGTGTGGCATTGGGATTTTCATTTAAAAACTGTCTATAAGAAGAAGTTTTTACCTGTAATGCTGTATTTGTTGTCGTCCATTTTAGTAATCTTTCTAATGATTGTACGCTGTGCGTACTTCTATCGTTAACTTTCGGGAATAATTCTACTTCTATTGCTTTCATTGTACTGAGGTATTATCTTCATCATTATTTATAAGTCCTGACTTCTTTAGTCGCTGGACTGCCTTTTTAATAGTGTCTTTATAAGTAATTAAAGTTATCTCATGTTCTGGATAATACTTTTCATATAATTCTTCAGCAATGTCCGCAGGTTTCGTACCAAACATATTAATTCTATTTATAATGTCTTTTTTTTGTGCTTCTTTTCTGCTTTTTTCAACTGTCTTTATGAGTTCTTCTTCACTTTCATAATTCACAAAAGAAAATCCTTTATTGCCGTCTGGTTGTGTCCTAAACTTTATGGCTATAACGTTGTCTTTATGATATAATACGTCAACATATCGTGCTTTTAGTTGTATTATATACCTGATATCATTGTCAATGGTTGTAGTACCTATTGCCAGTATACTTTCAGCAAGGTTGTAAAGATTCGAAGACCCTGCCATATTTGTCCATATAATTGCTTCTCCCTGTTGTATTTTTGGAGTGTGAGCCATTATTAATACTGTTAATTTATTTCGTCTCTGCAAGTCCTTAATTTTATTCATTAATTTTGCTGCCTGATTGCTCTTTTCATTGTCTTGAGAGATTGCTGATATATTGTCTATGATCAATACTTTTGCACCTGTTTTTATAATTTCTGCTTCAATACTGTCAATAAAAAGTAAATTATCAACCACTGTTAATCTGTCTGGAATTGCTATCAGGAAGTTTTCACTGAATGTATATGGATTGTATCTTCTGTAAGTCTTCTCAATCGTTGCTTCAAAATCGGCATAAAGGACTTTTTGTGCCGGAGTTTCATTATTAAGATTATGATATTTTCTTGTACTTCTATCAACCATAATATCCAGCATATCCAATACATTTTTACCCTCTGCTATTGCTCCGGCTATTTGATATCCTAAAAAACTCTTGCCTGTACCTGCTCTCCCGAATAATATGCATAAATCGCCTTCTGCAATTAAGTCACCAAAAATATTTTTTTGATTTTTGACTGTTGGTGCTATGTCTTTAAAGGCATTCTCCATTGTCTGTACTTTGAATGTTGGTAATTCAATTATTTTTTTTCTACTTGGCTTTGCTTCTTGCCTGTTGTAAAAAAGACTTTTTGTGTCTCCTGTGCTTGTGGTTGTTTCACCACTTAATTCTAAACTACTCATTTTGTAACCTGTTTTACTCTAAACCTATTATTTTTTGTAACCTTTTAACCCCTTTTTGTGTGGCTGGCAGGTTACGACCAGCCACAGGGGAAAAAATCATTACTGATCTTTTAAGTAAATACGTTATTCATTTAAAAATCTTGAATCTTTTTTAAAAATATTTATGTTATTTTTTAATTAAAATGCTAACTACCTGATAATGACTACCCATTATTTTCATTTTATGTTGTCAAACATATTTTATTTCTACTTCATAAATATTTTATGACTTTATGTATGAAAATATACTCCCACACACAAAAAATGTCCCGTTTGGGCATAAATGTCCCGTTAATAAATATAATGTACTGATTATTAAGATTGTAACAACGGGACAAAAGACGGGACATGGACGGGACACAACGGGACGTTTTAATAATATGTCCCGTTAATAATATGTCCCGTTATTAATCCTTTGATAATTAATAATATATATTACTTATTAATATTATGTCCCGTTGTGTCCCGTCCATGTCCCGTCTTTTGTCCCGTTGTTAACTAACTGATAATAATATATATATATAATAATATATACTATAACGGGACGTTTATACCTTTTTGTGTGTGAATGCATATAATGACTATAAGAATAGTCATTATCCCCCCTATATTAAAAAATATATTATAAAAATAGTAATTAGTGTAAGAAGAGAGCCACTGTGGTTTGAAGGCATGCTCGTAGGTATGGACCGGCTATCCCCTTGTTTGTTAATTATCAATGCATTATAGTGTGAATGATTGTCTATTGACTAATAAGACTTCAATGCTTTGCTTATCATCAACCATACTAACATTAATACTATGAATGATTTTATGTAAGACTTCTTTACTGAATGTTGCTTGTAACTCAACTGATTCACCTTTGATGTTGTATTCCTGTTTCAATACTGATGTACTGATGTCAAGAGTTGTCATCTTATCTTCAATAGTACTGATGTTCTGCTGAATCTTCTCAAGTACTTCTGTTGTCTGCTGAGTCTTTAACTGATGTTCTGACTTTGAGTACTTAGAATCAATGTATAACTCATTAATCCTTTCTAACCTTTGGAGTGTCTTATCATGTTCTTGTTGCTGTAATACTAACTCTATTTTCAATGCGTCTTGTTGTGTATTATCATCATCTGATAGTAAGTCACTCCAATGCTCCAATAAATATAACAGGATATTATGTTCAATGTAATTCATTTTAATTGCAGGATTCTGACAACCTTTATGATTTCTACCACTGATGCACTTATACTCATTATACCTTTTTTCACCATAATAATACTTGTCACAGACTTTACATTTAATCATTCTGCTATCAAAAAGGTATTCATACTTCCTTGTTTTTGAGAATGCAGGCGAGTTATTGTGCCGGAGTTTTAATCTTTGTTGTACTTTATTAAAGGTTATGTCATCTATGATTCTCAAGTCTGGTACATGATAATACTTCTTATCCCATAATCTTTCACCAATATATAACTTGCTTCTAAGTATTTGTTTCAGAGTTCCCACGTCCCATTTATGATTTATCTTTTTACCATTAATTGCACTTCTTGTCAGGATTTTCAATGAGTCTAAATAATTGCATATTTTAACTGCTCCCCAACCATCTAAATATTTCGAAAAAATTAACTTTACTGTCGGCACTTCACTTGGATTTATAACTAATTTTTTATCTACTGACTGATATCCGACTGGATAATTCCGTGTTCCATGCCAATGTTGTTTATTTATGATGGCAAAAGTCTTTCCAGAATTAATTCTATAACTAAGGGTTTCAACCTCTGCTTTTGCCATTGCTGCCAGAATGTTTATCATCAATGCTGTTGTCTGATTTATACTACCATCTATGTTCAGACTATAAAGGTTTTCTTTTAAAAATATAACGCATACCTTTTTGGCTGTCAAGTCTTCAATTATAGTTATGATTTCATTCTGTCTGCCTAACCTGCTAACCTCACTGATGATAATATATTTAATCTGATTGTCATCAACATATTTCAACATTTCCAGTACTACTGGACGCTTTTTGATTGTGCCTGACTTTGTTTCTGAAAATGCTTCTCTGACAATCTTATAATCTTCTTTTTTACAAAAGTTCTCAATGTCTTGTATTTGTCTCTGATTATCCTGCTTGTCACTACTGATTCGAATGTAACTGACTGCTTTTTTCATTTTATCTCATTATTGGTTATGCGAAGATAAACATATTATTCAATTGTCATACATGAGGCGAACAAATGGTTTACTAAAATGGCTGCCAGATACGACTTCATCTACGATTCGACAAATAACTGGAATGATATGAATACCCGGTTCCTTGCTAAATACCAGGTAGTAATTTTTCTTGATACGAGACCTGATTCTGCGGCACAGAGAAATGCATTCAGAGAATATATGGAGAATGGAGGCGCCTGGATTGGATTTCATTTTGCCGGTTTTGCACTTACCCCTTCCGCATTTCCCCAGAATTGGGATTGGTACCATAACCAATTTCTTGGCTCGGGAGAATATAAAGGAAACACATGGCGGCCAACATCAGCGGTCTTAAAGGTGGAGAACCATAATCATCCTTCCACCAAAAACCTGCCTGATACTTTTATTTCATCACCTAATGAATGGTATAGCTGGAAAAATGACTTAAGAAAAAACCCTGATATTCAAATTCTTCTATCAATTGACTCAACAAGTTTCCCGCTTGGAACGGGACCTAAACTTTACGAGATATGGCATAGTGGCTATTACCCTGTTGTATGGACAAATAAAAACTATAAAATGTTGTATGTGAATATGGGCCATAACGACCTTGACTATGAGAATAAAACCGATAAGGAACTTTCCTTTACCTTTAATAATGAAATGCAGGATAAATTGATTATAGACGCATTACTGTGGCTTGGTAAAGAAGGAAGGAACAGGAGATGAGCTGGAGAAGAGAAGACGGGGAGATTTGGTGATGGTTAGTAAGCAGTCTGAATATCTCTCAGTGGCAACAGATGTTGTTACCATAAGGCATCCAAAGCTCAATTTATTGAATTGAACGGTGCTCAATTCGTTGCTGAAAAACGAAAAAAAATCCCGTCAAAAACTTTTGTGAATTATGGTTAAATAGCTTAACTTTTCAGACAAACTAAAAACCATGAAAACAACTGAAATTTTATGTAACAGACAACTATCTGTATCAGTACTTTTTATGACCATTTTTATGCTGTTAACATCTATTGGTCACGCTCAAAAGTCTAAAGAGGTCTCTCTTTCTGTGTACCCTGGATTTACCCTTATAAATTTTGAAAAAGCACTGGGTTATTCAAGTGATAATTTGGAAAACTGGAACCAGTTTCATCTTTCCGCTGCAGTACGGGGATTTCTATTATCTGAAAAACCGATCCAGTTTGGTGCAGAGGTTGCATGGAATAAACTTTACTATGCGTATTATGTAATTCCTTATGGACCCTCACCTGTCTATCGCGAGTTTAATGTCACAACTTTCAGTATGATGTTGCTAGGCAGACATTTTATCAACAAATTCTTTTTTGTTGGAGGAGCTGGACTCCATTTTTTCAATAGTGGAGTATCTGCCGGAATTTGTCTGGAGTCAGGTTATATGATTAATGCAGGTGAAAGTATAAAAATCCCGGTTTCAATCAGGATTGACCCTATATTCGCTAGCGGAACACCAGTTCCAATATCCCTTGGAGCAGGATTAACCTTCGCAATCAAGTAGAGTCATCGTGGAGATCATATCAAATTAAATACCATTCATTTTTTAACATTTTCATAAGTTTTTGGTCATAGTTCATAGTATTAATCAGTCCGAAATCGGAAGCACGAAGTCCGAAGGTTAAAGAAATTATTACTTCCGTCTTCTGGTTCCCTGCTACTAACTTTAAAATAACCAGGATCATAACTTATAAACCTCAAATTTGTTTATGCCTGCGTAATAGTTGAATGACAAAGTGCCCAATTCTATTCTTTTCATAATTTTAGATAAAATCTTTAAGCTATGAATCTAAAACCTTTTAAACTGTCAAACCTTCTTGTAGCCGTATTTCCTGTCGTCCTCCTGAGCACTGCAAGTTTGACCGCGCAGGTCAAGATTTCGGAACAGGATTGGATCATTCCGACCTATAAAGTGAGTCCTCCGGATAAAAACCCTATGTTCTTCAAGAACGAATCATACCAGGGAGCCTCAAAATTCATATATCCCTACGGCATGAATGATGTTATTGCCAACGAAAAATCTGATCAGAAATGGAAAGCACTGATTCTTGAAAATGAATATATTAAGCTTTGTATTACGCCTGAGATCGGTGGAAAACTTTACTATGGTACCGACAAAACCAACGGTTATAACTTCATTTATAAAAATGGTGTTGTAAAACCATCAAATATAGGTATGTTGGGAGCGTGGGTCTCAGGAGGAATTGAATGGTGTGTAATTCATCACCACAGGGCATCGACTTTTCTGCCTGTCGACTATGATCTTGCAGAAAATGCAGACGGAAGCAAGACAATCTGGATAGGTGAGACTGAACCTCGTCACAGGATGAGATGGACAATCGGGATTACGGCTTACCCGGGTAAATCATATTACTCAGCTGATGTAAAGATTATAAACTCTACACCGTATGCTAATACTTTCCTTTACTGGGCAAATGTGGCAGCTCATACCAATAAGGATTACCAGGTAATTTTTCCACCCAGTGTCCAGGTCGCCACTTACCATGCTAAAAACAGCTTCACAAACTGGCCAATATCAACTGAGGTTTATAATGGTGAAGACTTTACAAAGGGCGTCGATATTAGCTGGTGGAAAAACTCTGTAAATCAGGATTCATACTTTGCGTACGATCTTAAGGAGGATTTTATGGGAGGCTATGATCACGGAAAAGAAACAGGCACTGTGCATATTGGTGATCATAATATTATAAAAGGAGCAAAACTCTGGGAATGGGGATCAGGTGAAGCAGGGCAGGCAACTGAAGCCAGACTGACAGACGATTCCGGACCATATGTAGAAATAATGGTTGGTGCATTTTCTGACAATCAACCTGATTACAGCTGGATTAGACCCTATGAAGTAAAAACATTCAGGCAATATTGGTATCCTGTAAAAGATATCGGGGGATTCAAATATGCTAACCTGAATGGAGCCGTTAACCTTGAAAAAAGAGGTGATAATGTTGTATTTCTTGGTTACTACTCAACACAAAAAGTGACAAGGGCGAAGATTCTTCTCAAAAGAAAAGGGGAAATAGTCTTTGAGAAAATTTCTGAGGTTTCCCCTGAAAAAACTTTCACTGAATCAGTTAATATAAACGGTCCGTTTAATTTCACTGATATCTCAACAGAAATGATAAATTCAGACAACAATGAAGTACTCGTTGCATACCAGCCAGTTGAGAATAAGAAACCAGATAAGCTTCCGGAAACTGTTAAAAGGCCTCCCCTTCCAAAAGATATACCGACAGTTGAAGAATTGTACCTGACAGGCAGCCGGATCCAGCAGTTTTATAATCCGATGCTCAATGCAACGGATTATTTTAATGAGGCGTTAAAACGTGATCCTTCAGATATACGAACCAATATTGCGGTTGGTAATATACATCTGAGAAATGGGGAATACAATATTGCAAGAAGCTTCTTCAGTAAAGCAATAAAAAGACTTACTAAAGACTACACCCGTCCTGCTACCTGCGAAGCGCTTTATCTTCAGGGGCTAACACTTAAGTTACTCGGGCTTTACGACGAAGCAATTGACACCCTTTACCGCGCAACATGGGATTATGCTTATCACTCGGCTGCTTATATTGAGCTATCAAGAATTTCATGTATTAAGGGTGATTTTCAAAAAGCTTTGTGTCAGATTAATGAATCCCTGTCAACAAATGCCGTAAATAACAGCGCAATAACTCTTAAAGCTTCCATACTGAGGAACTTAGGCGATTTTGATGGTGCGAAGGCAACTATAGCAGCGATTATAAAGAACGACCCTCTCGATTTCAGGGCAGCCAACGAGAATTATCTTCTGGCAAAGAAATCTGAAACTCCTCAGTATGCAGAGAAAATACTTGCAGACCTTAACAGGAAAATGAGGGATTTTGATCAGAACTATCTTGAGCTTGCTGTAGGTTATCTGAATGATGGATTTTTTGCAGAGGCTGATGAAATACTGAAACGCTATAATGGTAAAAATCAGGAAATCAGTTATTACCTGGGTTATATCGAGGATAAAAATGGTAATAAATCAGAAGCTGAAAAGTACTTCAAAGAAGCATCATATCAGTCAGTTGACTATGGGTTCCCTTACAGGCTTGAATCTGAAAATGTTTTTAAGCTGGCTTCAAAATATAATCCAGACGATGCAAAACCCTACTATTACCTGGGGAACTTGCTTTATGACAAACAACCTCAAAAGGCAATTGAAAACTGGGAGACTGCAGTAAAACTCAATCCGTCACTGGCAATTGCATGGAGGAACCTTGGGTGGGGATATTATCAATATTCTCATGACCTGGCAAAAGCAATAAATGCTTATGAAAAAGCATTCCAAATTAAACAGGATGATCCGGTATTCTATGCCGAACTTGATCCGCTCTATGAAATGAACAATACATCTATAGCAAAACGCGCTAAACTTTTTGAGGCAAAGAATGAAATTGTAAAACAACGGGATGACTCTTTTGTAAGAGAAATAATTGTTCTGAATCTTTCCGGACAGTCAGAAAAGGCAGTGGATTATCTGAGCAAAAGCAATTTTCATTTTCGTGAAGGGAACTCACGGGTAAGAGATATTTCAGTGGATGCAAACCTGTTGCTGGGAAAGAAATATTTTGCCTCGAAAAAATTTGAACTGGCCCTTAAGCAATTCCTATCAATTCTTGAGACACCTGATAACTCAAAAACCTCAGGTATTGATCATGACTCAAGGAGCCCACAAATAAATTATTATATTGGACTGACTTATGAAGCACTTGGGAAAAAAACAAATGCTGAATCATATTTTACGAGATCATCCGAACAGTTATCAGGAGAAAATTATAATTATATCCGTTATTATCAGGGATTGAGCTTTCTCAAACTTGGAAATAAAGCAAAAGCATCAGAATATTTCAATTCCCTTATAACAGAAGGCGATAAAAGGATTAAACAGGGATCAGAGATTGATTTTTTTGCAAAATTCGGGGAGCAGGAAGCTGAAAATGTTCGGCTTTCAAATGCATATTTGCTGAAAGGGCTTGGTTATAAGGGCCTGGGCGATACTCCTGCGGCATCAGAAAACCTCAAAAAGGCAGTTGAATTATCAGTTAGTGATCTTTATGCGATTGCTGAGATGGAATGATCGAAAGTTTCTCCTTCATATAATTCATGTTCTTAATGGCTGTGATTTGTTATAAGCCAGTTCACTCCATTGGCATTGCGCATTTCTTCAAGAAAATATACAAAAAATTCTCTTCAAATAATTTTCCGGGAAATTAATAGACGCAAAAATTGTTTAATTTTGGATTAATACACTCAGCTTTTTAAATCATAGAATGACATTTTGCATTTAGCACCAATATTCTTAAACTTAAATTATTAAAGATGAGATGGAAAAATATCTTAATGGCATTAACGAAAATGACCTGCAATTTATTAAAAACTGTATGATCCTGTCAAATGCCCTTCGGTTCGAGACAAACGGAGCATTGGTTGAAATGCTGTCAACAATGTCTAAATACGGACTTCCTGATGATTATATAAAGGAGGAAGAAAACGTAATAAAGAATATGACGATTGAAGATCATAAGGCAATCACAGATAAATATATCGTTCCTGATAAAATGTTTTATGTGATTGTTGGCGATGCCGCATCCCAGCTGAAACCTCTTGAAAAGATTGGATTCGGTAAGCCGATACTGGTAAAACAATGAGAGTTTATTGCCCCCAGGGGGCTAAATGCCGCAATATCATAGACTATAATTTTCAAACTGAATTTAAAATTGCCTGAACTACCAGATTAAAATTTTGAAAATTGATGATAAGACCATATCTTTAGATATTCATATTAAAATATCTTATTATTGATTCCTCTCCGAAAAGATTTTTTTCAACTTTTCGTATGGACACAATTATTTAATAATTAAAATATTTAATTCATTTTCAATGAAAAAAACAGCTTTAGTAATTCTGATGTTTATGTTCTTTGTTCAAATCAGTCTTCTTGCGCAGGATGAGGCACGATTGCTGAGATTTCCTGCTATATATGACAATCAGATTGTATTTACATATGCAGGTGATCTATATTCTGTTTCAGCAGATGGCGGGATTGCAAGAAAGTTAACAAATCACAATGGTTATGAGATGTTTACAAGGTTTTCACCGGACGGTAAGACCATTGCTTTTACCGGACAATATGATGGAAATACTGAAGTCTATCTTATGAATTCGGAAGGAGGTATACCAAAAAGGATAACCTTCACTGCGACATTAGGCCGCGATGATGTTGCTGACAGGATGGGCCCTAACAACATAGTTCTTGGTTGGAAACATGATAATAAGAGTATAATCTTTCGTTCCAGGAAAAAGTCATTTAACGATTTCAACGGTTCACTTTACTCAGTAAATACTGATGGATCTTTACCTGAAGAGCTGCCTGTTCCACGGGGAGGTTTTTGCTCATTTTCGCCTGATGATCAGAAAATGGCTTACAACCGGATATTCAGGGAATTCAGAACCTGGAAAAGATACCGGGGAGGCATGGCTGATGATATCTGGGTCTTCGATTTCAAGACCAATAAAGTTGAAAACATAACCAATAATCCTGCACAGGATATTATTCCTATGTGGTATGGAGATAAAATATATTTTCTGTCGGACAGGGATGAAAACAAAAGGATGAATCTGTATGTTATCGACCTTACTTCCAGGCAAACAAAGAAACTTACCGACTTCCCCGATTTTGATATTAAATTCCCATCACTTGGAAATAAAGCAATTGTATATGAGAATGGAGGCTACATCTATAAAATGGACCTGGCAACAGAAAAATCAGGGAAAGTGAAAATAATAATTGCTGAAGATTTCCTGTCTGGAAGACCTGAATTGAAAGATGTCAGTAAAAGCATAACTAATTTTGAAATTTCACCCGATGGGAAGAGAGCTATATTTGGAGCTCATGGTGAAGTGTTTACTGTGCCTGAAAAATATGGTGAAACCAGAAATCTTACTCAATCATCAGGGATACACGAAAGAGATTCAAAATGGTCAGCTGATGGAAAGTGGATCTCCTACATCTCAGATAAAACCGGTGAAGATGAGATATTTATCCAGGCTCAGGATGGAAGCCAGCCAGCCGCGCAGATCACTTCCGGAAGTGCAAACTACAAATATCAGCCTTACTGGTCACCCAACAGTAAAAAACTTCTTTGGTCCGATCGCAACCAAACACTGCATTATGTAGATATTGATACAAAGGTGACTACCGATGTCGATATTGATTCCATATTTGAAATCAGGGAATATGCCTGGTCACCTGACAGTAAATGGATCACTTATACAAAATACAGCGATAACAGGTTCCAGCAAATCTACCTTTATTCTCTCGAACAGAAAAAATCAAACCCCGTCACAGAAAATTGGTATAATGCTTTTAGCGCGATATTCAGCAGTGACGGAAAATATCTGTTCTTTGTTTCTTCGCGAGATTTTAATCCCGAGTTCAGCAATATAGGACCGACAATTAGTTATTCTGATATGAATAATATTTATTTTGTCACATTAAGTAAAGATACCCCATCTTTATTCAGGCTTAAAAGTGATGAGGCAGAACTGCCCGTTGCAGAAGTTAAGCCTGAAGCAAATGATAAAAAAAAGGAACCTAAACCAACAGCAAAGATCCCTGATATACAAATTGATATTGACGGGATCGAGGGAAGAATCGGAAAACTACCTTTAAAAGCCTCTAATTATTTCAATCTGAATTCAGTGGAAAACAAACTCTTTTATCAGAGAAAAGGGCAGAAAGACGATAAACCAGTTTTATATATGTATGATTTTGATGCAAGAGAAGAAAAGAATTTGGGACTTGTCGATGGTTATGAAATATCAGCAAATAAAAAGAAAATGATCGTTGCCCAAAATAATGCATACGGTATTATTAGCCTTCCTTCCTCAGAAGTTAAGGTGACAGACAAATTGGATCTGTCTGGTCTGCAGATGACCATCAATAAAAAGGAAGAATGGGAACAGATCTATAAAGAATCGTGGCGCCAGATGAGGGATTTTTTCTATTCTCCTAACATGAATGGCGTTGACTGGAAAGCCCAGGGTGATAAATATGAAGAATTAGTGAAATATGTTAATCACAGGAATGATCTGACATATATTCTCGGCGAATTAATCGGCGAACTGAATATTGGGCACGCTTATGTAGGCGGAGGCGACAGACCCCAACCCGAGAGGATCAAAACAGGGTTACTTGGTGCAGAAATAACTAAAGATAAAGCGAGCGGCTATTTCAGGATAGATAAAATATTAAAAGGACAGAACTGGACCGGGCAGGTTAAATCGCCATTAACTGAAATTGGGGTAGATGCAAAAGAAGGTGATTTTATACTGGCAATAGACGGAAAACCGGTAAATAAATTGAATAATATTTATGAAGCTCTTGTAAATAAAGCCGGTAAGCAGGTTAAGCTTATTTTGAACGCCCTGCCGCAGGAACAGGGAAAACGTGAGGTCACAGTTATGCCAATTGATGATGAATCCCAATTATATTACTTAAAATGGGTGAATGATAACATAGAGAAAGTAAATAAAGCCACCAATGGAAAGGTAGGTTACATTCATATCCCGAATATGGGAGTGGATGGCCTTAATGAGTTCATTAAATATTACTTCCCACAACTTGAAAAAGAAGCGCTGGTGATAGACGTAAGAGGTAACGGAGGAGGATTTGTTTCTCCAATTATCATTGAGAATCTGAGAAGGGTTGCATCACAAATAGTTATTACCCGTAATTCAAAACCAGATGTCGATCCGGAAGGAACTATGTATGGCCCTATGGTAATGTTATGTGATGAATTTTCGGCTTCCGATGGTGATATAGTCACTTACAGGTTTAAAAACTATAACCTTGGTAAAGTAGTCGGGAAAAGAACCTGGGGGGGTGTAACCGGGATAAGAGGTACCCTTCCATTGGTTGACGGAGGATTTCTGAACAGACCGGAATTTTCGAGATATGATCTGGAAGGGAAAAAATGGATTATCGAAGGCACTGGGGTAGAACCTGATATTGTTGTCGACAATGATCCTTATCTTGAATATACAGGTACAGATCAGCAGTTAAATAAAGCTATCGAGGTTATATTAGAAGATCTGAAAACACAGGCTAAAAAGATCCCAAATCATCCACCTTATCCTATAAAATAGCCGGTTTTTTAACCGCAGAGTACGCAAAGGGGAGGGTCACAGAGTTTCACAGAATTCTTGCCGGGTTAAATATACTCTCTTCTGTCTTCCTTTTGACTTTTGCATTTTGCATTTTGACTTACTTATTCTCCTGTTATATTCAGCTTTGCAACATAATATCCCGGATCGACCTTAATAACCGCATTATCAGAATCAAGTTTTATAGTGGTTGGTCCGGTTTTGGGAGATATATTCATTTCTTCTCCGGAGGCATATATTCTCAGGGGCATATCAAATCCCGTAACACAGTTGTTCCATCTGAAAGTAAGATTATTACCTTTTATGAAATATTCAAATACAGGAATTCTTACATCTCTCAGGTATTGATCAAAAAAGGATTTCAGGTTAATCCCTGTTTTCTCACTTAAATAGTTCTCAATCTGAGAGCCTTTCACAACCTGATGATAAAAATCTTTATTAAGGCCTCGCAAAATACCTCTCCATTTCTCATCATCATTAATAATCTGACGAAGTGTATGAAGCATATTACCGCCTTTATAATACATATCGTGTGAGCCTTCATGGTTGACATTATAGATACCTATTATCGGGATATCGTTCATTATATTACTGCGCGTTCCTAAAACATATTCACTTCCTGCCTCCTTGCCAAAATAATACTCAACATAAAGACATTCTGCATAATTAGCAAAGCTCTCATGAACCCACATGTCGGCAATATCATCATAGGTGATACTGTTTGCAAACCATTCATGGGCCGATTCATGTATGATGATAAAATCGAATTTTAAACCCCATCCGCTATTACTAAGATCAGTTCCACGGTAACCATTCTTAAATCCATTGCCATAAGTGACAGAGCTCTGGTGTTCCATTCCCAGATAAGGCGCCTCTACAAGTTTGTATCCATCTTCATAGAACGGATAAGGACCGAACCAGTGTTCAAAAGCAGTCAACATCAAAGGAGCCTGCCTGAATTGAAGTTTTGCCTTCTCAAGATCTTCCTTCAGTACGTAATAATCACAATCAAGCGCCCCTTTCTCACCTTTATAGATTTCGGAGAAGTGTGCATAATCACCAATGTTGATATTTACACCATAATTGTCAATAGGGTTCGCGACAAACCAGTTGTATGTCTTTGTTTTATTCTTCTTCCTGACCACACTTCTCAACCTTCCGTTTGATACATCCATCAGGTTTCCGGAAACATTCACGCTTATCAGCATACTATCGGGTTCATCATACATATGGTCCTTGCATGGCCACCAAAGACTTGCTCCATCACCCTGGCAGGAGGAGGCGACAAAAGGCAGACCGTTTTTATCCTTCTTCCATGTTATGCCACCACTCCAGGGAGGCCTTGTTGAAACCCTTGGTTTTCCCCCATAAGTCAGTATAACGGAATAGATCATTCCCTGTTCCTGTTTCTCAGTAAGTTCAATCCAGTATACATTGCCTTCTCTTTTGAAGTTAAGAGTATTATTGTTCTGAACCGCCTTAGTCAGTTTCAATGGTTCCTGAAGATCAATCTGCATTATATTGTAAGGTTTTAAAACCCTGTATGTGACAGTGTTAGTTCCGTAAATCGTACTGTCGGAAGGATTTACCACAATATCAAGATGATAATACGTCAGGTCCCACCAGGCTCTCTCAGGAGTTATCGATCCACGTAATGTGTCTTGCCGGGTAAATATCTTATTTGCCGGCGGTTGATATTGGGCCTGAACCGGAAACAATTGTAAAATGGAGATTAGTAATGCTAAGTAAATGACAGATGATCTATTCATTGAAGAGAGTATTAAGATAAAAGACAAAAGTAAAAAGATAAAAGTAAAAAGATAAAAGTAATAGTCAATAAAAGCCATAAAGGCTTTAGAAGCTGTAAAGGTTGTGAATTTTATCAGAGTATGAAGTATCACTGATTCCATGGATTTGACTACTTTAGAGAAAAATTCTAAAAAGCATAATATGAAAAGAATATCAATCTTATCATTTTTGATGATTATGATAACGATCTGTATCAGTGATGCTTTAATAGCACAGGAATCACCACGGTCACGAGAATCATTTAACCAGGGTTGGAAATTCGTAAAGTATTTTAATGCCTCTGATGAAGCTGTTACAACTGATAAGGAGCCTGAAAACCTGCAGCTCCCTTCAGTCAACGACAATAACTGGAGGTCATTGGATCTGCCACACGACTGGGCAATCGAGGGCCCGTTCAGCGATACGCTTGAGAACAATACCGGACTTTTACCATGGAAAGGGATCGGATGGTACAGGAAACATTTTATCGTTAATGACAATGATAAAGGAAAACGTATCTATATAGATTTCGACGGAGCAATGGCTAATGCTAAAGTATGGCTGAACGGGAAGTATGTAGGAGAATGGCCTTATGGCTACACTTCTTTCCGTCTCGATCTTACACCTTATATAATTATCGGGAAAGAAAATATTATTGCTGTACGACTCGACACCAAGAACTGGGATTCCAGATGGTACCCGGGGGCAGGTCTATACCGGAATGTCTGGCTGGTAAAAACTTCACAATTGCAGATTGCAAATAATGGCGTTTTCTGTACTACCCCTGAGATTAAGAAAGAGAGAGGCATGCTGAGCGTACAGGCTGAAGTTGAAAGCCATTTTAATGATCCGGTACCAGTTACAGTTAAAGCCCTTGTTTATAAACTGAATGATAAATTTGAACCTGCGGCTACACCTGTTGCAGAATCGGGTATTGTCACCGCAACAATTCCGGGCATGAAGAATCATGACTTCAGGTTTGATATTCAGGTAAAAGAACCGGTTTTATGGAATATAAATAAACCGGAACTATACCGTGTAGCTGTGATTGTGATGCAGGGAACAACTGTAACTGACAGATATGAAACCAATTTCGGCTTCAGAACTTTGAATTTTACAGCACGCAATGGCTTCCTCCTCAATGAAAAAAGAGTTGAAATAAGGGGTGTTTGCAACCACCATGATCTGGGAGCTCTGGGAGCTGCTTTCAATACACGTGCTGCAGCACGTCAACTCGAAATCCTGAAAGAGATGGGTTGCAATGCCATCAGGACAAGTCATAACCCACCTGCCCCGGAACTGGTTGATCTTTGTGACAAGATGGGATTTCTTATTATGGTTGAAGCATTTGATGCATGGAGAATTGGTAAAAAACCAAAAGATTATAATCTCATATTCAATGCCTGGCATTCAGAAGATTTAAAAGCTATGGTACGCCGCGACAGGAATCATCCTTCCGTGTTTATGTGGAGTATTGGAAACGAGGTTCCTGATCAGGGAAATCCTTACCTTGCAACAGCTCTCAATTCAATAGTCAAGTCAGAAGACAATACACGCCCGGTAACATCTGGCTGCGACAATGGCAACTCCGGGACAAATGGGTTCCAGAAGACACTTGATGTTTTTGGCATTAATTACCATCTTGGTGACTATAAGAGGTTTTACGATCTGAAAGACAATGCTAATCTCGGACTAATTTCGACCGAATCAGCTTCAACAGTCAGTTCCAGGGGTGAATACTTTTTCCCGATTGTACAGGGTGATCTCGACAATAACCTGCCCGGCAAGGGGATTTTCCAGGTAACATCGTATGATGTAGCTTATCCTGGCTGGGCAACCACACCCGACCAGCAATGGACGATGCTTGATAAATATCCCGCTGCCATGGGCGAGTTTGTATGGACAGGCTTTGATTATATAGGTGAGCCTACGCCATATTATGGAGATTTGACTGGTCTCAAACCAAATTCCTGGGGGTACGACGAAATACTTAAAATGCTGGAGAAAGAGGGTGTAAAAGAGGTTCCATCCCGCAGCAGCTACTTTGGAATAATGGACTTAGCAGGATTTAAGAAAGATCGCTTCTATCTTTATCAGTCAAGATGGAGACCCGAACTTCCGATGGCGCATATTTTCCCTCACTGGAACTGGCCCGAAAGAAAAGGTTTGGTTACACCCGTTTATGTTTATACTTCGGGTGATGAAGCTGAACTTTTCCTGAATGGCAAATCGCTTGGTAAGAAGAAAAAGGGGGAATTTGAATACCGTCTAAAGTGGGATGATGTTGTATATCAGCCCGGTGAACTTAAAGTAATTGCTTATAAGAATGGTATTAAATGGGCAGATGATGTAGTTCGTACAACTGATAAACCATCTGTGTTATCCATGGCGGCTGACAGACCTGTTATTCATGCTGATGGTACTGACCTTATCTATATTACTGTAAGGATTGAAGATAAGAATAAGCTCCTTGTTCCGAAAAGCAATAACCAGCTCATTTTCAGCATTGAAGGGCCGGGAAGAATCGTTGCAACCGATAACGGTGATGCTACGAGCCATGAGTCATTCCAGGCTAAGTCAAAGAAAGCTTATAATGGTTTGTGTCTTGTAATAATCGCCGCGGAAAAAGGTGCAACAGGTTCATTTATAGTTAAGGCTGAATCAAAAGGATTAAAAACTGCGTCTGTAAAAGTTGATATAGCAAATTAAACTAATCAGTATTGCTTTTTTCTGGTTGCTTGTTGCTCGTTAGAACCAGAAACGAGCAACAAGTAACTAATCTATTCTTTTGGTATAAAATAGTTTATCGTCGCCTTCAGCATAAAAGTTCTTCAATCTGGCTTCCAGTTCGAACTTATTACTATCGTAGAATGCTCTTGTAGGGGCATAATGCTCCAAACCTGAAGTTTCGGCAATTAGAATCTTACATCCCATTTTTCTTGCCTGATTGCAGGTCTCATCAATAAGTTTTCTTCCAATACCTTTTCCACGGAAATCATTATGAGTAGCGATCCAATAAAGATCATAACTTGTTTTTGACATGCTGATCGGTCCATAGCAGGAATAGGCAGCTGTGACACCATCGACTTCTGCAAAAACGAAATAATACCCGGTTGATTCACCCTGGCTTAGTCGTTCTGCGACCAATTCAACAGCAATTTCAACCTCGTGGTCATAAAAGAATTTTGTTGACTCAACAATTTCCATCACTCGTTTTATATCACGTTTTTCAGGAGTTGTTCTGAATGTAATATTCATGGTTTAATAAATTTAGTGTTATAATAATTATTAAAGTTGAAAAAAAATAATGAATAAAAATAATAGTTAGCTGAAACCAGTCTCTGGTAATGTTGCAACGCGTGCGACCGTTTCAATTGCAATAGCAGCAAGAGTTGCACCGTAATCAAGATCGATATTCTCAAGAGTATCTTTTGTGTCGTGATAACCAGTCCTGTTTATATCGTAGTTCTCCATAAAAAGCACCACTGGAACACCTGTATCAGAGAATATCTGTCCGTCGGTATTAAAAAGTGAACTATGTGGATTGTACTGTGTACGCACCTCTCCCTTCAAAGCCAGATGCCTGGCAATATCAGGTATTTCCTTCATTTCTTTAATTCGTTCACCCCGGCTCAGATTTAATCTTTCGGGTTGCCTGTTCCATTTATGAGTACACTCATTCCAGATCATATTTGCAAGATGTGCCTGATATGCAAGGTACAATGATTCAGCACTTTTTCCGGGTGATATCTGGAAAATATCCTGGTCATTATTGCGGTTATGACCTATCATATCCATCACATAAAGTCCAACAATTTCCGTGTCTGAAAGGTCTATATTAGTCTTTTCATCCACTTTCAGATTCAGATTTTTTTCGACCAGGGACTGACAGAGGTTGCGGGCGCCCATACAATCAGACGGAAACTCTTCACCGGTAAGATGTATAAGCCATATATCTCGCTCAAGCTTACCCTCTTTCGACAATTTTAAAAGGATGGGCGCTGACTGTAATAGTGTTGCACTCGCAGAATAATTATCATCGGCACCCCTTGCTGCTAATCGTGCTCCTGAGCCGCCACGTTCTTTTTCATAAACATCTTCCATATAAGCAGTATCATAATGATCTCCAAGTACAACTGCCTGCTTTCTGTTTTTTCCCGGTATAATTACAAGTAAGTTTCGTTCATGAATATTGCCATTCTGATTTCCCAGCCAACCTCCATATTGTGTGAAATCAAATAGTGTATTCCATTTAAACGGCAATTCTCCCACCATTGCCTGACCTTCCATGCCCGCATCAGCTATCACTTTACGATACCTTCCTATAAAATAATCTCCCAGTTGTTCAAGATCGCGTTGTTGTTTCAGTACCAATGAAAGAGTTGTCTCATCAAGCATTATATCTGCATTATCCTTGTATATGAATTCGCCTTGTGCAAGGAATTTTATATCATTCCACCAATTTTCTTCAAATTTTCGTGTAGATGTTTCAGTAAAGGTAAGTGGTTCAGGAAGAGTTGAATCATAATGCTCTTCTATAATTTTTCCAAGAACCTTCTGGATCTGACCGGCTTTTTCCGGTAAAGTAAGATGAGTATCCAGTTCGTCAAACCAATGTTCAAGCGTTTTATGTTTTGCAATATTTAAAAGGTTTTGTGCAAACGATCTTTTTAAGAGCTTCCGCTTCTGCATCTTCCAGCTCTCTAGCAAGGAGATAATATTGAAAGAAGTTTGATGAGCATAATGATCATTAACCGAATTGAAATCATGAAGAGCAGAAAGATACAGGTCGCGCTTCTGCATCCTTGGCCAAAGTTCAACCGGATTTGACATCTCCTGGTTATTATCTTGATAACCAGTGATATATCCAAAAAGCGATTCAGCCCTTATCTCAACCTTATCAGATTCTTTCGAGACAAAAGCCACAAGAGGCCTGTGCAAATATATTTCATGCTCCCCGACGCGCATCGGTGGATAAAAGAACCTGTATCCAAAAAGTCCTCCTTTTAAAAGGGTCTTCTCAACCTCCAATATTTTTCTCCTTCCTGCTTTCGGACCATTTAACAATAGTTCGAACTTATTGTTCCAAAGCTGGCTGTTACAGGCTAATGGCTTGTCATACAAACCCATAGAATCGGGTTCAGTACTAAATAATGCTTTTATCAATCTTATCTTATGTGCTACCTCATTCAGTTCATCCTGATATCTGTGGACCCTTTGCCAGCGGTGGGTACGATGGTAAGTGTCTTTTATAAGATTTTCGTTCATTTTAAGGTCTTTACTACCAGCGTGTGGCTCGTGAAGCCATCCTGATTGTGTCACCCGCAATCCTCCAATTCCCCTGTTTCGTGCTACAAGGTTCAGTAACGGGATCTGGGCGGTTACCGGAAGTTCTTTTTTCAGACGGAGATAACCAGGCATGCCCCAGAATACCAGACTCCCCGGAAACGGAACCAAAGATAATATCCCTGAGAGATAATTATTTTTAACTATTTCCGGAAGAATGCTGAAAGGACTGAATGTCAAGAGATATCTTACGTTCATGAATGATGAATCGTCAACAACAATAAATTTCTTTGTCCAGGCCGGAAGTACAGATCCCTCAGAAGTCATTATCCTGAATCCCGCATTATAAAGAGATTCACCATCAGTTAGTTTTTCTCCATACGCTTCAGACAACAATCCTGTAAAGAAAGATATTGATTCAGTTTCAGATATCTCCATTCCCGGTGCAATAAAGAAACTTTTCCAAAAAACCTGTTCAGGTTCATGAATGCTGTTTCCGAAGAAAGTCCAGATAACTCTTCCCTTATCATCCTGGGTACGGGAAAGCATTAGTGGCAGTAATGTCACATATCTCTCGTGCAGTAAAGACCCGGCATGGGAGGCCAGTTCTGGTGGCCAATAAGGGTTATTCAGCAGGTTCTCCCCTCCATGACCACTGATAAAATGCTCTGGAAGTCCCATGCCAAGTTTCAGAATATTACTCATTATCTGATGGCCGATATGTTCAATCCCGGGTTTGAGTTCATATTCCTCTTCCATTTCTGAAATCTTCCACCCAAAAAGATCATCTTCCTCCAGAATACGATTATCTGGTTTGCCATATGGTTTATAGCCCAGTCGCGGCGGGGGCATAAATTCCGAATAAGCTGTTATCCCGTAACATCCTTTGCACCTGAACCAGGGATACCCTGTCAGCAGTTTTTGCCAGCCTGTGGTATTTCTTTCTTCCATAATGTATTTCTATCAAACGTGAAGTTAAGTATACTTGTTCAATCATACCACAAATACCTCATTACAAAATTTCAGCATTTTATTAACTGGAATCAGGAATTCAGAATATCTGTTTAAATTTGAACAATATGATACTAATGGTTTTAAAAAACAAAAATTGTACACTACTCATCTCTCGCATATTTTCCTCTTTCCTATTTTGCCGCTTCCTTTGTATATGAACTGGTTAATGACAGGAATACATTCAAAAAATACCTTACATGGATACTCCTGGTAACCGGGACAATATTTTCAATTATACTTATCGGCATTCCTTTGATAGCCAGGTATAAAGATCTTATAACACCTTATATAAAAGATGATTTTGCTATTGCCTGTCTAAACACCCCGGTAAAATGGAATGGCTATGAGTTCCTGTTTTATTACAGGTTGCCTAAAGGAACTTCTTTACCTGTTCCCAGTAGAGAATAGTACTCTTACCTGAACCGTTCCAGGTCTTGGCAATTCGTTCTAAATCGTACGGACCTATCTCAGTAGCATAGTATAAAAAAATCTTCTCGGAAATTTTATAATTGAACAAGTCATTCCTTGAATACATGCTTCCTGTTCTGCTATTGTAATCTATAAGACGTATTGGACGTATCTGGAAATAGCCAACTGCCTTCTCAAGAGGATTATAAGCCAGAGTGTCGTACTTAGTTTCGACCATACCTATTGCGTGAATAAGACTTTTATACGGCTCAAGAGGAGAAGTTCTGACAACGATCAGAGATTCACTCGTTGGAGCAAATACTTTGAAAGCCAATGTCAGCAAAAAGGTGATCGAGACTATCTTTTTTAAAATACTTTTCATAACAAAATCATAAAAAAAGTGAGCGAAAAACGATATGGTTAGTTGTTGCATTAACCGCAAAATGTGAGATTGATATTTCTCTTTCCTGAGAGAAATCACTGGTTAGGTCCATATTTAATAACAAGTCAATCATTGTAATAAGAACAATGGTTTGCCTGAATTGTTTAATTTAATAGTTAAAAGATGTTCACAACGGGTTCTGTTCATTTTTTGTTCGCCACAAATTCATGTTACTTTCTTTTGGAGGAGCAAAAGAACCGAACGAAGTGAACTCGCCGAAGGCAAATGAACATTATTATTCCTTAAACAACCTTACATTTAAAGCTGTCAGCCCTTTAGGCCCTTTCCCTATTTCAAAAGCGACAATATTATTCTCTTTGATCGGTTCCTGCAGGTTGTTGGCATGAACAAAAACACTCTGTTTATTTTCCATATCACGTATAAATCCAAAGCCCTTTGAATCATTGAAAAAAGTCACAACACCTTTTCGTATGTAACTGGCTTTTGCAGAAGGGATATTTTTCTTAGCTCCGGTTTCGATGTTATCTGCTTGGACCTCAATCTTTTTGTTAGGATCTGGAGGTGTTGAGGAAATCTTTCCAAACTCATCAACATAGGCAATCATATCGGCAAAGCTGCTTTTTCCACTCTCTTTTCTGATGAGCCGCTTCTTCTCCTTTTCTTTTCTTTTTTTATCCTTTTTATTTTTTACTTCTTTTTTGTTCGATGTTTCCTGCGATCTGCCCATAAAATGATATTTGGTTCGTTAATAATTATCCAGTCGGACGAATTTGATCAAAGATAAGGTTTTATTTCAGGTATAACTATTAAAGTAAGGTTGCGGAGCAGAATGATAGACAATGTTTAAACAAAAATCATATTTTCATGTTATATAAGATTAAAGTTGTGTAATAAGTCGTTGGCCTGATTTAAAAATATTTGAAGTATTGAAATCACATAATATGTCAAAAATTGATAAAAAATATATAGTTTTTTCAGTCATATATGTCTTTTTAAATACTCAAATGATTTATGCCGGGCCACCTTTCGATACTGACGACCCTGAAACTGTCATATTTAAACATTGGGAGTACTACATATCATCAATAAATAACCTGCAGACCGGAGTATGGTCCGGAACAGCTCCTCATATTGAATTAAATTACGGGCTGATTCCAAATGTTCAGGTCCATTTATTATTGCCAATGAATTATGATTATGCAAGACCTCATGGTTCTGATTACGGATATGCAGATACAGAATTTGGAATAAAATACCGTTTTGTGCAGGAAACAGAAAGCGCCCCTCAGATAGGTACCTTCCCTATTCTGGAAATTCCCACAATTAAAAACAGTGAATTCAGTGACGGGAAAATGAAGATCTATCTTCCGGTATGGTTGCAAAAATCATGGGGAAAACTGACTACTTACGGAGGAGCTGGTTACTGGATTAATCAAGGTGCTAATAATAAAAACTGGATATTTTCAGGCTGGGAGATCCAGTACGACTTTTCAAAGTTTATAACATTGGGTGGAGAACTTTATTATCATACTGCTGATACTAAAATCACCAAATCTGAAACCGGATTCAATCTGGGAGGTTCAATTAATCCTTCTGAGAAATTTCATTTCATTTTTTCTTTTGGCCATACATTGACAAAAGATAATACATTTACTTCCTATCTCGGATTATTATGGACTATATGAAAATAAAAGTTTGTTTTATTGCTCATGCAAGGTGTTTAAAGCCTGGCTTATCAACAGATTTTCAAGAAAAATGTATTTATAAGATGGCGGAGAATAGAGAAGGGGACAAACAATAAACCGGGAATGCATGATATAATCATTTGGCAGGATATTTGTATGAGTAATTCCAACCTTCAATTACAAGTAACATGAAAAAGATCGGTTTCCTTCTAATTATAGCACTTCTTAGTATCCAACAAATAGAAGCTCAGTTTTTAAAGGATGCAAAAAGATTACTTAACTCTAAGAACAAGGGGCTGACTGAAAAGGATGCAGCCAATGGTATTAAAGAAGCGCTGGTAAATGGCACAGGTGAAAGTGTGAAACTGGTCTCTGTGCTTAATGGATATTGGGGCAATCCTGAAATTAAAATTCCCTTCCCTTCTGAAGCAAAGGAGATGGAATCAAAACTTAGGGCAATGGGAATGGGTAAAAAAGTGGATGAATTTAATGAATCCATGAACAGGGCTGCTGAAAAAGCTGCCAGCGAAGCAAAACCTATTTTTATAACCGCTATAAAAGACATGACCGTCAGAGATGCAATCAATATTGTGAAAGGAGCAGATAATGCAGCCACTATGTACCTGAAGAATACCACATCACCTGAGCTTATTGACAAATTTCAGCCCATAATTAAAACTTCGCTCGATAATGTTAATGCCACCAGATACTGGAGCGATCTGATTACAATCTATAATAAGATTCCAATGGTTAAAAAAATGAATCCAAATCTTACTCAGTATGTCACCCAAAAAGCCATTGATGGTCTCTTTATTATGATTGCAAAAGAAGAATTAAAGATCCGTAAGGATCCTATGGCCAGGACATCAGAGTTGCTTAAAAAAGTTTTTGGAAATTAGCATTCAACACTTCGCTTTGTCTGGCAGATCCCGGATGAAGGCATTAAGTAATAAAAAGAAGAGGCTGTACCGGTACAGCCTCTTCTTAATTTGCTTACTTCAGTAATTTAAAACTAAGCGGAAGTTGTTCAGAATTAAAGAGAGCCGGGAAATAATTCACCTCTTTTGCAGTGAAACTACCGGTCACTTCAATTTCTCCTCCTTCAATGACATTCCTCACTACAGGCCAGGAATATACCTGATCATCAATGACGATTGCAATAACTTTATTCAGATTGCTTTTTGTAGCATCTGCAAAAAGGCTTATTGCTGCCGGCTTTAATTTGATCTGAATTTTTGAGTCTTGCGTATCCTTACCAGTGACAATTTTAACAGATTCAATATCCGATCTAACCAATAATGGTTTTCCAGCCTCATTGGTTTTTAACGCGAATAAACAGTACCCTGCTTTTTTAGATTCAAATCCCCAGAATAATTTACAATTCTTGACAGGAATAGCCGACCGGAGGTAATTATCAGCCACCTTTCGGTTTTCATTACTTGTACATCCCACCCTGGGATCAGAAGGTTTTTCTTCCTGATTGTGAGTAAGGATCGTAAAAAGCTGATTATCATGTTTCAATAAATCTGAAATTTCATTATGGGTATATGTCTCATAGAAAGCCAACTCTCCTTTTGATGTGAGCATTCCTTCAATTTCAGACATGTCAGTTTTGTCAGGCAATACGATATTAAGTTGTCCTTTTTCTTCTGAAACCTTGATTTCGAATAAGTTAATACCTGACATTTTCAACCTGGCGGAAATAATATCCGCTGATTGTTTTAATAAAGCGGAAGAAACATTAATCACTCTTGACTGAAGTGTGATACTTTTAGTGCTTTCAGAAGTTTTCTGTATAGTAGAAGTCAATGTCATTGAAATAACAATAGAAATAATTAAATAAATTAAGCTTTTCATAATTCTTGATATTAAGTTAATAGAATAAAAAAATGAACCCTGTAGAAATACAGATGCGTAATTAACTTAAATGTGGTGGTTCATCCATTTCTGCAGGAAACAGATGATAACGGAGAATGAATTGAGGAATTATATGTGAACTTTGTCTGATAATCTGAAGATGAGAGACTTTTATACCGGCTTTTTTGTTTTCAGATAATAGATTCCTGTTAAAAGCCAAAAGGTTAAAGTTATCCTTATTTGATATCCATGTTTTCTGGAATACCTGTAACCTGATACACGGGCAGCAAACCGCGTAATTCTCACTTACAGATATATAAGTTGAAACCGGGATCCTGTTCTGTCCAGTTGTATTTTTGAAAGAATTATTGTAAACCAACAGCCCTAAAAAGACAATCGCAATAACAATAATTGAATCAAAATGAACAATTCTGATATTTTCCCTGGTATCCGACATATGTCAAAAGTAACTCTTTTCACCAGAAAATGCAAAAAAATTGCTTTCTTCATCAATCAAAATCGTCTATCGATTATAATACATAATATATTTTTCAGTCACTGGTTAATTCATTCAATTCGATTCCATAGTCAAATTGCAGGTCTTCATGTAAGAGAGTTACTTTTTTTCTGATCGTCTCTATTTGTTTGTTATAGAAATTCTGAAGTCCGGAGTTCTTCTTAATTGAAGGAGTAAATTTTTTAAGTTTTGTACAAAAATATACCAGTAATTCTACTTCCGTTTCTTTCTTTTGTGAATACCTGGCATATTTCCTGATACAGCGTAAAATTTTACGGAAACTTTTTTTAATCAAGTAATGACTCTTTCTGTTTATCAACTCAAACTGCTCATCGACTTCCTTTTTTACACTTTCTATATATAAAACTTCATCTGATGAATCAAACAGAAGATAGGTCAATAATTCCTTATTCTCCTTTTTGAATCTTGCCAGACGCAAACATAGATCCCGCAGTTCTTTAGGTGTATTATTAGTTAATTCTTCTTTGAGTTCTTTAATGCTGACAGCCTTCATGGATAAAATTTAAGTAGCAACTATTCACCCTTTCTCCCCTTCAGGTTGAGTTACTTTACTGCTTTTCTTCTGTGGATATGAGCCGGGTAATATCACATTAACAAGCTTCTTGCCCCACAAACCCAGCTGGATGCCGGCACCAAGAGACAGGATACTTAAACCTATTGTCAGAACATAAAGGTTTCCCTGCGGAGCAATAAAAAACAGGGCAACTGATAACGAAAGTATTATCAGGCTGAATATAATTTTAACTCTTAAAATAGGAGTAGCAAGTGTTTTGAATCTAGTCAGTCCATCAATTGCTCCTGTGATAATTGCCAGGATTAGGGTAAACGGGAAAACAAACACTGAAAATATTAAAACATTTTTCAGCACTTCTGGCTGAAATTGTTTAAAAAGATTTGTTATTATCACCAATAAGGGGATAGCTATGACAAGGGCCTGAGAAAGATGAATGGCAATCGGATGAAGATCAAAATTGAGTAAAAGCAACCTTTTACGGGAAACCTTTTCCCTGTACGGTTCAAAAACTTTTCTGGGCATTCCGCAAGCCGGACAGACATCCCCCAGCTTGTCCGCATCCATTACAAATCCACATGGGCGGCAACGTACAAGTTCTTTCATATTATTAATGATTGATTAAACTGTACAAATTTAAAAATTTAATGATTCTAAAATCAGCTTAAATTCAATTTAGTACAAGTTCACATTTGGTCAACAGCAGCATAATGAATATTTCCGATTTCTGTTATAATTTTTTTACTTATTTTTAGTTATAGTTTCACATTGTTGAACTGAATCAGAAGAATAAATGAAAGTATTTATCAGGCTTTTCCTTCCTATGTCGATTATAATGGTATTATCTTCCTGTATCAGAATAGTATACATCGGGAAGAGAATTGACCCTGAGATCATTCTTGAGAAAGAACATCATAAAATTGTATTTGTCAATTTGTTCAACTACACAGTACCAGTAAATGTAAATAAGAAGGATAGGATATCGTACCATGCAGGAGTAATGAATTTACTCGACGGATTATCATCAGTTTCAAGCGATAGTTCCTTCAATTTCGTCGTAGGCGATACTTTGAAAAAGAGCATTGAAGCCGGAGACCTGACAACATTGCTGCCCGTGGATACTATTAATAATATTTGTAACAGATTTAATGCCAACCTGTTATTGACTCTTGATTCTACGAGTATCTTTTTTGAGCGGGATACTGTTGTTAACTATTATTATGGAGTAAGGTACAGAACAATAAATTTCAAACTGAATACAAGGTTTTTTTTGTCCCTATATTCAGAAGAAGGCGATCTGATAGACCGAAGTGAAGTTGAGCAGTCATCAATCTTCATACCCAGATCAGCAAATTCCGGATTTATACTGGTACCATCCATCTCAAGAGCCAGAGAAGAGATCGGAGACCTGGCATTTCAGGCCGGGCAGGATTATATAGCCAAGTTTTATCCTTACATAATTCATGATACAAAACAACTTTATACCGGCAGTACCTTTAAAGAATCCAACGACTATATCTTTGCCAAAAACTGGAATAAAGCAACAGAACTCCTGGAACAGCTTGTGAAAAATCAGAATCCGGGAATTGCAGAGAAAGCCAGGCATAATCTGGAGGTTGTTAAAGAGGCGTCGGAGGCTGGTGAAAAATAAACCTGTGTGAGGTGCGAGTTTTGCGGTATGCGGTATGCGGTAAAGTTTACTTCCTGTTAAGAAAAACAGAATTCTCTCTGAAGTAAATATCATCACCATATATAAAGAGACAGCTCCCACCTGAAATTTTATCAATTATTTCTTTTGATATTTCAACGGGTAAGGCGGGACATCCCCAGCTTCGACCAAGCCTGCCAAACTTTTTAATAAATTCTTCACTTACATATTCTGCCCCATGAATGACTATCTCCCTGGCTCTGGCATTATCGTTGATACTTTTTTCGAGACCTTCAAGCCTGAGTGAATAGCCATGATCGCCATAATACGTTTCTGCTGTAAGGAAAAAGCCCAGTGAGCTTTTAAGAGATCCCGGCTGGTTTGAGAAGCTTTTTGCATAATTATCACCTGAGTTTTTGCCGTGTGCAACAAAGCACTTATAAATAAGTCGTTTATTCTCCAGATCAATTACAAAAAACCGTTTTTCAGTTGATGGCTTTGAAAAATCAATTATAGTTACAAGGTTTTTTTTATAAAGATTATCTATCTGTTGGCACCCAAGAATAGCAGTTTTAAAGACTTCATAGGAAATCATCTGTTCCAACTTGCAATCAGACCAAAGCTGGTGAATATCAATATTTTCTTTTGCCGGTTTATTGCCAACACCGATCATGCCAAAAACAAATATCATTATCAATATTTTGCCTGAATTCTGCATTTATAATTATCTGCAATTATGACAACAACTCCTCAAATAAAATATTCAGCTTCCTGCAGTAGAATCCGGTGTTAGTGCTGCCTGGCATCTTATCATTTATCAGAAAATATGACTGAACTGATTTTTAATAAAGCTAGTTTTTTATAATTGAATTCTTGTGTTGAAAATCTCTGAATTAAACAATTTTGTGTAATAATACAACTATTAAACGGATAATACTTTGTCCGGGTTGACCTCTGGCCTTTTGTTACGTCAGTAAACCTGATCATAACTTTCAGAAAAAAAAGTTGGTATAAGTTTTGTTATTACTTTTTTGTATTAACTTGTTCTTTTAATAATATATTTTATGAAAAAATTTATAATTACATCTATTCTGGTGGCTTTGTTTGCCGCTGGTACGACACTCGTGGCACAGGATAATCACGAGGAAAAGCTGGGTCTCCCGGGAGATAATCTTAATCTTTATGCAGTCATGAAGCTGTTCCAGGAATCAAAAACACTTGAAGAATTTGAAAGAAACCTGAATGATCAAAACTCCACTATCAATAATCTCGACCTTAATGGCGATAACCTGGTGGACTATATAAAAGTAATTGATAATGTCGACGGAGATGTTCATAATATTGTTTTGCAGGTTGCAGTAAGCCCGAAGGAAAATCAGGATGTTGCCGTTTTTACTGTGCAGCGTTTTCAGAATGGGCAGGTGCAGATCCAACTTACAGGTGACGAACAATTATATGGCAAGGATTATATAATTGAACCAATATTTGATGACGCAAATCACGGGGAAACATCCAATCCTGGATATACAGGGGATACAAGAACAGTTAATGGACAGACTGTTACTTATATAAATACCACACCAGTTCAAATTGCAGCCTGGCCTCTGGTAAGATTTATTTTTCTTCCCTCCTATACAATATGGCACTCACCATGGTACTGGGGCTATTACCCAAGTTACTGGCATACATGGCATCCGTCCTCCTGGAATTACTACTATGGGTATCAGGACAATTGGAATCATTATTATTACGGACATTACCGCCAATGGAACTACCACCGCTATTCAAGATGGAACGACTTTTATTACAATGGGAGACGTTCCTATTCTCCGGATATACATCACAGAATAGAGATGGGTTATTATAAACCAACATATTCGCATCCCGACCAAAGAAAGGAAGGGGAAGCAATGTTCGCTAAAGCTCATCCGGAACAATACAGAAGATCAGCGGCTATCTCATCAGGGAATAACTCCAACTTAACACGGAGGTCAAATACCACAATGACCAACAAATCAGTCACAAATCCACATTCTGGTAACAATACCGGGATAAACAGGAGGTCGACTACGAATGTGACCAACAAAACCGTCACAAATCCATCATCTGGTAACAATACCGGGATAAACAGGAGGTCAACTACCACAGTGACTGACAAGTCGGTGATAAATCCTCATTCCGGACAAAATACAGGTACACACCAGGCAACCAGCCTGTCAAAAAAGACAGTGGTGAAGCCTTCCAGCCAAAGGAGTGGCGCTAAAAAAAAGTCAGCAACGACAATAAAGAAAAACGATAAAAAGAAAGAGTCAGATAACAAAGAATCTAATCACAATAAGCAGTAACTCATAAATTATAGCTTTGGGTATTATTTATCCTGCCACCTGCCCGTGAAGAAAATTTCAATTCAGATAAAGATTGGATTATTAATGATACTGGCAGTAATCTTACTCTCAGCAACCGGTTATTTGTCGTATCGGAACCTTTCTTCAATTGTTGCTTCAATTCAGGTGAACTTAAAACCTGACCTCAGGTTGTCAAGTATACGGGAGATATCAATGGATCTGGAAAAAGCACAAAACAGTATCCGAATCTATACAAATACACACGATACTCTTGATCTTCGACCCTATTACACAATAATCTCCAACATTGATGAAAAAGTAAGCAGATTGCATTCTGAATGTATAAATGATTCAGTACTAACCCAACAGACTGACACTATTAGTAAGCTGATTGAAAAAAACATTGTTATCTGGAACCAGTTGTTATACCTCCATAATAACTACACTGTTGTTGAAAATCTCAAACATTTATCGGTCAGGCTCGATAGTAACTCAGTTGAAGACAGCAAAACTGAAAGAAGTATACTTAAACGTGTTTTCAGTCGAGCTAATAAAAACAGGTTGAATGAAAAGGAAATTATCAGCGATCTGAAAGAAATAGAACAACAAGACAGCATAACAAAAGCAAAACTGACGATAAGAGAGTCGAAGTTAGCTGTCACCAGCAGTGAAATCAAAGAACAGTTTTATGACCTGATTACCAAAATAGAAAATGAGATTTACGGACTCGTTAAAGCGAAAGCCTTAGCTGCTGATAAATTAGCAGCAAATACTTATATCTGGCTGGCTATGTTCTCAGTATCAGGTACTCTCCTTGCAATACTGGTAATGTTTATTATTGTACGATACATAAGAAAAACCCATGTTTATCAGATTGCCCTGCAGAGTTCTAAAGATGAATCAGAAAAACTGGCCCGTACAAAAGAACTCTTCATGGCAAATATGAGCCACGAGATCCGAACACCAGTAACGGCTATTTCAGGGTTTACCGAACAGCTTCTGCATGAACCACTGGATGAAAATACAACCCGTTCACTGAAAATTATCAAATCATCTTCCGATCACCTCGCGGATATAATTAACGATATCCTCGATTTTTCCAAATTGCAGAATGGCAGAATGGCTCTGGAAAAAGTACATTTCACAATTGTGCAAATTCTTGAAGATGTTTATGCATTGTTTGAAAGACAGGCCATGAGAAATAATACCAGGTTAAGCTATGCAATAAGTCCGGATACCCCGCATGTTTTGGTGGGCGATCCATACCGTCTTAAACAGATAATGATAAATCTGGTTAGTAATTCCGTCAAATTCACTAAGAACGGTGAAGTACATTTCAATGTGAATTGTATTAAAAAGGAATCATCAGAAATTGAGCTGGTTGTTGAGGTTATTGATACAGGTATTGGTAGAGAAGAGAGCAAAATAAATTTCATTTTTGAAGATTTCGCACAGGAGGAGATGAGCACCACTCGTAAATATGGCGGAACCGGATTAGGCTTATCAATAGTCAAAAAACTTATAGAATTGCATAGTGGTACTATTGAATGTGTAAGCAGGAAAAACCAGGGAACCAAAATTACCTGTCATATCCCTTACCTGACTGGTGATGAAAAACAGGTCAGAAAAGAAGTTGAACCTCCCCTGTATATTCCTGAAGAAATCAGAAATATGAAAATCCTGGTTGTCGACGATGAGGAATACAACCGTCTGCTTTTCAAAACGATACTGGAACGATGGAAAGTCAGGTATCATGAGGCTGCAAATGGAATGGAAGCATTGGAAATGTTAAAAACAGATCGCTATGATCTGCTGTTTATGGATGCCAGGATGCCGGGAATAGACGGGTTAAAGGCAACACAGTTTATCCGGAATGAGATGAAAATCACAAAATCAGAAATGCCGGTAATCTGTATCTCGGCTGCTACCATAAGTGAAGACTGGCAAAAATATCAAAGGGCCGGGATGAACGCTTTTCTTCCAAAGCCATTCACTGAAGAGATGTTACTGACAACAATTCTTTCTGTGATTAAAGATTGCGCATCGGTTTCGGGAGCTGATCTGGTAAGAGAAGAAAAGATTAACTCTGCCGGTCAGGAAAAAATTAATTTACAAAATCTCTATCATATTTCAGGGGGTGATGAAAAGTTTGTAAAACAGATGCTGCTCTCTTTTATTGATTCCACAAAAAAAGGGATAAACGAGATGCAGGAGACGGTTAAATCGGGACAGTTGGACTCAGTTGCTGACATGGCTCATAAGATGTTACCACCATGCCGGCATATTGGTGCAGTGGATCTCTGTAATCTCTTGAGAAAGATTGAAGAAAATATTCAAAAAAAGATCGAACCACAGGATCTTGAAAAGCTGACCGGAGAATCCTTACTGGAATTTGAAGCCGTCAGTGGACTTATAAAAGAACATATCGCGAAAATCAGTTAAAACTCTGGCAAATACGGCCATTTTTACTTTACTTTGTAAATGCCGTAATAAACTATAAACCAGAATTCAACAGGATATGTCAGAAAAGCCTTTTAAAATATTTGTTGTAGAAGACAGCGAATGGTATAACAGGCTTTTAGTGCACACTCTCTCTTTAAATCCTGACTATGAGATAAAGAGTTTTTTCAACGGAAGAGATTTTTTGAATTGTCTGTTTGAATCACCTGATATTGTTACCCTTGATTACCGGCTTCCCGACTTTACAGGGCTTGATGTCCTAAAAAGAATCAGGGAGGAAAATTCTGATGTTCAGGTTATACTGATTTCTGAACAGGAAGATATTGACACGGTGGTAAGCTTACTAAAGATGGGTGCCTATGACTATATCAGCAAGTCTGAAGATATTAAGGACCGGCTTCTTAACACAGTCAAAAATATAAGGAACGGTATTGGTCTTAAAAGAGAGATAACAACTCTACGAAAGGAAGTTCAAAAAAAATATAGTTTTCGTGAAAGCATACTTGGCGAAAGTCCCGCTATTAAAACCGTTTACGATCTTATTAACAAAGCCCTGAGTACGAATATTACTGTGATAATATCGGGTGAAACAGGAACTGGAAAAGAGCTGGTGGCAAAGGCTATTCATTACAACTCGAAGCGTAAAGACAGATCATTTGTCACTGTAAATGTTGCAGCAATCCCTTCTGAGCTGATCGAGAGTGAGTTGTTTGGTCATGAGAAAGGAGCTTTTACGGGAGCAGCCTACCGACGGATTGGCCGCTTTGAAGAAGCCGACGGAGGAACACTCTTCCTTGACGAAATAGGTGAAATGGAATTGAATTTACAGGCAAAATTATTACGTGTTCTGCAGGAAAAAGAAATTGTTCGGATTGGCAGTAATAAGCCTGTGAAAACAGACTGTCGCATTGTTGTAGCAACCAATAAAAACCTGAAAGAGGAAGTAAAGAAAGGTAACTTCAGGGAAGATCTATATTACAGGCTGTTAGGATTGCCAATTGAATTACCGCCATTACGTGACAGAGCAAATGATATATTGATCCTTGCAAGGTATTTTATGGGGAAGTTCTGCGATGAAAATAACATTCCATTAAAAAAGTTATCGGTACAATCACAAAAAAAACTGATGAGTTATCCGTTTCCGGGAAACGTTCGCGAATTAAAATCTGTGATTGAACTTGCAGTTACCTTATCAGCAGATGATGAGATCGAACCAGCAGACCTTGTAGTTGACAGAGGTGATCCTTTGTCAGATGTAACGACTGACAATCTGACCTTACGGGAATACGAGGTGAAAATCATTAAAGCCACGCTGAAGAAAAACAACAACGATATAAGACTGGCAGCAGAAAAACTCGATATTGGAATTTCTACCATCTACCGAATATTAAAAGAAGAAAAGGAGTGATGAATAAATCCTCCAAATAAAACTATCAACACTCCATTCATTTTTTCTCAATATGAGAATTGTTTTCTCAAAATGAACAATTCCTCATTCAAATTGCATATTGGTAATATGCTCATTTTAAATATGTTAAAATCATAATCGATTTAAGGCATAATATTTGAAATAAGGAATGCAATTATCCGGTAAAGGAGGATTATACATTACTCCTGATAAGTAAACAAATAAGTATGAATTTCACATTTTTATCAAAATAAAAACTACAACAATAAAGTAAATTAAACAAGGAGGAACAAAAATGACAAATGAAGTAAACAGCAACCGAAATATCGTAAATGATAATGCGGCTTCGCGGAATAATGAAAAAAAAGCAAAGAAAGAAGGAATGAAAAAAGGTGTCACCACAACCACCATAATTTGTTTGGTACTTCTTCTTGCAGCTGGTTTGGTGGTTAATTCGACGTATAAAAATGAGCAGAAAAAACATGTTGCTATTGTTGAAAACCAGAAACACTCATTTACACAATTATTAACTTCACGCGATTCAGTGATCAACGAATGGATGTTGACATTTGATGAGATTGAAAAAGACCTGAGCACAGTAAAAGAGAAGGAAAATATAATCACGATGAAGTCATCGGATCAGGAATTTTCAAAAGACAAAAAGCAACAGATCCTGAAGGATATTGAGTATGTTAATACCCTGCTCGATCAGAATAAAAAGAAAATAGCATCGTTGACCGCGCAGCTGAAGAATTCAGGTGGAACAATTAAAGGTCTGCAAGTTAAAGTTGCTGAACTGGAAGCTTCAATACAGCAGCGTGAGACTGAAATAGCTGACCTGAAAGTTACTCTGACAAAAAAGGATTTCGAGATCGGACAGCTTAATACCCGTATGACTGACCAGCAGGTTGCCATTGCACAGAAGGATGAGAAAATAAGTAATCAGACCGCTGAAATGAATAAAGGTTATATAGCTTCCGGAACCTACAAATCTCTGAAAGCTAAGGGACTTGTTTCTAAAGAAGGCGGATTTCTCGGACTAGGAAAAAAAGAATCTTTACATCGCGATTTTTCTGACAATTTATTTACCCAGGTCAACATTAAGGAAATGAAAAGTATTCCGGTGAATTCAAAAGATGCAAAGCTTATAACCAGTCACCCGAGCAGCTCCTACGAGTTGGTTCGTGACAAAGACAACAAAATAGCCAGCATAGAGATAAAAGATCCCGACCAGTTCTGGAAAATCTCAAAGTATGCAGTCGTGGAATTAAAATAATAAAAAAAGGATTATGCACTGATCTTCAGGCATATGTTATGAAAGGCAAAGTATGAGGCCTCACAGGATCTAAAACCTGTGGGGTCTTTTTTTTATTATTGGGAGATGTGTTTAAGATTCAGGGCCATATTTAACTTCGATTTAGAATTATTTGTAATTTCGTAAAAAACTATTCCTGACAGGAATTAAGGACCTAAACTTTGATAAACTCCATCATTAATGTATTTAATTAACCTCAAAATGAAAAAGTTATTACTTGTACTTACCAGCTTATTAATCACTCTCAGCATAAGTTCACAGGGAAATAAAAATCTGGCCGAATTGCTGGGATATCCAAAGGATTCTAAATTGCTTATAATCCATGCTGATGATATGGGATTGGCTCATTCCGTTAATACGGCATGTATAAGAGCTTTCGATAATAAAGGTATTACTTCCGGAAGCATTATGGTACCATGTCCATGGGCACCTGAAATTGCGGCTTATGTAAAAGACCATCCCGGGTTGGATGTTGGAATTCACCTTACGATGACGTCAGAATGGGATCTGTATAAATGGGGTGGCATAACTCCTTCAGACCAGATTCCCAGCCTGCTTGATAAGAATAATTATTTTTATCCTTCGGTAGAAGAACTTGGCAAGGTTGCAAAAGGAGTTGAAGCAGAGAAAGAGCTGAAGGCCCAAGTTGATAAAGCGATTGCCTTAGGTGTTCAACCAACCCATCTTGATACTCACATGGGCAGTGTTCTGGCTAATCCCGAATTGATAAAAATATACCTGACTCTTTCCGAATTATATCATTTGCCGGTTTTGTTTCCACGTGCATATCTGACCTGGTTTTCACCCGATGTGGCTAAATCAATGGAATCAAAAATCTTCCTTCTTGATAATTTATTCATGCTGGAACCTAAGATGATTACAGGGAAATGGATTGATGCTTACAAAAAAGCCATCGAAGCAATGAAGCCCGGGTTAAATGAGATGATAGTTCATCTGGCTCTTGATAATGATGAAATGCAGGCAATAAGCAAGGGGCACGATGATTATGGCTCTGCCTGGCGTCAGCATGATCTTGATCTGGTTTCAAGTCCTGAATTTAAAGAACTGTTAAAGACAAATCATATAATTCTTATTGGCTGGAGACAAATCAGGGATCTCATGAATGCTCCTGACTTAAAGTAAATGTTACTGGTTACTGGTTACTCGTCTGAAGAATAAACAGTTAACGAGTAACAAGTAACAAGCAACTAACAACCAGCTTTAATTATTTCGCCTTTTCAGGTGAGGGAGACAGTTTAGCCGATCCGGATTCCAGGAATTTCTTCTGCTCATCAGTAAGAATATTGAGCATTTCTTTCCTGTTTGAAACCATCATGTTCTGCATTTTCGAAAACATCTCTTCCCTGAGTTTTTTCATCTCGTCGAAATGTTTTTTTGTAAGATCTTCTATTTGCTTCTTTTGGTTTTCCGTGACGTTAGGAATACTTTCCAGCATCCTTCTTCCAGGTGCCATCGGCATCCATCCGGTGCTATCCATAGGCATCCGGCCCATACCTCTCATCATTCCATTTCCCATTCCAGGACCCATACATCTCATCATTCCATTTCTCATTCCCTGCCCCATCATTCCTCTCATACCCGGCATTCCTCTGAAATGTTTGAAATTCTGACCCATTCTCATCCTGATCATCTTTCCCATTTCTCTCATGTCTTTCCTTTCATGCCTTGCATTGTGGCATGCACTGCCTGCTATCAAAAGCACAAGCAATAATCCGATGATTGTAACATTTCTTTTCATGATAATAATTTATTAATTGATGTCTTCATAAAACAATATCCTGTTTAAGCTGCAGGATTATTTCTTTTCTTATTAGACATCTGAATAGATTAATTTATTCTCAAATTCAAAAAAAAGGCCCCTCGCGGAGCCAAGTAATTGTCAATTAGATTTAAAAGTTATTTCTTATCATAAACCATATTACTCTTTACCTCACCATTAGGGCCTTGTCTTGTAGTTGTAACAGTAAGTGTTTTTGCATCAGTCAGCACCCATACTTCTGTTGATTTCATTGTCCTGGACTCGCCATTCATATCCATGGTCCTTGAAGTTTCAATTGTAAGAGACTTTCCATCAGCAGACCATTTTGCTAAGGATTTGCTTTCACCTCTGGGTGATGTGTTGACACTCTCTTTTCCATCGAGGGTATATTTCATTGTCATTGTGGTGGGTTGACCATCCTGACTCGTCCTTGTTCTGACAACTGTCAGAAGATTGGCTTCCTGAGTAGCAACAAAATTTCCGCCACCCATTCTCATACCGCTACCGCCGCCCTGACCACCTTGTGGCTGTGTGCTCTTCTCTGCATTTAATATCCAGTCACCGGCAAAATTTGTTTTACCGGCCTGTGCATTTGTCATTACCGGTGCAAAAAGTGCCAGCATAAGTGTGAGTGATACTAACCTTATGAAAGATGAGACGTTAAACTGAATTTTTTCAATGTTTCTTTTCATATTCTTTAATTATTAAAGTGAGTTGATATATTAATAGACAACAATTGAAAGGTAAATATTCCTCAGGATATTAAAAAATCAGTCCATACAATTTGTTTTATACAATTTAGCATACCAATTTCGCATTTCTGACTTCAAAAAAAAATTTTATCTGTCATTTAAAAAGTGTAAATTTGATTGGATCTTTCTCAACGATTAAAATTACACTCTGATGGATTAAAATTACACTCTGATGAAAAAACTACTTTCCTTTTTGGCTTTGCAGACAATCGTAATTCTCTCCCTTCAGGCTCAGCCCGTTTCGAACTACAGCTATAAACTAGATAACGGGATAACCGTCAAAACTGAACATTGCTGGAGCCAGGTGTGGGTGCAACAGAGTTATGCAGCACTTACTGTTAATGACAAGACTCCATTAGCCGTAAATATCAGAAC
>Ga0182027_10000542_pt1 | contig 65083 bp, 44 predicted proteins | sample 712E1DmetaG_FD_121300 | JGI IMG/M metagenome (GOLD analysis project Ga0182027, IMG submission 121300) | Permafrost microbial communities from Stordalen Mire, Sweden - 712E1D metaG (Illumina Assembly) | ecosystem: Environmental > Terrestrial > Soil > Wetlands > Permafrost | place: Sweden...
ATGAGGCCGCTTACACTGCGGCGTTGCGCCGCAGTGGCTCACCACTGGCCAAACTCATGCCATCCGCCTGTGAGCAACCATAAACAAAACGCTTGTTAGAACAACTCAGATGCCTGCTTGCGCAGCCTCAGGCTTCAATCCGGTTCCCGTAACCCACGGAACAAAGCAACGTCGCAGGGGCGACGTTGGCGCAAGCAGGGACGTTTGCGCCAAGCGCAACCTCATTCCAATGTTTCGCCCACACCAAAATACGCACAGTCGGGATGATGAAAAACCAGCGCACTCACGCTGGCCTCCGGGTCCATCATGAAGCCTTCGGTCAGTTGAACGCCAATGTCTTCAGGCTTGAGCAGCTTCCAGATGCCGGCTTGGTCCTCCAATGCGGGACACGCGGGATAACCGAAGCTGTAGCGGCGGCCTTGGTATTTGGTCGTGAATCGGTCGATCATCGTCATGTCGGCGGGGTCAGGGAAACCCCAGTCTTCACGGATGCGCCTGTGTAACCACTCGGCGCAGGCTTCGGCGGTCTCGATGGCCAGCGCTTGGAGAGCGTGCGATTTCAGGTATTCGCCTTTCGCTTTGTATTCCTCGGCGCGCTGACGAATGCCTGTGCCGGCGCCGACCACGAAGAGGGCGATGGAGTCGCGCCCGGTCGCGCCCGGAAGGGCGCTCCCACAAACATAATCAGACAGGCAGAGGCCGTCGGGCTTGCGCTGGCGGTGGAAGTGGAAGACGTGGACAGGCTCTGTGTCTCTGTGGTGAAAAAGCCGTATGTTGTTTCCTTCACTCTCCGCCTCGAAGTATTGCCACACCGCTTTGATCTTCATGAACTTCGCGGCTTCGGTTTTGACCTCTTCGACAAGGTTGTACAATTCCAGCGCTTTCGGGTCGCGCGAGTCGAGGGCGCGTTCGAAGTTGGATTTGAAACCGAGATGCCGGACGTAGAGCATCTGCGGGTTGATGTATTCCCAGACCTCGCGGAGCTGCGGCACGTCGCGCACTTTGCGGTCGGGGTAGGGCGACGGAATCGGTCCCGCGACTGCGGGATCGATCCGCACCCGGCTGCTGCGTTGGGTGGTTTCGGGGAATTGTTCTGTCACGACGGCGGCCTCGCGGGAGCTCGGCCCTCCAGAAAACTCTTTGGAGACCTTGTCCCGCTCGGCTGGATCCATCAATCGGTTCATGATCGACAGGCCGGTCATCGCGTCCTTGCAGTAGATGCAAATCGGTGGGACAGGCGTCTCGCCTGTCCTATCACTCGAATTCACAGGCGAGACGCCTGCGCCACTATAACTCGGCGCGATGCGTGTCCTCGTAAACTTGTCGCTCAAGGCGGCGCCGCCGACCAGCAACGGCACGGTGATGCCCGCCTGTTTGAGATCACCGGCCGTGATGACCATTTGCTGCGCGCTCTTCACGAGCAGACCACTCAAGCCGATGGCGTCGGGCTTGTGCTCGCGATAGGCCTTGATCAGGTCTTCGGGCGGCACCTTGATGCCGAGATTGATGATCTTGAAGCCGTTGTTCAAGAGAATGATCTCGACCAAATTCTTTCCGATGTCGTGCACGTCGCCTTTGACGGTGGCGAGCAGGACCTTGCCCTTGGTCGAGTCGGCTTTCTTCTCCATGAATTGTTCTAAGTGCGCGACGGCGGCCTTCATCGCCTCGGCGCTTTGCAGCACCTCGGCAACGATCAACTCGTTGGCGTTGAACAGGCGGCCCACCTCTTTCATCCCGTTCATGAGCGGGCCATTGATGATCTCCAGCGGCGCGGCTTCCTTGAGTTTCGCATCGAGGTCGGGAATGAGACCTTCCTTCGTGCCTTCGAGGATGTAATTGGCAAGGCGACCATCGAGCGGGAGGGCGGACGTCTTCTTCTTCACGCGACTCTCGGCGGTGCGGAAATGTTCGTTGATGGCCGCGATGTGATGCTGGTTGATCGCGGCCCGTTGTTCCTTTGTCTGGTGACGATAATCGCGCGGGGCGTCGAACCCTTCGTGCGGATAATTCCACAGCAGATCCTCGACGAACTTCTTCTCCTTGTCGGGGATGGTGGCGTACCGCTCGAGTTTCTCGGCGTTGACAATGGCGAGGTCGAGGCCGGCTTTCGTTGCGTGGTACAAGAACACCGAATTGATGACCTCGCGCGCGGCGGGCGGGAGGCCGAAGCTGACGTTGCTGACGCCCAGCACCGTCTTGCAGCGCGGCAACGCTTGCTTGATCAGCCGCACGCCTTCGATGGTCTCCACCGCGCTGCCGATGTAGTTCTCGTCGCCCGTGCCGCACGGGAACACCAGCGCGTCGAAGATCAAGTCTTCCTCGGCGATGCCGTGTTCAATGCAGTACTGGCGGGCGCGTTGGGCGATGGCCAGCTTCCGTTCCCTCGTAATGGCCTGGGCCTGGAGCTTGTCCTCGTCGATCGAGCCGATCACCACCGCGGCGCCGTACTTCTTCACCAGCGGCAACACCTTGTGGAACTTCTCCTCGCCATCCTCAAAGTTGATCGAGTTGATGATGCTCTTGCCGAGGCAATACGTGAGGGCGCGCTCGATGGCCCGTACATTGGTCGTGTCGATCATGAACGGCACTTTGACCTTGTGAATGACCTTCCCGTAAAAACGGTCGATGTCCGTCAGTTCATCGCGGTCGGTGTTTTCGAGGTTGATGTCGATGATATGCGCGCCGCTCTTGACCTGGGCGCGGGCGATCTCGGTCGCTTCCTCGAATTTCTCTTCCGTGATCAGACGCTTGAACGCGCGCGAGCCGACCTCGTTGGTGCGTTCGCCAACGATCAGCGGACGGTTGTCGTCGGTCGCCTCGACCAGTTCGATGCCGGTGTAATAGCTGCGGCGGCCGGCGCGTTGTCGGCGCGGTTCCTTGCCGTCGACCATCTCGGCGATGGCTTTCACGTGTGCGGGGGTCGTGCCGCAACAGCCCCCTACGAAATTGAGCCAGCCATTCTTGACGAATCGTTCCAGCGACGACGCAAACGAGGTGGGTGTTTCCAGATAAAGACCTTCCTCGTTTGGCAAGCCCGCGTTCGGATAACACGACACACGTGTCGTCGCCATCTGATGAATGGTGCGGAGATGATCGGTCATGAACTCCGGACCAGTGGCGCAGTTCAATCCGATGCTGAACAGGTCCACGTGTTGCAGCGATGCGACGAGTGCGTCGGCTGCTTGTCCGGCGAGCATGGTGCCGTTTGGCTCAATCGTACCGCTGACCATGATCGGCAGCTTCACGCCGAGCTTGTCGAACGCCTGCTGGATGGCAATAAGAGCGGCTTTGATGTTGCGCGTGTCCTGACAGGTCTCGATCAGCAGAACATCCACGCCGCCTTCAATCAGCCCCAGCGCTTGTTCGTGGAAATGTCCGATCAACTGCTCGAATGTCACGCCACCCGTCACGGTAATCGCCTTCGTCGTCGGACCGATGAACGAGTTGACAAAGCGAGGCTTGTTCGCAGTCGAGAACTCTTCCGCCGCCTGCCGCGCCAATCTCGCCGCTGTCGCATTGATTTCCCGGCATTTGTCCGCGAGTCCGTATTCAGCCAGCACGAGCGGGGTGGCGCCGAAGGTATCGGTCCCAATGAAGTCCGAGCCGGCCGCCAGATACTGGCGGTCGATGTCGAGAATCACATCGGGCCGGGTGAGCACGAGATGTTCGTTGCAGCCCTCGTACTGCGGTCCGCCGAAATCGGCGGCAGAAAGGTTGCGTTGCTGAATCATCGTACCCATCGGCCCGCCGAGCACGAGAATGCGTTGATCCAGAATTTCCTGCAGCAATTTTGTTCTGTCGTTGGCGTTGCCCATGAAAACACCTAAGTTACCAGCCGCACCGCTTCAACACAAGCGGCGGCCGCGTTTGTTGAACCGTTAGCATGACCCACTGGCTCAAATGACAGTGGTGCCTCGAAGACTCCGCTTCCCTTTGATAGGGAGAGGGAACACCACGCTTTGTGTAGTCTGTAGCCGCACCGTTGCCGCACACGACTGCGGCGTCTCGTCCGACTCGGCTTATGGGTGCGTCCGGGAACGCAGGCTGAAGCCTGCGGCTACAGGCGCACTGCACGAATGCAAGCAGAACTTGCATGGACGAGCGTTTCGAGACATGATGACGGTCATCAAAAGTGAGGTTATCAGGAGGATGGTTTTTGTGATCGTTGCTGCGGTGAGCGCCTGTCTGGTCGCTCACGCGGCGGAAAAGGAGACTGCCATGACGCCATTGACATTGACCAGTTCCGCGTTTGCCGCGAATCATCCGATCCCGAAGAAGCACACCGGCGAAGGCCCGGACCTGTCGCCCGCGTTGAAGTGGGAAGGCGCGCCGACCGGCACGAAGGGTTTTGCATTGATCTGCGATGATCCCGACGCGCTGGGCGTAGCGGGCCGGGTCTGGGTCCATTGGGTATTGTACGATGTCCCCGCAACGACCACGTCGCTGACGGAGAACGTGGCGAAGACCGAGATGGTGGCAGCGCTCGGGGGCGCGAAACAGGGCATGACCGATTTCGACCGAATCGGCTACGGCGGCCCGATGCCGCCGCGAGGTCACGGGGTGCATCACTACCATTTCAAGCTGTACGCATTGGACACCGAGTTGAAACTGCCGGCCCGGGTGGCCAAGACACAACTCGAAGAAGCGATGCACGGCCACATTCTGTCGCAAGCGGAACTGATCGGGACGTATCAGAGGCAGTGATTTGGAGTGCGCCGGCTCGACGGCGCCCTGCCGTTTCAGGGCAGTCTGGGGAAAGCTGGCACTGCGTCGGGCCGCAGTGCGGGAAAGGCGGCCTCAAGCCGCCGCACTCCAAATTGATTGGCAACCACGTCAAAACGGCATGGCTCGCGTAACGCGCGCTTGCGGAGCAGCCTGATCACGGTTAAGAATCACTTCCATACATGAGTGAGGGCATCACGGCTGATAAACCCTGTCTGCCACCATTCACCGAGTGGCAAGGACGTTATCTGCTCAGGGATTTACTGAGGGATGTGTCGCGCTCGTTTTACCTGACGCTGCGCGTCCTGCCGGAGGAAATTCGACCGCAGATTTCGCTGGCGTATCTGTTGGCCCGGGCCAGCGACACGATTGCGGATTGCTTCGCGATTGCCGAGGCGGAACGACTCGATACCTTGAAGAAGATGCGCGAGGCTTTTGCCACCGGAGGCGCATTGGACGGCGTCAGAGTACAGGGCGCGTTGGCTCCCGGGCTTTTCTTTTCTCGCGGCCGGCCCGGTGGATCGATCTCCGAGCCGATCGCTGCAGCCTGGAATGCGCAGATTTCGGAAGCGGAGAGGGCTCTGCTGGAAGAGCTGGGTGAATGTATCGACTTATTGAACCGGTTCTCCGAAAACGACCAGAATCTGATACGGGAGCTTCTTGTTACCATTATCAGCGGGCAGATTTTCGATCTGGAGAAATTCCCCGGAGGAACCAAACGCGACGTGACGGCACTGGCCAATGATGGCGAGCTGGATCATTACACCTATCTGGTCGCCGGTTGCGTCGGCGAGTTTTGGACCAGGATCTGCGCTGCGCACCTCCCGCGATTGAGCAGTTGGAACGTTCCGAAGATGTGCGAACTCGGCATTCGGTTCGGTCAGGGGCTGCAACTGGTCAACGTGCTGCGCGACGTCGCCTGGGATTTGCGCCGCGGGCGCTGTTACCTGCCCGTTCAACAGCCGCAGGCATTGCTCGACCCAGCCAACTACGAATCGATCCGCGCCGAGTACATGAAGTGGCTCGATCGTGCGGTCGAGCATTTGGAAGCGGGGTGGCAGTACGCGATGCAGATTCCGCCGGGCCTGTGGCGGGTGCGGCTGGCCTGCGTCTGGCCGATCTGGATCGGATTGAAAACCATCGCGCGATTGCGCGAGGCGAACCCGCTCGACCCATCCCGCCGCGTCAAGGTCTCGCGAATGGAAGTGTACGGAGTGATGCTCGAATCGTTCCTGTTCCGGCGGAACGACGCGGCGCTGGACGAGAAAGCTCAGCGGTTGTTCGCAGGTGCGCGGATTGAGTAAGAGTTGCTAACAAAACTGTAGCCGCAGGCTTCAGCCTGCGCGGGAAAGACGCACCCGTAAAGGGTGCGGCTACAGGGGAGTCGGTTTTGTTAGGCGCTCTAAACTCGGGCGCAACACAGAGATCCTTCGCTCCGCTCAGCATGACAGCGGTCTCGCTCAGAGCGTTGTCACTTTTTCTGTTCGTCTTTGAACAGTTTGTACTCGACGGAATCGACCAGCGCTTCCCAACTGGCTTCGATGATGTTGTCGTTGACGCCCACCGTGCCCCAGATGTCCGTGCCGTCGGTGGACTCAATAATGACGCGGGTCTTGGCGGCCGTGCCGGTCTTGCTCTCGAGAATCCGCACCTTGTAATCCACCAGTTGCACCTGCGCGATGCCCGGATAAGACTTGGTCAGGGCGGCGCGAAATGCCTTGTCCAGCGCGTTGACCGGGCCGTCGCCCCTGGCGGTGGTGTGCACGACTTCGCCGTTGACTTCAAGTTTCACGCTCGCCTCGACAACGCCGCTATTCTCTTCACCTTGGCGATCCATAACGACGCGGTAGGCGAGGAGGTTGAAGAACGGTTTGTGCCGCTTGAGCAGTTTCTGGACGAGGATGTGAAAACTCGCGTCAGCGGCCTCGAAGGCGTAACCGGCATGCTCGAGTTGTTTGAGCTGCTGGAGGATCTTCTTCACCTCGGGCGAATCCTTCGGCAGATTGACGCCGAGCTCGTGCACCTTCATCAGCACGTTGCTGCGTCCGCTCAGTTCGCTGACCAGGACACGGCGGTGGTTGCCGACCGTTTCCGGTTCGATGTGCTCATAGCTCCGCGCGACCTTCTCGATGGCGTTGACGTGGATGCCGCCCTTGTGGGCGAACGCCGTCGCGCCGACGAACGGCTGGCGGATGTCGTGGCGGATATTGGCGAGATCGTCGATGAACAGCGACAACTCGCGCAGGTGACGGATGTTTTCCCTGGGAATGCAATCAATACCCATTTTGAGCACGAGACAGGGAATGACGGTGGTCATGTTGCAATTACCGGTCCGTTCGCCGTATCCGTTGATCGTGCCCTGGACCTGCACCGCGCCCTGTTCGATGGCCGCCAGCGCGTTGGCGACGCCGACGCCGGAATCGTTGTGCGTGTGAATGCCGATGGCGCACTTCATCGCCTTGCGCACCTCGGCGGTGATACGACCCACCTCGTGCGGCATCGTCCCGCCGTTGGTGTCGCACAGCACCACCACGTCGGCACCGGCGTCTTGGGCGGCTTTGATAGTCGCCAGCGAGTATTTCGGGTCATCCTTGTACCCGTCGAAGAAATGTTCGGCGTCGTAAATGACTTCCTTGCCGAGCTCCTTGAAGAAGCGGACCGAGTCGGCGATCATCGCGAGGTTTTCCTCCGGCGTGGTGCGGATGACCTCGGCGACGTGCAACGACCACGTCTTGCCGACGAGTGTGACGACGGGAGTGTTGGCTTTGACCAGCATATCGATCTGCGGATCGACCTCGCAGGTCGTGTTCGCGCGTCGGGTGCTGCCGAACGCCGCGATCTTCGCGTGCTTGAATTGCCGTTTGGCGGCTTCCGTAAAGAAATCCATGTCCTTGGGATTCGAGCCCGGCCAGCCGCCCTCGATGTAGTGCGCGCCGAACGCGTCCAGCCGTTCGGCGATGCGAATCTTGTCCACGCTCGAAAACGAGATGCCTTCGCCCTGCGCGCCGTCGCGCAATGTCGTATCGTAGATGGTGACCGTTTTATTCATGGATTGGCGAAAAGACTAAGACGGTTTCCCGTAGCCGTCAACGCCGCACTTGTAGCGCGAACAACCGCCTGCGTGGCCGAAGCCACTTCGTCGTGGCGAAGGCCCGGGGCGGGCGCGCTCCCCGGTTGAACTGAATCGTTCCGTCTGATGGCTGACCGCTGACAGCTATTCTTATCTTCCCTTCACCTGCAATACCGTGATGGAGTAAGGTGGAAATGTGCGTCTGAAATCCTTGCCCAGTCCGTTCACCTTGGACGTCACCGGCGCGATCTTGGTCGGATCATCGATCGAATTGGTGTCGGTCGGGCTGCTGGCGCTCAGCACGATGGCTTGTCCGCTGGAGTCGATCTTGGAGAGCCCGCTGATCTGGACGCGCAGCGGCTGCGGCGTGTCGGCGGTGTTCACGACTTTCAAATAGATCGTTCCCGTCTTGCTGTCGCGCGTGGCGTTGTAGAAGAGCGTCGGCACCTGTTGTGACGGCGGTGCTGGCGGTGGTGGTTGTTGGTCCGCACCTGCGCGACCCCGACGGACTGGCGGCTGCCATTCCCGAGTGGGGATGCTGTCCGCGGTGGCGGCCAACACGACGTCGCCATGATTGCGGCTGAACATCTGTTGCACGTAATAGGCCGGCGAGGCGTAACTGGTGAGCGCGTTGTAGCCGATCAGGTCGGTGCGCCATTGCATGCCGCCGGGGTTGACGTTGACAAACAGCGGGGCGTAGCAGGACATGATGACGACGTCCGAATTGCGTTCCAGGCCGGTCAGCCAGGCGGCGTCGCCCAGCGCGCACTCCATGTTCGGCGTCGGAACCTGCTGGTTCATACGCGTGGCCCATTCACCGACGAAAATCTTCGGCTCGTTGCGGTCGGTCGCGTCGTAGTGGTGCGTGTCGGACTGCATCTGCATCGAGTTGCGGTAGAAATGATCGTCGAACACGTCGGGCGTGCGGCTCTTCACGCGACCGCCGGAGCAAATGAGTTTGAGATGGGGATGCTTCGCCTTGATGGCGTCGTAGAACTGCGCGAACCGGCCTTCGTAGGTTTTCTCGCCCCGTTCGAGGTTGTCTTCGTTGCCGATTTCGACGTACTCGAGTTTAAACGGGGCCGCGTGTCCGTCTTTGGCGCGGCGCGCGCCCCAGGTCGTCTTGGCGCCGCCGGTCACGTATTCGATTTCGTCGAGCGCCTCCTTGACGTACGGTTCCAGAGCGGGACCGGGGGCCACACGTTCGCCGCGAAGCGAGTAACCGGCATAAACGGCGAGCACGGGTTGGATGTGCAGGTCTTCGCACCATTCGAGAAACTCCAACAAACCCATGCCGTCGGACGACCAGTAGTGCCAGGCGTCGTCGAGGTGGCCGGGGCGCTGGGAGATGTTGCCGATGGTCTTCTTCCAGTCGAACCGGGTGGCGATGGTGCCGCCCTGGAGGTAATTGCCGCCGGGGAATCGCAAGAAAGACGGATGCATGTCGGCGAGAAGTTGCATGATGTCGATCCGGTTGCCGTTGGGCCGGTTGTTCCAGGTTGGCGGGAACAGGGAAACCTGATTGAACCAGATCGTGCCGGGGCGGGTGGTGGAGAGCACCAGGCGATTGTCTTTCGAGGGCGCTACTTTTCCCGTCGTCAATGTGACCTGATATTTCTGCCATTTGTCGGTGATCCGTCGCACCGTCGCGCTGGCGTACACGCTCGCGTTGTTGCTGTTCACGATGGCGACGGTGATCGGCCCGGTGAATCCTTTGTCGGCTTTGGCGTAGAACGAGGCACGGTACTTTGTCTCGGGCTTGACCGGGATGCCCCAGTATCCGTCATTGGCGATTCCTACGGATTGATCCCGGGCGGCCTGGGTCACTTCTAGTTTCAAGCTGGTGGTCAGCGCCGCGTTCATGGGTTGATTGGTATCGAGCGAGATGGAGCCGTCGCCGCCGGTGTTGAGGACGACCTGCCAGTGCACCGCATTGGTGGCGTTATCCTTGAACGTGCGGTTGCGGACCAGTTCGGCATAGAGACCGCCGTCGTACGAATAATTGATTTCTTCAGTCATCAGCCCGTAGAGCATCGGACTGACGTGAGCGGCCACTTGATCGGCCTTGATCTGCAACACGGGGACCGGATTGGTAGTTTGCGCGCGCGACAGGCTGGTTGCCGCAGTTGTCAGGGCAATGAGGATGCCGAGTCGAATGGGGTTGAAGTGTGTCTCCAGTATTTTCATCGAGGTATCCTTTTCGTTGACGGGCGAAAGCTTGATTGCAGGGTAACGAAATCCCGGTTCAATCCGCAAGCCCGTTGTTTGCACCGGGGTGTGATGAAAAGAGGCGGGCAGTATTCCGGTCTGGGCGTGTCTGCTAGGTGGCGCAAGCGTCCCTGCTTGCGCCAACGTCGCCCCGCGACGTTGCTTTGTCCCACGGTTTGTCTGCCCCGAAAAGAAGCCTGCAGCTGCGCAAGCAGGGTCGCTTGCGCCACCAAACCACCAAGCACCCTTTGACCGCCACTTTTAATCACACCCGTTGAAGCTCGAAAGCTGACCGCTGACGGGTGACCGCTATTCTTTTTTTGTGTTCGTCTTGAAATACTTGGCGGCGAAATCCAGAAAGGCTCTCCAATCGGCGGGGGTGGCTGCGTGGCCCCCGGTGTGATAGACCCAGCCGAGATCGCCCGCAATCAAAGGAGTGTCGAGAGGCGGCAACTCGGTCGTGCCAAGGTCCTTCTTCCCGACCAACCGATACACCGGGCCCGCTGCTACCTCGGCGAGAAACTCTCCGTGCGGATCGGACCACAGATCGGTGGTGCCTCCGCTGATAAAGACGCCATGCGGGGCGTTGAGGGCGATGAGCATGTGGGCATCCACGGGCATGTCGTTCCAGTGGCCCGGGTATTTCTGGAGATTTCCGGCGAACTGGTAACCGTAATTCTGGGCCATGTCGTCCACTGTCTCGCCGAAATCGCGGCGGGCCAGTGACGAGCCCAGTTCTCCGCCGCAACTGGAGAACACCAGAGCGATCCGCGAGTCCTGCGCGCCGGCCCAGAGCACGGTTTTGCCCAGACGAGAATGTCCCATGATGGCAACCTGTTTGGCGTCCACCGACTTATCGGTTTCAAAGTAGTCAAGGATGCGGCTCACTCCCCAGGCCCAGGCGCTGATGGTGCCCCATTGGTCCGGTGCGGGAGCGGTCTGGCCCGGTGCCAACGTGAGTCCGATCACTCCATTGGTGAAAGCGTTGGGGCGATCCGTCTGGATGTCGGTGTAACGGATGGTGGCGTATCCCCAGCCACGGGCAATGATGTCCGCAATGGGATCACCGAAACCGGGGCCGCCACCGCGGCCCGCGCCCCGACCACCTGCCGGCGTATTGGTCACGACGGGCGCAGCCGGTGCACCGGGTCCTGGACCGGCTCCTGCGCCTCGATTGCCCCGGGGCCCGCCGGTGCCGAAGCCGAAGTTCAGACACAGGATCACAGGAACCGGCTTCGTGGCTTTGGCAGGAATATACAAGGTCACATTCATGCGGGGACCCTCCGGACCGTTGCCTACGTGTCCCACCACCTGTTTCATCACGGCTGTCCCGTCAAGGGCAGGGGTGTCATTGGTGGCAACTTCCCACATCACCTTGGGAGCGTTGGCCGGAACACGGCCGTAAATCTCCGATTCGTAAAGCTTGAGGAGTTCCGGTCGGCGCTTCTTGAACCAGGTGTCGGCGTCGCGGACGGGCTGGCCGTTGGCCAGCACGAGCGGGTCGGGCAGGGTGTAGGAGCCGACCTTGGATTCATCGTAATTGGAGACGTGGCCGGTTCTGGTGGCGATACGGAGGGCATTGCCGCGGGCGTCGGTCCGGTTGTTGCTGTTTGTCGTTCCGACCGCCGGGGCCGTGTTGGTTGTCTGCGCAGAGGAGATGGCCGTGAGCACCAGCAGCGTCAAGCTGTGTGCGAGCAAACGAGATGGCAGGGTGGAGTGCATGACAGAAGGCTTTACCGTGACGGCAAGAAAAAGTAAAGCACGCAGCGGTGGGAGGGTTGCATCTTGATGCGCCTCGTGTCTGACTCCGGTGCGGAGTTTCTGCTGGGAACCCGGCCCATCGCCCGGTATACTCACCAGCATGGTGCCGACGATCCAAAATCACAAAGCCCGCCGGGATTACTTCATCGACGAGACCTATGAGGCGGGCATCGAACTGAAGGGCACCGAGGTCAAGAGCCTTCGCAACGCCAAAGCTTCGATCGACGACGCCTTTGCCCGGGTGGACCGCGGGCAGGTCTGGCTTTACAACGCGCACATCGCCCCGTACGAATTCGGCAACCGCTACAACGTCGACCCGCTCCGTCCGCGCCGGCTCCTGCTGCACAAGAAAGAAATCCACCGTCTGGCGGGCCAGATGGGCACCACCGGCATGGCGCTGGTGCCGCTGAAGATCTATTTCACCAAGAGTTTCGCCAAGGTCCAGCTCGGCCTCGGCAAGGGCAAGACCACAATCGACAAGCGGGAAACCCTCAAACGCAAGACCGCCGAACGGGAAATCGACCGCGCCCTACGCGACCGGGTCAAACACAGGAGTTGACCATGAACTGGAAAACCACCACTGTCGCTATCGCAGTCGCCCTGGCTTGTTTCGGAGCCGGTTTGTTGATTGGTTCCCATCTGTTCCAGAAACCGACAGAAGGTCAGACACAAGAATCTGTAATGGCAGGCATGCGCCCCGTGTCATCATTGTCGGAGCGGAATTTACCGGCGAAAACTCTGACAGCGCACGCGACGATCTCGTCCGGTGGCAGTAACACCGTGGCGAGTACAACCGTCGCACCTCGAACAAAGCAACCCACCACGTTGGCCGATCTCGAAGCCTTGCTCCGTATGGGGGGCAACCCACGGGATCTCCGAGGCGTTTACGAGACGTTGGACGGTCTTTCCACCAACCAGTTTCCGGCAGCCATCGCGGCCTGCTTCCGAGCGATCGGTTCATCCCGCCAGTACACTGCGGTTTATGAATTGGCCGCCCGCTGGGGACGGACCGACCCGCAGAGCGCCCTGGCTTTTGCCCAGACCCTGAACAACTGGTCGCAACGCAATCAGGTGCTGGCCGGCATCCTGGCGGGGTGGGCCGAGAACAACCCGACTGCTGCCTCTGATTACGCAAAGCAACTTCCCGCGGGCCAGTCGAAGAACCAGGCTTTGGGCACCATCGCTTCCGTGATGGCCGCGCAGGATCCCCAGGCTGCCCTGGCCCTCATGGCCAGCCTGCCCGCGGGACAATCCCGTCAAAGCATTCTCTATCCGGTGTTCAGTCAATGGGCAAACCGATCGCCGGTGGACGCCGCCGCTGCGGCGCTTCAGCTCAGCGGACGCGATCGCGATCAGGCAATCAACGCCACCGCATCAGCGTGGGCTGCCCAGGATCCCGAGGCGGCATACAATTGGGCCAACAATCTCCCGGCCGGGAACGCCCGGAACCAGGCCCTCGGAAGCGTCCTCTCCGGTTACGCCGCCAAAGATCCTCAGGCAGCCGCCACCATGGCAGCGCAATTGCCGCCCGGCCCCGCGGCGAATCAAGCAATTGCGAGCGTGGCGTCCACCTGGATGCAATCGGATTCCTCTGCCGCCTTGGCCTGGGTCCAATCGCTGACGGATGGCACCGCCAAGAGCCGCGCTCTCAACAGCACTTTCTATCAGCTTGTAAACAACGACCCACAGACGGCCGCCGATTTCTTGGCCACGCTTCCCCCGACACAGAGCCGAGCCAATTTGTACAACCAACTCGCCTGGCAGTGGGCCCAAAACGATCTCGCCGCCGCCGTCAACTGGGTCAAACAACTCCCGGATGGGACCAGTAAACAGAATGCCTTGTCGAGCATCGGCAGTACGTGGGCCCAGTCGGATCCGTCAGGCGCGATCACGTTTGCCCTGAGTCTATCGCCGGGAAATCAGCAGAACAACATGATCACCAGCATCATGTGGCAGTGGGCCACAGCCGATTTGGATGCCGCGCGTGCCTGGGCGCAGACGTTGCCCGCCGGTTCCACGCGCAATAGTGTTCTCCAATCCCTGGTGTCTTCCTGGGCGAACGACAGTCCCCAGGCTGCCGCGAATTTTGTCAGTCAATTGCCGGAGGGCACGGATAAGAATCAGATCGCAATGTCACTGGCATTTAACTGGGCCAACCAGGATCCGCAATCGGCGGCCGCTTGGGTCGCGCAACTGCCCACCAGCGACAGCCGGGACAACATGGTCGGCCAGATCACCAGCATGTGGGCCAACAATGATCCCAACGGGGCCGGCAAATGGGTTGATAGCCTTCCGTCGGGCAAGACGCACGACCGCGCCGTGATGTCCTTCTCCATGCAAGTGGCACAGACCGACCCTGTCTCCGCCGTCAAGTGGGTTGACACGATTCAGGATGCCAATCTCTGGCAAAGCGCGGCCCAATCCGTCGCTTACCAATGGTTGCGAGTGGACCCGGCTGCCGCGAAAGCCTGGGTCGCGCAGTCCCAATTGCCAGAACCAATCAAGGCGAATTTCGCCCAACAGAAACCATGAAGAACACCCTCTCCATCATTCTCGCCCTCCTCGCCGGCCTGGTCATCGGCAACTTCAGTGTGAAGCCCGACCTCCGCCGGGCCCGGGAAGAAATCAACTCCCTCAAGGGACAACTCAATGTGCGCGGTCGGCGTGACGACAACCTGCGCAGCGTCACCTCAATGCTTCGGGTGCCACAGCCCGCCCCGCGTGCCACCTCCAGCGCGCCCGTGCTGCAGAAGCCGGTGGAACCGGAGATGGCCGCGACAAACACAGGCAACGTGGCCACCGGCGAGGTTCGGGCTGCGGCTGCCAACAACGCCGAGGCGCGCCGCTCCTTCCGGGAGCAAATCCAGACAGCGGTGGAATTATGGAAGACGCGGTCGGAACTCGCCCGCAACAATTTTCTCGCGGATCTGTCCGCCACGCCCGCGCAGACGCAGCAATTTGACCAGACCATCACCAACATGAACGCGCAGGTGGGCGAAAAAATCCGGCAATGGACGGACTACGTGAAGCAGCAACAGGATGTCACTCCCGAAACCACTTTGCGCATGATGAACGACCTTAGCGCCACCATCGTAGGGGCCTATGACGAACTGGACGGTTCTTTCCCCGCCGACTGGCGCGAAAAGGCGGGATCGGAGTTCCAGTTGCTGGATTTCATCAACCCCGAAGTCGGGCTGCCGTTCGCCGAATTGCAGGATACGATGGCCAGCCGGTCCTCACATCGTGGGCGGCGATCCAATCCGTGAATCCGTTCTCACCGAAATCATTTTGTGGGAGCGGCGTCCCCGCCGCGACCGGTGTTTTGACACTCTTCACTCGGAGGGTCGCGCTTCTGCGCGACCATGGCCGGAGATCTAACGGCAGGCAGCCACGCGGAAGCGTGGCCCTCCGAAACTACACTCGTCGTGGTAGGGCGCGACCGCCGGGCGCGCCGCGTCCGTTCCACGGGCAGCCCGGCGGTCTGCCCCTACCTGCACGCTTTGAATGAAACCTGATGATCTCCCACCCATGACGAAATCCTCGCACACATTCTGGATGGTGGCCCGCAACGAGTTGGGCGATTCCGCGCGGAGCCGGCGGGTCATGGTGATGGTCCTGTTGTACCTGGTCGGTGCGATGGGGGCTACTGCCCTGTTTATCACTTTTTTGCAGAGCGTCGAAGGTCAGCTCGTGAGCAGCCTGGGTCTTCCCGTGCCGAAAAGCGCGGGCGGGGTGACGGCAACGTTGTGGAGGTCCAATATGTTCCGTGAAATGCTCACGAGACTCATCGGCGATCGCGGGCTGGCGGAAAGCCTGCTGGCGGTGCCGCCCCTGGCGTTGTTCTATGGCTGGTTGTCGTGTGCCTTCACGCCCGCGCTGGTGATGCTCACCTCCTCGACGCGCATCGCCGAGGAGATCGCCAGTGGCTCGGTGCGGTACGTGATGTTTCGCGCGGGCCGGGCTCCGTGGTGCGTCGGGAAGTTTGCCGGCCAGGCCGTTCAGGTGCTTGGAGCCCTGTTGCTCAGCGCCGCCGGCGCATGGTTGGTCGGGTACTTCCGCATGAAATCGTTCGAGCCGCTGCCAACGGCGCAGTACATGGTGTGGTTTGCTTTCAAGGCCTGGATCTACGCGATGCCCTTCCTCGGGTTGGCGCTGGGCATTTCGCAGTTGTGCTCCGTTCCCAACCTCGCGCTCGTGTTCGGATTTCTCTCGCTCGTCGCTGTGCAGGTCCTCAGCGGTGTTTCCTCGTGGCTGACCGGCACCGGATGGAGGCGGATCTGGGACATCGTTAATGTCCTGACTCCCGGTGGACATCGGACGGACCTGTGGTGGAACGACCCGGAACATTTGTTGCCGGCGGCGGTTTTTCTGCTGACGTTGACGGCGGCGTATCTGTTGGCGGGTTATGCGCGGTTTGCGAGGAGGGACCTGTGAACGCCGCGCTGGAAATGCAGGGCGTCGTGAAAAGCTACGGGCGATTGCGGGCGCTCGACGGGCTCGACCTGTGCGTGCCGCAGGGATCCATCTTCGGCCTTGTCGGCAGCAACGGCGCCGGCAAAACCACCGCGCTGGCAACCGCTCTCGGGTTGTTGCGCTCCTCGGGAGGACACATCAACCTGCTCGGCGACGGCCCGTTCCGGCCGGAGAAGCATGCCGGGCGGGTCGCCTTGTTGCCCCAGGATTCCAGGTTCCCGCCGCACGCGCGAGTGGAGGAATTGCTGCGGTTCTACGCGCGACTACAGGGAGTACCTTCCGAAACGCTCGAAACGGCGATCGATGAATTGCTCGGCTGGGTCCACCTCCAGGAACGCCGGCGGTCGGCGGTGCGCACCTTGTCGCACGGGATGACCCGCCGGGTGGCGATCGCGCAAGCGTTCCTTGGTTCACCGGAACTGGTGCTGCTCGACGAGCCGTTGAACGGGCTCGACCCGAAGGAGGCGGCGCGCGTGCGCGACATGATCCGCCAGCGCCGCAGCCACCAGGCCATCGTTATCAGCTCCCATAATCTTTCCGACATCGAGGCGCTCTGCGACCGCGTCGCGTTCATCGAGAAAGGCAAGCTGGTTCGGCAGGACACGCTGGAGAAGATCATGCGGCGCGCCCATCGCATTACATACGTGCTTCGCGGGGGCTCTGTTCCCATGGACAAACTTTCCACCGGGTTGCCGGAAGTCACCTGGGAACAGCAACCGGATACCCTGACCGCCACCTTCACGGAACGTTATACGACGGAAGAACTCAACGACGCCGTGCTGCGCGTATTGCTCGAAGCCGATGTCGGCATCCTCGAAATCCGGCGCGGCTCCGACCTCGAAAGCGAATACCTGCGCCTCGCCTCCGAACAGCCGCCCGGGGTGTAGCGGCCAGCACAATCTGGCTCCTCAAGAGTTTCTTATGAAAATGTAGCCGCAGGCTTTAGCCTGCGTGGGGAAGGCGCACCCATAAAGGGTGCGGCTACGGGAACCTCGCCCTCCATCGATTCGTCGAATCTACTGCATCTGCAGGACGAGTTGTTTCCCGTTCACATCGAGCATGACCTGGTTGTGTTCGATGCTCTTGATCGTTGCGCCATCTACGAAGGACGATTCGGAAACGACATGGCCGTTGAGGATGGCCATGTACTTGCCGTCCGGGTTCGGCATGATCCCGGTGAGATGGAAACCAGACTCAGTCGCTGCAGTAGAAAGCGGTTGCGGCGGAGCAGGCGCAGGCTCGGTGGTTACCACCGGTGCGGTGGATTGTTCTTGCGGTTTCGGCACGGCGACACTGGGCGTCGGCGTCGGAGACGCGCTGGGGGTTGATTGAACCGATGTCCTGGAATCACGGAACGTCGAGGTCGCCAACATGGCCAGAAACACAATGGCAACAAGTGCCACAATGGCCACGATCCCGATCAGCATTGGCAGCAGGCCGGACTGCTTCTTTTGCGGAGGGACCTCCGGGGAAAGGGTGGGGGATGCGACGGCGCGCGACACGCCCGTCACGGAAGTGGTAACGGTTGATTCGACAGGCCTGGGCCGTGCCGGGCTGAACGGTTGAGCCGGCTTCGGAGTGGACAGAGGCTGCGCTCCGGTCTTGCGCAGTTTCTCGCGCTCGGCTTTCTGCAGGGCATCGTGGACCAGACTCATCCGGCCATCGCCTCCGCCGTCTGCCGGCATTCGGTGTCGTCGATCGCCCGCCGGATTATCGGGGCGCCGATGACGAACGTTTCAGCGACGTATCCCGCCAACAGCGCCTTGTCGCACAACACGTTGATCAGGCGCGGCACGCCGGCCGAGTACTCATAGATCGACGCGAGCGCTTCGGGCTCCCACTGGATCCGCCCGTTGCCGCCGGCCACGTGCAGCCGGTGCGCGATGTATTCGCCGACTTCGTCCGCCGCGAGTGGAGCGACGTGATGCCGCAAGGCAATGCGCTGCTTGAGTTGTCGCAGGTTGTCCCGGTCCAGGAGCTCGCCCAACTCGGGTTGACCCACCAGAATGATTTGCAGGAGCTTCTCCTTCTCGGTCTCAAGGTTCGATAGCAGCCGGATTTGTTCCAGAACGCTGGGACGAAGATTCTGCGCTTCGTCCACGATCAACGCGACATTGTGATTGGCCGCCAACTCCCGGAGCAGGAACGCGTTAAGCGTGTCATGCAAATCCTTCCGGGTCGTTCGGGCGGGCTGCAGGCGAAATTCGTCGCAGACAGAGTGCAGCATCTGGGCGTCTGACAGCATCGGATTGAGGATGAGCGCTGTCTTGGTCGTGTTCGCGTCGAGCGAACTGAGCAACGCCCGGCACAGCGTCGTTTTCCCGGCGCCGATTTCCCCCGTGATGGCGATAAACCCTTTCCGTTCGCGAATGCCGAACAGCAGGATATCGAGCGCGACGCGGTGGTTGCGGCTGAGAAAGAGGAATTGCGGATCCGGCGTCATATTGAACGGATACTCGCTCAGTCCGTAGAATTCTTTGTACATTCGCCCCGTGTTCCTCGCGTACCGCCTATGTTACCACTAGGGATGGCAGAATGACAAGACTCCGTTGCGCCCGTTTGTGCGGTACAATCACCTCTTTGGCGGCCGAATAGACGGCGCCAAACCCAATCAATCTGTGGCACTCAGGCTGCTTTCATTACAGGCCCATGATTCGAATCAACGATTATTTCCATTTAATGGTCGAACGTAACGCTTCCGATTTTCATCTTTGCAGCGGCGCTCCCCCGATGTTCCGCGTCGCGGGGATGATGACTCCCGTCAACGGCAAAGAACCCATGACGAACGAGCAGGTGCAATCGCTCATCGGCGAAATCCTTCCCGAACGCAGCCGCTTGGAATGGGAACAACACCACGATACGGATTTTGCCTATCAGTTCGATGGCTTGGCGCGCTTCCGGTGCAACGTGTTCGCGGATCGCAACGGGACAGGAGGCGTGTTCCGTCTGATCCCTTCCAAAATCAGCAGCTTTCAAGAGTTGGGTTTGCCGGACACAATCAAGAAACTGTGTTTCCTGACCAAAGGTCTGGTCCTGGTGACGGGTCCAACCGGCAGCGGCAAATCGACCACGCTGGCGACTTTGATCAATTTCATTAATGAGAACCGCGCCGACCACATCATCACAATTGAAGACCCGATCGAGTTTGTGCATACAAACAAGAAATGCCTCATCAACCAGCGCGAGGTGCATTCGCATACGGAGAGTTTCAAAAAGGCGTTACGGGCTGCGCTTCGGGAAGATCCCGACATCGTGCTCGTTGGCGAGATGCGCGATTTGGAGACGGTCCGTATCACGCTCGAAACAGCCGAAACCGGCCACCTCGTTTTTGCCACGCTGCATACCACCACCGCCGCCGGCACCATCGATCGATTGATCAATCAATTCCCCGCCGACGAACAGGCGCAGGTCCGCACCGGTTTGGCCGAGAGCCTGCGTGGCGTAATTTCGCAGACCCTGTGCAAAAAGAAGGAGGGCGGTCGTGTTGTGGCCCTGGAACTCCTGACCGGGAATTACGCCCTGGCGGCGAACATCCGCGAAGGAAAAATCCACCAGATCGCCATGACCATCCAGACCGGACGCAAGGACGGCATGTGTTTCCTCAACGATTCGCTGCTGGAGTTGCTGGTCACGGGAGTCATCGAGCCAACCGAGGCGTATCAAAGATCGGTCATCAAAGACGAACTGATCAAGCGCATGGCCGCCATCCCGACGGTGCGCGCTCCCAGCGGGTCGGCGTGGACCGAGGAAGAGCTCGTCAAAGCCGCTTCCGTCGCGGGCTAGCCTGCACCGTTCCGCAACCACAGGAATTCCCCCACAAACCTGGGCAGACCTGTGTGTGCGCCTGATTTTCTTGCGTCTTAGACTGCCGTTACACCGATTGACGAAGGCTGATTCAGCGGCACTTTCCCGTTCCACATCCGGACCTCGAACGCCTGCGGCCCGTCTTGGCTCGGCTGCGACTGGACCCGCCCCCCGGCGTTCTCCAGAATCAACTGTCCCGCCGCGATGTCCCACAGTTTGACCCCGTACTCGATATACGCGTCGAACCGGCCGCAGGCCACGTAGGCCACATCCAACGCCGCCGCGCCCATCAACCGCATCTTCCTCACACGCGGGATCAGAAATGCGAAATCGTGCAATCCACGGCGGATGGTCTCTTCGCTCTTGAAGAATCCGATGCTGACAATCGCTTCGTCGAGTCGTTCGCGGTCGCTGACGTGAATCGGGCGACCGTTCAAGGTCGACGGCTGGCCTTTCTCCGTTGCGAATAGTTCGTCCAGTTCGGGTGCCAACACGACGCCCGCCACGGTTTGCCAAAACGGAGCCCCGACATTCTTGTCGGGGCGACCGGGTTCAAGGGATTGTCTCACCTGCGCCGCGATGCTCACCGCGTAATGCGGAATGCCGTAGAAATAGTTCACCGTGCCATCCAGCGGATCGATCACCCAACGGACATCGGCGTCCTCCGACCCCGACACGCCTTCTTCGCCGAGAATGGCATGGTCGGGATAATCCGCCAGAATGATCCTGGTGATGAGCTTCTGGGATAGTTCGTCCATCTCCAGTTTGATGTCGTGGTGGGTGGCCTGATTGACGTTCAGCGTCGAACCAAAACTCTTCCGCAACAGTTTCCCCGCTTCATTCGCCGCTTCGATTGCAGTGTCCAGCATGGGCGTGTTTGTACCACAATCGGAAACTCACGCAAAGACGCAAAGCTGTGATGTAGCGGCGTCCGTCTCGGACGCTGTCGTTGTGGTGTCCACTCGCCGACCGACGCAGGCTGAAGTTTTACCCCGAATGCCTTCGGGGCTGCGGCTACAACTTCGGCTCGGTGGGAGAGGCGCCCTCTACCGATTTCTGCACCGACTCGGCGACTTCGACGGCCGCCGCAACAGCGGCTTGCACCTCGGCTTTGAGCGCCTCGGGTGCGGGTTGGCCGAGCGTCGGTTCCGGCGCCTCGATGGGCGCCATGTCGGTAATGGGTGCGACCGTTTGTTCCTTGTCCCGGAGCAAATCGTTGCTGAGCGGCTCTTCGTGGGGAAGGGTACCGAAGGCGGCCTTGTCCGCCACAGCCCCGTCTGTCGGGGCGGAGGCGGAACCGTCGATGCGCTCTTCCTGAGTGTCGCGGACTTTCTCGCGCTGTTTGCGCTCCGTCTCTTCACGCGGACTGAACTTGACGCTGACCACCTTCGACACTCCGTGCTCTTCCATCGTGATGCCGTAGAGCGCGTCGGCCATGCCGATGGTGCGTTTGTTGTGCGTGATGATGACGAACTGGCTCTGCGTGATGAACCGCTGCAAGATGTGGACAAACCGGTTGATGTTGGATTCGTCGAGCGGCGCGTCCAATTCGTCGAGCACGCAGAACGGCGACGGTTTGACCATGTAGATCGAGAACAGCAGCGCGGTCGCGGTCAGCGTCTTTTCGCCACCGCTCAAGAGCATGATGCTCTGCAATTGCTTGCCGGGCGGCTTGGCGACGATCTCGATGCCGCTTTCCAGCGGATCGTTCTCGTCGAGCAGAAGCAGGCTCGCTTTTCCGCCACCGAACAACTCGGTGAACATCGATTGGAAGTTCTCCCGGACCTTGTCGAATGTCTCGGTGAACAGTTGTTTGGTGGTCGAATTGATCTTGGAAATGACCTGCAGAAGCTGGTCCTTCGCCTTCACCAGATCGTCGTGCTGCTGGGAAAGGAATGTGTAGCGTTCTTCGAGTTCGTCGTACTCGTTGATCGCCTCCACGTTGACCGGGCCCATCGCGTCGAGCTTCGACTGCAACTCCGCCGCCTGGGCTTCGATGGCCTCCCAGTCGGCCGGCAACGGCACCTGTTCGCTGACCGCCGGCCCCTGATCGGCCAGGGTGATGGTGATGGTGTCGCCGTGCACGTCCTCGACGTTGACCTGGTATTTCTGCCAGACGCGGTCCTTGAGGTTCTGAATTTCCATCCGCTTCTGCGCGACCTGGATATCGAATCCCGACTTCTGCTGTTGCGCGTCGTTCGCCTGCTGACGGAGCGCCTTCAATTCCGCCTCGGCCTGGTCGATGCCCGTTGCCACCTCGGAGCGTTGATGGTGGAGGCCGCCGAGTTGTTGTTGTGCCTGTTCGCGGACTGCGCTCAACTCGACCCTCTTCTGTTCGGATTCGGCGATCTCCTGTCGGAACTGCTCAATCTTGGCGGAGTAACTGGCAATCTCGTCGGCGCAGGTCTGCATCCGTTCGCGCAAATCGCGGACCCGTCCCGCAATCGGTTCGCGCTGGGCCTGAATCGCCTCGCGCTTGTGTTGGACGCCGCCGACCGCCACGCGAAGCTCGGTGAGCTCGTTCGTGGCCTCTTCGCGGCGCGCCGTCAGTTCGCTGACAGCCTGATGCGCCGCGAGGATCTGCTCCCGCAACTGCGCTTCGCCCGCTTCCGTTGCGCTCAAGGCTTCAAGGATCTCCTGGCGTTGCCGGGTTTCCTCGGTGTTCTGCTGGTTGATCGCGTTCAGCTCGAAAATCACCGTGTGGATCTTGGTTTCCAGATCGCGTTGCTCGGTCGCCAGCGCGTTCAGTTCGCCTTCCTTGCCGGCGAGCGTGACTTCCCGGGCATGAAGATCGGCGCGCAACTGCGTTACTTCCTGGTCGAGCCGCGCCTTCTTTTGCTCGGATTCGGCTTTCGCGGCAGCCAGGTCGGAAGTCCTGGCTTCGAGCGTGACCGCTTCTTCGGAAAGTGAATTGATTTCGGCGATGTAACTGGTTGAAACCGCACTGAGGATGCCGTGATCGCTGATGAATTCACCAGCCAGCGTTGCCACCGCGAGGGAAGGGTGGGTGGCACGCAGCGCGAGCGCCGCGTCGAGATCGTCGGCGATGACCACGTTACCCAAGAGAGAGCGGATGAGCGGTTCGAACCGGGAGTCGCGGACACGGACGACGTTTGAGGCGTTCTTGTAGGCCGCGTCACCCGACGCGGCGTCCCCATCTTCGCCTTGTGTGGTCACACGGCCTACAACCGATTCTGTTGTAGTGGCGTCCGTCTCGGACGCTTGACCGGGGATTGCCGCCGGGACGGCGGCCTCTACAACCTGTGGAATGTCGCTTGCCTTCTTGTAGGCCGCGTCCCCCGACGCGGCGTGCCCGTCTTCGCCGTGTGGGGGCACACGGCCTACAGCCAATTCCGGCGCGGCGACTGACGGGTTTTGGGCGCCGCTGTGGAGCAGGGTGCGGGCGGTGTCGAGGTTGTCCGCCAGGACGGTGCGGAGATGGTGGCTCAGGGCCGCTTCGACGGCCGCGCCGTATTTCGGTTCCACTTCCAGGATCTGGCCGAGCGTGGAACGTCCGTCTGGCGCGGCGAACAACTGCCGCAAGACTTCCAGCCGCGCCCGCTTCTGGGATACATCAGTTAGTGATGTATGATGCTGCTCCCCGGATTCGACCAATTGGCGAGTGACAACGGACAGTTCGGATCCGCGAGAAGCGAGCGTCGCGCGAAGCGATTCGACAGTGCTGCGCAGGTCGGTGAGGCTGGTATTGAACGATTCCAATCGCTGTTGAAGGGCGCGCCGCTGGTCTTCGAGCTGCAGGTTTTCAGTAGAAAGTTTGTCGGCCCGGAGGACGTCGTGCTTCTTCTTGTGGTCGAGCGCGGCCAGTTCGTTGCGACGGCGGGCGTTGCGGCTTTCCCAGTCGATGAGAGCCGACTTCGCGTCATCCAGGCCAATGGTTTTCTGGGAAAGTTCGGATTCGATCTGTTTGACGGCAGCCTGTTGGGTCTGGAGCCGGGTTAGCTCGGCGGCCAACAGGCTGTCGATCTGGTCGAACTCGGCATTGAGACGAGCCAGGTCCTGATCCTGAATGCTGATCCGTTCCTCGGAGCCGGCGATCTCGCGGTGGTGGTTGGCGATGATCTGCTCGAATTCGACGATGCGTTCGGTGTGCGAGCCGATGCGCTGCTGGTGGCGATCGCTTTCGCCTTTGAGTTCGTGGTCGTGGTTCACGGCGTCGCTGATGGCGCGCTCGATTTCGCCGAGGGAACGTCGGAGATCGTTGACCTGCGTTTCGTGTTCGGTGATCTGGGCCGCGAACTGGTCCGACTTGGCGGCGTACTCAACGATCTGGGATTCGAGCCCGGAGACTTCGGTGTGGAGCAGGTCGTATCGGTGCCGGGCCAGCCGGGTATCGAGCACCTTGAGCTGGTCGAACAATTCCTTGTAGCGGCGCGCCTTGCCCGCCTGACGCTGGAGCGAGATGATCTGGCGTTTGACTTCCTTGATGATGTCGGTGATGCGGACGAGGTTGGCCTCGGTGTACTCGAGTTTGCGGAGGGCTTCCTTCTTCTGGTGCTTGTACTTGTTGATGCCCGCCGCTTCCTCGAAAATGGTCCGGCGATCTTCGGGGTGTGCGCTGAGGATCTGGTCGATCTGGCCCTGGGCCATCAGCGAATAACTGGAGCGCCCCATGCCGGTATCCATGAACATGTTCTGGATATCCCGGAGTCGGCACGGCGTTTTGTTGATGAGGTATTCGCCCGCCCCGTCCTTGTAGACGCGGCGGGTGATGGTGATCTCCGAGAAATCAAGGTTCACGCCCGGCAGGGAAAGCGTTTTCGCATCGACTTCGGCGAAGGTCATGCTGACCTCGGCCATGCCGATGGCTTTGCGGCCGTCGGTCCCGTTGAAGATGACGTCGGCCATTTCCGAGCCGCGCAGTGCCTTGGCGGATTGTTCGCCGAGCACCCAGCGGATGGCATCGGAGATGTTGGATTTGCCGCACCCGTTTGGGCCGACAACGGCTGTGACGCCCGGCAGAAACTCGAGCGTCGTCTTCTCGGCAAATGATTTGAAGCCGACGAGCTGCAAACTCTTCAGATACATAGGGTCCCCACCCTTTCCTTGTTTTCGCGATACAATACCCGGCGAGCCCGTGAACACAAGCAAATAATGGCGTAAATGGCGGAAAAATTGGAGGAAGGTAACCGCGAATGGACGCAGATGGACGAGAATGATTCTCGGAGGGCCACGCTTCCGCGTGGCCGTCTTCGACGTGCTCCACGCCCGGTCGCGTCGTCCGTCTCGGACGCTTCAATTTTCTCCAACGCCGCCGTGACGGCGGCCACTACACCTGTTCGCCACGCCTCGCTTGCTGCTCAACCCAGTTCTTTGCGCCAGACCGGCTACAGGATGCAGATGAGCACCGTTTCCACGATGGACATGGCTACTGAAAAGGCGACCAGGCGCTGGAAGAACTGATTGAATATCTGAAGCGTGCTATCGAGTTGCCGGGTCGCTGTCTCCACGACCTGGGTGAGGCACCGGTCCAGTCGCCCGCTCAAAGACCCCGTGTTGATCATCCCCTTGAGGTCGTGGTCCAGCAGCCCCGACTGCCCGAAGGCATCTCCGAAGGTGCCGTTCTCTGACAGGATTTGGCGGGCTTTCAGCAAATCCTGACGAATCGCGTCATTGCGAACGGTCTCCCACGCCAGGTCGAACATCGGGACCACCCCCACGCCCCCGGCCTCGTAGGCGAGCCGGAACGTGGAGAAAAACAGGACGACCGACATACGGATCTCGGTCTCGCGGAGGAGCGGGACCTGCAAGAGGACGAGGTCAATCGCCCTTTTCACCGGCTGAATCTTGAACAGGAGCCATCCCGACAGGACGAGCAGCAGGCCGGTCCCGAACGTGTCACAAACAAAATGCCAGGCTGCGTGGTATTTTTCGAAATACAGGAAAACTCCGGTGCGGAAGATCCAGCCGAACACGATGCAGATCAGGGGATAGAGCCAGGTGTTGCGCACCAGCCGCACGGAGGGTCCAATTCGGTGGCTATGATGGGAAAGCAATTGAAAGGCTTCCACCAGCCGGCCGCTCGTTTCTCCCGCGCGAATCACCGGGAGGAAATAGTGCGGGAAAATTCCCGCACCGGGTTCGAGAGCTTCCGAAATCGGCATACCCTGATCGCACCGACCCAGAGCGATGCGAATGGTCTCCCGAAGCCCTTTGGATCGCGTTCTTGACCCGCTCAGTTCCAGCGACTTCTTCGGAGTCAGCCCCGATGAAAGGCAGGTTGCCATCGAGTCCGCAAAGAGCCACAGGGTCTGGTGATCGATTCTCATGATGACGTGGCCAGCGGAGATCAGTTATCAGTTTTCAGTCATCAGTTGTCAGTCCCAGCAATAGGCATCAGTTCGATAGGTCATCCGAAGTCCCGAACTGCTTGTCTCGGCCTGCCGATACAATCCTGGGCGAACCGTCGACCAGCGAATACCGATACGGTGTTCCCCAAGGATCAGGTGGGATGGATTCAGGATTGAGATACGGCCCTTTCCAGCCGCTAATACCGAGGTTTGTAACAAGGGCAGATAATCCCTCCTCGGTTGTTGGATACCGTCCTGTGTCGTTATGAAAGATCGTCAATGCTTGGTCAAAGCTTTTGATCTCTGCCCGCGCCGCATTTTCCTTCATCCGCCCGGCCGTCGATGGCCGTTTGCTTTGCGCGACCCGGTATTGCTCCCCACGCCGGTATCCAGATATGCTGATCGCGATACCGAAGATAACAAGGAACAGGGCGGCAATGCGGTAAGACCTGTTTGGCACCAGAAAACCACACAGGCAGAGCCCCGCCGAAACTGCGAACCAGCCAGTCTCAGCACCGGGATAAAATGAGATTACCTGACCAAGGATGAACAACGTAACGCCCATCCAAAAGGCGACGATTTGTATCGCTCTGGCCGTCTTCATCTCTTACGCCCAACTTGAAATCACAATTTGTGATTTCAAGCTGTCGAACTCTTCCGTCGTGAGTTGAAACATGAAATCTCCAGGGAACCGGTCGAGGTTGCGCTTGACGGCTTGAACCAACACGCGGGGTTCGACCCCGTAAAGTTCGGCCAGGTGCATGCTGAGCATGACCTTCTGGCCCCGGATCTCATGGATCAACCGGTCCAACCGCAACACCGGAATCGTCAGGGCCTTTTCGTTCGCCAGTGATTTGCTCATCGTTGTTCGTTTCGGTGTCGCCATCGTCCCGGCAATCCAAAGTGACCGGATTATTTGGCCGCCTGGCTTGAAATCAATCCTGATCGAAGCTTGTAGCGCGGGTGCTTTGCGGAGTCAAGAAGGGGTTGGGCGCCTTCGCAATCAAGCACCTGTAAGCCGAGTCGGACGGAGCCGAATCCGATGGAGCCGATGCGAAGCGGAACCGAGTCCGACGAGATGCCACACGCGGTGCTCCCGTGGCACGCCGAGTCAGACGAGACGCGCCCATGGTGTTTTTAGCGCAACTGACACGCCGCAGTGGTGTGCGGGAAGGGTGGGGGTGAACCACGGAAAAGGCGGGCAGGGCCAGGTACGACCGTAAGCGGGACGCTCGCGCTACCGGGGTTGCTGAAAGACGGGGGGAAGGGGAGCTTGGAGTGCTGCGGCTCGACGCAGCCCTGTAGTTTGGCGGCTTGACGCCATCCGTTTCACCTTGCGCGAATCAATCCTCGCGTCCCCAAGGCGGTGTCACTTGTCGGCCGAAGCTTTCAGCGAAGGCGGAAGCCACCGCACTCCAGAACGGGGTGCGGAAAAATGCGTCGAAAAAGATATTGACACAAACAGGTTTGTATCGCAAACTGGTCTGCATGAAGACTGAGTTTCAAAATCTCATGGAGAAGCCGAAGCGAGCCGACAGTTACGACGGGACCGGCGAAATGGTCTTCGGACTGATGGCGCTGGGCTATGGACTTTTGGGCTACGTGCAGGTCGCCCTGCCAAAGAATTCAATCTGGAGGCAGGGATCCTACGGCAAGCTATTATTCTTCGCGGGCGTCCTGCTGATGCTTGGGCTCATGATCGGGGTAACCAAAGTAATCAAGAAGCGCATCACCTGGCCGCGCACCGGATATGTCAAATATCGCAACCCTGGCAGAAAGTTCTGGTGGTGGACTTGGATGGTCGGAGTCGCCATTTTTTCGGCTGTTATTGCGGCCGGTGTTGCCTTCCTGATGCGGTTCGACAGGCGGCACGATTGGATAAGCCTTGTGTGGATGGCCAATCAGCCCATCTATGTGGCATGTTATGCATACTGGATCTACCGCATGGAGAGGGACCACCCGTGGAAATGGCTGGTATTACTCTTCATGGCACTGGGGCTTCTCGCGATTGCTCTCATCGCCCCCGCGGGGTTGGTGGGATTGGGGCAGCTCATGCTTCTGTTTGTCGGCATTGTGTGGTTCGGTTCCGGAGGAGCGACTCTGTGTTTGTTCATTCGACACAACCAACCCCCCGCCTTGGAAGCAGAATGAACGATCAACTTCGAGCCATTTCCAATCTGGACCGGGTCATTCATGAACCCGGACGGCTGATGATCTTTGCCCTGCTCGGGGTGGTGAAGGAATGCGACTTTCTTTACCTGCTCCACGAAACCGAGATGAACAAGGGCAACCTGTCCAGCCATCTCGCCAAATTGGAGGAGGCCGGCTACGTCGAGATCGAGAAAACCTATCGCGGCAAAGTGCCCCAGACCCTGTTGCGGCTGACCCGCGCGGGCCGCAAAGCGTTTGACGACTATCGCAAGGGACTGAAGGCTGCGTTTTAGCCGTGGGGCAGGAGCAAGGAGTGAGAGTTAGAGTAGACCCGAATCTTTACGTTCGAATTGTAGGGCAACCGCTCCGGTTGCCGATCCTATAACGGCGGCAAGCGGAGCGCTTGCCCTACAATCTCAACAGGGTCGTAATAGCCCCGAGCGCGATCGTGAATATTCGGGAGTAGGGAATGGACGGGGCTGTGTAGAGGCCGCCGTCCCGGCGGCAGATTGGGACGAAACAATATGCATCCGTCCCGGACGCGTTTGGTTTCTCCGAAGCCGCCGTGACGGCGGCCACTACATCAGCCGTCGCTCTCCTACCGCTGCACTCGCGCGTTGCCCTTCCAGATGCTCCAGATCTGGTCTTCGTCGGCGGGCTGCGCGTAGTCGGTCAACAGTGTTGTCGCCAGCGCGCCGCTGGCCCATCCGAACTGGGCCCACTTCTCGGGTTCCCATCCTTTGAGGATCGCGTAGAGCATGCCGCCGACGAACCCGTCGCCGCCGCCGATCCGGTCCATCACCGTGATGTCGCGCGGCTCGACGATGTGCCAGCCGTCGCCCGCCGCCATGATCGCGCCCCATAGGTGGTGGTTCGTATCGACCACTTCGCGAAGCGTCGTGGCGAACGTCGAAGCGTTCGGATACGCCTTCTTCACGCGGTCGATCATCCCCTTGAAACCGTCAATCTTGGACGCGAGGCCCTTGCCGCCAGCTTCGGGACCCTGAACGCCGAGGCAAAGCTGGAAATCTTCCTCGTTGCCGACCAGAATATCCGACACGCCCGCGATCTCGGCAAAAATGGCAGACAATTCCTTCTCGCGGCCTTTCCAGAACGATGCGCGGTAGTTCAGGTCGAACGAAATCCTGGTGCCGTGTTTCTTCGCCGCCCGCGCGAGTTCGAGGCAGAACGTCCCCGTTTCGGGCGACAGCGCGCCGATCAGGCCCGACGTGTGGAGGATCTGAACGCCTTCCTTGCCGAAGATCCTGTCCAGATCGAAATCCTTCACGTTCAGCGTCCGGCCCACTTCGCCCGCGCGATCGTTCCACACGCGGGGCCCGCGCGACCCGTACCCGCCGTCGGCGATATTGAACTGATGCCGATAGCCCCAGGGGCCGCCCTGCGGAACCTCGACGCCTTCGTAGTCCATGTGGCGGCTCCTGAGGTTGTCCTTGATCAACTGCGCGATCGGGCTCCCCTTGACGAATGTCGTCAGGACCTTGACCGGCAGCCCCAGAAACGACGCCACGCTCGCCACATTCGTCTCCGCGCTGGTGGCCTGCATGACAACCGATCCGGCGCAATGCACCGGCTGCCCAAGGGGGGGCGTAATCCGGATCCCCATGCTCGTGGGCACGATCAGCGCATATTGGCAGTTCTTCTTCAGTTCAATCTTCATCTGATGTTCCTTTTTCTACGAGTACCTGACAAAATTTTTTCGCACGTTTGGATTTGGTAGGGGCGACCCGCCGGGTCGCCCGCCGTCGTGCATTCCTTCCCGGTGGGCGAGCCAGCGGCTCGCCCCTACCATGGACAACACCAAATCGCCGTTCTCCTCACGCCACGTACGTCTGCGAGGTGGTGGTGCCGCCGTGGCCGGTCCAGTTGGTGTGGAACGCCTGGCCGCGGGGTTTGTCCACGCGCTCGTACGTATGCGCGCCGAAATAATCCCGTTGCGCCTGGAGCAGATTCGCCGGCAATCGATCCGCGCGATAACCATCAAAATACGTCAGCGCGCTGCTGAGACACGGGGCCGGGATGCCGAGCTGTGCGGCTTTGACCACGACCCGGCGCCAGGCGTTCTGTCGGCTGCCGACGGCTTTCTTGAAGAACTTGTCCAGAAGCAGGTTCACCAGGTTGGGGTTCCGCTTGAACGCCTTCTTGATGTCGCCGAGAAACGCCGAGCGGATGATGCAGCCGCCCCGCCAGACGAGCGCAATGCCGCCGTAGTTCAGGTTCCATTTGTAGGTCTTGGCAGCGGCACGCATGAGTTGGTAGCCCTGGGCGTAACTGACAATCTTCGATGCGTAGAGCGCGGCGCGGAGATCGTTGATGAACTTCTCCTTGTCGCCGGTGAATTTCTTGACCTTGGGTTTGATCTCCTGGGAGGCCGCGACGCGTTCCTCCTTGACCGCCGACAGACACCGGGCAAACACCGCTTCGCCGATCAACGTCAATGGCATGCCGTCGTCGAGCGCGGCGACCACCGTCCATTTGCCGGTGCCCTTCTGGCCGGCCGCGTCGAGAATCAGGTCCACCACCGCCTGGCCGTTCTCGTCCTTGTAGCCGAGGATGTCGCGCGTGATTTCGATGAGGTAGCTGTCGAGTTCACCCTTGTTCCACTCGGCGAACACGTCGTGCATCTCCTGGTTGGTGAGGCCGAGGCCGCGTTTCATCAGGTCGTACACCTCGCAGATCATCTGCATGTCGCCGTACTCGATCCCGTTGTGGACCATCTTGACGAAATGGCCCGCGCCGTTCTCGCCGATCCACTCGCAGCACGGTTCGCCGTCGGGTGACTTGGCGCAGATCGACTGGAAAATGTTCTTCACCAGCGGCCACGCGGCGGGGCTGCCGCCGGGCATCATCGACGGACCTTTCAACGCGCCTTCCTCGCCGCCCGAAACACCGGTGCCGATGTAGAGCAACCCTTTGCTCTCGACGTATTGGGTGCGCCGGATCGTGTCGGGAAAATGGCTGTTGCCGCCGTCGATCAGGATGTCGCCTTTTTCGAGTATCGGGAGCAGTTGGTCGATGAGTTCATCCACCGCCTTGCCGGCTTTGACGAGCATAAAGATCTTGCGCGGTTTCTTGAGGGAATCGACGAATTCCTTCATCGAATGCGCGCCGAAGAATTTCTTCCCTTTGGCGCGCCCGTTCATGAAGTCGTCCACCTTCGATACCGTGCGGTTGAACACGGAGATGGGGAACCCTTTGCTTTCGATGTTGAGGGCGACGTTTTCGCCCATGACGGCGAGGCCGATCAGGCCGATGTCAGATTGTTGATTCATTGGAGTATTGGAGTATTGGAGTGTTGGTTTTTGTACCTTTGGAAATCTGTGTTCATCTGTGGCTTCACTTCTGCCACGCTGGGTTCTACACCCCGCTGAACGCGCTGAATCCGCCGTCGATGGCGATGACCTGTCCGGTCACGAATCCCGACGCCTCGTCGCTGAGCAGCCACAACAGCGTGCCGAGCAGATCTTCCGGTTTGCCGTAGTGGCCTTGCGGGGTATGGCTGATGATCGTGTTGCCCCGCGCCGTGGGCGAACCGTCTGGCTGGGTGAGCAATGCGCGGTTCTGGTCGGTCAGGAAAAAGCCGGGCGCGAGCGCATTGACGCGGACGCCGACCTTGGAGAAATGGACCGCCAGCCACTGGGTGAAATTGCTGACGCTGGCCTTGGCGGCGCTGTAGGCCGGGATTTTCGTCAACGGCTTGAAAGCGTTCATCGAAGAGATGTTGATGATGTTGCCGTGTTTCTTCAGGACCATGTCCTTGCTGAACACCTGCGTCGGCAGAAACGTGCCGAGGAAATTCAGATTGAACACGAACTGGATGCCGTCGACGGTCAGATCGTAAAATGTGACCACGCCCTCCTTCTTGTTCGTGAGATCCTCGACGGTGAGAAACTCTTTCGAGGTCGTGCCCTTGGGATGATTGCCGCCCGCGCCGTTGACCAGGATGTCGACGGGACCGAGCGTCTGTTTAATCTGGTCGTGGACCTGTTCGATGCTGGCTTTTTCCAGCACGTTGCAGGCAAACGCGCGCGCTGTTCCGCCGGTCTTGATGATTTCATCCACCACCTTTTGCGCCATCTCGGGTTTCAGGTCGAGCACGGCCACCTTGGCTCCGCATTCGGCCAACGCCCTGGCCATCACGCTGCACAAAATGCCGCCGCCTCCGGTGATGACTGCCACCTGGCCCTTCAAATCCACACGCATTGGTACTGACATCTCTGGTATTCCTTTCAGGTTGCTGAAGACTCGCAGTGCGCAATTCATAGGAAATCCTCTCGTGAAAAGCAATAGGAATTGGCTAGCGCCCCCAGATCCCAGAGCGGCGTTGCAAATCCAGCCAGGTTCTGGTACACTGCTTTCTCAATGGCAACCAAGCGCAAACAGCAGCAGAAGGCATGGTTGTTGGGCATCGGGCTCGACAACCAGGACGGACACACCCGCATGACCTCGGGTGAAAACTTCAAGCTCGTCGGCGGCAGCGAGGAGACACACGGTGTCATGCAGGAAAAAGCCGTGAAGCTGAACGAGCAACTGAAACGTCGCGGCAAGACGCTGGCGCAGGTCAGCCACGAAGAGTTTCGCGAGATCGCCGACAAGCTGGGAATGCCCTTGCTGGAAGCCAAACGCAAACGGTCGATTCGTTGAAAGCCCCTGCCGCTGCCCCTGCCGCTAGTCTCCAGTAACCCCATCGAATCAGTGGATTCCCTTGGAGGGCGAGCCTCCCGGCGAGCCGCGGGTTTTACGATTGTGAAGAAACGGCCCGGCAGGAGCCTCGCCCTCCAGGACAACGTCCAGATTCAGTACTGCTTGCGGAGGTTGCTGGGGAGGATGTTGAGTTCGTTGCGGTACTTGGCAACGGTGCGGCGGGCGATCGGGATGCCCTTTTCCTTGAGGATCGCCACGATCTCCTGATCGGACAGCGGTTTGGTCGAATCTTCCCGCTCGATCAATTGCGAAATCTCTTCCTTGACGCTGGTGTTGCTCATCGATCCGCCCGAAGCCGTTTCGAAGCCCGGCGTGAAGAAGTACTTCATCTCGTACAACCCCTGCGGGGTCTGCATGTATTTGTTGGCCACGGCGCGGCTGACCGTCGTTTCGTGAACGCCCACCACCTCCGCCACTTGCGCCATCGTCAACGGTTTCAGGCACGAAATCCCCTTGTCGAGGAACTCCCGCTGACGTTCCACGATGACTTTGGCGATGTTGTAAATGGTTTGCTGGCGTTGATGGATGCTCTTGATCAGGAACTTGCCGGCGCGGATCTTGTCGCGAATATACTCCTTGGCCTCCGTCGCCTTGTCAGTGCTCGCCATCAATTCCTTGTACGTGTTGCTGATCCGCAGCCGGGGAATCTGTTCGTCGTTCAACATCACCACATACTCATCATTGATGCGTTGCACGACGACGTCGGCGGCGACGTATTGCTGTTGCTCGGTCGAGAACATCCGCCCCGGCTTGGGTTCGAGCGTGGAGATAAAATTGGAGATCTGCTGGACCTGCTCGGCCGTCAACCCCAGGGCGCGCCCGATTTCCGGGAACCGTTTCCGGCCCAGGTCGTCGAGATGCTGGTTGACCACGACCGCTTCGACGGATTCGGATTTGTCGAGCCGGTCCAACTGGATCAACAGGCATTCCTTCAGATTGCGCGCGGCGACGCCGACCGGGTGAAACGATTGAACCAGTTCGAGGGCTTTGTGCAGGTCTTCCAGAGGAAGACCCGAGCTGACGGAGAGTTCTTCCAGCGGCGTGTGCAGGTAACCATCGTCGTTGATGCTGCCGATCAGGAATTCTGCCACCTTCCGTTCCTCGCCGTTGACGCCGGCAAAGTTGAGTTGTTGGATCAGGTGTTGTTGCAGGGATTCCTGCTGAACGATGGAATCGAAGAAGTGCTGGCGTTGTTCCTCCTGTTCGGGGGATCGCGCGCGGAACGAACTGGTCTGCGCGAAATATTCGCGCCATTCCTCATCGAGTTTGGAAAGGATTTCAAACTCCTTCTTGAAATCCTGATCGTCCTTCGCAGCTTCACTGGCGGTGTCCGATTCCGCTTCGGCGTTCACTTCCACGCGAGGTTCGTCCTTGGGCAATTCTTCCAGCAGCGGATTCTGCTGCAGTTCCTCGTGTACCAGCGCGGACAACTCCAGCGTGGGCACCTGGAGCAGGTGCAGACTCTGCTGCAATTGCGGCGCCAAAATCTGCTGGAGGCTCAACCGTTGAACTTGATGTAAACCCGGTCCTTGGGCCATGGATGTTAATTCCTTTTCACTGGCTTTCCCAAACCACTATAACCTCCACTTTCCCCAAGTGAAAGACCAAAAGTGTCCAATGTTTCCGGACGATTGGTTTTGTCGGGTTCACAGACGGCTTGCATCGGACTTGTGCGTGGCCTTACCATCCAGCCTCATGAAGATTCTGGTGACCGGGGGAGCAGGATACATCGGCAGCATATGCGTGGAAGAATTGCTGAAGGCCGGACACGCAGTCGTCCTCATCGATAACCTGAGCGAAGGGCATCGACAGGCCATCGATCCGCGGGCGGCGTTTGTCGAGGGCGATCTGGGGGATGGCGCGCTGTTGGCGGCGACGCTGAAACAGCATCGGCCCGAGGCGGTCATGCATTTTGGCGCCAACGCGCTGGTGCCGGAAAGCATGGTGAACCCGACCAAGTATTTCCGCAACAACGTCGCCAATGGCATCAACCTGCTCGAAGCCTGCGTGCAGGCCGGTATCCGCAAATTCGTTTTCTCTTCCACGTGCGCCATCTTCGGCATGCCGAAGACCGTGCCGATCGGTGAAGACCTGCCGAAATCGCCGATCAATCCCTACGGCGAATCGAAATTGATGTTTGAACGGATCCTGGATTGGTACGACCGCATCCACGGCCTGCGCTCCGTGCGGCTGCGCTACTTCAACGCGGCGGGTGCGACGCAGAAATTCGGCGAACATCATCGCCAGGAAACACACCTGATTCCGAACGTGCTCCAGGTCGCGCTTGGCCAGAAACCGCACGTCGAAATTTTCGGGACGGATTATCCGACGCCCGATGGCACGTGTATCCGCGATTACATCCACATCGTCGATCTGGCGCAGGCGCACATGCTCGCATTGGGTTGTGAGAAGAGCGACGTATTCAATCTCGGCAGCGGCGGCGGCTACTCGGTCCGACAGGTGGTCGAGACGGCGCGCAAGGTCACCGGACACAAGATTCCCGTCGTCGAAAGCCCGAGGCGGCCCGGCGATCCTGCCAGACTGGTTGCCGATTCCGCCAAGATCCGAAAGTCCCTGGGATGGACACCTCGGTTCGAGTCCATCGAAGCCATCATCGACAGCGCCTGGCAATGGCACCGTCAGCACCCGCACGGGTATGCGTAGAAGTTCGCGCCCGAGGTTTTCGCTGTGGTAGAATCTGGCGGGAATCATGTACCGGCTTCTCTTTGAGGATCGATTTTTGTCGCGTGAGCCTTTCGTCACGCGGGAACCGTTGGTGTTCATCGGTCGCGAGGCGGCTTGCACGCTACGGCTGGTCGAGAACGGCGTCAGCGATCGTCACGCGGTGATCGAGCGGCGCGAGGACGGTTATTATGCGCGGGATCTGGGGAGCGCCAACGGCGTGCGCGTCAACGGCCAAAAGGTCGACAATCAGCGGCTGGTTTCGGGAGACGAATTGGAAGTTGGCTCCGTGCGTCTCCGGTTCGAGATTGTCCACGAACCCCCGAGTCGCCGTCGGTCCTTTGATTGGTTGCAGGCGCTGGCGGCGGCCGTTGTCGCTTGCACGATTCTCGGTCAGGTCGTGCTCCTGGGCCGGATGTTCTCCGAGTCGCGTCCTCGTTACGTGCGTACGGACGCCGGACGGATGCCATCCCAGCCGCAGGGGTTGCCGACAATTTCCTCCAATGCCGCAGCCCCGCTCGCTGGAAGCCCATCCGTGGCCCCTTTGGAGCCTGTCACACCGGTTCCATCCAGTCGACCGATGGCTCCCACCGTTCTCAATCGGAGGATCAGAATTCAGAGGGTGGACCGGAAAGACGACTCCGACGGTGTGACTCTGCAGTTGCGTGTTGTGGCTCAGGTGGGCGAACGCAAACTGGACGCCGCCGTCGTCGCCATCGGTATTCAGTTCGTTGCGGCGGGGGAGGGGAAGATGGTTTGGGTCACCGTGCCGGCGGACTGGGAGAATTTCGCGCCGAAGACATTTGCGGCGCGCTGTTCCGGCCCGCCGGGCCAATTGCGGGGATACATCGTCCGCACCTATTATCGGAAAGAATTGCAGGATGTTCTTTCCGTACCGGCGGATCTGGCGACGACGGTTCCGTCACCGCCATGATTCTTTTCCTGAACTCGCCTGTCTGGCGCTTCGTTTTCCCTGTCGGTTCAAGATTGTCATTGCCGCAAAAAGTGCGCGCAAAATTGTCCACAATCGCATAGGGGACGGGGTTTCGAAGACGACGCGATGCGGAGGCATGGCCGATGCTAGGTGGTCCGGTGAGGTAATGCAATGCACCGACTTGCGCTCAACAAGCAACGCCTCCAAGGCGTCGAAGTCATTCGATTGACGGGTGCCATTGAGCCATGCAGTTTTGGCAACCTCGAGGCGGTCCTGAACAAACTGATCTCCGATGGCTGCCCGTACATCATTCTCGAATGCCGCGACGTGGCGCAGTTCGGCACGGTGGAACTCAAGCAGTTGCTCAACTTCGCGCATCACGCTCGCGCTTGCGGGGGCGACCTCAAATGCGTTGGTCTCCCCCAAAAGGTCCGGCAGATCGCCTCGCTCATTGCCAACGGGGATCTGATGGATTGCTACGATGAAATTGCGGTCGCGCTGGCGGCGTTTCAGAATCCGCGCGTGCCGGCCCTCGCCTGATTTTACGTCAAAGTTCAATGGCAAGGATGATCGGAGGGTCGCGCTTCTGCGCGACCGTTTCGTTTCTTAGCGATCAATGGCCACGCGGAAGCGTGGCCCTCCGAACGAAGATTGAAGCAACACCAAGGGCGCTGTCTGCTCAGGGCGCGTACAACAACAACTCGGCCCACTCCTGTCCCTCTGTCGTGAATTCCCAGCCGCGCGAACGACGTTTCACGAGATCCCGACAGGGATAGCGATCCAGTGCCGCCTCGTCCACCCGATGCACAACGGCCACGCCGCGCTGCAAGGTACGTTTTTCCATTTCGCTGATTTCGCTGCCGCTCCGGGGCCAGATGGCGACGGGCAATCCAAACCAGGTCGAACCAATCTCGTAGGCGATTGCCGACTCGCGAGCAGCGGCGCTTGAGGGTTGGATTTGTTCGGGGTGCATGGCGAGCCACGGGAACGGCTTCGCGTTGACCAACACGGTGAATGCGATCGGTTGCCCGGCCACGTACGCAGCGAAGTTCAGTTTTGGATTCGCGGCGTAATCGCGCAAGAACGCCGACGGGTCCATGCCCCAGAGGTTCAGGCCGTTGAAATCTCCGAACGGCGGCGCCTTGGGCTCGCGTCGGGGATACCAAAGGTGAAAATTCGGGTTGAACATGAAATTGATTTCGAAATGCAGGTGAGCGCGGTCCCTGGAAATGGCTTCCCGGGTATTGGTCGAATGGCCGAGGATGGCGATGACCTGGCCCTTGCGCACGGGTTGACCGGCCACCACCCCGGCCACCACCTCACGCAGGTGGGCGTAAAGCGTGAACACCTGGACGCTGTCCCAACGATGGCGGAGCACGATGTAGCGGCCGTAATTCGACAGGCCGGGTTTCCGGTTGACGAAGGCGATTTCTCCGTCGGCAACGGCGTGTACGGGATCGATCGGTTCCCCGCGCCGGTCCCGCTGCAGACATTTGATGTCCACGCCTTCATGGAATTTGGAGCCGTGGTTGCGCACGCAGCCGAACATCCCGGATTCGGTGTCTCCTTCGATGGTCGGCTGGAAAAACTCCGCGTCGTGACCGGGATGCAGCAGGGCGTCGTTGGCGGTTGGCAGACACAAGTCGATTCCGCGCGCCGCAAAGGGAAGGAACAGCAAGACGAGGAACGCCGACCGCCAACTCATCGTCGTTTTTTGCTCATCCGGTTCAAGGATTCGATGGCTTTCCTGGCTTGCTCATCAGTGAAATCGCCTTCGACGAGCAAATGGCCGTCGGTGATTCGTCGATCTACGAGCCAGGCCGCGACGGGACGCCCATCCAGAAATGTGACCAGATACTCGCCGCGTGTGCGCGTGGTCAATTCATCGAGCAGGATGACTCCATGAATGTCAAACGTGAGCATGATGGCCAGTCCACCGGCTGTCTGGTAACTCTCGGCCGACAGGATGTGTCTGTCGCTCAGGGCGGCAACCGGATCCACAACGAGATTCAAATTCGCCTTCGGGATGGTGACCGGCAGCATGTGGCTTTTGGGCAAAGCGGGGCTGACCTGCTCATGAATCTGGAGCGTTGTCTCCACGTGATTGCCAAACAGCGCACAGCCCGCGGTCAGCGAGATTCCGAGGGTGGCAAGAAGAAGCGCTTTATAAGTTTGCATCAACACGAAACTCTATGCTAGCGTAGTAAATGTTACAACACAATCATGAGAGTTGACTCACGATTCCTCAAGGAGGAAGGGGCCGAGGTCTTCACAGGAAATGAGCTTCTGCTCAAAGGTGCATTGGAAGCAGAAGGCGGCACCCATCTGCTCACGGGTTATCCCGGTTCGCCCATCGCAGGTTTTTTCGACGCGATGGAGGGAATTGCGCCGCTCCTCAAAGACAAGGGCATCCGCGCCTCCATTGCCAACAACGAAGCCCTGGGCGCCGCGATGCTCAACGGTTCGCAGATGGGGCCGTTGCGCGGCATCTGCGCGATGAAATCCGTGGGGCTGCACGTCGCCGCCGATGCTCTGGCGCTTGGCAACCTCGTCGGGGCGCATCCTCAGGGCGGCGCCATTGTGTTGATCGGTGACGATCCCTGGAGTGATTCCACCCAGGTGCCGGCGGATTCGCGATACTTGTGCAAACATCTTTTTATGCCGGTACTGGAGCCGAGCAGCAATCAGGAACTCAAGGATTGGATCGACCTCGCTTATCAGCTCTCGCGCGAAGCCAACCTGTTTGTCGGTTACCTCGTCACCACGAACCAGACCGACGGCGGCGGCAGCGTCCGCGTCTCTCCGAATCATTACCCGGAGGTCAGTACCGCCCATCGTTTCACGATCGACACCGCGCGCATCGACTTTGACAACACGGTGTTGCTGCCGCCGCGCACCTGGATCAGGGAAGCCGGCCTGCCGGAACGCTACGAGCGATTGTTCCAAGGCGCGCGCCGTCTCGGCGTCAACCGAATCGTCAATGCGTGCGAAAACCCGCGCTGGCGCGCCGAGATCGGATTCGTCGCCACCGGTTTGGGGTTCTCCTATCTGCAGCATGCCCTTCACGAACTGGGTGTGGCCGATCAGGTGCCGATCCTCAAACTCGGCATCAGTTACCCGGTTGACCCGCACCTGGTGGTGGAATTCTCCAAGCAGGTGCGCAGCGTTTTCGTCATCGAAGAGCGGCGCGGGTTCATGGAGGAGCAGATCTCCGAGATTGTCAGCAAATTCAACCAGAACGCCACTAACGCCAATCGCACCAACGTCTGGGGTAAGGAATTTCCGGCCGGCCTGACCGGCATCCCGTCCACGCGCGGGCTGAACCCGAGCCTTTTGATCGACCGTCTGGCGCCACTCGGGAAATTTTTCCACGACCCGAATCTGACCGTCGACCCGGCGCGCATTCAGTGCGCGGTCGCGCTGATTCACGAAACCGAGACCTTTGATATTCGGATCCCGCCGCGCACGCCGACGTTTTGTCCGGGCTGTCCGCATCGGGACAGCGCCAGCGTGCTGATCGAGACCAAGAAACGATTCATGGACCCGCGTTACATGAAGCGGCACCACAATCGCGGGCCCGTCGATCTTGTGTTTCACGGGGACACGGGTTGCTACACGATGCTCATGTTCGAGCCGACCAAAGACCTGATGCACAACTACAGCGGGATGGGGCTGGGCGGCGGCACGGGCGCGGGGATCGATCCGTTCATCACCAACAAGCAGGTGGTTTTTCTTGGCGACTCGACGTTTTTCCATTGCGGAATGCTTGGCATTTCCAACGCGCTCAAGCAGGGACAGGACATCACCTACATCATCCTCGACAATCAGACCACGGCGATGACCGGCCATCAGCCGACGCCGAGCATGGACGTGGACATCGTCGGCGAGCACACCTACAAGCAGAACATCGACAGCATCGCCGAGTCCATGTTGGGACAGGGCGTGCACGTGGTCCGCGCCAATCCCGCCTATCGCGATTCCTGGCAGAAGATGCTGGAAGAAACGGTCCTGCGCGACGGAGTTAAAGTGATTGTTGCCGACAAGGAATGCGGGATCACCTACCAACGGCGCGAGTCGCAGGAAGAACGCCAGGAGATCAAAGAGCGCGGGTTCCTGCGCGAGAAACATTTCGTCAACATCAACCCCGATGTCTGCGAAGATTGTCTGGAATGCACGATGGCGACAGGCTGTCCGGGCCTGACCATCGTCGAGACGCCGTTCGGCGCAAAGATTCAGACGGATCTTTCCTGGTGTGTGGCCGACACGGCCTGCACGAAGATCTACGCCTGCCCTTCGTTTGAAGAGATCACGATCCTCCGCAGCGAGAAACCAAAGTCGCCGATCGACGGCGTCGATCTTTCCAACATCCCGCTGCCCGAGGCGCGCAATTTTGATCCGGTGTGGCATTGCCACCTGGCGGGGGTTGGCGGACAGGGGATCGGTGTCTGCGCGGCGACGATGGTGCGGGCCGGCTTCAAGCAGGGATACGACGTCCTGTTTTGCGACAAGAAAGGGCTCGCCATCCGCAACGGAAGCGTTTACTCGCAGATTACGTTTACCAAGGGCGGCCATCACGCCTCGGTGCTGATCCCTTACGGGCAGGCCGACCTGGTGATCGGCATCGATCCGTTGGAAGCCGTGCGGAGCCTCGATCCGAAAGGCAACCTGCGGGTCGGCAGCCGCGAGCGCACCGCGGCGGTCGTGAATTTGTTCAAGACGCCGACGATCCTGACGCTGCTGGGCAAACATGATTTCGACGTCCGCGAACTGGAAGACAAACTGCAACAATGCACGCGCGCTTCGGATTATTTCGGCCTCAACATCGCGGGCATCAGCGAACATTTCTTCGGCACCAAACTGTACGCCAACATCGTCATGCTCGGGATCGCGTTCCAGCGCGGTTTGCTTCCGCTCTCGCTGGAAAACATCGAGTGGGGATTGAAGGAGACCATGGGCAGCGCTGCGGCTGACAACAGGAAAGCCTTCCATCTCGGCCGTAAACTCGTCTTCGAACCCGAATTGGCGCACAAGCATGAACTTCACGAGTCGTACGCCGAGTTTATCTCCGAGCGCAAGGCCGTGCTCCAGCGGAACCATCGCTGGGGCAAACGCTGGGCGCGTGAATTCGAGGAGCTTGTCCGCCGCAGCGAGCAATCGATCCGCCTGGGTGAAAAAGTCGCGCGCGATCTTGTATGGCGTTTGTACGACCTGATGGAGTTCGGTGCTGGCGATTATGCCCGTCGTTATCTCGATTTGGTGGAGCGCGTGTACGCCCATGATTCCGCCGCTGACGAGCATGCCGCCACCAGGGCCGTTATCTGGAACCTGCACAAGGCGATGATCATCAAAGACGAAGTGTATGTCGCCCATTTGCTGTCCAGCGAAGAGAAGACCCGTCACGACAATCACCGCTACCACATCGACGCTGAGCGCGGGGACAAGATCGTTTATCATCACCTCAATCGCCCCGAGTTCAACCTGTTCGGCCGGGATGTACGGTTCAAGTTCAGCCCGAAGAAGTGGCAGTTGAACATTCTCAAACATTTTCGCTGGTTGCGCCGGGTGATGCCCGCCTGGCATCGCCGCGAACGCGAGTTCGGCGACTGGTATATCCGGCTCGTTGAAAACTTCCGCAACAGGGATGGTCGCGAAGCCTACGACCGCTACGTGCAAGCGCTCCGCTGCGTCGAAGAGGTTCGCGGTTACCGCGAGGTCCGCTACCCGAAGATGGAGGAGGCCAGGCGGAAGGCGGAGGCGTTGCTTGTGCCTGCGCCGACATCACGCGATCGACTCGTCGTACCAACCGCCGCTTCAAGATCGCTTTAATTCAAAAGAGTACCGACGGGGATTCCATTTCCCGGGGGTATCTCAGTAAATGGCTTAAATCAACAACGGCCGTTGTTCGGTTAAGCCATTTGTGGCAAAAGGGGCCAGTGGTCGCGTTGCCTCTGTTCCGTCGTCAAACCACCCTTGGGCGGATTCTTCGGCGCTGGCCAATATGGCCTGGATTCGAGCGACGTGTCCCGACTCCGTGCTTCGTGATGGACCGACGGCGGTCGCTCTTGCGGAACGAGCCTGCTACCTGACAAATCAAGAACAGGTCGCACCGTTGGATGCACTCGCCGCAGGGTATGCCGAGGTGAGACGGTTTTCGGATGCCATTCAGGCGGCCCAACAAGCCGTCAATCTGGCATCGACCACAGGTCAGGGGACCTACGCCGCAGCGATCCAGCGTCGGTTGGAATTGTACCGAGCCGGCCAGCCCTTTCGCGGGTAGCCTATCCGTTCGTCTATGGTATACTGCTGACCACTCGGATATGACCTGCATGCTTTCCAGACTTCTGAACAGGGGAGGGGGCTTATGGTTTGCGGCTGGTTTCGGCCTGGGCATCCTGTGTTTGTGCGGGGCGACGACCGGGACGCGCGCTGCCGAAACGAATTTGCTTTCCGAGTTCACCGTGCGGCGTTGGGCCGTGGAGGACGGTCTTCCAGAAGCCGTGGTCACCTCTGTGGAGCAATTCAAGGACGGCTATCTGTGGTGTACCACGCCTCATCATCTTCTCAGGTTCGACGGCGTACGGTTTGTGGAGGATGAAACCGACCCGTCCGTGGGAAAGCAGGCTGGCTTTCTCTCGGGAATGTACGCCGATCCGATGGGCACGCTCTGGTGCTATGGAAGTGGTGGCGCTTTGCGGCGTGACAAGCAAGGGTGGGTGCTGATTCCTGTTCATGGGGAATTGGGATCCACGCCCGTCATTTACCGACTCCATAGAAGTTCTCCAGACGCGCTGTGGGCGGCGACGGATCGTGGGGTCGCTCAGTTCGACGGCCGCTCTTTCGCCAATCTGCCGGTCTCGGGGGCAGCCAACGGCAGGTCGGTTTCGATCAACGCGGCATCTTTGGACCACAACGGCGGCTTCTGGCTGGCGACCGAGCGGGGCCTGCTCCGTTTTCAACCAGGTGTCAACGGCGGGCTAGAGGTCCCCGCCGATTTTCCTTCTCAGAAAGTGACACAGGTTGCCTTTGGATCTACCGGGACGCTTTGGGTACTGGGAGACGGCAAATTGTTTTGTCGGCGGCAGGGAGTCTGGACCGAGCTCCCTTTACCCGTCGCGGAGTCCCCTGCCTCAACCGAAGTGACGGCAATGCTCGAGGACGAGGAGGGGGCTTTGTGGCTGGGCACGGTTCATGGAGTCTACCGGTGGAACGGCGAGAACTGGAGCGGATTGACCGCGCGGCAGGGTGTCTTGTTTCCTCTGGATGTCCACTGTCTGGCGGAGGACCGCGAACGGAATGTGTGGGTGGGCACCAGTGGCGGGCTGGTGCGGTTGCGACACAAGCCGCTCCGTGTATTTTTTACCGGTCTACCCTGGGGTGGAGAGTCGATTACCGCCCTGCTGGCAGAGTCGCCGACGAATTTCTGGACCGCGGTGGCCGGGGGCGGACTGCTCAACGGTCCGCTAGAAGCGTTACAGTTGGCGAGGCTGGGTCCGATACCGGAGAATACAACGATTTCGTCCCTGCTGCGTGGCAGCGACGGGAGCCTGTGGGTGGGCACCCAAGGGGACTCGTTGTGGCGCTGTCGGACAGATGGAACTGCGAGCGTGGTTGGACAAGGGACGGGGGCCACGGAATCAACTCGCGGTATCAGCGCGCTGCTGCAAGATCGGCGGGGCCGGTTGTGGGTGGGGACCTGGGGCGGCCTGATGACGCTAAACGACGCGGGAATGCTGGATCCGGTGGCGATTCGTGACGGAGACAGCGCGCCGATCGGGTTGCCGGCAAATATGGTTCACATGTTGTACGAAAGTCAGGACGGTTGTGTCTGGGCTGGTTACCAAAGCTTCGGCCTGGTCTGCTTTTTCCCGGATGGACATGCGAAGCATTTCCTGCAACGCGATGGTCTGCCCGGAGACTCAGTTCGGTCGGTGTATCAGGATGCGGAAGGCACGTTGTGGGTCGGCACGACGAGCGGTCTGGGCCGGTGGGACGGACGCCAGTGGCATACGTTCAGGACCGCCAACGGTCTGGTGGACAACGTCATTGTGCAGATTCTGGAAGACCAGGATGGCAATCTGTGGCTTGGGACCCGGCATGGCATCATGCGGGTGAAAAAGTCCGAGTTTGTCGATGTCGCGGCGGACCGAAAAGTGGTGGCGGGCATTCGGGTCTTTGGCCTGGAGGCAGGCATGACGGACGAACAATGCACCGGCGGTTTTGGCGCGAGGGCTGCCAAGACTGCCGATGGCAGGCTGTGGTTTCCAACCATGGACGGCATCGTGATGGTGGACCCGAGGAAGCTCCTGCCGCAAGCGGTCAATCCTCCGGTTTATATCGAAGAAGTGGATGCCAATGGTCGGCGATGCTATGCGCTACCGATGGCAGCGCCCGCCGCGGAGAGGGAGTTTGTGCGGCTGCGTCTGCCGCGCGGGGCCCGTGATGTCGAATTCCGTTTCACGACGCCTGTTCTCTCGGCGCCGGAACGTGCTTTCTTCAAGTACCGGCTGGATGGCTACGATCCGGCCTGGTCGCGTGCCGCTGCCGATCGAACCGCCCATTACCCGCGACTGCTGCCGGGCGAGTATCGTTTTCAAGTGATGGCCCGTGATCGTGGCGGAGCCTGGAGTGAACCCACCTCCACCGTTGCCGTGAACGTGCCGGCATTTTTTTGGGAGACGGTTTGGTTTTGGGGTGCCATCGCCACAGCCGCTCTGATTGGCATGGCGCTGGGAGTGCGGGCCTACTACAAGCGGAAGGCGGTTCGCCAGGTGGAGAAGTTGGAACGAAGGCACGCCATCGAACGCGAGCGCGCCCGCATTGCCCGGGACATTCACGACGACGTGGGTGCGGGGCTGACAGAAATGGCCCTGCTCAGCGAACTGGCCCAGGAGGAGGCTGGCCAGCCGGCCTTGGTTCGCGAGCACCTGGATCACATCTTCCAACGATCCCGGGAATTGACGCAATCCCTCGATGAAATCGTCTGGGCCATCAATCCGGCCCATGACACGCTGGAGAGTTTCTTGTCGTATGTCAGCGAGTTCGCGCAGGATTTCCTGGCCACCGCGGGTCTGGCCTGCCGTCTCGATTTGCCGCCAGAACCGCCGGCATTAACCATTGGCACCAATGTTCGTCATCAATTGTGCCTGGCCGTCAAGGAGGCCCTCCATAACACCGTGAAACATGCTGGCGCGACCGAGGTTCATCTGCGAGTCGACCTGCAGCGGCAGGAGCTGATCGTCACAATCCAGGATAACGGCACCGGGTTTGTGAACGAGCCAACCGCGGAGAGCATCAGCGGTCAGGATGGATTGGGAAATCTGGAAACCCGTCTGCGCGAGATTGGCGGAAAGGCGCTGCTGCAGAGCAAGCCGGGACAGGGCACGCGCCTGCTGTTGTCGGTAAAACTGCCGACTCCCCCGGAGGCATCCCGCCCGGCACAGTATCCCTAGGTACCCCATCACCATGTCAATCCAGGTTGCGATAGTCGAAGACAATGCCCGGGTGCGGCAAGGATTGGCCGATATTATTCGTCGCGACAACGATTGCGAGTGTGTCGGTCAATATGCCACTGCCGAGGCCGCCCTCGACGGAATTCCTTTGCGTCCTCCGCAAGTGGTATTGATGGACATCGACCTGCCAGGCCTGAACGGTGTCGAATGCGTGCGACGGTTGGCCGACCAGGTCCCGCAAACGCAGATTCTGATGTTAACGGTGTACAAGGATCCCGAATCGATATTCGCGGCGCTTGCGGCCGGTGCCGTCGGGTACCTGGTAAAACCGGTCCGCGCCGCTCAGTTATTGGCCGCGATTCGTGATGTGTATGGTGGAGGGGCGCCCATGACCAGCAGCATCGCCCGCAAAGTCGTGCAGATGTTCCGACAAGATCGTCCGTCTCCGCGAGAGATGGAGAACCTTTCGCCCCGCGAGCAGGAAGTGCTTGATTGTCTCGCGCAGGGTTTTCTCTACAAGGAGATTGCCGACCGCATCGGCGTCAGCTACGCGACCATTCGCACCCACATCGAGCGCATCTATCACAAGCTGCACGTGCGGTCGCGCTCCCAGGCCGTCGCCCGTTATTTCAAGCGAGAAGAGAACTAGCCGCCATCGTGCGTTCCGGTGGGCCCGCGTGTCGGTAGCTTTACCGACTGGTTGTCCGTCGTCAAACCTACTAACTTCCCCTTCATTCTGTGAAAGCTGTGTGTCTTGGAGACCGGTGAGAGCGTACGCCACAGGGGTGAAGAAGTCTCGCACAACTGGTGCGTGGGGCAGGCGCAGCGCGGTAAGCAATGAGTGAACATCTGCAAGGCGACAGCTTGGAGCGACGGCCATCAAGGTTTTCTCGCGGCCACGGCGTGGCACTGGCGGGCCTGGTGGCCACCGTCTTTCTCTACTATTTCGACTACCTGACCGGGAAAGCTTTCATCTGGGAGGACGCGCTCGGGCAGTACTATCCATCGGCGAACTATTTCTCCACGGCCATTGCCGAAGGGCGCTTTCCTTTCTGGCTGCCGGGTCTGCTCGACGGCATGCCATTCTACACGGATCTGCAGGCGGCCATTTACTACCCCCTCACGTGGTTGCTGGTGCCTTTTGCGGGCCATGGCTTGCTGCCGGCTTTGGTCTATCAATGGTACATCGTGGGGCACATCTTGTTGGGAGGCGGGTTCATGTACGCCTACCTGAAGCATCACCGGCTGGCGCCCCTGGCCTGTCTGCTGGGAGCCGTGATCTTCTGTTTTGCCGGGTTCGGTGCCCTGCGTGTGATTCACATTCCCATGTTGCAAGTGTATGCTTGGTTGCCGCTGCAATTGCTCCTCGTGGACAAGGTCGTTCGTACCCGCAAGGCAAAGTACCACGCGGCACTGACCGTCTTGATCCTCCTGTCGCTGCTCGCCGGGTTTCCCCAGACGACGCTGTATGATTCCTGCCTGTTGATTGCCTACTGGCTGTATCGCCGCCGCCAGGTCTTGGCGGAAGAGGCCCCGCGCACGGTGTTGCAGATCGGGCAACAACTCGGCGGCGAGTGCCTGCGGGTCGCCGGCCTGTTCGCCTCGGTGCTGCTCCTGGCAGCGATTCAATGGGTGCCCACCCTGGAACACTGGCGGTTGAGCCCCCGCGAACAATGGGGCTTCCAGGATCTGGCCAGGGGTTCCATGCCGGTCCCGTATCTGATCCAGTTCGTGGCTCCGAACTTTTTCGGTGTCAGCACCGATGATCGGTCCACCACGACATTCTGGGGATATGAAATGGATGCCAAGCATCCGGCCCTTCCGGGATATGCGGGCGCTTGGCAGTATTGGGAGTTCGGCGCTTATGCGGGTCAGTTGTCCCTTCTCGCCCTGGCCGCCTTGGCTTTCCACCGTCGACAATTCCGAAACACTCCGGTTCCCATTCTGCTCGTCGTCTGGGTCCTGGCAGCGTGGTTCATGCTGGGGCGGTACGGCGGATTGTTCCAGGCACTGTACCATTTCGTGCCGGGTATGTCCCTCTTTCGTACTCCTTCCCGGATGGCTTCGGTGGTGGATTTTTGTTCCGCCGCGCTGGTGGCGTTCTTTGTGGACGCGCAAACCCGGGGCAACGCGCCGCGGCTTGGCAAACCGTTGGCAGGGGTTCTCATCCTGTATGCGGCCGGGTGCGCCTGCTATTTCGCATGGGGAACACAGATGTTCCCCGAGTTGCGGCAGGCTGCGCGGGCCGCCTTTGCGAATCAGCAGATCATGATTTCGATCCTCTTGTTCGTCGGCACGGCGATTTGTTTGCCGGGGATGCGGCCCCACATTCCATCTCAGCTACGGGTTCTCAGTGGGACAGCGTTGGTGATGTTGACTTGTGCCGACCTCTATCACGCCTACGGGGTCTTCCACAAAGGGCATGACGATCCCCGGGAATGCTACTTTCGAAATTCCTGGATTGCCTCGGAGCACCTGAATCTGGTCCGCAAAGACGGCCCCATGCGCCTCGTGCAATTCCTGGACGGTCATCGTCGCGCCTTCGTGCTGGACCAGAGTCTTCCGCTGTTGATGCGGGATTTGGAGACCACGCGAGGGTATGTGGATCTCGTGTCCCGCTACAAGGCCCGGTTCTGGCAGCTAACGAACCAGACCGCGAAGCTGGACCTGCAAAATGTTGGAACGGTCCTGCAGCGGGATTCCGCCATGGGAGAGACGTCTTCCCTCCGCTACCATTGCCTGCCGCGTCTGGGTTTCTATGCGAGTGTCCGGAGATACCGTTCCGACGATGAAATCCTCCAGGAACTGGATTCCGGGAAGCTGAACTACCGCGGCATTGCGGCCGTTGACGCGGGTGACCTGGGCTCCGCACTGCCCGAAGCCAGCGACCACGCGGCGGCGGCATCGTTCAACTTGCAGCTTCGCCGCAACTCGCCCGAAAACTACCAGATCAATTACTCGGTCGATTCTCCCGGGATCCTGTTCGTTTCCGAATCGTACTACCCGGGCTGGGAGGCCGTCGACGCCCAGGGCAAGCCCTTGCAGATTGTCAGGACCTTCGTTGCCTTCAAGGGAATTGTCATTCCCCGGGCCGGCCAGGGCAGGATCACCGTCCGCTTCCTTCCCCGCAGTTTCCTCCTGGGGGCGGGGATCAGCGCCACGACGGCAGTCCTGCTCGGATTGCTTTGCGCGGCCCTGATTCGCCGCGAAAGGCGCACCAGCACGCTTTCTGTTTCGGCTTGAAGCCGCATCCCTCTGTCGACCGAAAACCGCCGGTAGAGGTAGGTGCGAGCTAACTCTGCACCGAATGCAAGAATCTCAGCATTACAGGATGCGGCCCGGCGTGAACTGTCTTGATTCAGCCGGGTGTCGGTAGTTTTACCGACTGTTTGTCCGTCGTCAATGGCACTAATCTTTCATTCTGTGAGAGCTGTGTGTCTTGGAGACCGGTGAGTGCGTACGCCACAGGGGTGAAGAAGTCTCGCACAGCTGGTGCGTGGGGCAGGCGCAGCGCAGTAAGCCATGAGTGAACATCTGCAAGGCGACAGCTTGGAGCGACGGCCACCAAGGTTTTCTCGCGGCCACGGCGTGGCACTGGCGGGCCTGGTGGCCGCCATCTTTCTCTACTATTTCGACTTCCTGACCGGAAGAGCCTTTTTTTGGGAGGATGCCCTTTGCTGGTATTACCCTTCGGCGAACTATTTCTGCACGGCGCTGGCAAAAGGACGATTTCCTTTTTGGCAGTCTGGTCTTCTGAACGGGCTCCCCTTTTATAGCGACATACAATCAGCCATCTGGTATCCGCTCCAGTGGTTGCTGGTGCCCTTGGCGTCTGGGGGCTTGTTGCCGACGCTGGTCTATCAGGGGTATATCGTCCTGCACATCTTGATGGGAGGCGTGTTCCTCTACGTCTATCTCAAGCACCATCGCCTTGGCCCACTGGCCTGCCTGCTGGGAGCCGGAACCTTCTGTTTTGCCGGATTCTCCGCTCTCCATGTGATTCACATTACGATGTTGCAGGTATATGCATGGCTACCGCTACAGCTCCTCCTCGTGGACAAGATTGTGTGTACCCGCAAGGCGAAGTATTATGCGCTGCTGACCGGCGTGATCCTCCTGTCGCTCTTTGCGGGGTTTCCTCAGGCGACCCTCTACGGCTCCTGCCTTTTGGTTGCCTACTGGCTCTACCGCCGGTACCAGTCGATGGCGGATGAGAGAGTTTTTCGGTCGGCTCTGGAGACGAGCAGGCAAATCGGTGCCGAGTGCTTGCGGATCTCCGTTCTGTTCAGTGCGGTTCTGCTGTTGGGCGCAATTCAGTTGGTGCCCGCCCTGGAGCAATGGTATTTGAGCCCCCGGGTAAAGTGGGACTTCCAAGATGTGGCGAACGGATCAATGCCGCCCCGGAATGTGATTCAGTTCTTGATTCCCAATTTCTTCGGCTTCAGCAATGAATCAAGAACCGGTACCTCGTTCTGGGGATTTGAGAAGAACGTGACTCCCGCGGTTCCTCCGGAAGTGACGGGCCACTGGGAGTACTGGGAGTTTGGCGCTTACGCCGGGCAGTTGTCGATTCTCGCGCTGTTGGCCATCGTTTTTTATCGACGGGAATTCCGAAGTGTTCCTGCTCGCTTTTTCGTTGTCGCCGGCATCCTGGCGATGTGGTTCATGTTGGGCCGTTACGGTGGGTTGTTCCGGGTGTTGTCTGCAATTGTGCCGGGCCTGTCCCTGTTTAGCAGTCCAGCGCGGATGGCATCCGTCGTGGATCTTTGTGCGGCAGTCTCAGTCGCGTTTTTTGTTGACGCACAGACTCGCGGTGGCTCATTGCGGCTCGGCAAACCATTGGCGATGGTCTTTGCAGCCTACGCCATCGGATGGAGCGTGTTTCTCGCGTGGGGAATGCAGATCTTTCCCGAATTGCAGCAATCGGGCCGGGCTGTTTTCGCCAATCAACAGATTCTCATCTCTCTTCTCCTATTCCTCGGAACAGGCGTTTGTTTGCTGGGGATCAGACCCCAGGTTGCGGGTCCCTTGCGAGGAGTCAGCAGTGTTGCGCTGGCGCTATTCTCGTTTGCCGATTTTTACCATGCCTACGGATTTTTCCATCAAACCCCCAACAATCCCTCGAAATACTACTCCAGAAACTCCTGGATCATTGACAAGCACATGGGATTCGCTCGAGAGGCTGGTCCGGTCCGTCTGGCGCAGTTTGTGGATGGACGATGGGCTGAATTCGCGATTGCCGAGAGTGGCCCGCTGATCTTTCCAGGATTGGAAACCCCGCGGGGCTATGTGGACCTTGTGACCAGTCACATGGCCCTGTTCAAGCAACTGACGAATCAGACCGCATTGTTGGATTTGCAGAACGTGGGAACGGTTCTGTTGTTGAACACCCAGAACGGACGGTTTGATTACCTCAACCGCGGTGGTTCGCCGCGCCTGCGGTTCTTTTCCAGGATCAAGACCTACGGTTCCGACGAAGACATTCTTCATGATCTTGATTCCGGCGAGCTGGATTACAGCGACACTGCCGCTGTTGATGCGCACGAACTGGGTGGATCGCTGGCTGACTTCAAGCCCGTCGGGAGGCCGCCGAGGTCCATCCTGCAATTGCAGACGGATTCTCCCGAAAGCTATCGAATCAACTACTCGGTAGATTCGCCGGGAATCCTGTTCGTTTCCGAATCTTACTACCCCGGCTGGGAAGTGGTCGACAAGCAGGGTAAGCCGTTTCAGATTGTTCGAACTTTTGTGGCGTTCAAGGGGATTGTCATTCCCCAAGCCGGTCAAGGCGAACTCACAGTCCGGTTCCGGCCTCGCAGTTTCCTTCTGGGTGCGGGAATCAGCGGCACCACGGCGATCCTGCTCGGGATCCTCTGCTTTGTCCTGATCCGCCGTGCCCGCGATGCCGAAGTTGGCCCCGGTCCTGTTTGGGAGTTGCACCCGTCTGTTGACCAGCAAACGCCGGTGGGTGTGAGGTGATATTGCCGAATGCAAGAATCTGAATACTACAGTCTCGCTGCGCTGGAAGATACCCATTGGTGGTACGCGGGGATGTCGGCGATTGCCGCCGAGTGGTTGTCTCATTTGTCCGTCACGCCCGACGCAGCCTCGTCCCCGCGATTGCTGGATGCCGGCTGTGGCACCGGCGGCGCGCTCCGGTGGCTGGCTCACTATGGACGCCCCTTCGGTTTTGACCAGCATCCTGTTGCGTTGCAGTTGGCCGGCGACAAAGGCTTTTCGCGACTGGTCCGCGCTGATGGTCGCGCGCTCCCCTTTGCGGCAGAAAGTTTTTCCATCCTGACATCGTTCGACGTGCTTTATCAGATGGAGGTCGCTGAAGGCCAGGCCGTGTTGCACGAGTTTGCGCGCGTGCTGCAGCCGGGGGGCTGGCTGCTCCTGAGATTGCCGGCGCACAACTGGCTGCGCGGCGCCCATGATACCGCCGTTCAAACGCGCCATCGCTACACGTGCCGCGAAGTGCGAGACGGGTTGATCGCCGCCGGCTTGAAGCCCGTGCGCATCACCTACGCCAACGCCCTGCTGTTCTTGCCGGCCGTTCTGTGGCGATTGACGCAGCGCTGCGTCGGCGCGCGAGCCGCCAGCGACGTGCGGCCGACCCCTCATTCGCTGAATGCAGCCTTGAAGGCCGTGCTCAGTGTGGAACGCGTTTGGCTGAGGTATTTCAATTTCCCTGTCGGGCTCAGCGTCCTTGCCCTGGCGCGAAAGGAGATCCAATGAACCCCAACTCTATCACCGTCTTTTTTCCGGCCTGCAACGATGGCGGGACTATTGGGAGCCTGGTCATTACGGCTCTTCAAGTGCTGCCGCGCATCACCACCGACTACGAAGTGATCGTGGTCAACGATGGCAGCCAGGACCACACGGCGGATGTGCTGGAAGAACTGTCACGGCGTTACCCCCAGGTTCGCGTGATCCACCACGCCCGCAATCGCGGTTACGGCCGCGCGCTGCGAACCGGCTTCGCTCACGCATCCAAAGAGTGGGTCTTTTATACCGACGGAGATGCCCAGTACGATGCGCACGACCTGCTGTTGCTGACTGCGGCCTGGCAACCGGATGTGGACGTGGTCAACGGCTACAAGATCGCTCGAAACGATCCGCTGCACCGCATCCTGATCGGATGGATCTATAAACACTGCGTCAGTCTCGCCTTTGGTCTTCGCGTGCGGGACGTGGACTGCGACTTCCGCCTGATCAGGCGCAGCTTGCTCGACGGCGTTTCACTGGAATCCGAGAGCGGCACAATTTGCGTGGAGATGGTGAGAAAATTCCAGGACAGAGGCTGTCGGTTTGTCGAGGTCCCGGTGCCCCACTACCATCGCACCTACGGGACGAGTCAGTTCTTCAAGTTCCGACGGCTTTCTCGCGTCGCCGTCCACCTGGCCCGGCTGTGGTGGAAACTGGTCGTCCGACGCGATCCCCTGCGACCGTTGAACCGACCGGACACCCTCGGGCTGCCGGAACAAGAGAACTCCTTGGTTTCCCACCGATCGTGAAACCATGATAACCACGGGATACGAAAAGTTCTTTCGTGACCGTTCCGCTCTCATCACAGGCGGTTTGGGCTTCATCGGCAGCAACCTCGCCCGACGCCTTGTCGGCCTGGGTGCGCGTGTAACACTGCTCGATGCGCTTTTGCCCAACTTTGGAGGCAACCTGTTCAATATTGAAGGGTATGAAGATCGCCTGGACGTCAGGATCGCCGACATGCGCGATGCGTCTGTCGTCAAGAGTTTGGTTCAACACAAGGACTTCATCTTCAATCTCGCAGGCCAGGTGAGCCATCTGGATTCCATGCAGAATCCCTGCGCCGACCTGGAGATCAATTGTCACAGTCAACTCTACCTGCTGGAAGCCTGCCGCAAGCACAATCCGGGAGTTCGCATCATTTACACGAGTACTCGTCAGGTGTACGGCAAACCGCAGTACCTTCCGGTCGATGAAAAGCATCCCCTCGAACCAGCCGACATCAATGGGATCCATAAGCAGGCCAGCGGCTGGTACCATATCCTCTATCATGACGTGTATGGACTGCGCACCACGTCGCTACGATTAACCAATACCTATGGCCCGCGCATGCGTGTCGCCGATGCTCGACAAACCTTCCTCGGGCTCTGGCTTCGACAGGTCCTCGAAGGCGAGATGATCACCATTTACGGCGATGGACTGCAGAAGCGCGACCTCAATTTTGTGGATGATGTTGTGGACGCTCTGCTCCTGGCAGCGGTTTCCCCCGAGGCGATCGGTGGCATCTACAACCTCGGCGCTACGGACCCAATCACCTTGCTCAACCTTGCCCAACTCCTGATCCGCCTCAACGGCTCGGGTGCATTCCGTCACGTGCCGTTCCCGCCGGAACGCAAGGCCATCGACATCGGCGATTACTATGCCGATTACTCCAAAATCAAGGCCGCTCTCGGCTGGGAGCCCGGTGTCTCCCTTGTCGACGGCCTGACGCAAACGGTCGACTATTACCGCAGGTACCACAAACGCTACTGGTGAATATTCCCCAGGCAAATCCCGGCGCCTTTGTGCGCGTCCACCGCCAGGAGATCGACGAGGCGATCGCGCGCGTCCTGGACTCGGGCCGCTACATCCTCGGCCCCGAAGTCGAAGCCTTTGAACGCGAGTTCGCCGCGTTCATCGATGCCCCGCACGTTGTAGCCGTGGCTTCCGGCACCGATGCGCTTTGGCTCTCTCTCCGAACGCTGGATCTCCAGCCTGGGGATGAGGTCGTTACGGTTTCCTTCACCTCTGTGGCGACCGTGGCGGCCATCATCGCTTCCGGCGCAAGGCCGGTCTTTGTCGATGTCTGTCCAGATGATCTGACGATGGATCCCTCGCGACTGTCTGCCGCGATCAACTCTCACACCAAAGCGATCCTCCCTGTGCACCTCTACGGCCAGGCAGCGCGATTGGAAGAAGTCTGTGCTGTGGCGAACGAAGCCGGCGTGGCGGTGATCGAGGATTGTGCTCAAGCTCACGGCGCGACCTGTGCCGGCCGCCCTGTCGGCAGTTGGGGGCGATTGGCGGCATTCAGCTTCTACCCGACAAAGAACCTGGGCGCTTTGGGGGATGGGGGCGCCATCGCGACAGCGGATCCCGATCTGGCTCACCGATTGCGCCTGTTGCGCGAGTATGGTTGGCGCGAACGTTCTGTGAGCGTTGTACACGGCTGGAACAGCCGGCTCGATGAACTCCAGGCCGCCATTCTTCGCGTCGGACTCCGCCATCTTGCGTCCAACAACGCCCGACGGCGTGCCATTGCCGCTGAATATGATCGGATTCTCCATGGGATGAATATTTCTCTGCCGCCGACATTTGTGGACCGCACAACCGTCTATCATCAATATGTTGTACGGCATCAGGATCGCGATCAACTGCGTGCCGACCTCGTCCGACTTCGCGTAGACACGGCGATTCACTATCCCATTCCAGTCCACATGCAAGAGGCTTACCGAGTCTTTGGGAAAGGCCCCCATTCACTCCCCGTCACCGAACGAGCCGCAACCCAGGTGCTCTCGCTTCCGGTCTATCCCGAGCTTGGACCTGAAGCCGTCGCCTTCATCAGTCAGGCGCTCCGCGCGACCGTTCCCAGGCTCCACCAGCCTTCAGGTCCACGCGGCGGACGGCATGGTGGACCGATCCTGACCGATGCGAGGTGAGGTGGCGCAGTTGATCTGACGGGACAGTCGGAGGGACGCGCTTCGTCGCGTCCAGCATGTTTCAGCGGCCGCGACGGTCGCCAATCCCCAACGCCGGCGTGACGGCGGCGTTTACGCCAGCCACACTGAGACGGGGAAGAAGGTAACCGCTCCCTACTGAACAGACTGAGTGACGGCTTCAACGGCCTGGCGGAACGTCGGTCTTCTCAACGCAACGGTGTATTCGGACGTGTTGGTGGCGGTGTCAGGGACATTCTCGATTCTCAGGCCGGTCTTGAAAGGCTTGACGGTCACGCTGCTGACGATGGCGAAACACGGGACGGCGTTGGTGTCCTGGATGCAAAAGCCTCCATTGGAATCCACCGAGACGGTGACACCTGCGTTCTGCACCGTCTTAACGGCGAGACTCCCATTGAACCCGTTGTAGGACCTGAGCGTTGCCTGACCGTAGATGTAGCCCACCAATATGACTGCGGGGCCGTTCGATGTGAGTTGGGAAAGCTTGGCGGAACAATCTCCACGTTTGATTCGTTCTGAATACTTGTCCGGGTTGATGATCTGGAGATGCAGGTTCGAATACGCGACATAAACGCCGCTGGTGTCGTTGAGACTGAAAGAACCGTCGAAATACCTGGCCCAACTGCTGGGAAACCCAGCCGACACGCTCACTGCGAAGTTGTTGGAGATTGCGTTCGGCAATAGATGCCGGGCCGGATAGTTCTCAAGAGATGTTGGGGGAAACCGGCACAACTCAGTTTTCGGAAATCCGCCTTCGAGGACATCGCCGAGGGAGAATTCGCCGGCGGGCAGGGGAGCGACCTGCCACCAGTCTTCCGAACTCCCGATCCCGTCATTGATCTGTAGAGCCAGGTCCTTCTGGAGATCGTAATAGTTTTCCAAGTTAACGCACGGGTGTCCTATGAGACCGCGGAAGAAACAGCACCCGCAAAGCAGGGCAAGACATGTGAACGGCAGCAAGAGTCTGGTTCTCACCGGTATTTCCTCCTTGATGACTTCTGTAGGGGCGAGTCGCTGGCTCGCCCCTTCCGTCCTAGCCACGGCGCTCCGCCGTCGCCGCCCCACGGATTTCAGCCCCGTAAAAAGAATCTGATCTCTCCCCAACGACGAACTGACAGCTATTGAAAAGCCCGCCGGCTGTCAACGGTAAACGGTCTGCGTCAGACTAAGTTTATCTTGATTCCACCGGCAGGAGTATCACAATCGCAAGCAAGCGAGGAGAACGCCACATGAACCGCATCTACCAAGGCCGTGTCACCAAGGTCGAAATCTTCAACGACGGCAAATCAGTGCCGCTCGACAACTGGCAGCAAGCCCTCTGGCAGCACCACCAACTCTTCCAAGATGCCGTCAATTACTACATCGTTTGCCTGCTTTCTCTCGCCACTGATCCTCAGGGTGATGCCTGTAAAATCCGCGAGCGGATAACAGCCAAGGAGTCTGAGTTTTTTGTCTGGGGGCAATTCCGCAGGCGTGGAGCAACGCGGCGTGGAATGCGCGAATCCGTTCGGCCTTATCTAACACCAGGCTCTCGTGAACCGACGTTCGAAGAGTGCGCGATGACGGCGCTCGCGGGAAATGAAGCGACCGGCACGGTGCGAGATTTGGCATTGCGCGAACTCCTATTTGCTTGCTCTGGAGATAGTCCGATCAAGAAAGAAGGCGCTTGGATGCTCGCTCGGTTTTGCGTTCCGTCCTACAAGGGGGGCTTCCCTTTCGATGCCGCTGCCGCCGTGCGTGATGCCGGCGAGACGAAGCTGAGCACAAAACTTCATGCGTTAAACACGCAAGCAGAGTTGGAGAATTTCGCCGGCAATCTGGAAATTAGCTGGGTGGTGAATCTCGCGAAGGATGTAGACCCCTTTTCAGGTGAACAGGCACGGGGACGACTGCAAAAGGCGGTAGACCATTTTCAACAAGCCTTCGGCGGCTCGGCGACGACGAAGATGGGAGATCGCGTGGCGACCTTTCTTCGCGCCCGAAACAGCGCTTCAGATGCCCTCACTTCAATTCGACAGAGAATCAAAGCAATCCCTCTGGAGAAGTTGCCCACCATTCCTGCCAATAATCGCAGTATCCCTGACCGGCTTGAGGCATGTTTACTCTTCAAATACCTCCCGGGTCCATTCACCGCAGAGCTTCTCAAAGTATCGTTTCCGCAACCAAAGGTGGCTGCGACTTCTGCGGCGGTATCGACCGACGATCCTGCCCTTCAATTCCTTGGACTTGGCGGTGATCCAATTCAGCTTGCGCGCGGTAGTCGTGGATATGTTTTCCGTGCCTTCACAAGTTTGGCGTGCTGGAATCCTGCTGACATGCCAGACCCGCAGTGGAAAGAGTTCGACTTCGCTGCGTTCAAGGAAGCCCTCAAAGCGCTTCATCAAGTGGACGCAAAAGGCGAGGAGCGCCAGAAGGAACGCGCACGCAAACAGGCGCAACACGATTACCAGCGCGGTAAGATCGCAAAATGGAAGAGTGGAGGCACAAACGAGGAGGAACAACGTCCGCCGGTACTTGTCGGCGATCCGCGCATCGTCCGTCTGGAACAACTGGTAGATGTCGAGCTTCGCGCGGAATACGAGATGAGCGAAGGCGTGGAGGTGAAATACGGCCTCCATCCGCGCACCATTCGGGGCTTCCACGAACTGCGGAAGAAATGGAACGACACCCTAAAGCCCGGCGAGTCTTATAGCGCCGCCGTGCGGGAGAAGTTATGGAGGATCCTCACTGACTATAAAAAGGAGAACTCTGAAGTCATTGGTAGCCCCGTCCTATTCGATGCTTTGGTGAACGAACCAAACTGGATCATCTGGCGCGACCCGACGACCGAACAACTCCGCGAATGGCGCAAGGCCGCCAAGATTCCCGACGACGCCGAGTTTGCCAAAGACCCGTTGCAGGCTCTTACCGACGAACGTGAGTTGCTGGAAGAAATCGAACGTCTGAAGCAACCCATCCGCCTAACGCCCGCCGATCCAGAGTACTCACGACGGCAATTCTACTTCTCGGATGTGGCCAACCTCACGGAGCGAGGTGAATACCGGCACGAACCGAACCAGCGCACTGTTATCGTTCCTTTGGCTGTGCAGGAGGGTGGGGGTTGGAAGCAAGCGCGCATACGCCTCCACTACTCTGCCCCACGCTTGTTACGGGAAGGTTTGCGTGCTGAAAAAGGCGAAAATCTCGGTGCAATGCCGTGGCTTCAACCGATGATGGCCGCGCTCGGCCTGCCTGATCCGGTGCCGCAAGACTTTCGCGAATGTCCCGTCGCCCTGATGCCGGATGTGGCAGCATCGGGTGAACGGCGTATCTTACTCAACTTCCCGCTCACACTCGATGAACAGCCGCTTCTCCGGCAACTTGGCAAGGCAGCGCGGTGGGATGTCTTTCAGTTCGGTGGTGCGGACGGAGAATCGTATTGGCTGCGCTGGCCTTCGACGTGGCTCAAAGACAAGCCCGACCGCAAGAAGCCGTTGCCCAAGCCGTGGTGGGAAAGCAGCGACTCGTTCCGTTGTCTGTCTGTGGACTTGGGTCAGCGAGATGCGGGCGCATTCTCGTTATTGGAAGTCACAGCCAGCAACCAGCCGCCAAAGAAGCAGAGCCGCAAGCTCGGCGAAGCGGGTAGTAAATCGTGGTGGGCCACTGTGCGTGCCACCGGTTTGCTGCGTTTGCCAGGTGAAGATGCAATCGTGTTGCGCGACGGAAAGTGGCAGGAGGAATTTTCCGGGGAACGTGGGCGTCTTGCGACGCGCGAGGAATGGGATGAAGCCTACGACATATGCACCAAGCTCGGCTTCACCCCTTCGAAAACTCTTGGCGAGGACCCAAAGCGACATTCCTTCCCCGAACTTAATCACGAACTGCTGTATGTCCTGCGCCGTGCGCAATCCCGTCTTGCGCGACTGCAAAGTTGGAGTTCCGTCGCTCACAAGGACACGGTTGAGAAACGCCGCCAGCGTATTGCTGAGCAAATCGCTGAGGCGGAAGATGATCCTCTCGACCTCAAGCCCTTGGTGGCGAAAGAGGCCTGGGCCTTGATTGCTGCGCGGCTCAACATCGAGTTGGAAAAGGAACGCGCCGTGATTCCGCGTGAACTCGTTCGCATCGCTGACCGCATCCAACCCTTGCGAGGGCGACGTTGGGAATGGGCACTCCGTGATGATAGTTCGCGTTGCCACGTCCTTCGGCAAACCGTCCCCGGCAGCGACCCGCGCCCGAAACTCCTCGCTGGTCAGCGCGGGCTGTCCATCGAACGCATTGAGCAGCTCGAAAGTCTCCGGCAGCGTTGCCAATCCTTGAATCGAGCTTTGCTGCAAACACCCGGTCAACCAGCCAAGCTCGGACGCTCCAAGCGAGGCATCGAACTCCCCGACCCGTGCCCGGAACTTCTCGACCGGCTGGAGAATCACAAAGAACAGCGCGTCAACCAGACAGCGCACCTCATCCTCGCACAAGCATTGGGCGTGCGCTTGCGTCAACACACCGTCAATTCAGCGACTCGTCAACTGCTTGATATTCACGGTGAGTACGAGAAGTTTCGTGAGCCGGTCGACTTCCTTGTCTTGGAAAACCTCGATCGCTATCTCGCCAGTCAAGGTCGCAGTCGCGGCGAGAATTCGCGGCTGATGAAGTGGTGTCACCGCGCGATTCTCGGCAAGCTCAAACAACTGTGTCAGGAGGTTTACGGATTGCGCATACTCGAAACTCCGGCAGCCTATTCGTCGCGGTTCTGCTCGCTGACCGGCGTTGCCGGGTTCCGAGCGGTTGAACTAACTCCAGCTAACCGGGACGACTTCCGGTGGCGCAAACACCTAGAACGACTCGCCGACCCAGAACGCGCCAAGAAACTGAGCCGCGAAGAACGCTCGGAGAGCGGACATGTGAAGGCGATGTTTGAAGCACTCGATCGTCTCAATGCCGATCTGTTGGAGAACCGTTCCGACCGCCCTAAGTGGCGTACGCTGTTGGCTCCGGTGGCCGGTGGCCCGCTCTTTGTGCCGATGCACGGCAACATGCAACAGGCGGATATCAACGCCGCAATCAATCTCGGTTTGCGCGCCATCGCTGCACCGGAAAATCAGGCGATTCATCTTCGTATCCGCAGCGAGCGTAAGGGCGAGAAGTTTTTGGTTCGCGCCGAAAACCAACGCGAGAAGGCACGCTGGGGAGCAACGCCACACGAAATAGCCATCCCTGACGTAAAGAGTCGCGCCGCGTTGCTAACAGAAGCCCACCCAAACTTCTTTGCGGACATTGGACGCGTTGCCAAGTTTGACCGAGCCGAGATTGACGGCGAACAAGCCTTTGCCAGCGGGCGCGGATTGTGGGGCACAATCAAAAACAATCAGACGGACTGGTTTCGCGTCAACACGCTTAATAATGATCGCCTTGAGAAAGCGGAACTTGAACGCCTACTACAAGAAGATGACGTCTTGCCCTGACAGCGCCCAATGAGCGAGGCCCCGGTACAGACCCAAGCCGGACTTGAATCGCAACCGCCGATGCCGGTAAGGCGACTGCATAACTATATCTACTGTCCCCGGCTGTTTTATTTCCAGTGGGTCGAGAACATCTTTCAGGAGAATGCGGACACGGTGGCCGGATCGCATGTTCACCGCAACGTGGATGCGCCGTCGCGGCTGGAAGACCCGAAGGAGCTTGGGTTGCCGGAAGGCGCAAAACTGCGGTCGTTGCGGCTGGAGAGCGAGGCGCTGGGGTTGATAGGTGTGGTGGACATTGTCGAGGGCGGACCGGACGGGGCGGAGATCATTGATTACAAGAAAGGTTCCGCCCGGCGCGACTCAGAAGGTGAGCGGGTGGCGAAGGAACCGGACGCGATGCAGGTGGCGGCGCACGCGTTGTTGCTACAGGAACAGGGCGTCAAGGCGGTGCGAGGGGCGATTTACTACGCTGCCGAAAAGCGGAGGGTGCCGGTGGAGTTCACCGAAGAGCTTTTCGGGAAAGTCCGCCAGGCGATCACTGATGCGCGCGCTGTTGCCGCCAGCGGTCATTGTCCACCGCCGTTGAAGAATGATGCGCGTTGTCTCTACTGCTCGGCCTATCCAATCTGTCTGCCAAATGAATCGCTCTGGTGGGCGCGGGCACGACAGGAGGCGGAGCCGGAGCATCAATTGCGGTTCGGGTTCGCCGCGTCAGACCAGGACGCTTTGCGGGACCGGATTCTGGAGGCAATGGAGTTCGCTGCCGAAACAACCGGCAAAAATCCGCCCACGCTCCAACCGCCGCGACCGGACCGCGATGACGGCGAGGTGTTGGTGGTGCAGACACCGGGTGCCCAGGTCGGACAGCGCGGGGAAGAAATCACGGTCAGTGTCAAAGGTGAAGTCCAACGGAAGCTGCCGGGGCAGCAGGTGCGAGCGATTTATCTCTACGGCGCAGTGCAACTGACGGCGCAAGCTGCTGAGACGTGTTTGGAACTCGGTATAGACGTAGCGTATTTCTCCCCGGCAGGCCGGTTCATCGGGATGTTGCGCGGGTTGCCGGCCAGCGGTGTGGACGCGCGGCGCGGCCAGTACCGTCTGTTCGAGTTACCGGGCGCGCGGCTGCAACTGGCCCGCGAGGTCATCCGCGCCAAGATTCACAATCAGCGCGTGATGTTGATGCGCAACGGCGAGGTGCCGGAGCGCGTGCTGCAATTGATGGCCGGGTTCCGCGACGCGACGGCACGAGCGCGCGAACTGACGGAGTTGTTGGGGATTGAGGGAAGCGCGGCGGCGCTGTACTTTGAGCAGTTCGAGTCGATGCTGAAACGGCGCGAGGACTGGAAATTCGACTGGCGCGGACGCAACCGGCGTCCGCCGCGCGACCCGGTCAACGCGTTGTTGTCGCTGGGCTACTCGATGTTGGCGAAGGAATTGACGGGCGTGTGCCACGCGGTCGGCCTCGATCCGTTTCTCGGATTCATGCACCAGCCGCGCTACGGGCGGCCGGCTCTGGCGCTGGATTTGATGGAGGAGTTTCGACCGTTGGTGGCCGACAGCGTGGCGATCAGCGTGGTCAACCGCGGCGAGTTGGGGCCGGAGGATTTCATCCGGAGCGCCAACGGCACGTTCCTGAACGACCGGGGACGAAAGGTGTTTTGGGAGGCATGGTTTCGACGGCTCGACACGGAGGTATCGCATCCGGAGTTTGAGTACAAGATGGCGTATCGGCGTATGCTGGAAGTACAGGCGCGGCAGCTCTGGCGGTTCGTACGAGGCGAGGCGGCTGGTTATCACGGATTCACCACTCGATGAGCCGCATCCGCTATCTCGTCAGCTACGACATCTGCGACCCGAAACGCCTGCGGCGCGTCGCCAAGGTGCTCGAAGGTTTCGGCACCCGGTTACAGTATTCCGTGTTTGAGTGTCCACTGAACGACACTCGTATGGCTCAACTCAAAGCCGCGCTCGCGCCTGAAATGAACCACGACCAGGATCAAGTGCTGTTCGTGTCGCTCGGTTTGGAAAGCGCGGACGCCACGCTCATTATCGAGGCGATGGGGCAGCCTTACACCGTCCGCTCTTGCGTTACAATTGTCTGATTGACACGGAATTGCGGATGTGGTGTTATTTGTGCGGCCACTGGCCACCGACCAGTTGTTCTCCGCCATTGAACAACCAAGTTTTTTGAAATCGCGAGCGACTGCCCTGCGTCGGAACGCTGCGGGCGAGCGCGTCAGTTCTCAGAGACTGCTGCATGAGCGCTCGCTTCATTGAAGAAGCACAGGATCAGGCAATTGTGAAGGACGACCGTGGTGCGATTGGACGTGCATGTGAAACATGTATCGCGTGCTCGCAGTGTGAGAGGAAAGAGCGCGCTGGGACAGGGTAGATTGAGGGGCGCGTTTCAGTCGCCGCGATTCCAGAGAGCTTGAGGCGGGTTCTCACCACGGCCTCCAACACCTCGACCTGTTGTTTCAGTCGCCGCGATTCCAGAGAGCTTGAGGCGGCGCGCCACGATTGAGTTTCCACATAAGGCCCGTAGTTTCAGTCGCCGCGATTCCAGAGAGCTTGAGGCGGAAGTCAGCAACCGTGGTGTTCGTGACCTCGGCAAAGTTTCAGTCGCCGCGATTCCAGAGAGCTTGAGGCGGGCCAAATCTTCCGAGCAACACAAACGCGACATGGATGTTTCAGTCGCCGCGATTCCAGAGAGCTTGAGGCGGTCCACGTCGCCATCAGCGGCCCCACCCTGACCCTGTTTCAGTCGCCGCGATTCCAGAGAGCTTGAGGCGGGAGTATCCAGTATCTTTTTCACGTGAATGTCAGGAGTTTCAGTCGCCGCGATTCCAGAGAGCTTGAGGCGGAAGCATCAGACACCGAAGCCCAGCAGAAACACAAGTTTCAGTCGCCGCGATTCCAGAGAGCTTGAGGCGGAGTCTGCCGCCGTGGACAGCATCATCGCGGAATGGTTTCAGTCGCCGCGATTCCAGAGAGCTTGAGGCGGAGTTAAGAGAGGCGCTTGGAAATTACGTTCATGTGTTTCAGTCGCCGCGATTCCAGAGAGCTTGAGGCGGCTTCCTCAGAATGGCAGGTTGCCGTCGAACTCGGGTTTCAGTCGCCGCGATTCCAGAGAGCTTGAGGCGGTGCAAAGGCTTGATGAACTTCGCTTCGATGACGTGGTTTCAGTCGCCGCGATTCCAGAGAGCTTGAGGCGGGCAAGCTCGTGGATAACGATTGGAGGGATGATCGGTTTCAGTCGCCGCGATTCCAGAGAGCTTGAGGCGGCCGTCGCGCTCGCTTACGTCCGCCGCCCGGAACGGTTTCAGTCGCCGCGATTCCAGAGAGCTTGAGGCGGCCGATGGTTCGCATCAGGACATTGTTCGAGTTTTTGTTTCAGTCGCCGCGATTCCAGAGAGCTTGAGGCGGAGGCGTGGGGAGTGACACCAGGCAGCGGTCGTCCGTTTCAGTCGCCGCGATTCCAGAGAGCTTGAGGCGGAAAAACATCTGAGGAAACAACGATCACACAGCGAAGTTTCAGTCGCCGCGATTCCAGAGAGCTTGAGGCGGCATCATCGCCTGCCTCATCCCTCTGTTTCTCGTGGTTTCAGTCGCCGCGATTCCAGAGAGCTTGAGGCGGATACATGCTGGGATCGC